>Ga0335085_10000811_pt1 | contig 78620 bp, 64 predicted proteins | sample Lox_Sample_45_FD_206712 | JGI IMG/M metagenome (GOLD analysis project Ga0335085, IMG submission 206712) | Soil microbial communities from Loxahatchee National Wildlife Refuge, Florida, United States - Lox_Sample_4.5 | ecosystem: Environmental > Terrestrial > Soil > Wetlands | place: USA... | reverse complement strand
CATCCGTGGAGAAGAAATCGCTATCAACAAATGAAAACACCGATATTTTCTGCGGCTTGGTGAACCTATAACTGGGGGACATTTCTATTGTGGCCAAGATGGGGACATTTCTATTGTGGTATGACATAGCTGTTCACCAGACCTCGCGCTCGCGCAAGGATTGACTTACACTCTTCCTGCCACAGGAAGGGAAATCATGAACGTGCTCAAGCTCACGCCCAATCTCATCGTCAAGGACGTCACAGCCAGCATGAAGTTCTACGAAACTGTGCTCGGCCTGCAACCAGCCATCAAAGTCCCCGATGAGCCGCCCTATATCTTTGGCTCGGTCACCAACGGCAGCGTAGAAATCTTCTTCAACGATCAGAAAATGGTCGCGGAAGACTACCCTCCTCTCGGCGCCCGGCCAATCGGCGGTAGCCTCACGCAGTTCATCGAGGTGGAAGGAATTCAGGAAGTGATGGCAGCCGTCCAGAAAGCCGGCGCAAAAATCGTCATGCCGATCAAAGACCAGTTCTACGGCATGCGAGAATTCGCCTTCGAAGATCCCGAAGGCTGGATCATCACCATCGCCGAAAAAATAAAGTAGATGTGTAGTGATGGGTGCGCCATGTCTCGCGCGCTTCCTGCGTGAAAAGTGGGGAGTTGGACTTGGACTACTTGAGAGGAATCCGGTAGAGATTCCAGTGTGAGCTCACTTTGCTAAAGGAGTACGACGAACTATCCGGCCCGGGAGAAGCCGCGGCTTCGATCATCTGGGTCGCAGCCGCGCGCAATTCCTGCTCTGATCTATATCCTCCATTGGGAACCTTCGGCAGACCTGTGCCGTGGACGATGGGAACCACATACGTTCGATAGTCCGATGCTGTGCGCCAGTGGAAATACATGTTTTTGCTGTCGCGAGTCCAACTGACGTCGCACCAGCCTGAACAGAGCGGAATTGGCTGGCCCCCGGCGATGGGAACAGCTTCAATCTCGAGCCAGCGATCATCCTTGCTGGAAGGGTGATAGATAGCCATGAAGCGTTCATCTGGTGAAATCGCCGCGAGATAACTATTTGCTTCGCTGAACAAGGTGTGTTGCTCATTGCCGTCCGGCTTCATTCGATACAAATCGCATTGCTCGTTTTCGCTGCTGCTGACGAAGATATCCCCTCTTGCTGAATACATTGCATTAGTGACGTCTTGGTCTCGCCCGACTCGTCGCGGAGCAAAACGGTGCTCCGTCGAACCAATCCAAAGCCTACGCTGCCCGTTCGGCTCCGGGCTTGCGAAAACAACTTGTTTGCCATCCGGGGAGACATCGAAACTCCACATTATGATGCCGGGCAACACTTTCGACGCTTCACCACTCGTCAGGTCCGCCACCCAAAGCTCGCCACCCCGATCGGCCGCGGAATCATTCACTGCTTGCAGATAAAAAACCCGGCTACCGTCGCTTGAGAGCCTCGCCTGGTACGAGTAACCTCGTGCCGACACTTGCCGCTCACCCCGTCGATCATGTACCCATGCGCTGCGCTCAAACGTCCCAACCGAACTCACCAGGTATGAACCGTCCCGCGCCACGGCTATGCTCTGTTCTTCTCCCAAACTTGCCGTCAATTGCTCCGGCACTCCGTCTGGAAAGCGCTGGCGCCAAATGTGATACCCCCGCCCGCCGGCGTCTGTGTTCAGGTACATCCATCGTCCATCGGGCGACCACGCAGCGGCAATGCAGGAAGCGTTTTCAGGACCTACCGCTCGAGCGGTTCCTCCGGAAAACGCTACTAACCGGCACGGCAGCATGCTCACATGCTCCCCCATCTCCGTCACCAAGACCCATTCATGATCCGGCGAGAGATAGGACTCATGCGCCATATGGGTTACGTTTGGCGGTACATAGACGTCGCGCTGCTCCGCACGACTCTCCGTCGATGCCACCACGGCCAGATGGATTCCGGATTTGATTTCGCTGAACATCACATGCTGCGAATCGATCCACGTGAAACCCGTGGCATTTGACAGCAACAGCTGAGGCTGTCCTCCCAGCACTGGAACCACCCACGTCTGCCAGGTGAGTCCTGACGTTCCGTATGCGATGCGCGAGCCGTCCGGTGAAAACACCGGATCCTGCTTCTCCAGGTCATCGTGTGTCAGTGCAACCGGCTCTCCGTCCGGGAGAAGCTTCACATAAAGCTGAGACGACCCTCCGGAGCCACGCAAAAACGCAAGCATGCGCCCGTCGGGTGACAGCGCCGGTTCAAAGCTTTCATCGCTAAAGTCCGTCAGGGGGATCCATTCCGACGAGTTCGGCGCCGTGGGTGGCCGTGATCGCCGCCAGACCAGCACTCCAGCAACTGACAGTGCAATGAGGAACAGCAAGACGGCTGCGGCCCAGATTCCTTTCGTGGATTTCCTGGCCCCTGCACTGACCGCTATCTCGGGCTGGCTTGCCGAGTCGGTGTCGCGCTTCAGCCGTTTCAAATCGGCGCGCAACTCCGAAGCATGCTGGTATCGAACATCCGGATCCTTTTCCAGCGCCTTCAAAATGATCCGTTCGAGGCTGTCCGGAATATCCGGATTCAAGCGCACAGGAGGCGACGGAGCCCGGTTCAGAATCGATTCGAAAATCACCCCCGTCGTATCGCCCCGAAACGGCAGCTTACCGGTCGCCATTTCATACAGCACGACTCCTAGCGAAAACAAATCGGTACGCGTATCGACGCCGCGATTCCGCACCTGTTCGGGGGACATATACGCAACCGTCCCCAAGGTCGCTCCTGGGCTCGTGAGGTACTCCGGCTCGGTCTCAGTGAGAGTCGCCTCAGCTTCGCCAAGGGTAGACGTTCCCCCGATCTTGGCAAGACCAAAATCCAAAACCTTGGCATGTCCGCGCTCGGACACAAAGATATTCGCGGGCTTGATATCGCGATGGATGATGTTCTTGGCATGCGCCGCATCCAGCGCATCCGCTACTTGCGCTCCGATGTTCAGGATCTGATCGAGAGTCAACGGCCGTCCAGCGATGAGATGCTTGAGGGTATTCCCTTCCAGAAACTCCATCGCGATGAACAGTCGGCCGTCTTGCTGCGATATCTCGTAAATCGTGCAGATATTGGGATGATTCAGCGCCGACGCGGCTCGAGCCTCGCGACGGAATCGCTCCAGAGACTGGGGATCTTGCGAGACGTCATCAGGCAGGAATTTCAGCGCTACAAAGCGGCCGAGTTCGGTGTCTTCAGCCTTATAGACAACTCCCATCCCGCCGCCTCCGAGCTTGCTGACGACTCGGTAATGGGAGAACGTCTGCCCAATCATGGAAGGTCTTCGTAGGCTGTTCTGAACCCCAGCCAAAATACCACAACGCGAAGCCTTCGGAATGATCCCTAGAAAGAAGAAGAGCACAGAGGCCGTCGGAGCGGTCGACCCTCTGTGCTCTTCTCTGTTGCTCGCCATGCGCTGTCCCGGTGGTCTGTTGTCCACGCAAGACTCAAAGACTTTGTCATCCTGAAGCGGGCGCTGTTTGCCCACCGAAGGCCTGAGCGAGCCGCGCGAATCGACGGCTGTTTTGCCGGCGAAATAAATCGCGCGTTTGGCTCGCATCATTGTTGGACGTTCTGTGTTACTTCACCATGATTTTGTTCGTTGCCGGATCCAGCGTGCCCTGCACGCGCACGCGCTTGCCGTCGAACTTCTTCACTTCATCCTGGTGATCGATGTCATACGTTTTGCCGGAGTCATCCTTCAGTACGTATTTGTCGCCCTGCTTCGTAACGGTGCCCGAGAAAGTCTGGCTGCCGCTATCACTGGGTGTGCCGCTGGCCGCTGATCCCGACTGCGGAGTCCGGTTCGCCGGAGTTCCCGCTTCCGGGCTCTGATTCGAATTCGGCATCTGCGAATTCGGCGCGGTCGTATCCGGAGTCTGCGATCCCGACTGTGTGCTATCCGGTGGCGGAGTGGGCGTCGTATTCGGCGTCGAAGACGGTTGCTGCGTTTGGCTATTCGGGGTGGTTGAGGGAGTTGTATCTTGAGCATGGAGCGCGCTACCCCAGGAGATCATTCCAATTGCAATCGCCAGGGTGGCGAGAAACGATAGCGTCTGAATCTTCTTCACAAATCCTCCAGGAGCCCTGCGGCTCTCCGCGGAGATATTGCAAGCGGTCTGCCATCAAAACGTCCGGGCCCCGCCGCACACTCATCAGTCATTGAAAGCACAGCACTTATTCCAAGGTCAACCTTGAAAGCCCGTCCGGGCGTCAGGAAATATTTTTTAAGGTCTAACCGAAATGCAGTAGCCAGAAAAGAGCAGCAAGAGAATTCGGAAGACTAAATCCGAGCATTTCCTGCCCGCGGCCGAGAAAAGTATTCCGACCGTAACGCTGGCGTCCCGCACGCTGTTCGGGGCGGCATTTTGCGTTCCGGCTGAAAGCCACAAGAATGTAATTCGGTTTTAAACCCGCGCCCATCTATTGCCATAGTTCGATCCGCGAAGTCCGCGCGAATCGGCGGAAAAGCGAAAACAAGTTAACGCTCGTATTAATACTCGTACTCGATTGCAATGTGGTAGCCTTCTTCTCCCCTGCTTTTTCATCCCATAGGAGACTTCTAGAGTGACCCGTTCAGTCGGAATCTTTGTGGTTGTCGCCCTTTTCGCAACGCTTATTCCCAATTGCAACGCCCAGTCTGTCCCAGCAATCCCCAAAGTCCTCTCCGTAACCCCGTTAGGCGCGGTCGCACAGAACCCCGTCATCTACGGACGCGACGGCACCTTCAGTGCGCTCGTCAACGGCGCCTCCGTGTGGACCTTCGGCGATACTCCAATGTCAGTACCAGGCGTGCTCGGCAATTATTGGGACGACAATTCCCTCTCCTGGACCACCAATCTCGACGCGTCGCATGGCATCAACCTGAATCATGATCTACTCGATAAAACAGGAGCCCCCGCGGAATTTCTTCCTTACCTCTCCTGGGAACGCAAGTTCAACTACGAACACGACAACAACCATTGCACCGTCAAACCCTGCGGCGCTCAATTCGCCATGTGGGACGGCCCAGTCATCAACGATCCCGCCCGCAATCGCGTTCTCTTCTACTACTACGAATTATTTCGAGGCGTGAAAGGCATGACCGGATGGGACACTGTCGGCGGCGGCATCGCCGTCTACACGCCCGGCAAAGGCATCACGCGCCCCATCGAGAATCCCAACAGCAAGACTCCAACCCTGATGTGGGGCCCGAAAGATCAGGAATACAACTCAGGCGCCATTGTCGTAGACGACACCCTCTACTCCTACGGATGCAAGGGCGGTTTCCTTGTCGACAATTGCATGGTCGCGAAAGTCCCTCTGGCCGATGCGCTCGACATCACCCAGTGGACTTACTACGCAGGCAACGATAACTGGAGCACCAATCCGGCTGACGCCACAATCATCTTCCAGGGCGGAGCCGCCGCCAACCAGGTCTTCTACAACCCATACCTCGGCGTCTACATGAACATCTACAACCCGGCGCTCAATAACGACATGTACTTCATGGTCTCGTACACGCCGTGGGGCCCGTGGTCTCAACCTACGTTCCTCTTCAAAGGCGAAACCCCGTACACCAACTCGGTCAACTACACAGGTCAGGCCCACGTAGAATTCGCCCAAGGCAACGGCCAAACTCAATACGTAACCTACGCCCACCCGAATGGCTTCCTCCGCGAAGATCTCCCGTTAGTCCAGGTAGTATTCGGAAAGTAACCGCAGCCTACCACAACAAAATGGGATGCCCCGTGTCTCGCCGCTGTTGCGAGACATGGGATTCCATGCTGCACATGATCACGCAGAATGAAAAAGGGCCGCGACGGAAAGTCGCAGCCCAATTTTTTCAATCGTCAATCGAAAATCGCCAATTCGGGTTAGTGACGGCCTCCGCCGTGGCCACCGTGTCCGCCGTGGCCACCGCCGCCGTGACGTCCACCGCCACCGCCGCGTCCACCGCGTCCGCGACCACGTCCGCCGCCACCGGGACGTCCTCCGCGACCGCCACGATCTCCACCACGTCCACGGTCACCGCCCGGTCCACGATCGCCGCCTTGCGGAGCGCCGCCTTCGCGATTGAAGTTCGGCTCATCCGGCTCGTCCGGAAAATCGCCGCCGCCCTCGATCACCAGCGTGCCGCCCGCTACCGGTTCACCCTCCGGTGCTGGAGCCGCAACACCGCCCTCAGCAGGAGCGCCTCCTTGCGCAGCCATCTTCGCGCGCTGCTCTTTCAGGATCGCCTTGCGGGATAGCCGGATGCGGTTGCCTTCCACCGCCAGCACCTTCACCAGCACCTGGTCGCCTTCCTTCAGTTCGTCGCGAACGTCGGCAATCCGATGCTCCGCCACTTCGCTGATGTGCAGCAAACCTTCGGTCCCGGGAATGATCTCGACGAACGCGCCGAAATCCGCCAGCCGCGTGACTTTTCCGAGATACGTCTTGCCAACCTCGGCCGTCGCTGTGATGTCGCCGATAATCTGCAGCGCCTTCTGTGCCGACGCCTGATCGCTCGACGCCACCTTCACCAGACCGGAGTCTTCCACATCGATCTTGACTCCCGTCTGCTCCACGATCGACCGGATCATCTTTCCGCCGGGCCCGATCAGGTCGCGAATCTTGTCCGTCGGGATCTGCACCGTGTAGAAGCGCGGCGCATAATCGGAAATCTTCGCGCGATGCTCGGAGATAATCTCCTCCATCTTGTCGAGGATGAAGATTCGTCCCCGCTGTGCCTGGGCCATCGCCTCGCGCATGATGCTCGCCGTAATCCCCGCTACCTTAATGTCCATCTGCAGCGCCGTAATGCCTTCGCGAGTTCCGGCAACTTTGAAATCCATGTCGCCGTAGTGATCTTCCGCGCCCGCGATGTCGGTCAGGATGGCGTAGTCGTCGCCCTCCTTCACCAATCCCATCGCAACGCCAGCCACCGGAGCCTTCAACGGAACGCCCGCATCCATCAGCGACAGCGATGCTCCGCAGACCGTTGCCATCGACGACGAGCCGTTCGACTCCAGAATGTCCGAGACCACACGCATCGCGTAAGGCCACTTCTCTTCCGTCGGAAGCACAGCCGAAATTGACCGCTCGGCCAGTGCTCCGTGGCCGATTTCGCGTCGTCCGGCACCGCGCAGAAATGCCACTTCTCCAACGCTGAACGGAGGGAAGTTATAGTGAAGCATGAAGCGTTTCTTGGCTTCGCCTTCGAAGCCTTCCAGCCGCTGCATGTCGTCGCTGGTGCCGAGTGTGGTGGTAACCAACGCCTGCGTCTCACCGCGCGTAAAGACCGCGCTTCCGTGGGTGCGCGGCAAAACTCCCGCTTCAATCCAGATCGGCCGGATCTCATCGAACGCACGCGCATCCGGACGACGCTTCTGCTTCGTCACTTGCTCGCGGAAAATCCGCTCGCGCAGCGTCTCGTAATAGTGACTGAGCTTGTGCTGCGCCTCGTCATCGTCTTCCGGAATTTCGGCCTTCAGCCGCGCCTTAATCGCATCCACCAGGCCATAGCTCTCCAACTTTGGATGTTTTTTTGTATCGAGCGCGTCGGTCAATTCCGCACCGATCTTGCTCTTCAGTTGGTCGTAATACGCCTGATCGAACTGCGGAGGCTCAACCTTCCGCTTCGGCTTCCCTGCCTTGTCTCGCAGATCATTGATTGCGGCGCAGATCTTCTTGATCTCGGTATGCCCGAACTCGATCGCGTCGACGACCGTCTCTTCTTTTACTTCCTTCGCGCCCGACTCGATCATCACGATGCCTTCGGCCGTGCCGACCACCATGATGTTCAGCAGGCTCTCGCGCATCTCGCTGTACGTCGGATTCACGATGAACTGTCCGTTGATCAGTCCCACTCGCACCGCGCCTACCGGCCCGAGAAATGGAATATCCGAAACATGCAGCGCCGCCGACGCTCCATTGATGCCGGCAACGTCCGGATCGTTCTCGCTGTCGGCCGACAATACAAACGCAATGACCTGCGTCTCGTTCTTGAATCCTTCCGCGAACATTGGACGGATCGGCCGGTCGATCTGCCGGCTCGTGAGCACTTCCTTCTCGCTCATGCGCCCTTCGCGCTTGATGAAGCCCCCGGGAAAACGTCCGCCGGCATAGGTGTACTCGCGGTAATCCACGGTGAGTGGGAAAAAGTCGATGCCCTCGCGGGGCTCGGGGTTCGCAGTAGCGGTGGCGAGAACAACGTTGTCGACGAAGCGTACAACCACCGCTCCGTGGGCCTGCTTGGCCAATTTGCCGGTCTCAAACGACATCGTCTTTCCGCCGGCCAGCGATACGGTAACTACTGTTGGTTCTGGTTTCATTGAATGTCCTTCGAAGTGCGATCAGCAGGAAGTGTTAAGTGAGAGAAATGAAAGAGAAGATGGATGCCCCGTTCTAAAATCGCATTCTTGGCGATTCTAGGGCGGGAACTACGGGCCCGAGCGCCATCGGCTCTACGCGATTCTTGAACCATCATGATCGATGCCGTCAACGACGACACCTGACTCGACGTCAAGCCGTGGTAGGAATCGCTTGCGCTCAGAAAACGCACGTGGGGATAGTTCCTCAAGCTGCCCGCTTCGCCAGAAACGGTTCTCAGAAAAGCCCGGAGACTGAACCACAAACTGGGGTACCCAAATACAGAGTGGGACGCCCCACTTCCCGCCAACTTTGCGAGAAGCGGAAAAATTTCCGGGACGACGACTTCTACTTGCGGATGCCGAGCTTGCCGATCACGGTCTTATAACGCTCGGTGTCGTATTTCTTCAGATAGTCCAGCAAGCTACGGCGCTTGCTGACCAGCATGAGAAGTCCGCGGCGCGAGCCGTGGTCTTTCTTGTGCGTCTTGAAGTGCTCCGTCAATTGCCCAATCCGTTCGCTGAGCAGAGCGATCTGTACTTCCGGGCTGCCGGTATCGCTCTGATGCGTGCCGTACTGGTCAATGAGGGATTTCTTTTGCTCTCTGGCTAACACTAAACTGGTGCACTCCTGTCTTTAATCGATTGTCTTTGTGACGTTTAGAGAATATCACGCCGTTTGTGCACCGTAAAGGCTGCGCTCTCCCCCCACTTTCGAGGCCACGAGGCAGTGTATAGGCAGACTTGAAGTGATTCGGCACCGCCAAGGTCGGTTTGTATGAGGGCAAAGCTTCAGCGTTGCCGAAGATGCAAGGAATTCGAATCACGGCAGGGCTTCAGCCATGCTGAATGGCCGCGAGGGAGAAGGGATTCGGCCCCTGATTCGACAAGCTGGGCTCTGAACCAGACATCCTTACCCACATCTGTCAATTAGACTCGTCCGTTTCTCCCGCTCGTCCCGGACCGGCGCCCAAAACGTCCTTAACCAGCGGACGCAGCGAGTCCACCGAGATCCCCAGAGTGCTGCCGGAAAACCCATCCATATATGCGAAGTTCACACCAATGACCTCGCCTTTTGCATTCAGCACCGGACCTCCGCTTCCACCATGCGCGCTTGATGCGTCGTAGACAATCTTGTCTCCGACGATGTCGCCCAGATGCCCATACGTGGTCGACGGACGAATCAACGACATCGCGGCCAGTTTGCTCACGGTGTCGATGTCGTTGTGCTTGTACGCGAGCCGCTCGTAAACATCGGACGGCGACTTAGCCACCATCCCCTGCGTTCCCAGCGGATACCCAATCACTACAACCATCTGTCCGGCAGGCCCCGCTGATGCCGCTAAGGGCAGCGCCGGCAGATCGCCAGTGACATCGGAATGCTCGGCTCTCAACACGGCCAGATCAGACGTCTTCGAAATGGCCCCGGGCAGCAACTTCACCGCCTTAGGCGAATTGGGAAAGAACGCTACAAGATCCTCAAGCGTGGGCGTGGCGCCGCGATCAATCAATCGCTTGGCGTCCGGATCTCCATACCAGGGCTGGGCGACATGGCGGTTCGTGGCAATCAATCCGTCGCCCACTAGAAAGCCTGTGCCAGAGATGCGCGTCCGCATCATCGGCCGATCGTTTCCGAATCCCACACGATAGACGCCATAAATGTAGGCGATCGAATTGCGATATCGATTCAATACAACGGAAGGGGCTGCTAATTCTTGCTTTAGCTGCTCGACTTCGCCCGTAAGCTGTCGGACCTGCGCTTTCAGATCATCGGCAGGAGTTTTTTCAGAAGTTTTCTGAGCGGATTGGCAACCGACCCCGCTCACCAGCAGAATGGCCATGGCGAACATCGCTGCCAGCTTTGGCTGGGGCCTGTTACAACTGACAGTTGTGGCCTGCGTCTTTTTCAAGTTCAAGCTCAGAGGCTAGATGCACAAAATGCTGCGCGTCGTTGCTTCGAATCAACTCAATCCTAAGGCAGGAGTCCGGCAGAAAATGTCACCGTCTTGTTTTCGGGAGTACGAAAGTAATAGGGGCATCGCAGAAAGGCACCATAATTCCGCACCCGGAAAACCTTCCAGTCTTTGGTGCATTGCGCCCCATAGCTTTTGTCATTCCGAAGCGCCGCAGTTAGGCGCGAGGAATCCGCTGCTTGCCCTCAGCTCAACCTCCGCCGTCACGCCACTTTCGCAGCAACTCATACAGCACCACTCCGCCCGCAGTCGCGACGTTCAACGACTTCTTCTGCCCCTTCATCGGAATCCGCACATGCGCATCCGCGATCTCCAGCAGTTCCGGACGCAGCCCATCCACCTCATGCCCAAACATGACGCATACCGGGAACCTCGGACGCCACTCAAACATGTCTACAGCGTCCTCCCCGGTCTCAATCGCGGCGATCTGAAACCCGCTCCTCCGAAGGCCCTCTGCGATATGGACGGCCTCCCAGTCGTGCTCCCACGCAACCGTCTCCTCCGCACCCAGCGCTGTCTTCGAGATCGCCTTCTTCGGCGGATGAGCCGTGATCCCGCTCAGATAGAGCTTCTCTAGCCCGACCCCATCGGCCGCCCGAAAGAACGCGCCCACGTTGTACATGCTCCGTACGTTATCGAGCAGCACGGCAACTGGCAGCTTCATCCTCTCCATATTCGCTGGCTTCCCGTCAGAAGCGTATCAATTGCCCAAAGCATGTACAATATTTTTATATTGACTTTTAATATAGCAATATGTTTTTATTTACTCATCCAATTTTCCAAAAACGCATCCCCATGACCTCTCCGTCTAAGCTCCGCGACGCCCCGTGTATCGCGCTCATCGCCGATATGGTCAAATCGCGCGACGTCCCCCGCGTCCAGCGCCCAGGCGTCCAGCAGAGCTTTTCCGAATTCGTCGCTACTCTCAATCACAAATACAAGCACGCCCTGGTCGCGCGTTTTGTCGTCACGCTGGGCGACGAATTTCAGGGATTACTCTCCGATGCCCTTGTCCTTCCCGACCTGCTCTGGGACATGCATTATAAATTTGATATGCGTCAGCTTCGCGTCGGCATCGGCTTCGGCACCATTGACACGCCCATCGGCAAGGATGCCATCAACGTCGACGGCCCCGCCCTGCACCACGCGCGCAACGCCATCGACATCGCTAAGAAAGAAAAATTGCTCGGCGGAGTCTTTGACGGCTTCGGCGCAACCTACGATCCTGCCTTCAACGGGTTCGCCCGCCTGCTCCAGCATCACCGCGCACGACTGAAGCCGCAGCAACGCAAGGTGATCGCGCTGTTGCGTCAATCGCTGACGCAAACCGCCATTGCGGATGAACTCGGTATCACCCGCCAAGCGGTCTCCCTCTATGCCGCCGCTGCCGGATGGCAAGCATATCGCGAAGGTGAAGCAGGTTGGCGCGCCCTTCTCGCCCAATTCTCATTCGGAGAGTCTCCCCGCATATGACGCTCTCCGCTCTCTTTGCCACATCGCCCGGCTCGCTACTGCTCATCTCTGAACTCGTCTTCGTCTGGACACTCGCCAGCTACGCCGTCGTACCCGATCCCGTGCGACTGATGAACCGCCTTTCTCCAGACCAGCCCGTGCCAAGATTCTGGTCGGCACTTTTACTCATCAGAATCCTGGCCATCGCAATCATCACTTTTCTGCTCGCAGGCACGAACCGTCAGTCATTATTTCTCGGATTGTTCCTCGGCACAGCGTCTCTGATGTTGCCGATTGCGCGTCGCTGGTGGGTCGCCCCTGCATACGGAGCCGAACTCGAAATTAGTGCCAACGTATTCGTCGTCATCTTGATAGTCGCCTGCACCGTGCAGTGGCATCTGATCGCCCACCGCGCTTGGACCGCGCTCCCCTTCTCTGAGCCGAAGACTTCTTCTCTCTGTCTCATCGCTGCGATCGTAGTCCTCAACATTCGAGGGGCGACTTACATTGTGCGAGGCATTCTCAACAAATGCGGAGCGCTGCCGGCGCTTGACGTTCCAAAAGACACCAGCGTTGTTCCTCGCGCCAATCTTGTCGTAGCAGAAAAGAGCATCGACACCATCGAATTCAATCGCGGGCGCTGGATCGGCAATCTCGAACGACTTCTCCTGCTCGCGATCGTTGCCGAAGGAAGCTATGCCGCCCTAGCCTTCCTGATGGCAGCAAAAGGCTTGATCCGTTCCCGCGACCTCGAAAACCGCGATTGGGCCGAATACTTCCTGCTGGGCACACTGGCCAGCATCGTCGTCTCGTTAGCCGGAGGCCTGCTGATCCGCCTGGTCCTAAACGCCTTCTGGTACTCCTGAGGGCTATCTATCCTGACCTCGGAAACCTGCATAAGGCGATTTTGCGGCTGATCTCGCCGTCATCCTGAGCTGGATTTTTGGCAACCCTCTTCTCGCGGATGCGGAAAAGTACTTGTCAAAATGGAAATCCGGAACTACATTGTTCGCGAAATCCGGTTCGGGCAATTCCTCTCAGGCAAACCTCGATTTCACTCCCGTAATACTTGTCTTTCGATACACCGCTGATCCCCCCAATCAGCGTATTTCACCGTATTTCAGGGTATTGGAGTCCATTCGGACCAGGAAGGGGAGGCTCATGAAACGAGTATTGCTTTGTGCGTTTACTTTTCTTATTTGTTCGTCGATCGGTCTTCTTGCGTCACGCACCTACAACTCAGCAAACACAAACCATCAATTTCATTTTTCCTCCAGTCGCAAATCCCCAATCAACTTCAAAAATGCCGCGCATCACCGGAAGCCCAAAGCCGCAGCCCCTACAGACCAGTCGCAACCCCCGCAGGCCACACGAAAAGCTGGAACTCGCACCGCATCGCGATTGAAACCAAAATCCAGCGCAAAGGTCCGTCGTCATCAGACGAACCCTCCAACCGGCAAGCTGGGATTTGTTTCCGCGACTCAAATTCCGACCGGCGGTGAGCCGTATGATCCCGATACGGAGAATGCCTATCCAGCCATCACGGGCGACTTCAATGGCGACGGCAAGGCAGACCTCGCCACTATCGTCGCTAATTACGATACCGAGAACGAGGTTTACACCTACGCTGTGTCTATCGTTCTAGGGAACGGCGACGGAACATTCAAGACCCCGGTTCTAACCACCATCACCGACAACTGCGCTGTCATCGTGGCCGGCGACGTCAATGGAGACAAGAAAGACGACATTCTGGTCGTCCACCCGATGAACAACGCCTGCAGCAGCGCCAACTCCAGCTTCGATGTTTACCTCAGCAAAGGCGACGGCTCGTTCACGCAGGGGAACAACTATCCGATCAGCCAGTATGCCCTGATGGGCGGCTCATTGTTCGTCACCACTACCAGTGGCTATCTGGATGTGGTCGCGGTCGACAACCCCAAAGATGGCACTACTCCCTCCAATGTTGTGACTGTTCTGGGGAACGGCGACGGCACGTTTTCCACGACTCCAAGCGCGGTCGCACTTTCTGGCGAAGTCCATCATGCGGTTGTCGCTGATCTTAATGCCGACGGCTTCCTTGATGTAGCAGGACTTGATTACAACACGAACGAACTCATCGTTTACCTCGCAACCTCAGCTTCGGCCTACGCCGCCGGCGCCCCATACGACACGCCGGATGAGATCTGGGACGGCTCCGACGTAATCGCCGGCGATCTGACCGCAGATGGCAAGCCAGAGATCATTACTGTTAACGAATATGATGACGACAACAATATCAGCATCTTCGTCAACAACGGCGATGGTACCTTCCAGACCGGTGTCTACTATGACTCGGTGCTCAGTGGAGATGCCAACAATACCGGAAGTAATCCCTATCCATTGGCAGTTTCCATAGCCGACATCAACGGCGATAAGAAAGTGGATCTCATCGTCAGCAATGCCGGCTCTTCGGACGTAACCATCCTGCTCGGAAACGGTGACGGCACCGTGAACGTGGCCACGATCGGCTACGCAACTGGAGGTTACGCAGAGACACCGGTTGTAATCGGTGACTTCAATGGCGATGGAAATCCCGACATCGTGGTCACAGATAGCGACTTCAGCTTTGTCTTCTTTAAGGGCTACGGTGACGGCTCATTCCGCGCCACTCTCAATTACTACGCGCCCGTCGGGGACCAAGGCGGCGGATACAACTATGGGATTGCCAGCGGAGACCTCAACGGTGACGGAATTCCCGACTTCGTCGTCGGCGGCTGCGGCCCCAACGGTACCGTCACTGTCTTCCTGTCGCGTAGTGATGGCACCTTACAGCCGGGTGTCATCTATAGCTCCGACCTGAGTGATTGCTACTACTTTGTCACCTTGGCCGACTTCAACAAGGACGGCAAGGTCGATATCGCCACAACGAGTTGGGACACCGGCAATGTGCTGATCCTCAACGGCAACGGCGATGGCACCTTCACCATTGGCTCGACGTTTACGACCGGCGACTATCCGTATGGCCTCGTTGCTGGTGATTTCAATGGCGACGGCTATCCCGATCTGGCTGTCATTAATTGGGGCGAGGGGACCTCAAACGTCGGTATCCTGCTCAATGACAAAACTGGAAGTTTTCCGAACGTCGTAACCTATCCGCTTACCAATTCCGCGTGGGAAGGAATCGCCGCGGGCGACCTCGGCAATGGGCAGATTGACCTCGTCGTTCCAGCCTACGAAGGAAGTTCCGTAGCGATACTTTTGGGCAACGGCGACGGAACATTCCAGCCTGAGACTGACATCCCGCTAGGAGCGAACAACCCGCAAACAGTGACCATTGCCGATCTGAACGCAGACAAAAACATGGATATCATCGCTACGCTCAACAAGGGCGGGGGCCAGGATATCGCAATTCTTTGGGGCGCGGGTGTAGTCAGCGGCGTTCCCACTTTCAACCCAACACCCACTCTCCTCGCCAGTTCTACGCAAAACTACATCCTTGACACTCCATACCCGTTGTCTGTGCAGGCTCTGGATGTTGACAGCGATGGAAACCTGGACCTGGTTTATACCAACGCTGAATACGGAACGGTGGGGGTGCTCTTCGGCGCCGGCAGTGGGACGTTCTACGATCCTGTGGAGTACCCAGTCGGTGCAGATCCTTGGGGCCTTGCGATTGCCGACGTGAACGGCGATGGCGCGAAGGATGTGGTCGTCGCGAGCAACAGCTTCGCTGGCGTGACCGTTCTTCAGAACGGCAATGGCAGCTACAGCATCATGGCGAATCCGAGTGCCGTGACCGTAACTGCAGGCTCCGACGCTACTTTCAAGTTCACCATCACACCCAACAATCGCTACAACGGAACCATCACGTTCAGTTGCGGGACGTTGCCTTCTCTCGCAACTTGCACCTTCAATCCGACGTCAGTAACACTGGACGGTACCACGCCCGCGACAGTTACTCTGACAATCTCGACCGCAGCGGCATCCACTCCGTCGAACTCCGGCGTCCGGCATGGCGCAATCACTCCGCGCAAGATTTCCGCGATCCTGCTCCCCATCGGCATGGGCCTTTTCGGACTCATGTTCATGGGAGGCCTCCGGAAGCGGAATCGTTGGTCGCTCGTAGCACTCGCATTGATCGTCCTCGCCGTGCTGTTCTGGGTGGCTTGCGGCGGATCAAGCAATAACGGAGGCGGCGGAGGGAACAAATCAGCAACCACTACAGCACTTGCTTCTTCAAACGCCACAGTTCTGGTCGGCGCTGCAGTGACGTTCACGGCAACCGTGTCCGCTAGTTCCGGATCGCCATCCGGAACCGTAACCTTCCTGGATGGCAGCACCACCCTGGGGACCGGCACGCTCAGCTCAGGGGCAACTACGTTCCAGACTTCCACTCTCGCAGCCGGGGTGCACAACATCACTGCGAGTTATGGTGGTGACACCAACTTTGACGCCAGCACCTCTACGGCGCTGAGCCAAACAGTGCAGAATCCCGGGACTCCGACGGGCAGCTACACCGTAACCGTTACTGCTTCCGGTACTGCCGGGAGCAATGGCGGCAGCACAGCAGGTCATCCGGTAAATGTCACTCTGAACGTGCAGTAGATCTTTCAAGCATGCCTCACCCTACGCTGTCGACGTAGGGTGAGGTTTTTTGTTGAAACAGCAAATTCTTCACAGCCGAGTGCGGAACAGATGGCTCCTTTCGCGTCCTCGGAAAACGTACGACGTCCTAGGGGCGTAACTTTAGTGACCATGACCCTGCAGCCGTTTTCCCGCATAGTGCTGCCACGGTGAATTCTCCTCAAAATGCCCGGCAATGGGAGGCCAGCGCCACCCGCATCTTCGGGCTCTTGTCCGCAATTTTCGGCTTCGGCTGCGCAGTCTTGTCTCTTGCCGTGATCCAGGGATCGAGAACTCGCCAGTGGGGACACGATCGCCCGACGATTGTGGCGTTGCTTGGCCTGTTGCTCAGCGCGAACCTCATCTATGTGGGTTGGCACACGATCGCCCGGGGCAGCGTCCCGATCGCTCCGCGTCCACTGTTTCGGTGGAGGCATCTCGTGTCCGCCAGAACGGCCATCGCTTCGATGAACACCTCCGCCACTGTGGCCTGTGTGGTCGCTCTTTTTGTCACCTGGGGGGCTTTGGGGGCCCACGTCGCCATCGCGTATTCGACATGGGTCAGCGAGGTTTACAGCCGCGGCCTAGCAAGCAATGTCAATCGGCTCGCATTCGGTGAGTGGATCGAGCATCTGTTGAATGTGAAGTGGGTGATTTCGATAGCACACTTTCCTGCGGCGCTTATTTTCTCCACTGGAACCGGAATGCTTCTTGGCCTGATCCGGAGGCGTCCGGCAGTCAATGTCTGCGCTGCAATCGTGCTGCTACTCCTTGGGCTCATCGCAACTTTCGGACTTTGGCTCTACCTGATACGTGTGATGATGGCGACAGGGCTCTTCGTGTTTTGGTACGCAGCCTACTTACCTCCGCTGCCTATCGCAATCCTGTTCCTGAGCCTGTCGCAGGCCGCTCTGGTACGAAGCCCGGAGACACTGCAAGAACCCCAGCCCAGGCACTGGTCGTCCCACTTCTTTCGAACAATTCTGGTCGTTGGCATACCGGCGGGGCTGGTCCTTGGAATCACTCTCGGGGCGTTCCTCGGCAACTACAACTGGATCATCGGCGGGATGGAGATCTCCTGCGCAGCTTTGTACGGAGCCTCGCTGGTTTACACCGATCGCCGCAACTCAATCTCGCTATCGGACCGCGCTCCAACGATTACATAGCGCTACCCCTTCACGCCGCGAGTGAGTCCCCCTAACGGTTTTTCGCGGACGAGTGGACAGGCTATACACACACAAGGACAATTTGCGCGCTTCCTAGACAGGTATTCCCACGCGTGCGCCACGGCGATTCTAGTAAAATCCAGAAAGTCAGGAATGCGCTACTTAATTCGTCGGAGATCGAAAGCATGAAGAAAATGGTGCAGGCGGTTGCGAATCGCGCGGTGACGGCATTCCCCCCCTTTCGCAAGCTGGTGCAATTCGGAAACGGAATTTGGGGAAGCTCTCAAGGCTTCCAGGATCTCTATTCGAAGGAGATCGCCTCACCCGCGAACGCATTCAGCATTTTCTCCGGGGAGTGGAGTTCGGCGGTGCCGGGCTTCGCTACTGGGCAGTCAAGATTGTTCGACGATGACAGGATGAAATGGGCCTTCGCGCAAGTGGGGCCGTTGCGGGACAAGAAGGTTCTCGAACTGGGTGCACTCGAAGGCGGCCATACCTGGATGCTCGAGCACGCCGGTGCAAAAGTCACGGCCATCGAGGCAAATCAGCGCGCCTTCTTGAAATGCCTGATCGTGAAGAATGCGTTGCACTTGCAAACCGAATTTCTATACGGCGACTTCCGTCCCTATTTGCAGGCTGCTCCGGACCGATCTTTCGATTTTGTTTTGGCGTCCGGCGTTTTGTATCACATGGCAGAGCCTGTCAAGTTGTTGCATGACCTGGGACGCGTTACCGACTCATTTGCGCTCTGGACGCACTATTACGATCGCGAAATACTCGGGGATAACGTCGTTCGCTTTGACTCCAAACCTCAACTTCAAAGCGTGAATGGTAAATCGGTCGAGGCGTACCAGCAGCGCTATTTGGTGTCGGTAAAGCGTCCTGGGTTTTGCGGAGGAAGTGCGCCAATCAGTTACTGGCTATCACGAACAGGGCTGCTGGACTACATCGAAAGTATGGGTTTTCAGGTTACGATTGGTGAGGACGAGAAAAACCACCCGGCGGGACCGGCGATCCTGTTGGTGGCCAGACGCTCCGCGAAGTAACTGCCAAGCTCGAACTAAAACTCCTGTCCGTCAGCGCAGCCTCTTTCGAGATTCTGACAATAATAATGTCAAAAATCATTGATGCCGATGCCGGTGCGGCAGAGTGAGGCTTTTCGATTTGCTTTGAGTGACATTGAAGGCGCCGCGTTAAGCCGCGCTACGGCGCCTGTATTCCAGCCCCGGTTTTGGTCTGCTTGGCACAACATTTTTCTGTTGCTCGCAAATCGCTCATCTATTTATGCTTCGCGACTTTTCCACATCCCGATGTGACATCTGACCTTGCGCTTCACGACTGCGGCTAATACTCATTGTGCAGGCGAACGTCTATACGGAATGGTTTCGGCTGACCCGGAGGCCGAAGCCGGATCCCCGAAGCCAGAAGCCGTGAGTTAAGTTCTTTGAAACCAAGATTTTGCCCGCAACTCGTTGAGCCCCATAGATCTTTGCGAGATTTCCCGCTAACTCCATGATTCCAGAGATCCACGGGGGAGGGGGGGATACCCACCGCACCAGTCCATTCCCATTTCGGGAATACCTCCAACGCAGAAGATTCCGCGAATCCACGCCCCAAAAACGCTTCGCGTTCGTCCAACATTCAATCGCGCTATCGCACAGCTCGCTTCCGCGCCGCCTGTGCTAGCATTTCGCTCCAATGAACGCTTGGGTGCAGGACATTCGATTCGCTCTCCGATCATTTGCCAAGAACCCGTGGTTTATGCTCGCAGCGGTTTTGTCGCTGGCGATCGGGATTGGCGCGAACACCTCGATCTTCAGCGTGGCGAACGCCCTGCTGTTCCGTCCTCTTCCCTACCTGAATCCCGACAGGCTTGTGATCCTCTGGAATCGCTCACCAGGCCTCGGCATCACGCAAGATTGGTTCTCCACGGCGCAGTATTTCGACATCAAGAACAGTCACAGTGGATTTGAGCAACTCGCGATCGCGATTGGCGGAAACTACAACTTGACCGGACAGGGCGATCCGGAACGAGTTGGCGCGGTCCGCATCTCGTCGAATCTTCTTACTATGCTGGGCGCGCATGCAGCGCTGGGACGGTTGCTAACTCCTGAGGAAGACTTGCCCGGACATCCAGCGACGGCTGTTCTTACTGACGGCATGTGGTCGCGACGCTTCGGCCGCGACCGGCGCGTGATTGGGACATCGATCATCATCAATGGACAAACATACGAAGTCGTCGGTGTCCTCCCGCAGAATTTCTCTCTTCCCCAGGAAGTCGTGCCGCTGCTCGACGGAACGCAGCAGGCAGACCTTTTCTTGCCGCTGCCGCTCTCGCCGACCGCTGCTTCTCAAGTGCGGGATCACGAAGACTACAACATCATTGGAAAGCTGAAGCCGGGAGTTTCGGTGCAGCAGGCTCAGGCGGAGATGGACACCATCACGGCGCGGCTGCGACGGGAGTTTCCGGAGAATTATCCGCCGAATGGTGGATTGACGTTCAGCATTGTTCCGCTTCTTGAGCAAGTCGTCGGCAATGTGCGCCGCTCGTTGTGGGTGCTGCTTGGGTCGGTGAGCTTTGTGCTGCTGATCGCGTGTGCGAATGTTGCCAATCTGATGTTGTCGCGAGCAGTGGCGCGCCGGCAGGAGATCGCGGTTCGGACTGCCTTGGGCGCGAGTCGATGGCACATTGTCCGTCAGTTATTGACGGAGAGCCTGCTCATCTCTCTTTGTGGCGGCGCGTTGGGAATCTTCATATGCCTACTCAGCGTGAGGTGGATGGATGTTTTGGGAACAAAGAGCATTCCGCGACTGCAAGACGTCGGCATCGATGGACGTGTACTTCTCTTCACGCTACTACTTTCGGTTTTCTCCGGAATTCTCTTCGGCCTCGTCCCGGCCTTGCGCGTTTCCAGGCAGGATTTGAATTCCACTCTGAAAGATGCGAGCCGCGGCTCGGCAGGAACAAGCTCAGTCTGGGGACATGGCAACAATCTTCGGCGTTTGCTCGTGATTGCGGAATTGGCACTCTCAGTCGTTCTTCTCATTGGTGCGGGACTTCTGATTCGCAGTTTTGCGCGCTTGCAAGACATATCGCCCGGGTTCAATCCGCGCGGCGTGCTCACCTTCGACCTGACGATGACCGGTCGACGATACGGTGACAAGCAGGCAATCCTGAATACATACAAGCAACTTTGGGAGCGGTTGGAACGCTCGCCCGGAGCGCTCGCCGCAGGCGGTGTCACTTCACTGCCGTTGAGTGAAGCGTTTGCATGGACGCCGATCACGGTTGAAGGGCGAATCCCGCTTCCCGGCGAAAAATTCCTGAATGCCGATGAACGACTTGTCAGCGGTCACTATTTCGAAGCGATGGAAATCCCGCTACGGCGCGGGCGCTTCTTCAACGAGCAAGACGACATGACTAAGCCGATTGTCGTCATCGTCGACGAATACATGGCCGACCAACTCTGGCCGGGACAAGATCCGATTGGCAAGCGCATTCATATTGTCGAACTTCCCTCGAAAGATCCATGGCAAACAGTTGTTGGCGTCGTCGGACGCGTGAAGCAAGACTCTCTCGACTCCAACCCTCGCATCGCCTTCTATGTGGCGCACACACAGTTTCCCACGCGGGCATTGACAGTTGCTTTCAGGAGTCGCACAGATCCTGCTGCAATGCTGTCGGCAACGAAAAACGAACTTCGCAATCTTGATCCTGATCTTCCGATGTATCACGTGCGAACCATGGAGCAGCAGGTGAACGAGTCTCTCGCACAAAGGCGTTTTTCGACATTGCTCCTGGGCCTCTTCGCAGGTCTGGCGCTGGCTCTCGCGACGATCGGTATCTACGGCGTGATGTCTTACCTGGTCAGCCAGGGAACGCGAGAACTGGGGATTCGAATCGCGCTGGGCGCTTCGCAACGAAACATCCTCAGTCTTGTTGTCAGGCAAGGGATGGTGCTCGCACTGTGTGGCGTCACGATCGGCTTGGGTGCAGCCTTTCTGCTTACGCGGCTGATGCGAAGCTTGCTCTTCGGCGTGGATGCGACTGACCCAATTACTTTCGCCGGTATCTCGTTCTTGCTCGCGACAATCGCCCTACTCGCTTGTTACGTTCCAGCGCAACGCGCTGCCAGAATTGATCCTTTAATTTCGCTACGCTGCGAGTAGCCACTTTTCCCCTCATTTCTAGCGCTGAAAGCCCATCACTACGACTCGGTTCCCGCAGACGTCGAAATTCCCTGTGCCGCTCTGTACGGAGCTTCGCTCGTCGATGCAGATCGGCGAACGGCCCGCGCGTAAGATCGTCCGGTTCAAACTGCTACTGATCAGCTACAATTTCAAGATGCGCGTCCAGGTAGAGTGCTATTCAGCGTACAGGGCGGAGGAAAGGCCGGTGCGCTTCCGCATCGAGGGTCGCGAATACCTCGTCGAGGAAGTTCTGGATCGATGGTACGGCCCGAACCACTCGTGGTACAAAGTGCTCGGCGACGACCGGAACGTCTACATCCTCAGGCGCGACAGTTCGGTGCCAGATGGTGTGTGGGACCTGGTCTCGTTCCGACAAGCTGCCGGATAGAAGCGCACTCACGCCTGCTTCTTGCGATCCTGCCGATCGAACTGCTCGTTCTCCCAATTGTCGCTGATCCAGTCTTCGGGCACGTTCTCGATACCCCAGACGTTCCCGGGTTCCACCAACGCGAGCCCCAATAGCCAGAGGTGCTCGAATTGTCCAAGGGAGATACAAGTCACGACATGAGCAGAGACCTCCGGTTGCGCCGGCAAACCCGCAAGCCAGACTTCCGTTCCAACTGGAATTGGTGCAGGTGAGCGCACGGCGCATCCGCGCAGGTTCGCCAGGATGATCAAGCATTGCTGAGAAAAAGGCTCGCGCGCATCGCGGATGGTGAGCGTCGCGGAGATCTCGCACGGGATGCGAGTGCCTCCGCGTTCACTGCGTTCAGGCTTGGCCCCTGGGGTCCCCAAAGCAAGAGACTCTCACAGAAACGTCGTTCTTCGAGCCGGAAAGGAATTTGTTCGGGATTTGTAACAAGAAAATTCCCATCCAGGCGATCTCACTGGATGGGAATTGAACATCGGAGACTTAGAAAGTGTATCCGAAAATTATGCGCAACTTGGGCGCGGGGCCGGACCACAAGCTGCTCTTGAGTTCGACGAAAGTACGGTTTTTCCTCATTCCAAACAAAACGTTAAATCCGGTCTCATAATCGAAGTTGCCAAAGTTGATGTTACGTCCCTGCTGGTAGCTCTGGTGAATGAAGATGAGAGCGGGCCCAGCGCCAGCATAGGGTCTCCAGTTATTGATTTGGTCCTTGCTCGCAAACTGGTAAATGCCTTCCAGGTTCAGGCCGATCAAGTCGGTGACTTCTCCGAATGCGAACTCGGCATTAGGGCGAAAGAAGACCCGCGAGTGAAAGATGGGGCCCATGCGCGACTGAACACCAAACATAAAGAGTTCAGGATCAAAGGCCGCGCCGGCACGGATCCCGAGATCCCAGCGGCGGCTTTCGCGCTTGATTTCATTTTCAACGTTTTGTACTTTCTCGGGGACCGGAGCAGCTTTCACGGTACTCTCCCCGGGACCGCCGGATGCTGGAGGACGCACAACAGCTACATTTGTGGCGACGCGCGAACCACTTTCGTCCGGAGCTCCGGCCGCGACGCGAACCGTAGCTCCGGGCACGGCGCCCTTCGTACGCACCGAGGGGTTCTCGTACGTGAACAGATAAAACTGGTCGTCGCTCGTCCTTACAACCAGTGTCTCTTGCGAAGACGAAACAACCGTACCTTCCACGGTCGGATCGTCAGGGCGCGATCCAATATCAGTAATAGTTCCATTATTTCCTCGATCGCCGATGTCGTTGAAGGTCAGCAAAGCTTGCTCGTGCGCGAGCTGCACGGAATCGCTCTGTTGAGCCTGCGCTACGGCAATGAACGAAAAAGAGACGAATATGACGAAGCACACTACGGCAGAAACGCGGGTTCGCATTTTTACTCCTCTTACTGCTGGCCCGCTTTCAGGGATTGACCCGGCGAACACTTGCAGTGATTTACGTGGAGGCTAGAAGTTCCCCGCGAGATGCTCCATCAGGTGCTAAGGGCATTTGTATTTCGGAAGAAGGGTATGCGCTGAAAAGGCACAACCCGTCAGGGTTTCGGCGTGCATCCCGGACTATCGCCATAAAAAGCATTGCCGCGATAGTCGAGTTCCTTCAAGCCTTCAGCAGATGTGTAGTACCCCCGAATGGCTTCGGTGCGCGCGAGATCGTAAAGCTTTCGCAGATCGCTCTGCGGTTGCGACTTACCTGCTGTGGTGATCAATTCGATCTGCTGTTTTTCCGACAGCTGCAAGAAGTTGGTGCCATAAGTTTGAGTTGAAAGCTGCCGGAGCGCAACGAGGCCAGAGCGCGCAACGGACTGTGGATCTGACGCTTCAAGTTCGCGGACCGCATCGCGTCCGAAAAACTCGACCGCCAGAACGCGGTGCATGGGATCGAGATTCTGAACTGCCGTGCGTACTTCTGCCGCAGAGTGCAGATACAAATCAAACCATTGCGCAGCTTGGGATACCGCGCCCGGGTTGACATTCCCGAGCAGGATTTCCAATAATCGAGTCGCGACCAGGAACTCCTCTGCAGTAAAAAATTGCGGCCGGTACGGATCTGATCCAGGCAGAACGTAATCGGTCTCGCTACCGGGAGGAGGTGTCCAGTTCTTGCCTGCGCTACTGAGCGCATGGACGAGGTGATCCTGCGATGGTTCGTAGAGTCCTGGAGGCAGTCCGGTAGTGGCGGGCTCTTGCCCCGCGACTAAGGTGGCAAACTCAGGAACGACTCCGCTGACTCCCGCAAGGGCCACAAGTTCGCCAAGGCGGAGTATCCATTGGCGGCGCGTGAGGTCGTCGTGTGTTCCAGCGTCACGAATTTGGTCGGAATCGGTCACACTTCATCTCGCGATACAAACCAAAGTCCATCCCAGACGAGCACCAAGTCTACCCATCGTCACGTCGCCGCTGTTCACAACTCTCCTTGGCGGAACGCCTTCGCGATATGCTCACCCGCTCGGGCTGAGATCGCCATGATTGTCAGCGTTGGTTCGTAACATCCTTGCGTTGTAAAGACCGCGCCGTCGGTCACGAAGACGTTGGGAGTGTGGTGTACTTTGCAGTTCGCATTGACGACGCTTTTCTTCGGATCGCTTCCCATGCGTGCGGTACCACATTCGTGAATGTTTTTGCCGAACATGCTGATCTGCTGCTGTGGAGGACTGACTTCGGCAAGATTCATTGCATCGAGAATTCCGTTGATATCGTGGCGCATGGCTTCGGCCATGGCCCTCTCGTTTTCACCGTAGCTCGCGCTGATGTGCAGCACGGGGATGCCCCACGCATCCTTCTTGTCAGGATCCAGCTGCACGAAATTGTCATAGCGGGGCAGGCACTCGCCTTGGGCTTCCATGCCGAATCCATACGGTATCTCTTCGCGGACGCGCTTGCGCCACGCGTCGCCGAACTCAGGTAAGAGGAAGGCATGGCCATAGAGCTCCTGGCTGCCATCGCCGTCGAAACGATATCCACGAAGGAATTTCGCGTTGCGCTCATTCGCCTTGCTGGATGAGGTGTTCACGTACTTGGCGACGAGAAAACCGCAGGGACGCCCGACCGGTTCTCGCTTCGCCGACTTCAGGTTGGGCATCAAGCCATTCGCGCCTTCGAGAGTGAAATGATCCATGAGGTAATGCCCGAGCACGCCATTGGAATTGCCAACCCCATGGGGGTGAGCTGACGATTTGGAATTGAGCAGGATGCGTGTGGACTCGAGCGCTCCGGCAGCAACGACGATAACCTTCGCAAACGCCTCACGGTGCTCGCGTGAGTTGCGGTCGATATAGTGAACGCCAGTGGCGCGGCCCGCGGAATCGACCATCACGTCGCTGACGATCGCATCGCTAACAAGAGTGAATTTGCCAGTGCGAGCGGCGGCCGGAAGTATCACCGACGGACTGTTGAAATAAGACGCGGTGTAACAGCCGCGTTGACACTGATCACAATAGTGGCAAGCAGGGCGCCCACGATGGTCGACCGTCAGGTTGGCGACACGATCGGGCATGACGCGCCAGCCGAATTTTCGCTCGATCACTTCTTTAGCCTGAAGCGCGCCACAGGAGAGATTCATTGGCGGGAGGAACTTGCCATCGGGCATTTGCGGCAATCCTTCGTGCGATCCGCTCACGCCGATGTAGCTTTCCACCAGATCGTAATAAGGTTCGAGTTCCTTGTAGCTGATCGGCCAATCTTCTCCATAGCCGTCGCGGCTGGCAGCCTTGAATTCATTGTCACTAAAGCGATAGCTCTCGCGTGCCCAGCAGAATGTTTTGCCGCCGACCTGGCGTCCGCGGATCCACATAAATGGCTTGTCGGCGGGAAATGTATACGGGTGTTCGAGGTCGTTCACGAAAAACTGATGACTGTATTCGTCGCACGCGTAGCACAGACGCTGCACGGGCTGGTGCGTGAGCAGGCGTTGCTGATCTCCAAATCCACGAAATTTTAGTTGGTATGGCCAGATGTGCTCCGTGAAATCGCGGGTGGGGATTCTCGGCGGGCCGGCTTCGAGCATGACGACATTGACTCCGCGCTCAGTGAGTTCTTTAGCCACCCATCCGCCACTAGCGCCGGAACCGATGACGATCACTTCGTGAACTCTGCGTGAGTCGGGCACGAGGGTGCCAGTGTAGCAAAGGAGTGCAGGCATCTCCCAAACGCGCTCTATCTCCGAAATAGGAAGATTCTCTAAAGGTTGCAAATCGATCCAGCGTTCGGCGTGCTCCGTCGCTTAACGAGGGAGTTTCAAGTTGCAGCCTCAGATCGCCGATGAAGAGCGTGGAGAATGTTATGCGCCGAATTGTCCTGATCGTCATCCTGCTCTCACTGTCTTCCAGAGGAGTAGCGGCCCAGGATCTGGAGAACCTTCAGATCCACGGATTTGCAACGCAAGGATTTCTGTTCAGTTCGCAAAATAACTACCTGACGATGAAATCGAGTTCGGGAAGCCTGCAATGGACCGAAGGCGCTATCAGCGTCAACGACGGAGTCAGCGAGAAACTTCGCATCGGCATTCAATTGCACATGTACCAGGTTGGCGAGTTCGGCGGTCCGAATGTCGTTGTGGACTGGGCATCCGGAGACTACAAGGCGAGCGATCAGTTCGGAGTGCGATTCGGGAAGATCAAGACTCCCGCCGGACTTTTCAATGACTCGCAGGATGTGGACTCCCTGTTTCTCTGGATTCTCCTGCCCCAGGCGATGTACCCGGTGGACAATCGAGACTACGAACTGACGGAGCTGGGTGGAGAACTTTATGGTCGCCTTCCGCTGACGGAATCCTGGGGTCGCTTGCAATACGCGGTACACGTAGGCAATAGCACGCTCGATGCAAATGGCGGATACGTGGAACAGCTGGCACAGGTGGGATTGACCTTTCCCGATCCGCCTTCAGGAAGTGTGTATGGTGGAGATGTGCGCTGGGTGTTGCCGAAGATCGGACTTTCGCTCGGCGCCAGCGCGCTTAACGACACACTGGATGGAGCCGGACCTGAAGGTTCGGTTCACATGCCAAGCTCTCTCACCCAGGCCTACTCCGCCCAATGGGACCATGGACGGCTGCACGCTGCGGCAGAATATTGGCGTACACCCATCTACATCGTCCTCAATACGCCATTGGGAATTATGACGGAGTTGTTTGACCAGCGCTCCTGGTACCCAATGGTGCGATACGAGTTAACGAAGAAACTGCAGGTCGGGAGCTACTACAGCCACTACGTCAATGGAGCGGCCGATATGTCGCAGCCCGAGAACTATTCCAGGGACTGGGTGGCCTCTGGACGCTACGACTTCAATTCTTATTTCTACGGGAAACTGGAGGGACATTTTCTGCACGGAACTGCGCTTGGTTACTACACCAGTTCTAATCCCAACGGATTGAAACCAAACGCCAATATGTTGGCTGCCCGCATCGGTTTCACGTTCTAGAAGGATCGATCTATGAAAGCCAGAAATGCAGTGGCAACATTCCTCCTGGGGTTCAGCGTTTTGATGCTGTGCAATCGCGCAACTGGGCAGGATGTGATCATCGTCGTAAACAAGGGCACATCGATTTCGCAAATTCCTCTCCCGCAGTTGCGCGAAATATTTACGGGTACGCGATCACGATTCAGCGATGGAGGCCGAGCCATCCCAGTTTTGCTGAAAGGCGGACCTATCCATGAAGTCTTCCTCCGTCATTATGTGGGAGACAGTCCGGAGGAGTTTCGGGTCCGCTGGCGAAAAGCAGTGTTCACGGGACAAGGCGCGATGCCGAGAGAGTTTATCTCCGAGGCAGCGATGCTTGACTACGTGGGAGCAACTCCGGGGGCGATTGGGTATGTCAGCCGTGTGATTAATCCAGATGCAGTGAAGATACTAACGATCTGTGCACAACCGTGATCTTTGTGCGCCGCCCACCACTTTAAAGCGTGGGGAACAATTTGCTTCACTGCCGCTGGCATGAGATTGAACTGGCACTTCCTCCAATTTGTGATCGTTTGTTCCCTGCTGTACACTTCGTGCGGTTTTTCTAGTCCCAGGAGCCACCATGTTCCGTTCCAGCGTTCTCTGCAGTCTTGCAGCTTCTACGTTGCTCGCTCTGTCGGTTCTCTCTTTCGCGCAGGAAAAACCGGAGAAGAAAGCAGACAAGTCGCAGGAGAGATCCGATCGGCTGACCGCGATGGATGTGTTCAGCCTGCAGTTTGCGGCGGACCCGCAAATCTCTCCGGACGGAAAGCGGATCGTTTATGTGCGCCAGTTCGCCGACGTGATGAACGACAAGCGCGAGTCGAACTTGTGGGTCATCAATGCCGACGGTAGTGAAGATCGGGCCCTAACGAATGGCAACTTTAGCGACAGCTCGCCTCGGTGGTCCCCGGATGGAACACGCATTGCGTATATTTCAGATCGTGATGGCAAGCCGCAGATTTACGTGCGCTGGATGGACAACGGACAGACTGCCGAACTGACCAACCTGGAAAGCACGCCGTCGGAGATTGTCTGGTCTCCCGATGGCAAGCTGATTTCATTCTCTTCGTTCGTACAGTCGGACCCGCCAAAGATCGCCACTCTTCCAAAAGCGCCAGAGGGTGCGAAGTGGGCCGACCCGCCCAAGGTTTATGACAGGCTGATTTATCGGTTCAATGGACGGGGATATCTGAAGTACGGCTTTCTGCAGCGCTTCGTCGTCTCTTCAGAGGGTGGCGCCCCGCGTCAGTTGACCAGTGGCAATTTTCCCTACGGAGGTTTTGAAGGTACGCTCGGTGGCGGTCGTGCTGTGTGGACTCCAGACTCGAAGTATCTGATCTTCTCGGCGAACCTGCATCCGGATTACGAATACGATCCCCTGAATACCGAACTGTACGAACTCTCTGTTGCCGACGGGCAAGTGAAGCCGCTCACTACGCGTAAAGGTCCGGACAATTCTCCTAATGTTTCACCAGACGGAAAGACGATTGCCTATGTGGGATTCGACGATCATTATCAGGGGCATCAGACGACGCATCTCTATCTGATGAATCGCGATGGCAGCAGCACGCGAGTCGCAACTCCACAGCTTGATCGTGATGTGGAGCAACCCGAATGGGCGGCGGATGGCAGTGGCGTCTACTTCATGTACGACGACCGCGGCGACACGAAGCTTGCTGTCTACTCGCTCGATGGCAAAGTGAAAGATCTGGCCGAGCACCTGGGCAGCGGTGGGTCCAGCTACGCCGGGGGAGGAGGGTTTACTGTGTCGAAGAATGGGACGTTCGCAGTCCCGTACGATACGCCGGAGGATCCCGGAGACATTGCTGTGGGATCGCGTGCGGAAGCGAAAACGCGTGTTCTGACTTCTCTGAATCAGCAATTGTTCATGCAGAAGAAACCTGGTGCCGTTGAGGAGTTCTGGTTCGACTCATCCGTCGATAAGCGGAAGATTGAGGGTTGGATTGTAAAGCCGCCGGATTTCGATGCCACGAAAAAGTATCCGCTGATTCTGGAGATTCATGGTGGACCGTTTGCCAACTATGGGGACCGATTCGACACGATCAAGCAGGTGTGGGCGGCGAAAGGATACGTTGTGTTGTATATGAATCCGCGCGGCAGCACGAGCTATGGCGAAGAGTTTGCCAATCTGATCCATCACGCTTATCCCGGCGACGATTTCTTCGATCTGAACTCCGGCGTGGATGCGGTGATCGCCAAAGGCTATATCGATCCCGACAATCTATTCGTGACGGGAGGCTCGGGCGGTGGGGTGTTGACCTGCTGGATGATCGACCGAACCACCCGCTTCCGCGCGGCAGCGAGCTTGTACCCGGTGATCAACTGGTATAGCTGGGTGCTGACCTCGGACCTGCCGTCATTCGGAACGCTGTATTGGTTTTCAGGAGTGCCGTGGGAAAAATCTGATGAATATGTAAAGCGCTCGGTGCTCTCGTACGTCGATAAAGTGACGACACCGACACTGCTTGCGACTGGCGAAGACGACTACCGCACCCCCATCTCCGAAGCCGAGCAGTACTATGCTGCCTTGAAGCTGCGGAAAGTGGAGTCCGTCCTGGTGCGATTTCCCGGAGAGCCCCATGGGATGAGCTCGCGTCCAAGTCATCTAGCGGCGAAGATCCTTTACGTGTCGGATTGGTTCGAGCAGCACAAGAAGAAATAGACCCACGCCATTAAACGGTCAACGGTTAGCCACACTCTAAAAGGCTTCTACGGAGCCGCCTGCAAAGGCACCCATCGTCGGGCAACCGCCACTCCTGCGCTTGTTGTTTGAATAGCGCTGTCGAAAGCACAGACCAGAGGGTTTTGACCTACTGGGAATCTTGCGCATCATTTGCAGGAAGTTCCGGATACTGCCTGACTGCAAACAAACATAAGCTAACAATAACAAGAACCCGTAGACCCTGGAGTTACCCGAATGAAACGCATTCTTAGTTCCCTCGTAGCACTATCCTTTGCTGGAGTAATGACGTTGGCAGCGTCTGCACAGACCGGCGTGCAATCTGGAGAAAACTCGCAAAATTCCAACCATTCCACGGCGAACAGCAAGACCTCGGCGGCTGGTATGACGATGTCTGATGACGCCTTCGTGAAGAAAGCCGCGGAAGCGGACATGGCGGAAGTCGAACTCGGTCATTTGGCCGTTCAAAAAGCGTCGAGCGAGAAGGTCAAGAACTTCGGTCAACGCATGATTGACGATCACGGTAAGAACCAGGATAAGGTAAAGCAGGTTGCCGAAGAAGAGCACGTGACGCTTCCAACCCAACTGAGCGCGAAAGACCAAGCCACGAAAGAGCGCCTGGAGAAACTCTCCGGAACGCAGTTCGATGACGCCTACATGAAAGACATGCTAAAGAACCACAAAAAAGACGTGGCGGAGTTTGCGCACGAGAGCAAGGACGCCAAGGACTCCGCTGTGAAGAATTATGCGCAGGAGACGCTACCGACGTTGCGTGAGCATTTGAGCTTGGCAAAGCAAATCGCTCCGATAGAGAACACACGGGCCAACAACGCTGGAAACTCGATGCGGTAGCATCAGAGTAAATCAACGATCAATGTATCGCCGGCTGCGGGATCTCCCGCAACGGCTCTGAACGAATGTGCGGCAACTGAGAATAATCAGATCGCCTGCCTCATTTCTTAAGTGCTTGATCGCGAAAGGAAACGACGATTGCGCTAACCAGCCCGGGAATGGTGAATTCCTGCGCCGCGATATCGACTTTCAGGCCGCATTGGCGCAGGGTGGCTGACGTAACGGGCCCGATAGAGGCCATTCGGATGTCTCTGACATTCGCCCGAGCTTTTCCAATCAAAGCCACGAAATTCTTTACCGTGGATGAGCTTGTAAAAGTCACCACGTCCGGGCGTTTCGATGCATTCTTCAGGGCTGCCTGGAGCTTCCGTTTGGAGGCTTGCGGAACGACCGTCTCGTAGGCTTCTACGACATCGACTTCAGCTCCAGCCTTGCGCAGTTCGCGCGGGATCACGTCGCGAGCAACCCTGGCGCGGACGAGCAGCACGCGCTTCCCTTTCACTTTGCTCTTCAAGCTATGTACAACGGACTCGGCAACGTATTCTTTGGGGACGACGTCAACTTTGAGTCCGCGTTGTTCAATGGCTTTCTTTGTTGCCGGACCAATGGCGGCGATAGCAGGAGCTAGAGCACCTTCATTCTTGATTCGAAAACGCGGCGCTGGAGCGCTGCTCTTCCAAGGTAATAGAATTCTCCGGCTCTGTATGCGGCCCCACATGGCATCGACGCCGTTGGCGCTGGTAAGGATCAGCCAATCGTAGGTATTCAGATTCCTGAGCGCGTCATCGAGCGGCTTGAAAGAGCGCGGCTTGCGAATTTCGATGAACGGAATTTCGATGACTTGGGCACCCCGTTCGCGAAGCTGCGTGGATAGGGCCCCTGCTTGATGCTTGGCCCGGCCGACGAGAACCCGGACTCCTTTGAGTGGCTGGTTCGTTCGCGCTCCTTCTCTCTTGCTCATGGTAAGAGTTCGCGGACGAGGCGTCCGCGCCACACAATCCTCACTTCTTCTTTACGCCTAGTCCTTGCTCCTGCATCAGGCGGGCTGTGCCTGAGATTGCTGTGTCGTGCACCGGACAGAGCGAGTCGATTACATTTTGCTGTTCCTCGGGCGTGCGATTCTGGCTCAGCTTGAATTTGCCTTCGATCTTCGACACCGCGACCTCAAATCCAACGATGTGATTGAGCATGCGAGTGCGGTACGCGTCAGTCAGGCTTTCCCATTGCTGCTGGTAAGCTGCCTCGAAAGTAGGGATAAGATCATGAAGCATTGCAAGTAAGTCTTCGTGCGCCGAGTAAACGCGGGCGTTGCCGTAGACGTGAACGGCCCCGTAGTTCCAGGTGGGGACATTTTCCTGCGTCACGTAATTCGTGGGCGAGATGTAGGCGTGCGGGCCATGGAAGATCATCAAGCAAAACGCCTGCTGTTCGAGATAGCGCCAATGCGAGTTGGCTTTGGCGACGTGGCCGCATAGCGTAACTTGATCCGCGCTTTCGCGAATGACTACTGGGACGTGCGTGGCAAACGGGCCGTCTCCAGTATTAGATACCAGGATCGCGAACGGATTTGCCCGCATGAAGCTTATGGCAGTCGCGTGATCGCGGATGCGGAAGTGTTCTGGGATGTACACGTATTCTGGGCTCTCCACGCAAAGTCAAAATCTTCAAATACAAAGAACACGAAGGCTCACGAAGGACTTCTTTCGTGTTCCTTCATGACATCCGTGGTTATGTGTTGCTTTTTTGAGACGTCTTTCCTGCGCACGTGAAGCAGTTTCTCGACCTCGGCGACCACGGTTCCCTGCTCGTCCTTTACTTCCACGGCAAATGCCGGTTCGTACTTCGGCAACGTTCTTAGCTTCTCCCGAATATCATCAAGTTCGGCGTCGCTGAGCCGAAACTCGGCACGGACGGTGCTGCGTCCGGGCTTGCGGTAGCGGATGCTTGCAGCCTTGTCCCAAACGATGTAATCCGGGCCAAGATTCGCCATCAGCATGAGCATATAGAAAGCGTCGGTCATGGCAAAGAGCGATCCGCCGAAATGCGTGCCCACGTAGTTGGCGTTCCACCAGCGGAGTTTCATCTCGACGTCGATGGCTTTCATATCAGGCGCGATGTGTTTCACGCGGATGCCGGCTCCCAGAAACGGTGGCCAGAAGTTTACGGCACGCCGTAAGGCATGGGAATTGTTGTAGCCGCCGAGGAATTTGAGGAGGACGTTCCGGGTCACGTTCTGAGAATAGCAGTCCTGTCGTCGACGAATGTCACGGTTGCGGCGGGACCGCGAGACCGCGTCCGTAAACGGCTTCGAGAATCTCGTCTCCGCCGCGCTCTAGCAGGCTGGCTCCAGCTTCGTCGCCTAGCTTCTCCGGATCGCTTCCGTCGCGGGAGTCGCGCAGGAGCTTGGTGCCATCGGGGTCGGCGACGATTGAATCCAGATGGAGCCTGCCGCCCCGCACTTCTGCGAAAGCTCCAATGGGGACCTGGCAACCTCCGCCGAGGCTGTTGAGTAATGCGCGCTCGCAGGTGGTCGCCGCTCGCGCGTTCGGGTCGTTCAGGAAGGCCAGGAGTTCGCCGGTCTTGACATCGCCTTCGCGGATCTCAATTCCTAACGCTCCTTGCCCCGCTGCAGGACACATGATTTCTGCAGGAATGATCTGCTTGATCAAGTCTGTCTTGCCAAGGCGCTTCAGGCCCGCTGCAGCAAGGATGATGGCGTCGTACTCTCCCTGCTCAAGCTTGCGGAGACGCGTGTCGACGTTGCCGCGCAGCGGATGGATATCGAGATCAAGACGAATCGCTTTGAGCTGCGCCTGACGGCGCAGGCTGGACGTGCCAACACGGGCACCTTTCGGCAGGTCGTCGATACTCGCATAGTTCTTCGAGCAGAACGCATCGCGGGGGTCTTGGCGCTCAGTAATGGCGGCGATTTCGAACCCTTTGGGGAGTTCGGTCGGAAGATCTTTTAACGAGTGGACCGCCAAGTCAACTTTTCCAGCTGCCAAGGCTTCTTCGATTTCCTTGGTGAACATCCCTTTGGTACCGACTTTGGCGAGGGCGACGTCGGTGATTTTGTCGCCGGTCGTGTGGATGATTTCGATCTCGACTTCGTGCCCACGCGCACGAAGGAGGGCGGAAATGTGGTTGGCTTGCCAAAGAGCAAGCTGCGAGCCGCGGGAGCCGATACGGAGTTTCGCGGGTTTGCCGTTTATGCTCATGGTCGCATCCCTACTTCGTCTTTCCTTGCAGTAGGTTGTTCGTCTCTTCTCTTCACCTGCAGATTGAACAAGCGCCGCACCACATCCACGATCGTGGTCGCTTCCGATTCCTTTGCTGCCGACTTCAGCGTCGTGATCGGCGTATGCATCACTTTGTTGATGATGCCGCGCGTCAAGGCTTCAATCGCGATCTCTTGCTCCGGCGTAAGCTGCCCCATGCGCCCGCGAACGCGATCGATCTCCGCCTGACGGATCGTTTCCAAATGATCCTGCAACGAAACGATGGTCGGCACCACATCCAGCGTATGTACGCGCGCCTCGAATTTTTCGACTTCGCTGGCAATGATCGCTTCGGCGAGCTCGGCTTCCTTGCGGCGATCGGCGACGTGGCTGGTAACGGCCTGCTGCAGGTCGTCGATATCGTAGGCGAAGATACCGTCGAGCTTCGCCATCTCAGGCGAGACGTCGCGCGGGACAGCGATATCGATGAAGAACATTGGCCGGTTCTTGCGGCGGGCGAGGAATTGCTCCCCGTGCTCTTTCCGGAAAATGGCATGGGGCGCGCCGGTCGAGGTGATGACGATGTCGGCGCGATCGCAGGTGTTATAGAGGTCCTCAAACTTGATGGCCTGTCCGTCAAATTTCTGCGCCAGGCCAATGGCGCGTTCGTAAGTTCGATTGGCAACGAAGATCGAGGCGCAGCCGTGGGCCATGAGGTGACGGGCAGCCAGTTCGCTCATCTTGCCAGCGCCGACGATAAAAACATTCTTGCCCTGCAGGGTTCCGAAAATCTTCTTTGCAAGCTCAACGGCAACCGAGGCGATGGAAACCGAAGATGAGCCGACAGCAGTCTCGTTGCGCACGCGTTTGGCAACGGCGAATGCCCGGCTGAAGAGCTGATCCAGTTGTCCTCGGACAGCGCCCACCGCGCGAGCCGTCGCGTAAGCTTCCTTCACTTGTCCTAAAATTTGCGCTTCGCCGACCACCATGGAGTCGAGGCTGGAAGCGACGCGGAATAAATGTCTAACAGCGTCTTTCTCGCGGAACTCGTAAAGGTGCGGATCCAGTTCGTCGGCGTTCAAATGAAAGTGATCGTGCAAAAATCCACGCAAGTCGGCATGGCCATTGCTCGTGTGGGTGACGATCTCGACTCGATTGCAGGTCGAGATCACCATGCCCTCCTCGATCCCCGGATAAGCAGTCAAATCGCGGCAGGTGTCGGGCAGACGAGACTCAGGGATGGCCAAGCGCTCCCGCACTTCCAGCGGCGCGCTCTTATGATTCAGGCCGATCAGCTGATATCTCATGCGAACCTGTGAATCGTCGAAAAATAGTTGGCCGCCCACGCGGCCAGAGCGGCCACGAAGGCAACGCTTGCCAGAATCGCGGCGCGGCGTCCCCGCCACCCGGAATTCCAGCGCGTGAAGACCATCACCATGTAGACAGCCCACATCAACACTGACAGCAAAATCTTGGGATCAAGAAAGTCGACATGCCCGATCGTTGGGGCGGTGATCGCGACGACCGAGCCGGTAATTAGGCCCAGCGTCATAAACGGAAAGCCGAGCAAAAGCGAGCGATATCCAATTTGATCGATTACTTCAAGTGCTGGCAGGAAACCAATGAGACTGGTAGGCTTCTTGGCCTTCAGGCGACGTTCCTGCAACAGGTAAAGCAGGCTCGCCCCGAAGCTGACCAGCAGCGCCGCATATCCGGTGAAGATCAGCATGATGTGGGCGATGAGCCATCCCTTGTGCGACACGAACTGCGTCAACAGAACCGGTTGCTCATCGAGCGCAGCGACAAACGTAAGAAAGAAAACGACCGGGAACACTACCACTCCCGGCGAAGTCGTCTTGTAGATCGCATAGATGATCATGAAAAACGTCATCGACAAGAACGCCAGCAGCGACTCGCCGTTGTGCACCGAGGCCCAGACAATCTGGCCAGAGAGAAACAATTCCGTAATCGAGACGAAGTGGAACACCATGCCCAGACTGGCGGCATGAAGTGCGATACGGCTGAATAGGTCGCTGGTGCGCGTCAGCGCTACAAAGGCGTAGACCAGCCCGATGAAGTAGCAAGCTAACGCGAAGCGCAACCAAAGCAATGGCATAGAAACAGTACTCAGTTCTCAGATCCGATCTTCTGGGTTGTTGGTTCTCCGGGACCCCAGCGAGCAAGAAGTCTGAATTTTCATGAGTTTACCGCAATCCACAGCCGGAACAGAAACCCCTTCTGCACTACGGCTCCATTTTGCAAGTGGATTGGCTTAAGGCCAACAAAGGGGCTCACTTAAGTGTGTGATTAGAATCACAGACTGAATTTCAAAACACTAACTGGTACGCCTACTTTATCTTCGGCATTGCGTGCGGGTTGGGCGTCCCCGGCGGGATCGCGGTGTGGCCGCCGCCCATCATTCCCATGTCTCCTGGTGCGTAGCATGTCACGCGGCCACTTCCGGCAACGCGCAGTTGAGACGGACAATCTCCCGCCGTGACTGCCGCGGATGGACCCTCTCCCTGGGACTGGGCGGTGTAAAGTTTGCCCTCGGCATTCCCCGCCACGCCAATAACCATTCCGGGCATGTCATACGCAACGAAGAAAGGATGCTTGCTTTGGCTGGCCTGCATGGCGCAATCGCTGGTTGCTTTCGATTGATCCGCAGTGGCTTTGACATCGAGACGTCCGCAGTTTGTGGCAGCAGAGCCAGCAAAATTTTCCAGCTTCTGCTGAACGGCGTCTGGGGACTTCGAAGAGGATGAGGAGTTCGGCGAAGCGGAAGGGGGCAAGGGTTTGTTGCAGGCGATCAGGAACCAACAGCTCGTCAGGATAAGGATAAGCACACTTTTCATAGTTGGTGATTGTAAATGTTTCGGGGTCAGGTGCTGCCTCGAAAGTGCCTCCGGCCTTAGAGGGAAAATCCCCTTTTCTGGCAACACCGGGGCCGGAAATCGGGGCACCCACTTATGGTTAGTTTTTCCCGGTTAGCTGTTTGATCAAATCCACTTCCGCCTGGCGGTACGGCGTTCCATCCGGATGCAAGACCTCGTGGAACCAGACGGGCGGCTGATATTTCACATAAGGATGCTGCCATGACTCCCACGGATAATAAGTTTGCGTTTTGCCGGCCACGAATCCCCAGTTGATCGCCGCGACGTGTTCCTCTTTGGCGATCGGCAGGATCGTGTCGAACGTGCTGCCCACCGAGCGAGCCATGTATTCGGTGCAGATAATGGGCCGGTTGAACCTTCGCAGGTAAGCGATTTCGGCTCTGAATTGTTCCGGCCAGGAATAGTTGTGGAACGAGATGACGTCCGACTCGCGTAACTGGATCCGCTCGATTTCGTCTTGCTGATCCACGCTTTTCTTTCGATCGATTTCGTAGACGCCACTTGTCAGCGGCTGAGTGGGATTCATCTCTCGAGCCCAAGCGAAGGCCTGTGGCAACAATTTCGCTACAATTGCGATCTTCTTGTCATTCTTCAATTCGGTCTTCGGATAGTTCCCGGTTTGATCCGAACTCGGTTCGTTCCAGATATCCCAACCGAGAATGCGATCGTCCTTGGCGAAAGCTCCGACTACGCCTTGCACGTAGGCTTTCAAACGCGGGACTTGCGAGGGGTCGGCGAGCGCTTTCGCCCCGGGGCTCTGCACCCATCCTGAGTTATGCACCCCGGGCCGCGGCGCATGCTGGCGGCCAAGTTTTGGCTTTGGATCCCAGCAAGAATCGAAAAGGACCAGCAGCGGACGGATGTGGTGACGCGACGCGATCGTCAGAAATTGATCGAGCCGTTTCTGGAATCCGGGAGCATCCTGCTGCCAGAGCAGATCGTGCAGGAAGACGCGCATCGTGTTCATGCCAAGGCCCTCAGCCCAGCCCAGCTCCTTGTCAATCTCGTCCGGATCAAATGTATCTCCCTGCCACATCTCCAGTTCGTTGATCGCGTCTTTCGGAATGTAGTTACTACCGACAAGCCAGGGTTGTTGAGCATACCAGTCGTTGGCTTTTTGCTCGGACCAGCGCGTAGTTTGTGCGGACAGGGATAAGACAAATGCGAGAAAAAGGAATGGGAAAGATCGGATCATTTTCAATGGAGGCTCCGCCAGAATTTATATCACTGGAAACCGCGAAGTGCGTCGAGAACTCGAGAACGAAGCGGCGACTTAGTCAACGCCTAAGCTGGCAAGTCCCTCTTCCAAAAGGGCTTTGTCAATGCTGAGTCTGCGCCCATTCATTTTGACGTCTTCCAGTTCGTCGAAAGCGCGAAACAGTCGGAGCTTTGCCGCTGCGTACTGCTCGGCATCGTTGAGCGGGCGTCCATGCGCCTGATTCCAGGCACCTAAAGTGGCATGGGGAAGGAACACACTCACGGCGTACGTCGACTTTCGGTCTGACGTCACGTCGAACACGAACTCGGTCGCCGGAGCCTCCGGATCATTCGTCAAGGCAGCGCGCTTGCCCACAAAGTAGTACTCATAGACGTAGCCTTGCGCCCCGCTGTAGGTTTTCATCCGGCGAACTGTCATGCCCGACATTATCGCGCTATTTGCATGCTCCTGTCGTCAGTGGCGTGAGCACCGTGAGATCTTCCTTCGTGGACCTTCGTGCCCTTCGCGGTAAATGAATTTGGGTTGTCTCTTTGCAAGCCGCAGAAATCCCCGAACTGAGTCATGATCCGCCCGCGACAAATTCTCCAAGAAGGAATATTGTTTCAGGCGCAGGATCACTTCCATACGGGAGAGATGCTCTCATGTTAAATCGCAGGAATTTCCTGAAAGTTGCAAGCACGGCGACAGCAGCCACCGCGCTCGGAGTCAAGACATACGCGCTGCATGTAAAGGAACTCGACCCCCCTTTCGCCGGACCGTTCTCGCCAAACGATCAGATACAACTGGCGCTGATCGGCGCGGGAATTCAGGGTCAATACGACACAAAAACTGCGGTGCAGGTTCCCGGCGTCAAACTCGTCGGCGTCTCCGATTGCTACGACGGGCGGCTGGAGCACAGCAAGGAACTGTGGGGGAATGACATCTTCACGACCCGCGATTACCGCGAGATTCTCGCCCGCAAAGATGTCGATGCAGTCATCATCGGAACGCCCGATCACTGGCACAAGCAGGTCGCGGTCGATGCCATGAAAGCGGGTAAGGACGTTTACTGCGAGAAGCCGATGGTCCACGCGCACAGCGAGGGCCCGGAGATGATCGAAGCCGCACGCTCGAGCAACCGCATCCTGCAGATCGGCAGCCAGCGTGTCAGTTCCATCATTTACGCGAAGGCGAAGGATCTGCTGGCAGCCGGCTCCATTGGGCAACTCAACATGGTGAGCGCACATTGGGACCGCAACTCGACCATGGGCGCATGGAGCTATACGGTCCCTCTGGACGCCTCGACGCAAACCTGCGATTGGGATCGCTTCCTTGGAAATGCTCCGAAGATCCCCTTCAACGCCGAGCATTTCTTTCAGTGGCGCAAGTGGAAGGCTTACGGCACAGGAGTGGCCGGAGACCTATTTGTTCACCTGTTCAGTGGCACGCACTTCATCACCGGCAGCAACGGGCCGACACGCGCTATGGCCACTGGCGGGCTACGCTTCTGGAAAGATGGCCGCGACGCCAATGACGTGATGCTCGGATTGTTCGATTATCCGCAGGGATTCAATCTCTCCCTACGGGTGAACTTCGTCGATGGCGGCGAAGAGAGTGAAGGGCTGGTCTTCACCGGCTCGGAAGGCACCATGGAGATTGGAGGCAACTTCGTTAGCGTGAGCCGCACGCCTCGTGAGAAAGAACCTGGGCTGATGATTGGTACCTATGCCGAAGCGATGCAGAAACAGCTTCGCGATGCGTACCATGCAAAGTATCCGCAAGAGCATCCGTCTGGACCACCTGTGGCGCAGTACGAGAAATTTGTCGCGCCTGAGGGTTACCGTGACAGTTTCGACCACTTCACGAACTTCTTCGCCTCGGTGCGGACGCGAAAACAGCCCGTAGAAGACGCCGTGTTCGGCTACCGCGCTGCAGGAGCCGCGCTGCTCAGCAACGTGAGCATCGAGCGCGGAGCCATCATGAAGTGGGATCCGGAAGCGATGAAGATGGTGTGAGCATCCAGGATCTAGCGCAAAAAGTCCCCGTTCAGCAAGCGCTGAACGGGGATGTTTCTTCTATAGGCGATTTTCTTCGGCGACACAATTTAATACCTGCCTAAAGCATCTCAAGAAGCCGCCGATAAGCACTCTTAGGAGTGCTATCGATGCACGAATGGGTGTGGATTGCTACTGGTGCGCTCAGTTTGGGGGCGCTGGTGCAAGAGGCGCGGATTTACAAGATGCGGCGGAACTGGCGCAACCAGGAAGAAATCTTCCAGGTGGTCACTGAGAACGCGGCCGACATGATTGCCCTCGTCGATGTCAAGGGACACCGCCTGTACAACAGCCCTTCTTATAAGAGGATCCTCGGCTATTCTCCCGCGGAACTAAGCGAGACATCGTCGTTCGAGCAAATTCATCCGGACGATCGAATGCGGGTGCTGGAAGCCGCGCGCGATGCCCGGGAGAGCGGCGTCGGAAAACGGCTGGAATACCGGATAAAACACAAAGATGGAAGCTGGCGCGTATTGGAGTCGGTCGCCAGCACCATCCGCGACGGAAAAGGTGAAGTCGCGAAGCTGGTGATCGTCAACCGCGATATCACGCAGCGCAAGCGCGCCGAAGCACAACTGGAATACAACCTGTTTCACGATCCGCTGACCGGGCTGCCGAATCGCAGGATGTTTCTCGACCGTCTGCAGACGGCATTCACCCGTGCGCGGCGAGAAGCAGGAGGCTGTTATGCGCTCCTGCTGGTCAATATCGATCACTTCAAAGTCTTCAACGACACGATGGGGACACAATCCGGAGACCAGGTGCTCATCGACATCGCACGCCGCATCGGCGGCACGTTGCGCCAGGAACTCTCAGTGGTGCAACTCGAGGCTCCTACCGGCTCCGGTGACGTTCTGCTGTTTCGGCTGGGAGGAGACGAATTCGCAATTCTGCTGGATTCCGTGGCCGATCCGAGCGATGCGATGCGGACCGCGACATCACTCCTGATCGCGGTTGCAGAGCCGCTTCACGTGGACGCACGAGAAGTGCGAGCCTCCATCAGCATCGGCATTGCGCTGAACACGCACGTGCATACGCGCCCGGAGGATGCGCTCAAGGATGCTGACGTGGCAATGCGCAGAGCCAAAGCGCTGGGTGGATCACGCTGCGAAGTATTCGATGAAGCGATGCACACCAGGGCGGTCGGAAGATTGCGGTTGGAAGCCGATCTGCGGACTGCATTTACCGAGCGGCAATTCCGGATTCACTATCAGCCGGTCGTGCATCTGGAAACGCGCCGCGTGGTGAGCTTTGAGGCACTGCTGCGCTGGGAACATCCGACGCAAGGACTAATTTCTCCCTACCGTTTCATCGAGACGGCGGAAGACACGGGCATTCTGGTTTCTATCGGGCATTGGCTGATTGTGCAGGCTTGCATGCAGCTTCGAGAATGGGAAATGAGTGCCCGAGGCGGCGAGCCAATGAATCTTACCGTGAACCTTTCGGCTCGCCAGCTAGCGGATGCACGATTGGCGAACGACATTCAGGGTGCGCTACAGCAGACAGGAATCGATCCGGCACGGCTGCAACTGGAGATGACCGAAGGAGTCGCAGCAGCCGACTCAAAGCTGACCGTAACGGTCTTGTCGCACCTGAAGCATCTGGGCATCAAGACCATTCTCGACAACTTCGGGACCGGATCAATGTCCCTGCTAGAGCTGGCGCGTTTCCCGGTCGATGCGCTCAAGATCGACCGCTCGTTGGTGCGGGAGATGCAGTCGGACAAGAGCGCGACGGACATCGTTGAGCTGATCATCACGCTGGCGCACAAGATGCAGTTTCAGGCCATTGCAGAAGGTATCGAGAGCGCGCGGCAACTGCAGCGACTACAGGAATTAGGCTGCGAATACGGACAGGGATATTACTTCTCTCAACCAATGGACGCTTCTGCAGCGCTGCGATTCATGCAACAACAGGTAGTCGCAGCACAGGCAACTCGCGCTGGAAAGTAAGGGGAGTTATTCCGAGACGCTGTGCTCTTCATTCTGCGAACGAAGGACGCGATCGACGGAATATGGGGCGCGGCGGCTGGGCTCGTGATAGTGACGAACCTGCATCTCACCGAGCAAACCGATGGCGAGCAAGTTCAGTCCGCCGAGCAGAAGGCCTAATGCAGCCATCATGAGCGGGCCGTGTGTCATCATCACGTGCTCGTGACGGATGAATTTCTCCGAACCGAGCCACGCGACAATGCCGGTTCCGGCGAAAATGCTCAACATGCCGAAGCCGCCAAAGAAGTGCAGCGGACGCGAGAGGTAGCGAAGCAGGAAGCGAATGGTGAGCAGATCGAAGAAGACGCGGAAGGTGCGCGAGATGCCGTAGTGCGATGCGCCACGCTCGCGGTTGACGTTCTTGATGGCGACTTCGCAGATCGTCGCACCGTGCCAAGACGCAAGTGCTGGAATGAAGCGGTGCAGTTCGCCGTAGAGCGGAACCTGCTCGAGAATATCGCGGCGATAGGCTTTGAATGTTGTGCCGAAGTCGTGAATGTCAACGCCGCTGATCTTGGCCATCATCCAGTTGGCGATGCGGCTTGGAATGCGGCGCATCCAGAAATTGTCAACGCGATTCTTACGCCATCCGCTGACGATGTCGTAGCCCTCGGCAATCTTCTCGAGGAACATCGGAATGTCGTTGGGATCATGTTGCAGATCGCCGTCCATGGCAATGATGTATTCGCCGCGGGCGTGATCGAATCCGGCGGCAAGTCCTGCGGTTTGCCCAAAGTTGCGACGCAGTTTGACGACAGTTACGCGGCTGTCGACGGCTGCGATTTCGCGCAGCATCGCAAACGTGTGATCGCTCGAACCGTCATCGACCAGGACGATTTCGAAGCTCTCGCCGTGAGCTTCCATGACCGCTTTCAGGCGGTCGTAAAGGTCGGTAACGTTCTCCTGCTCGTTGTGCAGGGGGACAACAATAGAGTACTTGGGCACAGTCTTTAAATTATAGCGGAACAGGATTCCCAGTTGTCAGCTGCCAGTTCTCAGTTGGGTACTTGCCGAAGGATCGCCGGCGGCGACGGCAAAAAACCAATAACCGCGAAGATCACGAAGAAATGCCGCACAGATCGCCAAGGTGCGTCCAAAAATGATTCTGTCGATTGGTTTGCGAGTTCCATTTTGGGAAGGCGTGCTCAAGAGGCAGTATCCCCCTCCCCCTCTGGTCTAATGCAATCATCGATTTAGCGGAAAAATGCGAAGTAATCTATTGTGCTCAGTGGTTTAGGGGCAAAATCTTGAGCCATTGAGACTTAGGTGCTTATCAATCGCATTCGTCCCCAAACCCTCAGACGCGAAGGCTCACCTAGTTTGTTCGCGTCCGCGGTTCCATCTTCTGCTCTTTTCTTCTTCTTGCGCAAGGTCACATGTCACAACCGCCTGTGGAATTCTCTGCAGGTACTCGTATGGGAAGGATTTGGGAGCGCGAAGAACCTTAGTCTTGCAGTTTTATGTGGTATGGAATCCACAATTCTTACGATGATCGCCAAAAGGCCGTCTTTTGTGAGCTGAAAACGTGATAGCCTTTTAGCAATAGTATTCCCTTCCTCCTCACCCGAACGTCGGTGTCGAGCCACAGGCGAACCGAGGCAAAATGTCTTTTTATACCGAGGTTTTTCTTTACCACGGACTGCTCGCGCTCCTGCCAGCATTGTCGTTAGCCTGCGACTTGTGTGGCCGTGCCGTGAGGATCGAGGCTGCTGCCCTTACTTGCGAATATGGGCAAGCGGTTCACTCGGTTTGCTACCGAACTGCCGTCAACGGCTTGGGACAGAGGATCTGAGATGGCGCATCGTCGACCGCAGCTCCGAATCGTGCGTTGGGGGATTTCGGTCCCTGAGCGCGCATGCTGCACAGCTTGTGATCGCGTGTTCTCGCTGGTTCCGAATGAAGGAACTTCGGTTGAAGAAGCCCGGGATCAGTTGGAGCGGCTATTTCTGCTTCACGCTTGCAGCTACAACAGGACGGAACCGGAAATACAACATCGCTGAAAATCGCGCGTTGGCGAATCCCCCACAGGGGCTAAAGCCCCGCATTCGAGGTGGCCTTTAGCGCGGCCCTGAAAGGGCCGCTCTTCCACGGTACAAAGTTGGTCCACCACGCTTCAGACGCCCACGGTACAAAGGTGGTCCACCACGCTACAGACGCCCATGGTACAAAGGTGCGGTACGACGTGCCCCACTGTACAAGGTTCTCCACGTTATAAACACGTCGTCACTCGTTTGTGGGCAAAGCTATTCGAATTCCAGCATTACGATTTCCGGGTTGGAGCCCAAGCGTAGGGGAGGGCCCCAGGTGCCTGCGCCGCTGGAAGTGAAGACCTGCATTTTGCCGATGCGACTCAATCCATAGACAAACTGACGGTAGATGCGGCGCGCCATCCAGCTCCAGGGAATGAACTGTCCCAGATGCGTGTGACCGGAGAGTTGAAGGGAGAATCCCAGCTTTTCTGCGGCAAGGGGATCATCCGGGGCATGGACCAGGAGAATGCTGGCCCGGTCTTTGTCGATGGAGACGCGGTGGAGGGCAGAGGCGAGTCCGCCGTTCATGGAGGCATCGCGATAAGGGACGCCTACGACCTGGAGTCCGTCGAGATTGACCTTCTCGTTTTTGAGGACTCGCACACCGGTTGAGGCGACTGCGTTGAGATAGTTGCTGTCGTCACCGAATTGCTCGTGATTGCCTGCAACGAAATAGACGCCGTGGGGCGCTGTAAGCTGGTGCAATGGCTCGGTAGCCTGTTTTGCGTCGATGGCAGTGCCGTCGAAGAGATCCCCAAGAATGAAAACTGCATCGGGTTCTTCGCGCAAGATCTTCGCGACCAGGCGCTGGAGGAAATTGTGGTTGCGTACGTGTCCAAGATGGACGTCGCTGACGACTGCGGCCTTCCTGCCGCGCCAGGCGTCCGGTAGATTTTCTAACTTCACACGGGCGCGCGTGATGCGGGTCCAGCTCGCGTTGAAGACGCCGTAGATGCCCAACACCATGGCAGCGGCAAACAACCACTGAACGAGCCGGTGGAAACTAAACGGAATCGCGAAGGCCGAAGCGATAGCGAGAAAGATCCAGGCAAGCACGGCCGCGAGAAACAGGAAACTTAGCAGGCCCATCCAGATGGCGGCGGCCTTGTAGAAGGCGCGCACGGGAGCGCCGGTATAGGAAAACGCTAGCAGCGAGGCTGCAACGAAGCTTACAGACAAAAGCGCGATAACGATGGGCAACCAGAGATTCTGTGCCGGAGCGTGAAACGTCCAAGTCTGATAAAGGAAATAGTGCGTCAAGAGCAGGACGGACTGGACGATAAGGATGAAACGGATAATCCGCTTTCGGAGGCGCATCGGTAATTAGATTCGCATAGAGGCAGCCGGGATTCGTAGATGAAAATAAAGGAGTTACCGCCGAGATCACCGAGAAGCCGCTCAGGCGCGGAGAAAGGCTGACCGGGACGCCAGCGTTACAAAAGCCCTGACGGCGAATGTAGCTGAGGAAGGCCACCAGGAATTGCTAAGAGAATCTATCAGTCTTTCTGCGGTTCTCGAGGACTCTCCACTTTAGTAACGGTATCGTGACGGGTATCACGGCGCCGAGGTGGGTTCTAGATTTCAATGCCGTTGACTTCAAAAAACGTGAGCACTTGTTGGATCATCGCAGGAACCCGAGGGAAACATGAGCGGAGAACAAGAAGAACTTCTTCGTGAATTTGAAAATCTCGCAAAAGTGGCGCCCAACACCACAAAACTGATGGAAGGCATGGCTCGCCGACTGCACGAAAAGAAGGCGCGCTACAACTGGGTCGGGTTCTATGTCATCGACCCCAAAGACTCTAACTTTCTTGTGGTGGGTCCGTACGTGGGCAGCTTTTCGCCCAACGTCCGAATCCCGCTAGATACAGGACTCTGCGGTGCGGCAGCTACGACCGGGAAGACAGTCATCGTCGACGACGTCACGAAGGACGCCCGTTATCTGCAGGGATCATCGATGGTGGTCAGTGAGATTGTGGTTCCCATCTTCGCGAAAGGAAGATTGGCCGCGGAGTTGGACATTGAGAGCTACTTTCCGGGGACGTTTGGACGCAGCGAGCAGGAGTTCGTAGAGGCATGTGCGCGAGTGGTTGGGAAGTGCCTCGGGAAGTGATGATTGGGCCCGTTGGAGGTAGCAAGTCCCTGGATCTGGAGTTCCGGGCGAAAAGTTAACTTCAAAATCCCCACTTCTGGCAAACCGGCCAGAAATGGGGCATCCATTCTTGAAGTTCTGGTGAAAGCCTCTACTGCTCTTTCAGCTTCAGCTTTGACTTGTTTTCTTCCATGAATTGCTTGATGTCGTTGGCGGCGCCGAGCAGGCGGTTCCACTGTTCGTAATAGAGAGTGACGGGGAAACGACCAAGACCGTAGACGCTGACCCCGCCCTTTTCTCCTACTTTGAAGATGAGGTCGCCGCTGCGTTTCTTGGTCTCGACTTCTTTTTCCAGTTGCGCCAGTTTCGCTTTCAGTTCTTCGTAACTCGGTTCTGCCATGAGGTCCTCGCTTGGATGATTGCGGTTGCGCGTCGCTTCACAAAACCATGGACGCACTGTCTATAGTAACTTGCCATGCGTTGCCGAAGGTTGGATATCCGTTATAAGCTGGGATGAGTCTAATCCCAAAGCGGGAAAACATGCGTAGCTGGATACGATGGTCGGCGTGGCTGTGCCTGTCCCTAATGTGTTGGACGGCGGCGGCGGAGTCTACACACGAGCATCCCAACCGAACTGAGTCGGCGTCGTGCCCACTCTGCGTAGTCGCGCATAGCACCAAGCCCGCTGTAGTCTCCAGCCATACCGCACCCGTTTTTGCTGCGATCGACCTGGTCAAGGAAGAAGACGTCGTTGCGAAGGTCCGCATCGACTTCTCCGATGCCGGAATTCGCGGTCCTCCTGCTCTCCTGTAGGGAATTTCATAACGAGAACATGCCTTAGCCGCCCGTGTGCGGCTATTCCCTATTCGTTCGAATTCTCAGGAGGAAATTATGCGTACGACTCTTCGGGAGCGCGCCGCCCTTGTGGCACTCTCGCTGCTTTTGATTAGTGTTATCGCGGCCGCTCAATCGGCCGGAAACTCTGGCTCCATCAATGGCACGGTAGCCGATCCAACAGGCGCCGTTGTCCCCAATGCGAACGTAGAAATTCGAAATCCGGTGAGCGGATTCGATCGCTCTACGGTCACCGATAGCCTGGGAAAGTTTCAGTTCACGAACATTCCTTTCAATCCTTATCACTTAACGGTTTCTGCTACGGGATTCTCAGCGTATGTGCAGGATGTTGAGCCCCGCTCGGCGGTTCCGGTGGATGTGGCAGTGAAGCTACAAGTGGGGACATCGAACACGCAAGTGACGGTGGAGAGTGGAGGAGATCTGATTGAAAACGATCCGACATTCCACACAGATGTGGACAAAGGATTGTTCGATAAGCTGCCGCTGGAGAGCCAATCGTCGTCGGTAAGTTCGCTGGTGACACTGTCGACACCAGGAATTGCAGCGGATTCAAACGGCCTTTTTCACGGCTTGGGAGACCATGCAGAGAACTCATTTTCGGTCGATGGGCAACCCATCACGGACCAGCAAAGCAAAGTATTCTCGAACCAGATCCCGCTGGATGCAATTCAGTCGATGGAGGTGATCTCGGGCGCGCCACCAGCCGAGTATGGCGATAAGACGAGCATCGTGATCAACGTTACGACGCAGTCTGGCCAGGGCGTTACGACACCGCACGGCGCGTTAACCACGTCTTACGGTTCGTTCGGGACCTCCAACGTGGATTTTAATCTTGCCTATGGAGGCAAGAGCTGGGGCAACTTTTTCTCGGCCAGTGGTTTGAACAGCGGCCGGTTTCTCGATCCGCCGGAATTCAAAGTCATACATGACAGAGGAAACGAGGAAAACCTGTTCGATCGGGTGGACTACCAGCTTTCTCCGGGAGATTCGATTCATGTCAACGTTGGGTTCACACGCTCGTGGTTTCAGACTCCTAATTCTTATGATCTGCAGAATGCGACTGCGTGGTCTGGTCTGATCGTCGATAACAACGGGCTGGGGCCGGACGGTTTGCCGGTTGGGCCCGCGGATCAGCGTTCGCAGATCAAGACTTTTGATATTGCGCCCTCGTGGACGCGACTTATCAGTCCGACGACGGTCTTCACGTTGGGTGGTTGGGTACGGCGTGACCACTACAATTATTATCCCAGCACGAATCCGTTTTCAGACCTCGCACCGGATCTTCAGGCACAAACTGTGGGCCAAGACCGGACGCTATTGAACAGTGGGGCGCGCTCCAACCTCTCCTATGTCAAAGGCATCCACAATGTGAAGATCGGCGCTACTTATCAACAAACCTTCCTCGATGAGGACGACAGGCTCGGAGTCGTCGATCCGACCTTCCTCGGCTCTCTTACCGACCCGAATGGCAATCCTTGTATTGACGGCAACGGAAATCCGATCGCGGCTCCTTGCACGACGCTAGCGCCGTACGATCTTACGCGTGGGGGGACCCTCTACGGATTCGTGGGACATACCGACGTGAAGGAACTCGCCTTGTATGCCGAAGACTTCATCACCAAAGGAGCTTGGGCGATCAATCTGGGACTGCGTGGTGATTTCTACAACGGCCTCACTACGCATAAAGAGGCAGAACCGCGTGTTGGCGTGGCTTACAACGTCAAAAGCAGCAACACAGTTCTGCGGGTGTCGTATGCACGGGTGCTGGAAACTCCATTCAATGAGAACCTGGTGTTATCGAATCAAGGGTGCGGCAATCCGGTCTTGAATCCACTGCTGCTGTGCTCATCCTCGAGCATTACACCTTTCAGTCCTGGGTGGCGGAATGAATTTCATGCCGGCATCCAGCAGGCGTTCGGGAAATACCTGGTATTTTCAGGCGAATATATCTGGAAGTACACACACAATGCGTATGACTTCAGCGTTCTTGGAGCTACTCCAATCACCTTCCCGATTGAATGGGATCGGTCGAAGATTCCGGGATATGCCGGACGCGTAAGCGTTCCGAACTTTCACGGATTCTCAGCGCTGTTCGTATTTTCCAGCGTTGCGGCGCGATTCTTCGCGCCCCAGGTGGGAGGGGCGGGGGCCACACCATCGGCTCCAGCCGGAGTCTTCCGGATCGATCATGACGAGAAGTTCAACGAGACCTTCCACATCCAATACCAGCCGTGGGCGCGCGGCCCGTGGATGGGATTCAACTGGCGTTACGACAGCGGCCTTGTTGCCGGCCCGGTGCCTTGCGCCGGAGGCAACTGCGCGAATGGACCGTTGGGCAGTGACACGGTGGTTGATGCCTCCATTATCAGCCCGGATCAGCAATTTGAAGCAGGACTGTTCTGTGGATCGGTGCGTGCGACTCCAACGACTCCGATCAGCTCGGGGCTCGGAAGCAGCATTTGTCCTGCATCGGAATATGGATCTACGCTGCTGAAGATACCCGCTCCCGGTACTGAGGACGATGATCACAATCCGCCCCGTGTTGCGCCGAGGAACCTTTTCGACCTTTCCATTGGGCACGACAACATTTTCCATGGAGACAAGTACAAGATTAGCCTTCAACTGACTGCTATCAACATCACCAACAAATATGCGGTCTACAACTTCCTCTCGACTTTTAGCGGCACGCATTATGTAACGCCACGCTCGCTGACGGCCGAGTTGGGATTTCACTTCTAATCGCCAGAACGAGGAAAGGGCAGCCGAATTGAGTTGCCCTTTCCCCCGGCGCCGGGGCGCGCAGAACGGCAATAGAGATCCAACGCGCGTTGCGATGCGGCGTCTGTTGACGTTTCAATCGGGCATAACAATCTGACAAGCAGCAATGCGCTTCTGACTTCCTGTCGACGCTCCGCGGGACGCATTATGTGACGCCGCGGCCGCCGACAGCGGAGGTTGGCCTGCATTTCTGATCATTTTTGGAAAGCTTTTGAACAGCAGTGCGGGTGAGCAGGTTACCGGAGTTTTTGTAAGTCAATGTAAAAATAGGGCGCGATCATGCCGCGTCACGAGGTGGATTGGTACTATAGCCATAGGATCGGTTCGGACACGTCCGCGTCTTTTGAATCGCTGGGGACAATGCTTTGATGAAATTCGGAACCAAGGGTGTAGCGTCATTGGCGCTAGTCTGGGCGCTGACGACCTTGTGTTGGGCTCAGCAGGACGGATCGCAGGCAGGCAGCAATCCGCCTGCTCAAACCGTACCATCAACCGCCGCTGGCGCGAAACAGGAGCCCGGCGCGCAGCAGGCGGACAAGGACAACAAAGACAAGAAGGATAGTATCCAGGAGACGGGCGAAGGCAAGGTGGCGGGCACCTCAAATGATCGCTTGTTCTATGCGTTGCCGAATTTCCTGACCTTGCAAGGAACGCAAAAACTGCCCCCGCTCAGTACGAAAGACAAATTCAAAGTCGTTGCGCTTGGCACGTTCGATTATTTCGAATATCCGTGGTGGGGAGCGCTAGCCGGCATTAATCAGGCGGAAAACAATGAAGCCGGATACGGGCAGGGCTGGGTCGCTTACGCGAAACGATACGGGTCGACGGCAGGAGACAGTATCATCGAGAATTTTATGGTGGGAGCAGTTTTCTCGTCCGCACTGCATCAGGACCCGAGATTCTATCAATCCGGCAAAGGTGGGTTCTGGAAGCGGGCGGGATACGCAGCCACGCGGATTGTGGTGACACGCAGTGATTCTGCCAACCGGCAGTTCAACTATTCCGAAGTTTTTGGCAGTGCCACCGCAGCCGCGATTTCAGTGTACAGCTATCACCCCCGCAGCACCTTTTTGAGCACTCCAACGAATCCGCACCTTTACGTTCCGTCCGATCGAACTTTTTCCCACGTACTCAGCACCTGGGGAACTCAGCTGACGCTGGATACCATCACGATTATGGTGAAGGAATTCTGGCCGGACATTCACAAGAAAATTTCACACAAAGAAAAGTCGACGCAGGAAGGTTCGCACTAATCCTGCAGCGGGCAAAGGGGGAATTTTTCCGCGCGTGCCTGGGGCAGGGATTGAGGCCGCACCCTCATAGGCCCTCTTTGCTCTCGCACGTCGCTTCCTGGCTGATTACCGATCTCGGTTCAAAGCGACTTCCGAGATGGCTTTATGACTTTCCGTCACTGCATGATGCGTTTGGGTTCGGGAGCACGGTCCGTGACCAAGTCCGGATGCATACGGCGGAAGCTCTCGGTGACGTGACAGTTCCAGCAGACCGGCTGATGGGTGGAGAAAATTTCGGGCAATTCTTCGGGGCGAATTCCCTTCCATTCTCTGGTCCGGAAGTCGCGACCAAGTAGAGCAGGTGCATGATCCAGATGACGAATGGGACCAATCGGCTTGTGACAGAAGACGCACTCCTTCCCTTCGTACCACTTGGCCACAACGTTCCAGACGAGACAGTTTTCCGGGTCGGCTTCGATCTGCTGCAGGCAGTCCTGGCCGCAGTCCTGGCGTTCGGGCCAGCGCGAACATTCTTTGAGGCGCACTGTTGGCTCAACAAAGAAGGCGCCCACAGCAGCCTCGGTCGCCGCTATGTTGACGGCTTCGGTTTTGTGGGTCTCGGGACAGGTAACCAGGCGTTCTCCGCGAAATTTGAAGTAGGCGCGAATGCCGGGAATCGCTCTGAGGATAAAAAGTCCGATGGCTAAGACAAGGACCGCGATGATGATGGCTACGGTAACTGTCATAGGTCACCTCCTGGCGCAGCGGGATTGGTCCGGCTAGCCTTCCGGTTAAGTTCAGTCTGTGAGCGCCGAAACGAAAGGGCGATGGCTGATATCACTTGCGGGGGTGATGGCGATCACAAAGGGAAATCGAGGATACGGCGCGGCTCAAAGCCGCGCCCTTTCAAGACTAAGCCTTTACTGAGTCACATGCGGAGAGCGCAATTGCATCTTTACTGCGACTGAGAGACGGCGGATGCCTTCGCGGATCTGTTCGGGTTGCGAGTGGGAGAAGTTGAGGCGCATGTGGCGTCCTCCTTCATTGTGGCCGTTCGGAGCGTAGAAGCTGTCTCCTGGGACGAATGCGACCTCTTCGGCGAGAGCGGCCTGGAAGAGCGCGTTCGAGTCGGTGCCCGCCGGCATAGTCACCCAAAGGAAGAGGCCTCCCTGGGGATGCGTCCATGTGACTTCGTGCGGGAAGTACTCGTGCAGCGCCTGGAGCATGGCGTCGCGACGCTCGCGATACACCTGGCGGATCAGCTTGACGTGCTGGTCGAGGAAGCCGTCTTTCGCTACCTCGTAGGCGACGTACTGGTTGAAAGTGGACGTGTGCAGATCGGCTGCTTGCTTGAGTTGAACGAGCTTTACGATGACGTCTTCCGGAGCGACGATCCAGGCGAGACGGATGCCGGGGGCGAGTGTCTTCGAGAAAGTGCTGAGATAGATGACGTTGCCGAGAGTAAATCCGTTGTCGCGGCTGAGATTCTCGCGATCGAGCACGACGAGGGGAGCGATGTGCTCGCCTTCGTAGCGGAGCTGGCCGTAGGGATCGTCTTCAATGATCGGGATGCCGTATTTGTCCGCCAGAAGAATCAGTTGATGGCGGCGGCCTTCAGAAAGCGTGACGCCCGCTGGGTTCTGGAAATTGGGCAGGACATACATGAATTTGGGGCCGGTGCGAAGGCTGGAGTCGAGATGCTCGGTGATGAGGCCGTTGTCGTCAACCGGGACGGAAACATATTGGGCTCCGTAGACGTTGAAGGCCTGAAGAGCGCCGAGGTAAGTAGGCGCTTCGACGAGTACGCGATCGCCGCGGTTGATGAGGAGCTTTCCGATGAGATCGAGCGCCTGCTGTGAGCCGGAAGTGATCAGGACGTTGTCGGCTGTGGCGACGATGCCATAGCGGGACATGTTGTGGGCGATCATCTCGCGCAGGGGCTGATAGCCTTCGGTGGTGCCATATTGCAGGGCTTGCGAGCCGAGTTCACTGAGAACCTTGTGGCAGGCTTCTTCGAAGCGCTGAACTGGAAAAACGTCCGGGGCCGGGAGTCCGCCACCGAACGAGATGATCTCGGGCTTCTGGGTGACTTTTAGAAGCTCGCGGATGGCGGAGCTTTTGATTCCCAGCGTTCGATTCGCGTAACGCGACTTCCAGAGCGTGGACATGCGTCCTCCGTATGTCTCTTGCGGTTAGATGCTCTCGCCGACGGTTTGACGTTTCAAGGTATCTAAAGTTTCTAGACACAGTGTCAAGTTTCAAGTTTCGAGTTTCAAAGGCCAAAGACATTGCGATTGAACTCGAAACTAGAAACTCCAAACTGGAAACTTGTTTCTTAGTCCTCTCCTATCAATTCCGGTTCTACCGATATGTGCGCGTGCGAGTGGTGCGCGTAAGTGTCGTTTTCCTGGGCGTCGACAACCGCGATGGCGGCCAGGTCTACGATCCCTTCTACTGTGGCGCTGCGTTGCAGGACGTGTACCGGGCGGCTCATGCCCATCAGGATTGGGCCGATCAGTTCGCTGCCTCCGACCTTTGCTGCCAGCTTGCATGCGATGTTCGCCGATGCAAGATCGGGGAAGATTAGGACGTTGGCCGCGCCCTTCAGCGAGCTGAACGGATAAACCTCTTCGATCAATTCGGGCGAGAGGGCTTCGTCGGCCATGATTTCTCCGTCAACGATCAGCGTGGGGTCGGCATACTTGATCAGTTCGACGGCCTTGCGCATCTTGGTGGCGATCGGATGATCGACGCCGCCGAAGCTGGAGAAACACAACAGCGCAACACGAGGAATGACGTCGAAGCGGCGCGCCATGTGCGCCGTGCAGAGTGCGATCTCGACGAGTTCCTCGGCAGTTGGCTCGATCGTGACGCTGGTGTCCGCCAGGAAGAAGACTTCGCCTTTGCGCGTGATGATGGCATAGCAACCGGAGACTCGATGCAGGCCTTCGCGCATGCGGACGATCTGCAGGGCCGGTCGGATGGTGTCGGGGAAATGTTGAGTCACGCCCGAGACTAAAGCGTCGGCGTCACCCATGTGAACCATCATGGAGCCGAAGACGTTGCGGTCGTTGATAAGCTTCTCGGCTTCGCTCAGTGTTACGCCGCGGCGCTGGCGGAGGCGGAAGAGTTCGAGGACGTATGGCTCGCGGTGGCTCGAAGTTTGCGGATCAATGATCTGCATGCCTTCGAGATCAACGCCGAATTCGCGGGCGCGGGCTTGGATTTTTGTGGTCTCGCCGAGAAGGATTGGAATGCCAATCTTCTCCTCGACCAGAACGTGGCAGGCGCGGAGAATCTTTTCGTTATCGCCCTCAGGGAAGACGACCTGCTTGGGGCTGGCCTGCGCCTTGTGAATCATGGCGCGCGAGACTTCGTAGGCCTTGCCCAGACGGCGTTCGAGTTGGGCGCGGTAGAGGTCGAGGTCGACGGGCTCCTGCGCAACCCCGGTTTTCATCGCGGCTTCGGCGACGGCGGAGGCTTCCCACATGAGGACGCGGGGATCGAAGGGCTTGGGGATGAGATATTCGCGTCCGAACTGCATGCGGGGGACGCCATAGGCGCGGCAGACGGAGTCGGGAACATCTTCTTTCGCCAAGTTTGCCAACGCGCGGGTTGCGGCCAGCTTCATCTCTTCGTTGATCGCAGTGGCACGGACATCAAGGGCGCCGCGGAAGATGAAGGGGAATCCGAGAACGTTGTTGACCTGGTTGGGATAGTCAGAACGGCCGGTCGCGATGATGACATCGGGACGTGAGGCTTTCGCTTCTTCGTAGGTAACTTCGGGATCGGGATTGGCCATGGCGAAGACGACGGGATCGGGCGCCATCGTGCGGATCATGTCGCCGTTGATGGCGCCTTTGACGGAGAGTCCGGCGAAGACGTCGGCGCCGACCATCGCTTCGGCCAGGGTGCGCTTGTCGGTCTGCTGGGCAAAGCGCTCTTTGTAGGGATTCATTCCATCCTTGCGGCCGGCATAAACCACGCCTTTGGTATCGCAGAGGATGATGTTCTCGCGCTTCACGCCCAGGCGGACGTAGTGTTCGGCGCAGGCGATGCCGGCGGCTCCGGCGCCGTTGAAGACGACTTTTACTTTGCGTATGTCTTTGCCGACGACCTCGAGCGCATTCAGCAACGCTGCACCTGAGATGATGGCCGTTCCGTGCTGGTCATCGTGAAAGACGGGGATCTTCATCGTCTTCTTGAGCGTCTCTTCGATGTAGAAGCAGTCGGGAGCCTTGATATCTTCGAGGTTGATTCCGCCGAAGGTGGGCTCGAGCAGTTGGCAGAGCTTGATGATCTCGTCGGGATTGTGGCTGTTCACTTCGATATCGAAGACGTCGACATCGGCAAAACGCTTAAAGAGCACGGCTTTGCCTTCCATGACGGGCTTGCCCGCGAGAGCTCCGATGTCGCCGAGGCCGAGGACGGCGGTACCGTTGCTGAGGACGGCCACGAGATTGCCGCGTCCGGTGTATTTATAGGCGTCGTGGGGATTCTTGTTGATCTCAAGACACGGCTCGGCGACGCCGGGCGTGTAGGCCAGGCTCAGGTCGCGCTGTGTGCGGCACGGCTTGGTTGGTGTGATTTCAATTTTTCCGGGGCGCCCCCCATCGTGATAATCGAGCGCCTGCTGCTTGGTAACTGGCATAATGTCCTCCCGCACTTACTAAGCACGCTGTGTTACTCCGGCGTGCAGCACTATGAGAATTCAAACTTTGCTTCTCGCGGGTGCCTCTGAGCGCCCGGCTACACTCCTACTCGCGAATGATGCTTTGAAAACTCTTCAATCATCTGCTTGAGCCCAGGCTGCGTTTTTTCTTCGATTTCATAGGTCACGCGCAGAGTGGGCTTGTTGAACTGCACCAAATGTCCTAGATCGATGGGCGTGGCGACCAGTACGACATCGCAGGGCACGCGATTGATGGTCTCTTCCAGTTCGTGCATCTGCATGGTGCTGTATCCCATGGCCGGAAGAAGACTGGTGAGATGCCGGTATTTCTCGAATGTCGAGCGGATGGAGCCGACGGCATAGGGCCGCGGATCGATCAACTCGGCGGCGCCGCACTGGCGGGCTGCGACGACTCCCGCGCCGTAGGGCATTTCGCCGTGCGTCAGCGTGGGACCGTCTTCGACGACGAGCACGCGGCGTCCTTTGATGGAGCCGGGATCGGAAACGGTGACGCGGCAGGCGGTCTCGACGATCTTGGCTTTCGGGTTGGCGGCCTCAATGTTTCGGCGAACGGTGTCGACATCTTGTGGGGCGGCGGTGTCGACTTTGTTGATCACGGCAATGTCGGCACGGCGCAGGTTGACTTCTCCCGGGTAGTAGGAGAGTTCGTGGCCGGGACGGTGCGGATCGACGACCACGATCTCAAGGTCGGAGTGATAGAAAGGCGTGTCGTTGTTGCCGCCATCCCAGAGGATGGTATCGGCTTCTTTTTCCGCCTGGCGCAGGATGCGTTCGTAATCGACACCGGCGTAGACGATGGTCCCCTGGCGCAGATGCGGCTCGTACTCCTCGCGCTCTTCAATGGTGCATTGCTGCTTATCCATGTCGTCCACGGTGGCGAAACGCTGGACGGCTTGTGCGGCGAGGTCGCCGTAGGGCATGGGGTGACGGATGGCCACGACTCGCTGGCCTTCGCGGCGCAACTCGGCGGCGACGAAGCGGCTGAGGGGACTCTTGCCGCATCCGGTGCGAACAGCGCAGATCGAAATCACGGGGACCGTCGACTTGATTTGAGTGCGCTGCGAACTGAGCAGCCAGAAGTCGGCTCCGGTGGCGACGACGCGGGAGCCGAGGTGCATGAGGTTCTGGTAGGAGATGTCGCTATAAGAGAAGACCGCGGCGTCGACGTGGTGATCTTTTATTAATTGTTCGAGGTCGTTTTGCTCGAAGATTGGGATGCCTTTGGGGTAGAGCGATCCGGCGAGTTCGGTAGGATATTTGCGTCCGGCGATGCCGGGGATTTGAGTGGCTGTGAATCCGACTACTTGGAATTCGGGATTATCGCGAAATATGACGTTGAAGTTATGAAAGTCTCTTCCTGCTGCACCTAGAATGAGAACGATCTTGGGTGTCATGAATGGCCTCCGGCCAGGTTTCAATTTTTCAAGTTTCGACTTCTCACGTTTCAAAGTTTCAAAGACTGCGCCGCCTTGGACAGTTGAGGCAGAAGCTTGGACCGCGAAGCTCGCTAAGAAATGCCGCAGAGGTCGCGAAGAAGATCCAATCGCTCTTTTTCAACTTTGAAACTCTGGAAACTCTGACACATTGAAACTTCATTCTTTCGAGCTCCGTTTCCACATGGGCACACAGGGATTCCAGCTGTGCACGTCTTTCTGGAAATCGCGAGCGGGCTGGGTTGCGCCTACCGTGCTCAAGTCATCCACTGGAGACTTCAAGAGTTCGGCAATGTACTTTTCAATTTGTTCGCGGATGCGGGGCTCCTTTAGCGCGGAAAGGAGCTCGGGCTTCTCAATGTGAGTAAATCCGCCGCACAACGGGCACTTCACGACGTCATCGTTGATCATGGGTCACCGTCGAGATTTGGAGATTGGGCACGGAAAGGGCCGCTCGAGCCGGTTGGGTGCCGCTGGGGCTATTTGAAGCCGGAGGGGGTCGACGGACAGTGACAAAGGTCGCGGCAGATTGTGAGCAGAGTCACAGCGGGGGCCAGTGTGGTTACTGCGCCTAAGTCATGGTAGCGCAATACTGAAGACGGATGCCTGCCCAGGCATATCCATCACAGTCTTGATGGCTTCAGGGTAGAACGTGGAACGCGACATTGCTTTCCAGCGTGCCCGTTGCGGTTGTGACCTCGATCGTTCCGGTGGTCGCGGCTGGCGGTACGGTGGCTTTGATGAGGGTGTCGGAGATGACCTCGAATCGGGCTGGCGCGCCATTGAAGGTGACGGCGCTGGTCTCCGCTAACTGATCTCCGAGAATTTGGATTACTCGTCCCGGCTTTCCAAAGCCGGGATTAGCGAGTACGAATGGATCGAGACCTAGCCCAAGCTGGAATACAGTGCCGCAGTAGAAACAGACGGTTCCGCCGAAATATGTCGTGCCGTAGATTTTGCCGTTTGTGGCCTGGAACAGTCCGCCCACAGGTTGGTTACCGTCGCTTCCATCGAATCGATGAAGGGTTGTGAGTTGGCCTTGTGGGGTAATTCTAAAAATCGTCCCGCAGGAGTAGTCACAGTTGTTCGTAGCGTTTTGCAGGATGCCGCCAGCATAGGTAATACCGTAGAAGTTTCTATTACTGGAAAGCACAAGACCCTCGACCGGATCAATTCCATCCGGACATTTAGAGAACCAGTTTGGAGGAAGGCCGGGGCCACTCCTAATGTCCTCGCAAAAGCGGTATAGCGTGGTCAGTTCTCCGCGGAGAGTGATTTTGAAAATCGTTCCCACGTCGGAGAATGCCCCGCCGGCCGATGTAGTTCCATAAAGCGCGCCGTCAGTGTTTTGAACAAGTCCGCCGGATGGAAATTTTCCATCAGCGCAAAGCAGCTTTTGGCAGAAGCTGTAAATAGTGGTAAAGCTGCCGGTTGAAGTTATGCTGAAAATAGTGCCGGCGTTGGCCGATCCTCCACCAGTCGCCACTCCATAGAGGCTGCCATCGGTTCCAAGTAGTAAGCTGCCGACAGGGCTCACGCCGCCAGTGCAGTTGTCTTGGGGGCAAAAACTGTAAATTGTTGTCAGTTCTCCGGTCGGGGTAATCTTAAACACCGAACCGCAGCCATAAGAAAGCACGCTATAACAGTTGGCGCCGCCGCCCTGAGTTGTCCCGTAGAAACTGCCGTCGGCACCCTGGGCCAATCCTCCTTGCGGATTCGCGCCGTCGATACAGCGCGGAAGCCCTTCGGGGCAGAAGCTATACAGGGTGGTCAGTTCACCCTCGGGGTTTATTTTGAAGACCGTGCCAACGCCGGTTGTCCCACCATATACAGTGGTTCCGTAGAAGTTTCCGTCAGTCCCAAGAACCAGCCCTCCGTAGGGTTTCATTCCATCCAGACAGTTGGATTGATAGCAAAAGTTGTAAAACACACTCATTGTCCCCGATGCATCGATGCTGAAGACCTTACCGTATGGATCCTTGTTGTACGCGTCGCCGTACGTTGTCCCGTAGAGACTTCCGTCAAGACCCTGAACTAAAGAACTCGTTGGATCCGCTCCGTCTGTACCATTGAAGTTCACCAGGGTCTGGAACGTTTGCGCGGACAGCAATGTTGCGGAGAGCATAAATAGAACGGCGGCCGAACAAGCTACCCTCACGGCTTTGATGTCCCCCATGACTACCTCCTTCACGGCAAGACCTGAAATGCGAAAACGGTGGAGAGCGTTCCAGATGGTGTTGTGACCTGCACTATGCCGCTCGTTGCACCGGTTGGGACCGTTGCTCTGATGTAGGTATCGGTGACGGTGAAGTCGGTTGCGGGAGTTCCGTTGAAAGTAACGCTGGTGGCGCCGGTTAAGCTGGTGCCGAGGATGTTGATCTTCTGTCCAATCTTGGCAAACTGCGGGTTGGCGATGACGAGTGGCCCCAAGCCCATCGACAACTGGTAAATGGTGCCACACCCTGAGGGGCAGAGCTTGCGGTTAATGATTCCGCCGACATTCGCGCTACCGTAGAATCTGCCATCCGTATATTGCGTCAGTCCGGACAACGGGTCGTATCCGTCGAGGCAGTATCCGGTGACACAGAAATTGTATAGAGTTGTGACTGTACCGTCGGGAGTCATTTCAAAGATGCTCCCCAGCGCGGCCCCGCTTGCCGTCGTGCCGTAGAAACTCCCGTCGTTAGCCTGCATCACGGGCGCGAAGGGAGTTTGGCCATCCGCACAGTTTGCTTCTGAGCAAAACGCATGGAGGGTTGTGAATGTACCGCCCAGCGTAAGTTGAAATACTACTCCTTCCAGATAGGCCCCTCCTCCGGCGGTGGTCCCATAGAGGTTGCCGTCGGTGCCCTGAATCAGAGCGGCCTGCGGGCTGGCACCGTCAGCACAGTTTGCCTCGGAGCAGAAAGAATGGAGGATCGATCCCGTGCCGCCGGGAGTCATTTTGAAGACCGTGCCGTCGTCGAAGGCTCCGCCTGCCGAGGTGGTTCCGTAGAAGTTACCATCACTTGCCAGTACCAGACCGGCTTCCGGCTGCGATCCGTCTTTGCAGACCTGCGGGCTACAGAAGCTGTGCAGGCTGGTGAACTGTCCTTGCGGAGAGATTTCAAAGACCGTCCCGCAATTCATACAGTGGGACCCTCCGTCGATGGTCGTGCCGTAGAAGTTGCCGTTGACTCCCTGGACCAGCGACCTCAAGGGCTCCGCGCCGTCAGCACAATTGGCCTGCGAGCAGAAACTATAAAGGGTGATTAATTGGCCCGATGGCGTCAGTTCGAAAACCGTTCCGCAGCCTCCGAAAATCTCGCAGTACCCGCCGTTGTTAGCTCCGCCGCCCAACGTTAGGCCATAAAGGTTACCGTTCGCAGCGAGAATCAGCCCTTGGGGATACTGTCCGTCAATGCAGTCGGACTTTGAACAGAAGTCATAGATTTTCGAGTATTTCCCGTCAGGGGTTAGTTTGTAAATGACTCCGGAATTGTAGGCACCGCCCAGGTCTGTTGTGCCGTAAAGATCTCCATTGAGACCTTGCACGGGAGCGCCAATCGGATTCGCGCCAGTGATTCCGGTGAGTTGGCCGTACTTGAAGGTTTGAGCGTGGCTTACGATTGCGGCCGCGCAGAAGAAAGCGGCTACGATGCGTGCAATGTTTCGAGTGGCGAGGCTTTTCATTGCCAATTCCTTTTGGAAGCGTCAATCGACGCGGGAGAGACGTCCGTTTTGGTTTCGAGCCTCTTTCAACTCGGAGGATAGTGAACTGATAGCGTTTCGCAAGGAGATGTACTGCCTTCAAATAGGGCCGGAACCATTAGGAACTGCGGTTCGATGGCCAGCATTATTTGTCAGTTCGTCTGGAGAAGTCAATGTGCAAGAAGCTGCATTTGTCACGCTGCGTTCACATTTCCTCTGGCGTCACGTCTTTACACGCTTTGTCAATGACAGCGCGCACTGGATTTCTCATAGTGGGAATTGTGTCCTGAAGTAACGACCGCGATCATTTACCTTGCTTCCCTTTCCCTGTTAACATCATGGGTTTACCAAGTGAGCGTCAACCACGTCTGTTAACGCCCTCATAACTTTACGGAGGAACTATGGCAATCAAAATAGGGATCAATGGATTCGGACGCATTGGCCGCAACGTGTTCCGCGCCGCGCTGAAGGATCCAAATCTCGAATTCGTCGCCGTCAACGATCTCACCGAACCCAAAACTCTGGCCCACCTTTTGAAGTACGACTCGGTGCTGGGAAACCTGTCGAACCAGGTATCGGCGGGCGCGGATAGCATCACGGTCGATGGCAAGACGATCAAGGTGTTTAAAGAGAAAGATCCGGCGGCGCTGCCCTGGGAGTCGGTTGGCGCGCAGGTGGTGATTGAGTCGACAGGCAAGTTCACAGATGCGAATGAGGCGAAGAAGCATCTGCATGGATCGGTGAAGAAGGTCATCATCTCAGCTCCGGCGAAGAATGAAGATGTCACCGTCGTGCTGGGCGTGAATCACGAGAAGTACGATCACTCGAAGCACAACATTATTTCGAATGCTTCGTGTACCACGAACTGCCTGGCGCCGGTGGCAAAGGTTCTGCAGGACGAGTTCAAGATCGTTTGCGGGACGATGACGACGATTCACTCCTACACCAACGATCAGGTGATTCTCGATTTTCCGCACAAGGACCTGCGGCGCGCCCGCGCGGCTGCTCTGAACATGATTCCGACATCCACCGGCGCGGCGAAGGCCTTGAAGCTGGTGATTCCGGAACTGGGCGGCAAGGTCGATGGATTCTCGATGCGCGTGCCGACGCCGAACGTTTCGGTCGTCGACTTTGTGGTGTGGGTCGAGAAGAAGACCACAAAAGAAGAAGTGAATGCGGCGCTGAAGAAGGCGTCGGAATCCGGGCCGCTGAAGGGCTATCTGGGATACGAAGAGCACGAATTGGTATCGTCGGATTTCAAGGGCGACTCGCGTTCTTCGATCGTGGATGCGCCTTCGACGATGGTGGTTGGCGGCAACTGCGTAAAGGTGATCTCCTGGTACGACAACGAGTGGGGATACTCCTGCCGCGTAAAGGACCTGATCAACTACATCGCGGCAAAGGGCCTGTAACCGCGTAGCTCTGCGCGCTTGGTGGCTGTCGTGATGGGGCGGCGAGACGCCGCCCCGACAGCCGGCGGGACGCCGGCGCTACCTTCCAAATTTCTGAAAGAGGACCCCAGCCATGTCCAAGCTTTCCATTCGTGATCTGCCGCTTGATGGCAATCGTGTGTTCATGCGCGTCGACTTCAATGTGCCACTCGATGACGGCCGCGTCATGGACGATACCCGCATCCGCGAGACCTTGCCGACGATTGAATATGCATTGCGGCACGGGGCGCGCCTGATTCTTGCGTCACACCTGGGACGTCCGAAGGGCAAACCGAATCCGAAGATGAGTTTGAAGCCAGTCGCGGAGCGGCTGCGCATGCTGCTCGATAAAGAACTGGCACGCGGCGAGAACGTCGGCTTTTGTCCGGATTGCGTTGGACCCGAAGCGGAGGAAGTCGCCACGCAGCTTGAAAAAAGCCAGACGCTGCTGCTGGAGAATCTGCGTTTCCATGTAGAAGAAGAAGCGAACGATCCCGGGTTTGCGCGGCAATTGGCGAATCTCGCTGAATATTACGTGAACGATGCGTTCGGTTCGGCGCACCGCGCCCACGCTTCGACCGAGGGCATCACCAAGTTCATGAAACAGTGTGCGGCGGGCCTGCTGATGGAGAAGGAACTGAAATATCTCGGGAAGGCGCTAGAGAATCCGGAAGAACCCTTCGTCGCGATCCTGGGCGGCGCCAAGGTGAGCGACAAAATCGGCGTGATCGAGAATCTCCTGACCAAGGTGAATGTGCTGATCATCGGAGGCGGAATGGCCTACACCTTTCTTAAGGCGCAAGGCCAGGAGATCGGCAAGTCGCTGCTTGAAGCGGACAAGATCGACCTTGCCAGGAAGCTTCTCGAAGACGCAAAGAAGCGCAACGTGAAGCTGCTGTTGCCAGTCGATCACGTGGTGGCGATGAAGCCCGAGCCGAATGCGGTCGTCCAGCAGATTGGCGAAGGCCAGCCGATTCCGGCCGACAAGATGGCGCTGGATATCGGTCCCAAGACGATTGAGCTTTTCTCGGACGCGATTTCTGACGCGCGCACGATTGTTTGGAACGGTCCGATGGGAGTGTTTGAAGTCCCGGGATTCTCGAAGGGCACGTTCAAGGTCGCGCACGCGGTGGCTGATAATGGTGGAGCGACTTCGATTGTGGGCGGCGGCGATTCAGTCGCGGCGGTGAAGGCGGCGAACGTGGCCGACAAGATCACGCACATCTCGACCGGCGGCGGGGCGTCGCTGGAATTCCTGGAAGGACAAAAGTTGCCGGGAGTCGAGGCGCTGACGGAGAAGAAATAGTATTAAGTACCTAGTGACCGCTGATGCTCTTCGCTGCGCTCCGTAATGCGACTCCTGCTCAACGACGGCAAGATTATCGACATCGTCGGCCCCGCTGACATCACTGCGGAAACCACCGATGCGATCGTGAATGCGGCAAACTCTTCGCTGCTGGGCGGTGGTGGCGTGGATGGTGCGATTCATCGCGCGGGAGGGCCGGCCATACTGGACGAATGCCGCAGGATTGCAGGCAATATCGGCCGGTTGGCGGCTGGAAATGCGGTGATTACAACCGGCGGAAACCTTCGCGCAAAACACGTCATCCACACTGTCGGGCCGGTTTTTCGCGACGGGAACCATCGCGAGAGTGAGACGCTGGCGAGTTGTCATCACGAGTCGATCCGGGTTGCCGATGAACATGGCCTCACTTCCTTGGCTTTCCCTGCAATTTCCACCGGTGCGTACGGATACCCCGTCGATGAAGCGGCTCCGATCGCGCTTACTGCAACTGTGGATGCACTGACGAGGGCTAAGCACGTCAAGCAGTGCCGTTTTGTTCTCTTTGACGTTTCGACGGCGCGAGCCTTTGAGCGTGCCGCGGAAAAACTCAGCAGAACTGATTCTTCAATTCATATCGAAAAGGCGGACTCATGAGAAAAAAGGTGATGGCGGCCAACTGGAAGATGTACAAGACTCCCGATCAGACTCGCGACTTCTTCCGCGAGTTTCTGCCGATGGTTTCTGGACACGACCGCGACGAGATCGTCGTGTGCCCATCGTTCGTGAATCTTCCGGCGGCCCTGGATGCGGCGAAGGGATCAAATGTCGCGATCGGCGCGCAGAATGTGCACTGGAAGGAAGAAGGAGCATTCACCGGGGAGACCTCGGTTGGCCAGTTGTCTGCCATTGGTGTTAACCATGTGATCATCGGCCACTCGGAACGGCGGCAGTATTTTGGCGAGACCGATGACACCGTGAATCTGCGACTCAAGACTGCATTGGAAGCTGGATTCAACGTCATTTGTTGCGTCGGCGAAGTTCTGGAAGAGCGCGAGGCAGGCATGACCGATGATGTCCTGCGGCGGCAATGCGTGCGGGCGTTTCATGCGGTGTCGGCCAAGAAGGCTGCCAAGATGGTGATCGCTTATGAGCCGGTGTGGGCGATTGGCACGGGCAAGACCGCGACGCCGGAAATCGCAGCCGAGGCGCATGCCGTGATCCGCAAGGAAGCTTCCGAGATCTTTGGCGCCGATTATGCGGACGGGCTGCGAATTCTCTACGGAGGATCAGTCAAGCCCGAGAATGTGAAGGCGCTCATGGCGCAAGAGGACATCGACGGCGCGCTGGTTGGAGGAGCATCGCTGGATCCAAAGTCATTCGCGGCGATCGTCAAGTATTGAGTCGCAATTGACCGTCAACTGATTTTCGAGGATAAGCCGGGGCGTATCAAGCCGCGGAGGCGTGGCTGGTCGCTGACTATACGGCCTGACCAAGGGTTCGGAGATCGTTTTTCAAGCGCTTCAGGTTGGCGTTCAGGTTGGCCTCTTCGCTTTCGTCGAACGCGATATTTTGGCGCAGCCGCGTGATCACTTCGTAGGCACGGAGGGCGCTCTGGATCGTGCGGGTTCTCTTCTCAGGATCCCGCGTGCCTAATGCGATGCTCGCCAGAGTCAGGGCAATCTCGGAGTCCACACGGAGGAAATCCGCGCCTGCGCGGTGAAAAGACCTATATGCAATAGAAGACGGGGGGCTGTTTTGACGAGACGCCCAAGTATTCAGTTCATCTTTAAACGCAAGCACAGTCGAGCAGGATCTGCCCGCAGGCCGATAGATGGGTAACTTGAGCAGGCGCTCGTGACGCTGCACCGTACGAACTCCCATGCTGAGGTAGTTCGCGATCTGCTTCCATCCGCACAGGATTGGACGACGCAGTGCCTCTTCTTCACTCATCGAACTCCCCCAGATGTTGACGATTGTACAACTGACCGGTTGGATGCAATTATCCGGCTTTGCGAGTAAAAAATATGAATCCAAAAAGCCGGAAATTTCCGGAAATGTTCAGGTGTCGCATTGGGAATTTTGGCGAGGTTCGCCGACACGCAGCGATGTCATTCCATTGTTATCTTGATTTCTCAAAATTCGGCAACTGTCTGGTTCAACTCTTTCAGCAGAAAACTCACTTTGCCGTGTTTGAGCTCGTTGATCAGTTCCTCGGCAACTCGCCGCTCCGTGCGGATCTTCGTGCTCACCAAATGCTCCACACAAGGCGTTATTTCTTTAGGATCGAACCCACGGGTCAACCCTCAAAGCATGTCATAGCCTAAGGCTTGACTCAATGTTATCGTTGCCAAGGAGGGCACAGGGAATGGCATTTCCTAACGACGATCCTACGGTTCAGCACGGTGACCGGACCTTGCAACTGATCGATCTACTGGTGGCACGATTGGAGGAGTGTTTGGGCGAGGTTCTACCCCTCCAAACTGATGATCTATTAAAGGACTACGCGAAGGATGCCCAGAACAGCATGTCGTCGGCCATCGAGCAGTTGAACATGGCACGGGCCGTAAAAAAGCAGCAACTCGGCGGGCAGAACGGATAGAAACGGGAAGAAAGCGGGGTGACTTTATTGCGGTGAAAGATCGCGGCGAATCTTGAGCGCTATCGGCATGATTACGGCGGCCAGCAGCCACTCCTGCGATACATTTATTCAGGTAGTCCCATGCGCCGGATAAGGTCTACGAAGCGAGGATCGGAGCGGAAAGGATCGAGCGTGGGATAGCGAATGCAGAGAACCAATTCAATTTCCTGCTCTGCAAATGCCTTATTCAGATATTCAAAAACCTTGTCCTTATCGCCCGTCGGCGCGGTTGCCAGTGCCATCCACATCATCGTCTCTGGTCTGTTCGCGAATTGTGCCTGTCCCACGTCCCGATATCCTTTGGCATCCAGGCTGAATGATCCCGGAACTCCGAAGAATTTCTGGAACTCGGGCACGGCATGTGCGAAATCGCCGTTTGCTGCGTAGTATTGCGAGAATTTGAAGTGCGTCGGCTGAAAGTTGGGATCGCTCTGCGTGACCCTTTGGAATGCGGCCAGCGCTTCCGGATACCGGTGCGCATTCATCAGCATCGTCGCCTGATTCAGGTTCATGATCGGCGAGAGAGGATCCATCGACAACGCAATGTGGTATTGCGCGAACGCCTCGTCGAAACGCTTCAGCGGCAGTAGCAGCGTGAACGCGTAGAAGTAATGCACAGTTGCATTATTCGGGTTCAATTCAAGAGCCCGCTTGAATTCTCTTTCGGCCTCGCTCCACCGATACGAGAATGTCAGCGAGTCAGCACGAGCCAGATGAGACTCCGGGAGCGAATCGTCGAGTTCGATCGCTTTTCGCGTAGCCTGGTCCGCCAACAAACTCGCCTGACGTGAAGTGACTCCAGCGTTGTAGCTTGGGATCACATTATAGGTCTCGGCCAAACCGGCATAGGCAAGCGCATAATTCGGGTCGGCCGCTATGGCCTGCTGAAATAGATCGATGCTCTTCTTCAGACCTTCCGGCGTTCGCCCATACCAGAGCTGACGGCCTTCCAGGTAGAGTCGGTATGCCTCCGGGTTAGACGTCCCTGCATTGCCCAAATGCTTCGTTTCTGCCGCATTCGATCCAAGCCGCAAACGGGTGGCGACGTCGCGCGCGATATCGCTCTGCACCTCGGTGATATCGGCCGCTTTGCGCACGTAGTGCGCGCCCCAGAGCTCCGACCCGTCGGATGTATTCACGAGGTCCGCTTGCACGCTCACCTCGTTGCCATGTTGCGACAGGCGCCCCATGAGTAGTGCGCTGACCTGCAGCGTCTGCCCAATCTTCTGCGGATCCTCCTGGTTGGCCTTGAAGCGGAACGCGGTGCTGCGCGCCATCACTTTGAGTTGCGGCAATTGCGAGAGCGCATCGATCAGGCTTTCGGTCAGCCCGTCACTCAAATATTCATTGCTGCCGTCCCCGGTCGCATTTACGAACGGCAACACCGCTATCGAATCGATCTTCGCGGCCTGCGACTTGCTGCGAACGAAGAACGCTATGGCAAGCGCTACCGCAATCACAATCATCGAGACGACACCAATCGCGATGAACTTGCGCATTCCGGTAGCCGCCTTCTCTCCTGAAGACGCAGAAGAGGAAATCGAACTCGCCGCAGAAACCCTACCCGAGTCCAAATCCCGCTTGAGCCGAGCTAGATCCGTGCGCATTTCAGCTGCGCTCTGATAACGCAGAGTTCGATCTTTCTCTAGCGCCTTATTGATAATCCTTTCCAGTTCGGGCGGGACGTCCGGGTTGAGGCGGAACGCGGGCGCAGGCGCCGCATCCAGGATGGATTTGAAAATCTCCGCCGTGCTATCTCCCCGGAAAGGCAGCGCCCCAGTGGCCATTTCATAAAGGACTGCCCCGAAGGAGAACAAATCGGTCCGCGCATCCAGTTCCTTGGCTCGCGCTTGCTCGGGAGACATGTACGCCACGGTGCCGATCGTCGATCCTGGACTCGTCAGCTCATGCGCATCGATGCTGCGCGTCATCGTGTTATCCGAAACACTACCGGGCCGAGGAGCATCCACCTTCGCCAACCCAAAGTCCAGAATCTTTGCGCGGCCCCGCTCGGTCACAAAAATGTTCGCCGGCTTGATGTCGCGGTGCACAATTCCCTTGCTGTGCGCCGCATCGAGCGCATCGGCGACTTCAATCGCCAAAGCAAGTAAAGTATCGTTGTCCATCGGCCGCGACGCGATCCGGTGCTTCAGTGTCGCGCCGTCGAGAAACTCCATAGCGATGAACGACCGCTCATCTGCCTTCCCGATCTCGTAAATCGTGCAAATGTTGGGGTGGTTCAATGCCGAGGCTGCCTTCGCTTCGCGACGAAATCGTTCCAGGGCTTGTGGATCTCTCGCGAGGTCGTCGGGCAGAAACTTCAGGGCGACAAACCTTCCCAGCTCAGTGTCCTCAGCTTTGTAAACAATGCCCATTCCGCCCCCGCCCAGCTTTTCGAGGATTCGGTAATGAGAGATGGTCTGCCCGATCATATTTGCCCCAGAGAAATGCAATCGGTCATGTTAGGGTGCGGAGGCAATCTAGTCAACGTATGACGTTGGAGAAGAACCGGCAGCTTCAATCAAACACCTGCGCCACAAACTTCGTCTAAACTTTTCAAAGCTTGATTTCAGCCGGGAGGGATGCTTGCCAGCGATTCGCGCAATATTTTGGGATGTCGGAGGTGTTCTACTCACCAACGCGTGGGACCATACGCAGCGGGCGCAAGCTCTCGAGCGCTTCCAGCTCGATGCAAAAGAGTTCCACGACCGCCACGAAATGGTCGTATCTTCGTTCGAGCGGGGCAAAATCAACCTCGACGAATACCTTGACCGGACCATCTTCTACCGGCAACGTTCGTTCCTGCGCGACGAGTTTCGCGACTTCATGCTGTCGCTTTCCCAGCCTCTTCCCGGCATGCTGGAGTTCGCTCAATCACTGACGGACACTGGCAGGTACCTGATGGGAACGATCAACAATGAATCTCGAGAATTAAACTACTATCGAATCGAGAAATTCGGCCTGCGAAATACTTTTTGCCTATTCTTCAGTTCGTGTTTCGTCGGTCTTCGCAAGCCCGAGAGCGACATCTACCGCCTCGCTCTCGAGACAACCCAGATACCGGCTGAAGAATGCTGCTTCGTCGATGATCGCTCGATCAACGTCGAAGCAGCCGTGCGAATGGGAATACATGGCATCGAAATGCAAACACTGGAACAACTCAGAGGGGATCTAGGTAAGTTAGGAGTCGGCGCCTAGAAAACATCTGGACTGAGATCAACCCCAGGTATCGAAAGTTCTTGAAACCGTGAAAAGGGTACGGTTCACTTCTTGCCCGGATTGGTCTTAACGACGCCGCCGACGGGAACGTCGGACTCGAGCATCCCAAGTGTGAGATCGCTTGACCAGCAATCGGCCGCAACCCTCCACTCGCCATTCGTTTGTTTCTGCAGGACCCAAAGGTATTTGCCGCGCTCCTCGCGCCGCTTGCCGCTCGAACTCGGAATCAGCGCTTTGAAGCGGCCACCCTCATAAGCCATGTCTCCGGCAACATCGACCCGCAGCGGCTCAATTTCTACTTCGCCGAGCCCTGCATCGAGCGCGCCGAAGAAAAATTCTCGTACCGCCGCCGCGCCACGAACCGGCGGATAATTCGATCTCATCACCAGCGCATCCGGCAAATACAATTCCAGTAAGTCGTCGAGATGTTTTGTGTTGCAGGCGAGAACCCACTCGTGCGTAATTGCGCGAACCGCGGCTTCAGAGCGGTTCAGATCGCCGCGCAATGCCATGGTTGTCGATCGAATCTTCTCTTCCCGCGCCGGGTCCCGCATCGGCTCTGCCACGCGTGGAGAAGCCCCCTCTTGAGTTCCCTGAAAATAATGATGGTGATAATGGTGATGGTAGTGATGTGTCTCATTTCCAGTCGGACGCGTGGTCGCAGGACGGTTCACCGGATCCTCATACGGGTCTGATGCAAGAAAGCTCGGCGGATGGATCTGTAGCGATTCGACTCGCGAACTAGACTTGTCCGCCGTACTGAGAGCACTCCCGCATGAACCGCAGAACTTGTTTCCTTCGCGGTTTCGGTGACCGCAGACTTTGCAGGCAATACCGGAGGAATCACCCGCAAGATCACGACTGAATCCTTTAGCCGCGACTTCGGCATCCTGTTCGGCTGCGAATTTCTGCGCGGCATCCATCGCCGCGGCGATCGGGTCGGAACCGTCTGGGTGACTCAAATTGCCATCTTTCAAGCTGCGGAAGAATTCATCCAGATCTGAATTGCCTGTCGAGGACTCTGCCGGTTGTGCCGGCAGACTTGGTTTTTTGTCGCTTTTGTTTGGCACGAATGGAATACCCGCTGCAGGAATTTTAGCTCAGTGGCAAACGCTAGCGGCTGGAAAAGACGATCTTACCCTCTGTCTCTGTTGGTACACCGTTGCAGGTTGCGGGTCTGTATCTCCATGTGCGAACGGTCTGCAATACACGCCGATCGCCTGCGATACCAGCGCTCTCGAGAATGAGCGGGCTGTGAACACGGCCATCGGTGCCTATGATGAAGCTCACTTTAACGTTCCGGTTATCCGCGTTCGAGGTGATGGGAGGGTTTGGCGTGGTGAGCGCTTCCGGCGGTTGAACATTCGCGCAAGCCGGGCGTGAACTGACATGCGGAACGTCAACATACTGGGAAGCGCGGCGCAGAGTACGCGATACTTGATGTTCACGCTGCTCCAGCGTAATCGGATCCTGTGGCACCGGAGCGGTGATGCTCGCCGCCAACCCGTGGCAGCCTATTAGAAGAAAAACTGCGGACCAGTTGCACCGCAACATACGATTCCTTGCTCGCCTCAAAACACCATCAGCTACAAGATCCACCAAATAACGACAAAACAAGGTACGGTTCACCAATTGTTTTGTCAACAGTAACTTGCGGACGATTATTAATGTCTGACATATGGCAATAATGCTAGGCCGAGCGAGGTCAGACCGGCGCCCGCCGCAGAGTAAGCAGCGTAATCTCCGGAGGGCAATTGAACCGGGCCGCTATTCGGACCGTCCCAATCCCCGCGTTGGTATAGAGCGTTAACTGGCCGATCTTGTAGAGCCCCCACACGTACTTCTTCCCCAATTCTGGCAAGAATAAAGGTGGCACGAAGGGAAACCTCACCTGGCCGCCGTGCGAGTGTCCGGAGAGTTGAAGGTCAACGGGGTATCCGGCAGCATCGTCGGCGTAATCGGGCTCGTGAGCCAGCAGCACAGCCGGCTCGTTGGATGGTACGACGTGCAGCGCAGCCTCGAGATCGGGTCTGCCGTCGAGAACATCATCCACCCCCGTAAGCCAGAATCGCCCTCCCTCTCTTTCCACCGGAATCGAGCGATTCGTCAGCAATTGGATTCCCTTGCCCGTCAGTGCACTGCTCACTCTGCTCGCATTGGTAGACAAATCATGATTGCCCAATACCGCCCATAATCCGTGCGGCGCTTTGAGCTGAGACAAAAGATCGGCACAAGGCTCTGCAGCGGCTGCACCTAATTCCGGATTCCCTACGGCTGGCTCGGTAACGAAGTCTCCCGTAAGCGCGATTAAGTCGGGATTCAGAGCGTTGACCGTATGGATCGAACTTCGAATGGGGTGAACGGAGAAAACTGAGTCGTAATGGAAGTCGCTTAACAAGGCGATGGTGAAGCCTTCCATCCGAGCAGGCCAACGCTGCAGGTGGATCTCTTTGCGAACCACCTTCGGAAGGTTGGGCTCAATCAGAAAAGCGTCGGCGCCCAAGGCGCCGACAAGACCCGCACCACTCACCTGAATGAATTTTCGCCTGTTGATAGGAGAAAAAGACAATCGTTCTCGAGCCTGCACTGCGGACTTACCCGGCTGCGTCCCCACTACTCAGCATACCTGAGGCGCGGAACCTCTGTCAGGACGGTTAGAAGGTGAACGTCGCCTGCAAGTCGATGCGGCGGACGGCGGCACCGGTAGAGAAGGGCCCTCCCTGCAGACCGTTTGGCTGGTCAAAATACGGTGAACCCAGAACACCGCTCGGATTTCCCAGGTTCACTTTATTGAAAACGTTTCGTACGCCTGCGCCTAAGGTGAGATTGTACCGGCGATCGGAACTCGGCCCGCTCATCATGGGACCTCCACCAAACAGAGGGCCTCTCGGACCTCCGCCGTGCTGGTGACCGCCCCCGCCAGGGCCTCCGCCTGGATTTGGCCCGGACGACTTCACCTTCGAGCCAAAACCAATCGTCTTCGTGAAACGCAGATTGAGAGAAACGTGAGCTGGACCCTGTGCATAGTTAATGGGGAGCAAGGGTGCGCCCGCCGAAGCCCCAGCCGCGTCAAAAGATCCGAGTGATGTACACCATATCGTAGAAGGAAGCGTGTTCACATTCGTTGGACAGGTGGCGTGCGAGACGAAGCCAGGACGGTCGTTGAAAATGGAATCGCCATTTACATCATTGGGTGCCGTGATGTTAAACGGAGATCCCGTGCTTGCGACAAAGAATGGACTCAGGCGCATCATGTACGGCAATGCCAGGCTGCCCCCGAGGAATATCCTGTGCCGAACATCGAACGATGCGCGCCCATAATCCTGGCTGAGATTGTACGAATTCGATGCGAAGTTCGAAACTCCGGAGGCGTTGCTGTTGGCATAGTTCAAGGTATAGAACCCAAAGAGCTGCAACTTCGACCCTATGCGGACATTGCCATTTGCAATCAGTTGATTTTGTCGGAAGACAGCTTCGGATGTGTACTCGTAGACATTCCCTCGCGTCGGATCAGGACGAATTGTGCTTCCGGGCAAAGGGGCATTGGCGTTGATGGTGACAAACTGATCAAACCCGCGTGAGTTCAGGTATGTCACCGACACCGTCGCCGATTTCGTGACTTGCCGCTCAACGCTAAGCGCGGACTGCAAGGTATAAGGCGAATGGAGTCTCGGGCTCACTTCATAAACAGTCGGAATCGACACCGCACCCGCAAGTGAACAATTTGCAGCCACCGGATAGCACATTGGATTGTTAATCACATATTGTTGCTGGACCACACCGTTGACCCGTTCCACCTGCAGGATCTGCTCTGCCTGGAAGCGGTCGTAGAACATACCAAAGCCGCCGCGAACCACGACTTTCGGAGCGGCGTTCCTGCCGCCTACGCCCCATGCAAAACCGAACCGCGGCGCCCAGTCCGCGCGATCATGAATGTATCCTTGCGTTTCGAATCGCAGGCCGGTGCTCAATGTGATATTCGGACGCACTCGCCAGTCATCTTGCACATAGAGGCCGGCATCGTAACTGGTGATGTCGGTCTCCGGCATGCCCGTTATGATCGACAACTGCGTCGCGTAGGGCGTTCCGTGATTTTGCAGCGCAAGTTGGGCGTTGTAGTAGGAAACAGGGCATGGCGTCGACATGGGCACGAAATTGGGATCGCCCGGCGTGTGGCAGTTCAAATCCGTCCTATCGTCCGTGCTGCTCCCTAACGAGGAAAATGTAAACGTGCCATTGAAACTTGAAGTGGAGTAGTTCGAATCAGTAAGAGCTCGTACTCTCGCGCCAAATTTCAACGTGTGATTTCCGTGGATTAACGATGTGTAGTTCTGGAACTCGTAGTTGTCGGTATGATCGACAATCGTTCCCTGATTGTTGCCGCCGCCTCCAAATGCGCCGCGCACATTGATCGTTGGATCGGTGCTGAGTGCATTCTGAGTGTCCCGTTCTCTCAGATATTGGAATCGAGTTTCGTTGACAATCTTCGATCCGTAAACCTGCGTATCGCCAATTTGAAACGTATGTTCGTCGGATGTCGAGTTGTAGCCTTGTGACGCAAGGTTGAACTGTCCCACGCCGTTGTTATCTTCCGTGTCACGGAAGAATTGGTAACGAGCGGTCAATGTATTGTTCTTTGAAATCGCATAATCGAGACGCGGACTGATATTGGTTCGGCCGCGGGGATTCGGCACGTTCTCGATAGTGGTCGTCGGATTCAGATTGTCGTCCAACACTTGGGCATTGACGATCGCCAGATCGTTGATGTTGCGCCGCTCAGCGTTGACGAAAAATGACGCTGACTTTCCTAAGGGTCCGCCCACGTTCCCGCTGTATTGGGTGGTGTAGTAGGAGGGAATGTCTGTACCCGCGAAGGGATTGTTGGAGTTGAATGCCGAACTATTTCCTTGCACAAAAAATTGCCCGTGAAACTTATCCGTACCAGGCTTGGTGAAGATCTCGATCCGGCCATAACCCAGCTTGTCGTATTCAGATGAAAATGGATTCTGGTTGATCCGGATCTCCCGAATCGACGATTTGGGCGGAAGCTGTCCCGCAGTGAATCCATCGATGTACATCTGGCCGCCGTTCGGGCCCGCAGATGGTCCCGCAAGAGCTTGCAGGTCGGACTCCAATTCATCAGGATCGTCAGGCAGCGCTTCCAACTCTTTCCCAGAAATCGTGATCGCGCCGGCGTTATTTGTCGGGTTCACATCGACGGTGGGCGCATTCTCGGAGACTTGCACCTTCTGCGTTTCCACTTCGATATTGAGCGAAACGTTAAGCCGTAGAGGTTGGTCTGCCACTGTAACGTTATCGTTCTCGTACAAGGTGAATCCGCTGGCGGAGACAGTGAGGGTGTACTTCCCGGGAGCCACATTCTTAAACTCGTACAGGCCTTGGCCGTTGCTCTGAGTCACGATCGGGGTACCGCTTGCCGGAGTGATAATGACGCTCGCGCCGGGAATGGCAGCTCCCGACGGATCCGTAACTTGTCCACGGAGCGCTGCCCCCGGTGTCTGCGCCGGTAGAAAAGCTGAACCTCCAAACGCAAATGCTATGACCCAAATAAAAATCCACTTCTCAACCTTCATGATCCCTTCCGTCCCTATAAACCTATGAATGCCGAAATTATTAGGAGATTCTGCCCACTATTGCGAAGCGTCTCCGCCAGGAGCCCCTCCGCCCAAATTCCACGGCGTCAGCATCATGGCCTGGCCTGCGCTCGGAGCCGCCTGCAAAATCGGTTCGACGCCACTCAACAAGGTGATCGCGGTATGAGCGCTTGATGCGGTTCCCTCCGTTGCAAGGATGATCACAGCATCTCCTTTCTGCAGTTTCAAATCCGCCAGGCTCGAAGACGGAAGCCTGCTAATGATTCTCTGCAGGTCCGGAGGGCCACTCTGTCGCCCTCCACCTCCACCCATCGCTCCGTTTCCGCCATTTCCCGCGGGTGAAGACCCTGCCTGACCACCTGCGGGCGGCGTTCCATTCGATCGCTGTCCGCCGGCCCCGGGCGCTCCGGCCGGCATGAATCCCTTCAAGCGCATAGCGAACATCTGCGCCATCTCGGCGGGGATCTTTCGAACCTGCGAATCGCCAGTGACCTTCACTTCTATCGTCTTTTTGCTCGCCAAATCCTGAACGGTGACGATGCCCGCACTTGCATCCACAGATTTCACTGTGGCCGCGAACTGCGGGAAGCTTCCGGCGAAGATTTCCTCGGCGGTGATTTCGCTTCCTTCGGCATTCCGATTCCCACGCGCCCGCAACTGATCTCCCGGTTGAATCTCCTGCAGTGAACTCTTCTTCGCATCTTCTGGTTTCGGTGAATCGGCTGCATACCGGTAAATGACGGTGCCGGGAGTCGTGTGCACTATCAGCGTTTTCTTCCCTGACAAACTGGGGATTACCAAGTTTACGTTCCCGTCTGCAGCATCGACGGACTCGACACGCCCTCCGACTCCGCGCTTCTGCCAATCCTGCTTGATCTGATCGCTCACGGCCGCAACGGCCGCCTTGGTAATGACGATGACTTCCAGCGCGTTGAATGAAGTCCCATCGGGTGAGGCCGTACCACGCACGCGGACCGTATCTCCGGCTTGAATGTCCTGAACCTGAATGGGGGTGGCGTTCTTTAGATCCTTTTCACCCGGTGCGAGGCGAAGCATACGCGCGGTCGACTGCACCGTGACTGTGACGTCCGGGCCCGCACTCTGTCCCAGAGTTAAGGTATTGCCCGACACGGATTTCACGGTGCCGATTCGTTTGGCGATAGATGACGGCGTACCCTCTGCGGTCTGCGCCAACGACTTTGGTACAAAGTTGGTCAAACCGTACGCGAATATGCCTGCAAGCACCAAAACTGGAATTTTCTTTGGCATGCCCTCAACTCTACTCTACCGTGTCCCATGCACCGCAAGTGCATGATTTACAAAGTTTTACCTAATAGAAAAGTCCCTGACAAAGGACGGTTGTTTACGCGCACACCGTTGGCGCGACGCATCCAGACAGCTAATAGACGGCATCCGGCTCCCCAGCTACGATTTCTCTGAATATCTAATCGAGCCAGTTCGGGGATGCCGGTCACTGTGCGCATTTACGTGTGTCTTCTTCTGCTGTTGACGGTGCCGGGAGTCCTGCTGGGCCAAGGTCTCCCCCAGCAGTCTGGAGGAGCGATTCTTCACTCCGAAGGCGGCGTCTGGATAAACGGCTACGAAGCGCATGATTCGACGGCAGTCTTTCCGGGAGACTTGGTTGAAACGAAGCCGGGATCTTCTGCCAACTTGAGTCTTCAGGGATCCACTGTTCTCCTCGCCCCTGAGACCGTAGGCAAATTCCAAAATGACTTCTTTGAACTGGATCACGGAGTTGTATCCGTCGTCACCAGTAATGCGTTCAAAGTGCACGTAAATTGCATTCGCGTCATACCGGTATCGAACGAGTGGACCGAATACATCGTCAGCGATCTGAGCGGCACGGCCCAGGTGAATGCGCGGAAGAAAGATGTGAACGTCGAACACGAACAGAAGTTAGGAAAACCCACAGCTGGGAATGAAGCTTCTGAACACGCCTCCGTCCATGAGGGAGAAGAAAGGGATTACGAGGAAACAGAAATTTGTGGCGCGCCTGCATCTCCGAACGGTGCCGGAGGCAGCGGACTTAGCCCCAAATGGATTGCAGTCGGGGCCGCCGGCGGCGGTGGACTTCTGCTATGCCTCGTCATCCATTGCTTTGGAGGCGGCGGTGGAAGCAAGAACCCGGAAATCAGTCCTAGCAGTCCGTAGACCGGTGAATCATCAATATTCGCCGTTGCTTATCTCAACTTCAGTCGCGACCCTTGGCTGAAGCACGAATCAAAAATCCACTCAGGCAGCACAGGTATTGTCTTGCGGCCTAAGTCTTCTCGACCGCTTCGGCGTCTGGCGCGGAAGCTTTTTCAGGACGTAAGAGTGGGAACAGGATTACGTCGCGGATGGTGTGCTGGTCGGTGAGCAGCATAGCGACGCGATCGATGCCGATGCCGACGCCTCCGGCGGGCGGCATGCCGTAGGAGAGGGCGCGGATGTAGTCTTCGTCCATCTGGTGGGCCTCTTCGTCGCCGCGTTCGCGTTCCTTCAGTTGGGCTTCAAAGCGGCTGCGCTGATCTTCGGGATCGTTGAGCTCTGAGAAACCGTTCGCGATCTCCATTTGTCCGGCAAAGATTTCGAAGCGTTCGGTCCAGTCGGGCTCGTCCGGCTTCTGTTTGGAGAGCGGCGAGATGGCGGTTGGAAATTCGTAGATCACCGTCGGCTGCGTGAGGTGCTCTTCGGCCGCGGCTTCAAATAATGCCGCGATGCCTTTGCCTACGCTGCCCCCCTCCTTAAGATCCAGGGCGATGAATCCCAGGATGTTCATAATCTCGGCTAGGCGTTGTGCCTCTTTTGTTCCGGAATCAGTGTCGGACTGGTCGGCAACAATGCTATTCAAGCAGTCCATCCCCGCTTCCAGTCTCCTAACGAGACTATCGAGAGTGCGAAAATCTTCCGTCCTCGGCACCGGTCCTGCTTCAGGCCACCAAAACTTGATGATGGCTTCGCGCATGGTCATGCGTTGCCAGTTTGACCAGTCGAGATCTTCGACGATTTCTTTTCCGTCAACGGTTCGCTTCCATTTCGATTTCGCACTGCCGTTGACGGCGATTGCGGCATTCGTGATCGCCTCCTGCGTGAGGTTCATGA
>Ga0335085_10000810_pt1 | contig 78649 bp, 71 predicted proteins | sample Lox_Sample_45_FD_206712 | JGI IMG/M metagenome (GOLD analysis project Ga0335085, IMG submission 206712) | Soil microbial communities from Loxahatchee National Wildlife Refuge, Florida, United States - Lox_Sample_4.5 | ecosystem: Environmental > Terrestrial > Soil > Wetlands | place: USA... | reverse complement strand
GGATTGATTCGCAGTCAGGGTCAAGCCCATGCGCGGATCGGCCTGATAGCCGATGGCGCGAATCCTCACGTCGTATTCGCCGGCTGGCAGATCTTCGACCCGATAGCTGCCGTCGCGGTGCGACAGCACGTTGACGGTGATCTTGGTGGCCTTATTCTGGGCCTGAACGAACGCACCCTTGAACGGCGCGCCGTCCGGCCCCCGCACGCTGCCGCTGATCGTCGCGCCATAGGCGAAAGAAGCCAAGGCCAGCACGGCGCTCGTGAAAGCCAGGATTTTCGGTAGTCCTTGCATGACGGCTCCTCGTGGGGGTAGATTCCCCGGTCGGATCAATTCATAACAAAGGCAGAAGCTTCAGCACGCACCCCTAGGCGTCCTGGATAAATGCATCGTACTCCAGAAAAGGCTGCTGTGGCCAGCCTTCTACGCTCGATTTTGTGAGACTTGGCTATTTTCTCAAAGAGGCGGTTTTGCGAATTTACAATTTCGCTCGACGCCCTCGCAAGGCCTGTGCGAGAGTGGATTGCGCGAACTAGCGAGTCTATACCTGGCGGAAAAAATGGATCGGCCGAGGAGCGCCGTTCGTGAACCGGAATCCCAAGACGATTGGCTTAATCTCCGATACGCATGGATTGTTACGCCCGGAGGCTCTTCAAGCTCTAAAGGGCTCAGACCTGATCGTCCACGCCGGGGATGTGGGAAACCCGGAGATTATTGAGACGCTGAAGACCATTGCTCCGATTTTTGCCGTGCGGGGAAACGTCGACACTGATCCGTGGGCGCTGGCCCTCCCCGAAACCGAGATTATCGAGCTGGGCTCTGCGACGATCTACGTCTTACATGATGTTCACGCGCTCGACCTTGATCTCGCTGCCGCCGGATTTCATATCGTCGTGAGCGGCCACTCACACAAACCTGCACGGTCAGAACGTGAAGGCGTTCTATTCATTAATCCGGGAAGCGCGGGACCAAAACGGTTCGATTTACCGGTGACGGTTGCGCGGCTCGATCTCGGTTTGCGGGAGTGGCGAGTCGATTTCATCGACTTGGCTGGTCAGCCGCCCAGGCGATTTCAGCCGCTCGAACCGTGAAACCTGGTTAGCCGAGAAAACCCAGCTTAGTTGTCGTAAAGTTGGAGAGGTTCGGGAAAATCGCAGGCAGATCGGAAGCCTGAACGCCGAACCACGACGCCAGCGTGGCTCCATACTGGTCGATGGACGTCGTGGGGATCCAGCGGCCGTTGCCGCCGGAGTCGTCGGGTCCACCCAGGGCGAAGGTGGGCAGCGTGCCATAGATGTCTGCTCCCAGCACCGCTCCGCCCATCATCATCTGAACGCTGCCCCACGCGTGATCCGTCCCGCCACCCGACGCGGGCTGAAACGTGCGGCTGAAATCCGACATGGTGAACGTCGTTACCTGTTGCGCGAGGCCCAGTTCGACCGTTGCGCTGTAAAACGCGCTCATGGCCGGACTCAGCTGAGAGAATAAAGTTTGTTGCGTGGCAATCTGATCGTTGTGCGTGTCAAATCCGCCGAGCGAGCAGAAAAAGATCTGGCGATTGAGACCGAGAGCGCTGCGCACCTGCAGAATCTTTGCGACTTGCAACAACTGCGACCCGATGCCCGTTTTGGGGAACACAGTCGCCAGGCTCCCGGCCGCGGCAAGCGCGCCCGACAGCGTCTGGCTGTCCGCCAACGCGTTGGAAGTGATTGAGCTGGCCGATTGAATCAGGGAAACACCCGTATCAAATGTCAGCAGTTGTTGCAACGCTTGCAAGCGCGCCGTCGAAGACGCGGAACTGCCAAATCCGGACAGGCCTGGAGTTGACCCCGGAATGATTGCGTAAGGTTGCGTCTGCTGACCCGTGCAGAAAATCGCGGTTCCGGCCACCGTCGTTACCGGCGGAAAAAGTGAATTCACGTTGAAGGCCGGCTGAATCTTATCTGCCACGCGGCCTGCCCATCCAGTGGTTCCGAAGCTGTCCGGCGCGGAGGTCTGCCATTGCAATTGTTGGTCTTCATGCGAAAACAAATTGGCAGGAACGGTCCGGCTATTGGCTAGATACTGAGCTCGCGTTGTCGGAGTGACCAGCGTTCCCACGTTCGCCAGAAAAGCAAGCCGGCCTTGGGAGTAAAGAGTCTGCAACTCCGGAAAATTTGGATGCAGCCCGAACGCAGTCGTGCCGACTTGCTGGGTTTTCGAGATGATCGGCAGCAGCGTGCCTTCGTCGAGGGCAAGCCCTCCATTGGAAAGCTGCTTGCGAATGTTCTGGTAATTGGCGTATCCGGCGGGGTCCATGGGCACGAGCATGTTGTTGGCATCGTTCCCACCGAACAGAAAGATGCACACCAACGCACGGAAATCGGCCGGGGACTGCGCCAATGCGTTCACGAGTCCGAAGCGGCTGAAGCTGGACGCCACTCCGAGTGCCGCGGCCGTGCAACAGCTCCTGCGAACGAATTCCCTTCGCGTCTGCCTCATGGACCCTCCACGTTGCGGCCGGATCTCTCCGTCACGGCCATTCCTACTGCTCGACCTGATACTGTGATGACGACGCAATCAAATAAATTGCCGCTTTTGCCCGATTGAGATTTTGGTTGGTCCCGCTCGGAACCGCATTGACGGCCGCCAGAATGCTGGCGCGCGCCGACGAAGATAGCGCTCCGTGCAGCAGCAAGGCATTGAGTGTGTTTACAAGCTGGTTCACGTCGGTTCCCGCCAACGTCGCGTAGGGTGTGAAATCCACGGTTGTGCCGCTGCCGATCGATCCAAACACATACGAATTGACGAAGTTAATTCGCGCCAGGGAGGTCGCGGTCGTCTGCAGGTCGAATTCCGGACCCAGCAACGAAGTGCCGGGGATTTGATAGTTCGGCGGGAAGAAATTAAAGACGCTCGGAGCGCGCAGCGGCGGCTGGCTCAGGTTGGATGCGGAATTTACGGGTGCCGCGCCGTCACTCGTCGCGCCAAACGCGCGCAGAAGATTCGCGATGAAAAGAATTGGCTCGCGCAAATGGCCGTCCGTCGGAACGGCGGTATTTGGATCGTCGCCGCGGCGCGCTTCAGGATCCATAAGGATGGCTGTGATCACGGCTTTCATGTCACCGCGCTGCCTCGAACCAAAACTCCCAAAACTACCGGTGGTAAACGCGTCCGCCACGCGGCCCACGTACGCGGCACTCGGATTGCTCGTCACCAGGTGTTGAATGAGTTGCTTGGAAACGAACGGGGCCATATTGGGGTGATTGAAGAGGTCGTCCAGTGCGCCCTTCAAATCCTGCGCGGCTGTTTGTCCCGCGGGCAGAGTGGTTCCGTTGAGCAGGGCCTTGGCTGCCATGTCATGATTGGTGTCGAATGCCACCATCGGACCAAGCCAATACGTCGGATTGTGTCTTTGAGCGGTGCTGCCGGGCTGAGTGGGATATGTCCATCCCGTAAAGGCGCGCGCCATGGCCTGCACCGTGTCTTGGCCATAGGTTGGAATCGGGTTATTGCTGGAGTCGAGCTGAAGCGACCCGTCCGGATTGAGCTCGTATAATCCGAGCGTAAAGAGTTGCATCAGCTCGCGCGCGTAATTTTCGTTCGCGTGTGTGTTGGCGGAGGCGTTCGGCTTGTCATTGTTCACCATGTTCAAATACGTGCCCATCGCGGGGCTCAGTGTGACGTCCTGCATGATTGTTCGATAGTTCGTGAAGGCGTCCTGCAAGAGCAAGCGCATGTACGGCGCCATGCCTTGCGGCGGAATCGCATTTCCTGAAGTCACCCAGATCTCACTCAGCGCAAACGCAACGCGCTGCCGCAACTGGTCGGGGCCCGACACTGCGTTCGTAAAGAACACCTCCTGAGTTGGAGTTAAATCCGTCACTGTGGATGCAGGATCGGGATAGGTGGAAGCGGGGGCATTGAATTGGTCGTTTAGAAATGACGCGAAGCCGGTTTGCTGTACTTGATTCACCAGCGCGGGCGTCGGGCCAAACGTAGCTTCCTCAAGGAATCGCGCGGTCGCTGCCGCGGTCGCCGCCTGTCCGCTGGTCACAAACAGAGACTGGGAGGTAGCGGAAGTAATCACGCCAGGGTCCGGATTGCGAACCGTGACCACGACGCTCCCGGCGGCCGTTGCATTTCCGGTGGCGGTCAATTCGGTGGCGGAAACAAATGTCGTCGTGAGCGCCGTGCTCCCAAACATCACTACGGCGCCAGCGGCATAATCGCTGCCGGAAACCTCGATGCTGAACGGTCCCAAACCAATCGTCGTCGGGTTGATTGACCCGACGACTGGAACCGGATTTTCGAGGGTGACGGTGCTCGTCGCTTCGAGCGAGGGATTCGCCTGACTGCTCGCCCGCACGGTTACGGCATTCGGGTTCGGCAACGTTCCGGGCGAGTGGTAAAGCCCGTCCGAGTCGATCGTGCCGACCGTGGAGTTGCCGCCAGAGACTCCGTTGACCGCCCAGGTGACAGCAGTACTGGAGAGTCCGGTGACCTTCACCGAAAATTGCTGCGGATCGCCTACGCGAACGCTAGCCGTCGCCGGCGTCATAGTGATGCCCGGTGCCGGTGAACTGCTGGTCAGCCCAACGCATCCCGAGGCTGCCAGACAAAGAACAGCTAGAAACGCAACCGCGCCATGCGGGCGCTGCGGTGTCAAATTTCCCATCGAGAAGCCTCCTAGACCAAGGGCATCGGAAAAAGTCACGATGCAAAGATCCCCCCGGAGGCGATGCGATATTTCGTGAAGGGCTGGATGATTGGTGGCGAATATTAGCCAGAGCGGTAGGAATATCCAACTGGCCTTAGGACTAGACTCGGGCCAGGGGGAATTGCTTGCCGGAGGACTGAACGGATTTACAGTCCTCCGGCAAACGAAAGACGAAACTAGTTTTCGAGATGGGCTTGCAGGACTTCGCCCGGAAGCGGAGCCATTCTCAAGGAAGGCCCTGGATGGAAACGCTCCACTTCGACCCGTGCTGGTCGCAGTCTCGCGGCGAAATCCACTTCGGCCTGCATCCTCTCCATCCGGATGCCAAGCGTGCGTTCGAGCTCGAGCAGATCTGTCCGCTCATCCCGGCGGAAGAGCGTGGAAGCAACTCCATGCTTGCCCGCTCGCCCCGTGCGGCCGACGCGGTGAATGAAATTCTCCGCGATCTCCGGCAAATCATAGTTGATGACGTGCGCGATGTCCTGCACGTGAATACCGCGAGCCGCTAGGTCCGTCGCGACGAGGATGCGATAGCGTCCCTGTTGGAAGCCAGTGAGAGCCGCGGTTCGCTGGGATTGCGAACGGTCGCCGTGAATCAGCGCGGCAGAGAAGCCTTCCCGATTGAGATTTCGCGCCAGCTTCTCGGTCCCGCGCTTGGTCCGCGCGAACACGATGCACCGGCCCGTCTCCTTCGCGAGCAACTGCTGCAACACTTCCTGCTTGCGATCGCCGAACACTTCAAAGGCCTGGACACGAACATTTTCCGAAGGCTTCAAAGTGGAGCCGAATGCGAGCCGCACCGGGTTTCGCATATAGTCGTTCACAAGTTTCGCGACCGAGGCCTCCAGCGTTGCCGAGAAGCAAAGCGTCTGGCGCTCCTTCGGAAGAACCGATGCGATTCTGCGAATCGACGGGAGGAATCCCATGTCAAGCATGCGGTCGACCTCGTCGAGAACCAGCGTTCGCAGTGCCCGGAAATCGACGAGGTTGCGCCCGAGATAGTCCTCTAGCCGTCCCGTAGTGGCTACGACGAGCCGCGCTCCGTTTCGGATCGCGGCCAACTGTTGCGCCTCCGGCAGGCCGCCGACGACGAGAGCCGCAGCGGGCAATTGCCTGCCGCGCAACGCGTTGTATTGCTCCATAACCTGCATGGCAAGTTCGCGCGTGGGAACCAGCACGAGTGCCTCGATTCCACGCCCCTTCCCGGCAAGCAGGCGCTCGAGGATCGGGATCAGAAACGCGAGCGTCTTGCCGGATCCCGTCTGCGCGGTCGCGAGCACGTCCTTGCCTCCGAGCGCCTGCGGGATCGCCGCGGCTTGCACAGGAGTCGGAGTCGCGAAATGGGCTTGCGCTAGTCGCTCCTTGGTGTAATTGGAAATCTGTAGTTCTGAAAAATTCTGCATGTTTCTTTGTTGTCTTTTCTGCTGGCGGAAGCCGTCGCGGCACAAACTGGGCACGCCACTGGCATCGCCAGTCCTAAGTTTAATTACGCTGAAAATGTACGGAGGAAATCAAAGGCGGGGTTATCTCGAATCGAACTCATCAACCAGAGGAACCACACCAAACAACCGCATCAAGCGCAAACGCAGTATACCATACTTCTCATAAAAATTCGGAAAAGAAAATACGCGGCAGGAAATCCTTGCGTGTTCCCACCGCGCAAACGAATGTGAAAGCGCGAAAGCTACTGGCGTTCGATGGCAATCGCTTCCTTTAATTTGAAGCTGAGTTTCGTCTCTGGATTGATCGTAATATCGCGCTCACCGGTCATGGCGGTGCCCGCCGTCCCCGCTCCCGCGCCAGCCGCTGCACCGATGGCAGCGCCTTTGCCGTGTCCGGCAAGCGCGCCGATGAGTCCGCCGACTACCGCGCCGCCCCCTGCACCCTCGGCGGTGCGTTTACCGCGACCCTTGCCGGCCTGCGTCACTTCCGACGTCGTCACGCGATATTTTTGCCCCTTCACGGTGACAGAACTGAGGGCCACCGTAATTTCAGCGTTGCCCTTGAACTTGCCGGCGGACTTGGAGTCCGTGACGGTCCCCGTCGCCTTGGCTCCCTTCGGGATCACAACTTTGTCGCCCACCACCACGGGCTCGGCAAGAGAAGCTTCAAAATGGTCTCCCGAATTGTTAGTCTTCGAGCTAACCGTCTGGTCGGCGGTAACTACGATTGTGGTGCCCGCGTGCACCACAATCGGCTTAGGTGCGGAAGCCGAGGCAGGGGCCGCCGGGAGCACCAGTGCGGAAGACGACCCGGCGGTACTCTGTCCGCCGGAGCTCTCCGCCGTGACTGTGTTCCCTGTGGTAGCCGTGTCCCCTCCGGAAGAGGCAACGGAGTCGGGCGAGGTGGCCGATTTGTTACATCCGAGCAGAGCGATCGCACATAGCATCACGAGAGATTGAATTAGTGTTTTATGCCTCATTTTTGCTCTCCGATCGACGTTGGGCTGTATAAAAATCATAGCAAGGCTCCCCGCGCAAAGGCATCCGGTTTTCCCCTGACGATGTCCAATCCCTCACACAAGGCATCCCTGCTTGCAGCCGGAGAACGACCGTGGCAGGATCGGTTTGGGCTGCTTGGCAAACCGCATACAGAGGCGCTCGATGGATACTGACAAGCAAATTGCTTTGACTCCAGCGGAGGCCTCGCTGCCATCGAAGCGCCTCTCCAGGACCAGAATGGCGATCGCTTTTGGCGTGGCCGCGGTTTCGGATTTTCTATCCATTTGGACGGAGTTTGCCCCGCCCTTCCAGTGGGTCGTTGATCTCGCCACGGCGTTGGCTCTCTTTCTGATTCTCGGCCGGCGCTGGGCGCTTCTGCCCGGACTTATCGCCGAGGCGATTCCGGGGCTCGCCATCTTTCCTTGGTGGGTCCTCGTCGTGCTTTCGATCACGATTTACGATGGCATCAAGAAACCGCCGGTTAGAATACGTAGCTAGAAACCTCTCAAAACAATCCTCATTTACGTCTCTTTTCACGACGCAGCGGCACGTGCGCGGCTTGTCTCTCCACCACGATCTTTCTGTGATAGATTCCACAAACCAGGATCTAAGCGTGCCGGTAAGGAGCACACCTCTCATGAAAATAGCTTCAGCATCTTGGATGATCCTGCTTTCTCTAATTCTCTTAGCTCTCCCTGCCGCGGTCGCTGGAAAATCGTGCGAAAGCCTGACGGCCCTAACCTTACCGCATACAACAATCACGCTAGCAGAGCCCGTAGCTGCGGGCGCACTCACTTTGCCAGGGGTGCCGGGCCCGAATCCGCCGGCCGCGATCACGGAAATGGAGCTGAAAGACCTTCCCGCGTTCTGTCGCGTCGCCATCACCATGAAACCTTCGGCCGATTCCGACATCAAGGCTGAAGTGTGGATGCCGACCTCAGGCTGGAACGGCAAATTCATGGCCGTAGGCAACGGGGGTTGGGCAGGGACCATTTCCTATGAAGCGATGACAGCCCCGCTGGTGCGTGGCTATGCGACCGCCTCCACGGACACGGGGCACAAAGGCACGGCCCTCGAAGGCAGCTTCGCGCTAGGGCATCCCGAGAAACTGATCGATTTCGGCTACCGGGCGGTCCACGAGATGACCGTCCTGGCCAAGGACATCATCGCAACCTACTATGAAAATCGCCCGAAGCTCTCCTACTGGAATGGATGCTCAACCGGAGGAAAGCAGGGCCTCAAGGAAGCGCAAAAGTTTCCCGGTGACTACGATGGAATCGTTGCCGGAGCGCCCGCCAATTTCTGGACGCATCTGAACGCGCAATACATGTGGGTCGCGCAGGCGGTCAACAAGAGCGAAGCGAGCCGCATCCCTCCCAGCAAGTTCCCGCTCATTCACGACGCCGTTCTCCGGGCGTGCGACGCGCGCGATGGAGTGAAGGACGAAGTGCTGGAAAATCCGGCGCGCTGCAAGTTCGATCCGAAGGTGCTGGAGTGCAAGGGCGCTGACATGCCGTCTTGCCTGACCGCGGCGCAGGTGGAATCTGCCCGCGCGATTTACAGTGCCTCAATGAACCCGCGCACAAAGCAGCAGATTTTCCCCGGCCTCGCGCCCGGGAGCGAGCTTGGATGGGCGATTCAGACCAGCTCGCAGCCCTTCTCGATCCCAACCGACTACTACAAGTACGTCGTGTACAAAGATCCGAACTGGGACTACAAGACGTTCAATTTCGACAGTGACATTGCGCTTGCGGACAAGATCGACAATGGCTTGATCACCGCGACCGATCCGCATCTGAAGGAATTCTTCGCGCACGGCGGAAAACTCCTCCAGTACCACGGCTGGAGCGACAACATCATCTCTCCGCAGAACAGCATCAACTACTACGAAAGCGTGATCGAAACGCTGGGCGGCGCGGATCGCGTGCAAGACTCGTACCGATTGTTCATGGTCCCCGGCATGTCCCACTGCCGCGACGGAGAGGGCGTGACCAGCTTTGACTCCATCAGCGTCATTGAGCAGTGGGTCGAAAAGGGTAAGGCGCCCGGCCGGATCATGGCCTCCCGCATTCAGGATGGCAAGACGCAGCGAACGCGCCCGCTGTGTCCCTATCCGCAAGTCGCCAAATACATGGGAACTGGCAGCAGCGACGACGCTGCAAATTTCGTCTGTGCGAGTGAGAAGTGACTCGCGTGGAGTGACCGCTGAATCTCCGCTCGCGGGCACAGCGGCCCAAGCCAAATCGCCGGAGCATGGATCGAACGGAGGCCGAATGGACAACCATTCGAAAACATTTTCGCGCCGCGGTTTTCTGGCGGGTGCGTCGTCCCTGGGCGCTCTGTACGCCGCAAACAAATTCGCGCCGCTGCCTGCGCTCGCCGCGTCGTTGCCAGACGATCCCCGCATCGCGCAACAGCCGATTGCCGACAAGGGCTTTGCTCTCGTTCGAAAAATTGGGAACGGCGTGTACGCCACAATTTCCGACCGCTCGAAGGGACTACAGACGCGCTCCAATGGCGGATTCTTGATTGGCCGCGACGCTGCGATGGTGATCGAAGGATTTCAGACGCCCATCGGCGCCATGTTTCAGATCGACGCGCTGCGCACGGTCACGCAATTGCCCGTCCGCGCGGCCCTCAATACGCACTGGCACTTCGATCATACGTTGGGCAATTCCGTATATGGTGGCGCGGGAATACCCGTCTGGGCGCACGCCGACGCGGCCGCGCGTATCACGGCGGTCTATCCCAAATGGCAGGCCGAAGACCTGGCCGCGTTTCTTGCCCCGTGGGAGAAGCGCGTCCACGAAGCCAAGACCGACAGCCAGCGCGAACACGCGAAGAGCGACATCGAAGGACTGACTGGGATGTTCAATCCCGTGAGCCAGGCCGTTCTCACGCTGCCGAATCATCCACTCGATCCTGCGAAAATGCCCATGAAGATCGATCTCGGCGGCCTCAGCGTCGTCATCGAACACCATATCGGCCACACGGACACCGACCTGATCTTCCGCGTGCCTGAACAAAACATCGTCTATACCGGCGATCTCCTCACCGGCGGGCAATATCCGGTCAATATCAACGGCTATACGACAAAGTGGCGCGCGACCCTTGCGAAATTTGCGGCGTTCGACGCAGAAACGCTCTTCGTGCCGGGCCATGGCCAGCTTTGCGGATTAGAAGGCGTCGCCGTGATGCGCGCTGTCTTTGACGACATCGCAGAGCAGGCGGAAAAATCGTACAAAGCCGGAGTGCCGGTGGAAGAAGCTGTGGAACGCTACGCCGTCCCCGAAAAGTACAAGAATTATCGCCAGTTTTCCTGGGGATTCTGCATCGGCCGCACCATCGAGCAGCTGTACGCCGAGTGGTCCGGCAAGCCTGTGCGAATTCTGAACTATTCCTAGCTACTCCAGCTTCTTCCGCGCGAAAACAAACAGGGACGACGCGAGCAGCAGAAAGATCACGACGCCGAGCCAATCGTTCGTCGCTAGGCTGCCAATCCATTTTTCGCCGACATTGAACTTGTCGGGAGTGACCCAGCCGCGGATCTCCATGAGCTTGATGATGATGGCCAAGAGGCCCACGACCCCGCCGGCGGCAATCAAACCGCTCGAGTAAAGCGCGCCCGGGCTGACTTCGCTTTCGGCCGCGCCGGCATTGGGCCTTTTGCGCTCGACCAGCCAGCGCACGACGCCGCCCGCGAAAATCGCCGCCGTGGTCGCAATCGAAAGATACGAGCCCACGGCGAAGGAAAGCGAGCGCACGCCAAGCAGTTCAATCGCGACGACTAGAAAAACACCGAGCATCACAAGCCGCCACGGCAGGCGTTGCGTCAGGATGCCGTTGATGACCGTGGCCATCAGGCGCGCCTGCGGAGCGGGAGCGGCGTCGCTGCCGATTCCCTGCACCCACTGGATTTCGATCTGCTGCGTCGCTGAATCGTAAAGATATTTTCCGTCTGGAATTTGTTGCGAACCCAACACGTTGATGAGCACATAGGTTTTTCCTGCGTGTTCATAAGTCTGCGACTCCACCTGCACTCCATCGGGAAGCTCGGCAAGATTGATGGGAATCGTGTTCGGCGTGTATTTCTCGAGGCCCTTATTCATTCCGATCAGCGTAAGTCCAATAAAAAACGACGCCACCAGCACTCCGACGATCAATCCAATCTGCTGCCGCACTGGAGTCGCGCCAACGAGATAGCCTGTCTTCAGGTCCTGCGAAGTCGCACCCGCGTTCGCCGCCGCAATGGCGACGACGCCGCCGATCGTGATGGCGAGAGCGGCATACGCGCCGCCCGTCCAGCCGGTCACCAGGAACATCGCGCAAGTGGCCATGAGCGTCGCGATCGTCATGCCGCTTACCGGATTCGACGAGGTGCCGATCAAACCGCAGATGCGGCACGAAACCGTCACGAACAGGAACCCGAACACCATCACGAACACTGCCGCGGCGAGATTGGAGAGCAGCCCGGTGCGCGCGCCCGGAATCGGTTTGAATGTCAACAGCGCCCAGACCATCGCGAGCAGCACCACCGAACCGATCAGCACGAACTTGATCGGCAGATCGCGTTCGAGGCGGTCCGCCTGTGCCGCCGCTCCAGCCCGTTGCGCACGAACGTCCTTCAATCCCGCCGTAAGCGCGCTCAGAATGGTCGGCAGCGTTCGCACTAGCGTGATGAGCCCGGCCGCGGCGACGGCGCCCGCGCCAATCGGGCGAATGTAGCTCGACCACAACTGGTCGGGCGTCATCTGCGCGATAGGAACCGTCGAAGGATAGAGCGGGGCGGCCAAATTCTGTCCGAAAAACCGGATCGCAGGCATCAAGACGAGCCACGAAAACACGCCGCCGGCAAAAATCGTGCCTGCGGTTTTCGGCCCGATGATGTAGCCCACACCCAGGTATTCCGACGTAATCGCCGCGCGGAACGACGCGCCGGGCAGCCACTTCGGTCGGTATTCGGGCTGCCCTGGCCACATCTGCATCGAATTCATCAGCCACGTGTAGATGCCGCCGATACCAAGACCCCAAAAGACGCTCCCAGCGAACGAGCCTCCGCGCTCTCCTGCCACTAGCACGTCGGCGCACGCCGTGCCCTCGGGAAAAGTCAAATTCCCGTGTTCCTTCACGATCAGCTGCCGCCGCAGCGGGATCATGAACAGCACGCCCAGCCATCCTCCGATCAGTGCCAGAAAAAAGACGCGCCAATATTCGGTGTTGAGCGAAAAACCCATGAAGATTAGCGCAGGCAACGTGAAAATCACCCCGGCCGCCACCGATTCGCCCGCGGAACCGGTCGTCTGCACGATGTTGTTTTCGAGAATTGTGGATCTGCCGAACGCCCGAAGGATCGAAATGGATAACACGGCAATCGGAATCGACGCGGAAACCGTCAGGCCGGCGCGCAAACCGACGTACACGGACACGGCGCCGAACAACGCGCCGAAAATCGCGCCCAGGATGACGGCGCGCCAACTGAACTCGGTCAGAGAACCCGACGAGTCCACATACGGACGAAACTCCGGAGGCGGCGCCGTCGAACTCCAAGGTTTAGTGGCCAAGCAACACCTCTACAATCGATTCCCGCCTTCGATTCTTACAGGCTCGACGCATTCCCCAAAGCATTCCTCGGGAAGTGGAGCCGCCGTCGCTGTTCTGGAGGGCTCCGCTCGGAGTCCTCAGCCGGGTCGCCCGGCATTATGGCCCAAAATGTTTGGGTTCGAGAGAATTTTGAACGGCGCGTGATTCAATCTTCAAACCGTTTGCGTGTGCATGGGCAAATCTGCGGCGCCGGACCTCCGCGGACACACGAACAAGATCCGCGCGGCATCCGGGATCACGCGAAGCGCGGACCTAAGTTTTCGCGGCGCTATTTGATTTGCCGCGCGAGCGATCTCGAAGTGAAGCCTTTCATCCAACGTCAGGCGATAGACATCCGCACGCTGGGCATAGGAATAGCTCTCATAGGCAGGCTTTGCGGCCTGCGCGATTTCGAGAAGACACTCCCAGAAACTACGCGGGCGAAGAAAGCGCCGTTTCGACCCTGCAGCGCGGTCCAGCTCCAGCAGATGCTGCGGATTCACCCCTCCGGATTCAAAAACAGTCATCGTACATGCTTCGGGGATAAACGGGCGCAAAGGATCGGCGTCGGGGAATCGCGCGAGCGCCGCTTCGAGCTCCCCTTCGCCCGCGTCGAATCCTATCCAAGAGTAGCGGTAGAAATGATACACGACGGTGCCGGAATGCAGGAGTTGCCGGACGCGCCTCACATCCTTGCCTGCGACACTGAGAACCATGTCGAGAAGCTCGTTTAGGCGAAACGTTTGCCGGACCACGGGCCGCACCGTCACATATCCCGCTTCTTCCTCGGTATAACGGACGGAAATAATTTCGGGCAATGGCACAATGCGAGAATATGTGGTGACAGGTGCAAAAGTCGATAGCGGAACGAAAATGATGGTTTGGAAGCGGATCCGGCCGCAGATTAGGACTTTGCTCTCGGCTCTTGACCGTCGACTCTCAACTGCCTCTCATCCCATTTTCGAGAGGCGCTCTTTTACGCGATCCGATAAGACTTTGCCGTCGACCGTTTTTCCTTCGAGGCGTGCTTTCGCCCCTTTGATGACGACGCCCATCGATTTCGGCGAATTCGCTCCCGTCTCCGTGATCGCGGCTTCAATGGCAGCACTCATATCCGAATCCGAAGCCGCCGCCGGCAGGTAGGTTTCGAGAATGCCGATTTCCTTGGTTTCCTTGTCGACGAGGTCCTGGCGCCCGCCCCGGGAAAATTGCTCGACCGACTCGCGTCGCTGTTTGACGAGCGTCTGCAAGACCTGGACCGCCTCTGCGTCTTCGAGCGGCCGGACCTTCTCGACTTCCTTGTACTTGAGCGCGGACTTCATCATGCGCAACACGCTCAGGCGCAATTCGTCCTTCGACATCATCGCTTCCATCAAATCTTTCTGGATCCGCTCCATCAATGCCATCTCACGGTCGACGAACGAACGTTCGTTTTCCTCCCAACTTTGGGCATTCAAGAAAATTTCTTTTTGTGCCGGCACTCACTATAGCACAGCGTCCGGCCGGGGCTGCGACGGGCCCTGTGCAGCGAGTTCGCCAAGTCGATTGCCGGCGCCGCTCGGATGCAATCGGTCCGCATTTGCAGGAGGCGGCGAGCCCGCCGGACTCTAGGCTCAGGCAAACAGCTATGCTATTCTGAGTGTTCCACTCGGGCATCCTTACTTCCACACGCCTGAGTGCGCGCCGTCGGGGCGTGGCTCAGCCTGGCTAGAGCGCCTGGTTCGGGACCAGGAGGCCGGTGGTTCAAATCCACTCGCCCCGACCATTCTTTTTAGAATCAATGATTTATATCACACGCGAGCGACACGAAAATGCAAAGAGCGCCTGGTCCGAAACCAAGCATTCTTGTCTCATGTCCGTTGGACGGGAGCGCTCTTTTGTTCTTTGAATTCATCGTCTTGCAACGGAAGGTTCGCTTTACTGACAATCCGATTTTCGACAAAATAGGTACAGGATCAGGGTTTTGGAAGAAAAATCAAAAAGCCCGGTTCAAATCGTGCGTTCTGCCAAGATGTCATTCTGCTACTGCGTTCATTGCGAGCAACCATCCAAGGCAAGATTATCCACTGCCATTTCGTGCGAGCTAGGGCACTTTTGCGCGTGGCGCGGGTCACTGGATTGCTTCTGAGTGGCCGCCCGTAATCCTTCCACACTTGGCGACAGGCGCGGAGTTCACTTTCTACAAGCCGACTTCCCATTACCAATCCTCCGAAACTTCCCATAACCCCGTTTATCAGGAGTTGGCCCTCGGAACCTCGGCGATCTCGTACGGGCCTGCTCCAGTGGTGTCGCGCCGCTTCGCGAAGGGCTGTGCGTTGTGGTGCCGGGAATGTTAGGATCACGCCCAACCGTTCTGAGGCATTCACAATGGCAACGCGAGACCGCGCCCCGAGCCTTTGGATCAAGTTGCCCATCTCGCTTCGCGCGATCCTTTCCGGCATTCTTATTGCTCTCGTCGCTGCCAACGTTTGGCCGCTACTCGTTCTACGTCTTAATGTGCCTCTCGCTACGATCACGGAAACGATGTTCCTCGCGCTCTATCTTTGGTGGGCGGGCGGCGGGGGTCCGCCAAGAAGAACGCAAGCCGCGCGCGTCCGGGCGTTCCGTAGCGGCAGGCTGTCATCCGCGCAATGGTATTGGGGCGTTATCGCCGCGATATTCTTCGCCGTGACGATTCAAGCTTCCATCGTTCTGCTGTTCCGCTTCGTACCTTTTCCGATGACGGCGTTCCGGCGCGGTTACGATTTTTCGTTTATTCCCTCACTGCGTTTGCAGTGGCTCGCCGTCGTGATCTCCGCGACATCTGCAGGGATCTGCGAAGAGACCGGCTTTCGCGGCTACATGCAACGCCCGATTGAACTGCAGCGCGGCGCGCCGGCTGCGATCTTGATTTCCTCATTTTTCTTTATGGCGCTGCATCTCACGAAAGACTGGGCGACGCTAGGGATGGTCCCGATTATATTTGGGGCAGGCGTGCTGTTGGGACTTCTCGCCTGGTCCTCTGGATCGCTGATCCCCGGCATGCTCGGCCACATACTGATGGACATCGGACTGTTCGCCTATTGGTGGACGGGCATTGCCGGCGATTTCACAGCACGGCCGATCACCGAAACGGGCGTTGATCAGCCGTTCCTCATCGCATGCGCCGTGTTCTCAATCTCGCTTTTTATGGTACTTGCTGCGATATCGAAACTCAGGGGCCAACCATCGGTAAGTCCTAATCACCAGTGAATGGCCACTCTACGACGCGCCCAACTCCCGATAAGTCCGCATGGGGGAAACAAGCTGCGGCTTCTGGGGCTTCGCGCTCCCATCTCCCCGAACCCCGTTTATCGGGGAAACGCGCTTGTATTGACTGGTCTGGACAACTTCCGGGTGGTCGCTATTCGGAAGCCATCATAGCGGTCGCGACCCACATTTGCGGTTCTGGGAATCGCTGGACGAATGCACTACTCCTAAACTGGTAGGCCTCCGAAAAAATTGCAACGGAATTCTGCTTTCAACGCGTGGACGGCTCTCGACTATAAATCGATCTAGGTACAGGTTAGGTACAACTAAGAGAGGGGAAATAACGCTCCTTGTCCCGTAAGCGACGCCAAAATAAAGCGTTATGGGATTGACGTGATTGGTTCGGGACCAGGAGGTCGGTGGTTCAAATCCACTCGCCCCGACCATTCTTTTCAAGAAGATACCTAGACCTCCTGGTCTTTTAATCTCACGATTGTAGGCGATTTTGAGATGGTCAAAGCATTCGACAAAATCAACAGCACGATCAACTCGCCATCCTCAACCTGGGAACCTACGGAGCCAGGTTTATGAACTAGCTCCTTCTTGCGGCGGGCTCAGATATTCTTGCAATGTCTCTTTCGCTTTTGCGCTAAGGTCAGGCTCCGCAACTTTTCTAAGAAGCTTATCGGCACGTTCTTTCTGCGCGGCGTTTGTCCCGCGGGCGATTCCGGCCAAGAGATGGATGATGTCTGCGTCATGTTCGGAAGGAATTGTGGGCATCCGCTCGATGAGGGAAATCCCATACTCCTGTAGTGCTGTGTCCGCTTGTGAAAGAGAACGCTTGGCCAAAGCGGCCATCATCAGTGCGGTACCGCCCCTGATGTTGAAGACGGCGGCCAATCCGACCGGCCAGCCCAAAGAAGTGTTTGACGCACTGCAGGCGCAACTCGCGGCCAACCGATCCCAATTCTATTACGATGTGGCGGCTGGGCCGTTCTACGGCTACAACCGGCCCGGTGCCAGCGGACCACCGTGTCCGGCAGGACCACAATGAGAGCCTGCTGCCACTTGGACCAGAGCTTTCGGGACATGACCCAGAACAATTTGTCGAACAGCCTGAGTCTTGGCCGGCGGCGTTTTCGCTTCAGAACCACCAGTTGCTGGCGAAGAGCCAGATTTTCGAGCAGGAGATCGCTACGGCTACGGAAGAGACGGCTAAGAGAATCAATAAGTTAAGGATAATCGCAGTGAACATTCGTGTTTCGTATCGCGAGATGCCTGTGGAAGACAACGCCGTATGTTGTTGAAATCACAAACGTACAGAGTTGTGGCGAAGGACACGCGAAGGACAAGCCACACTGCTCGATTTTCTGCCAGAGATTTGTCATCGGCTTTCGTTCACTACGGCTTCCCGAGTTGTCGCTCTTCGTTGAGCAGTCCGTTAGGGCTGCAAGTTCATCCGGCGCAGAAGATCGGTGAAACGCGGGTCCGAGCGCAGCGAATCGAAGGCTGGAAACCGAATTGTGGCGGCCAGACTGCGTTCGTCGTAGCCTTTTTCCAGCCACTCGAATGCCTTCTGCTTGTCTCCGAGCGCTGTATAAACTATAGCCATGGGCTCCGCCTGGGCATGCATGTGGGTCGAGAGTTCATTCAATTCATGGAGCACCTTCTCGGCATCCGTCTTCCTGCCGCTCCGCGCATACGCGCGGGCAAGCGTCGATCCTGCCCACCATTCGCTGCTGGGAAGAGTCATCGTCTTTTGGGCCAGTGCGATGGCTTCCCCGTACATCGATTTCTCGACATAGGCTTCGCCAAGTACCAAAAACGCCGGGGGAAGGTTGGGATCCATCTCGAGTGTCTTCCGCAATTGTTCGATTGCCTGGTCGTTGCGTCCAGCGTTATACAGCACGAATCCCATGGCTGAATTGGCGTCGGCGGAAACAGGATTCAGTTCCAGGCTGCGCTTTTCCTCGCTGACGGCTTCCTCGAATCGCCCCATCGTCACCAGGGCTAGGCCGAAGAATTCGTGCGCATCGGCATAGTTCGGATTGAGAGCGATGGCACGTTGGAATTCTTTCTCCGCACCCACCCAATCCCACTCATAGTCCGCTTTCGCCCTTGCCAGTGATGCGTGAGCTTCGGCAAGAGTATCGTCCAGCTCCACTGCAATCCGCGCGGCCGCTTCGTCTTTTGGAAAAGCCTCATACGCGGGAAGATAATCCAGGCGCCCCGAAACATTGTAGGCATCGGCCAGACCGGAATAAGCAAGCGCATACGCGGGGTCTTTTGCAACGGCCTGCTGGAAGTAGTCGATGCCCTTGTTCAAACCCTGCGCATCCAGCTTAGTACTCCAGAAGGTGCCTTTTAGATAGTCCTGGTAGGCGACGGGATCCGCGGTATAGCTTTTCTCCAGGTGCTTCTCGTCTTCCTCTGTCAGGCGCTTCCGCAGCGCCATGGTCATCTCCTTCGCGACCTCGTTCTGCAAGGCAAAAATATCCGCTAATTTGCGACTGTATTGCTCACCCCAAATGTGGGTGTCGTCGCGGGCATCCACCAACTCTGCGCTGATTTCCAAGTTGTCGCCTCGCTGGATCACCCTCCCTTTGAACACCGCGCGAACCCCCAGAGCGCTCCCTATGCTCTCCGCGTCCGTGTCTTTTCCTTTGTAGCGAAAGGCGGAGTCGCGCGACATCACTTTCAAGTGGGGCAATTGCGACAAGCTATTGATTAGACTCTCCGTGATCCCGTCGCTCAGGTATTCCATGGTTGGATCGCCACCTGTATTCACGAAGGGCAACACCGCCACTGAATCAATCGGATCGCCACCCCTGCGTGATCGGTACAAACTGCCCGCTGCGGCAAGCACCACGATAAGAGCGCCTGTTCCAACCCACACCGCCGCACGACTGCGCCACCAGTCCTCAGGCTGTGTCTCTTGCATCTCCAGGCGCGCATCTCCAAGATCCCGCAGGCGGCGTCGCTGGTCTTTTTGCAGGCAGCGCCGCAGCAGGTTGCTAATCCTTGCCGGTGTCGCTGACGGCAGCGCTTGCCACTCCGGCTCCTTCTCAAGAACAGCGGCAATCGTGTCGGTCGTCGTCGCTCGACCAAATGCTTGCTTTCCCGTGAGCAGCTCATACAGCACGCAACCAAACGCCCAGATGTCCGCCCGCTTGTCCACCTTTTGCCCACGCGCTTGCTCCGGGCTCATGTACGCCGGTGTTCCCAGGATCGTTCCCTCTTGCGTTCCTGTTAGCGTAAGCCCCGCAGCGGTTGAAAGGTCCTGTCCTTCGTCAGTGCCGCAGGCTTTCGCCAGACCGAAATCCAGCAACTTCACTCGCCCCTCAGGCGTCACTTTCACGTTCGCCGGTTTCAGATCCCGGTGGATCACTCCTTTTTCATGCGCTGTGTCGAGCGCCTCCGCGATCTGCGCGGCGACCTTTAAAGCTTTGTCGATCGTGAACGCACCCACTTTCATTCGTTCGTCCAACGTCTGCCCCATTACCAATTCCATTACCAGATAGTGCGTGTCACCGAATTGCTCTAGCCCGTGGATGGTCGCGATGTTCGGGTGGTTCAGCGATGCCAGCACCTGCGCTTCCCGCCGAAAGCGCGTCATCCGCTCAGCATCCCCCACGAATTTCTGAGGAAGCACCTTGATGGCCACATCGCGCCTGAGCTTGGAGTCGTGCGCCTGATACACTTCCCCCATGCCGCCGACGCCCAACAGGGAAACGATTGTGTACGAGCCGAGTTGCCGTCCTTCGAGGGGCGATCCTGACTTTCGAGCCATCGCTTTGACTGCAATCCTTACCGCTGGAGATTCCAGAAACGAGCCTCCTCGCTTCTCTTGTGTCAGCAGCGATTCCACTTCGCGACGCAGCTCGTCGTCGCTCGCGCAAACGTCATGCAGATACACCTCTCGCTCGGTTCCTTCACACTCGAGCGCCGCGTGATAGATCTGCTCGATTTTCTGCCAGCGTTCAGGCGTTATTCCCACCGGTCGTTGTTCTTCCCATCTCCCGTCCCAACCAGGCCTTGGCCAACCTCCAATCGCGGTGAACCGTGTCGGGAGATACTTTCAAGACCTCGGCGGTTTCCTCAACGCTCAGCCCGCTAAAAAAGCGCAATTCAACCATTTTGCTCTTCCGCGGATCAATGTCGGCCAGAGCCTTGAGAGCGTCGTCCAGGACGACGAGATCAAGGCCTTTTTCCTTGGGCCTCACCAGGGCTTCATCGAGAGTCACTTTTGGAATTCCGCCTCCTCGCTTCCGGTATCCGCGCGAGCGAGCCGAATCTACCAGTATTCGTCGCATCAATTGGGCGGAAATGGCGAAGAAGTGGGCGCGGTTCTGCCAGTTGACCTGCCGGGAGTTGACGAGCCGCAAGTAGGCTTCGTTAACCAACGCGGTGGTTTGCAGGGTGTGCCCGGTACGTTCTCCGAACATGTACCGGCGAGCGAGACGGCGCAGCTCCTGGTGAACGATGGGGAGGAGTTCTTCGAGGGCCGCGTCTTCCCCTTGACTCCACGCTCGGAGGAGGCGTGTGACGTGCTGGGCGGAGGGTATGGTCATCGACGACTCCGGACGCGGCGCGTTCCAAAGTATCCCAAGGGCAGCTGATTATAGCATCGTCATTTGTATTCATTAAAAGTAAATCCTCCAACTCCTGTTCCGGCATTACAGTTATCGTCCTCGATTCGCGCCTTTCTCAGTTGAGGTCAGAAAGAAACACTCTTCGGGGTGTACTTCGCCGCGAAGTCAATTTTAATGAACAAACAGGAGGCACCAAAATGCGATTGAGCAATTTGAAAGATGCACGAACCGGAATTTCAAAGGCGGTGCTGGGAAGGGTGGCACTTACAATTCTCGGCACTCTCGTTCTCGGAGCCGCTTACGCACCCGGTGCGAGCGCCGGCTGCGCCGATCCCTGATCGAGAGCCTGTTCAGTTCGGTGAAACGCAAGCTCTCGGCCCGCGCGCCCGGTCGCTCGCTGCGCACGCACAAACGTCAAGCTCTGCTGCTCGGACTGAGTTTCAATCTGCATCGCCTGAGGCATCGCTAACCTTTCTTGAGGATGTCAACAGAGCCAGATAACTTCTAGAGGAGCGGAATGATAAATTCGGCGATTGCCTGACCGAGAACTAAATGCTGATCGGCATCAAGATGAATTCCGTCGACCCGGCTCGCTGTTGTCACAGTTGCTGCATCAAAGAAATAGCAATGTAGAGTCTCAGCCACTTCGCGATACGCATCGCTCAAACCAGCGCATTTGATATCGCCCCCCAAGAATTTCGGGCTTATGGGACCCCGTGGACGGTCAATCGGAGGAGGCGCAACAATCAGAACGGACGGTATCGGCATTTCCGGTTCAATCGGTGCCTGCCGGATCGCGGTAACAAGAGTTGCTATTCCCTGTGCTGAATGCCAGGCATTGTGAGGATGCATGGACTGAAAATCGTTAGTTCCTAGCATCAGAACAACGAGACTTAGCGGCGAATTCATCTCAACGCACTCCGCTAGACCAACCAGTCCATTGCGTCCGACCTTGAAAGGGTCATCCCAAACGGTCCGCCGACCGTTCAAACAATTCTCGATAACCCGAACTGACGAACTGCTTTCGTTCAGTCTTTTTTCCATAACTCCCGGCCAACGTAAGTCAAATTCTAACCGCCGCCGAGTTTTTGGAACGATCCCCCATGTGAGGGAATCGGAGTAAACAAGTATTTGATGCGCCATCGGGGCCACTCCCCATTCTGTGTGTCAGGTATTGCCAAACTAGCGCTCTGGCCATGACCGGACCGACTTTTTGTACCACGGCGAATGAGAGAGTCTACATGAACGAGCGCTCGGTGCTGAAAAGCAAAGTACCGAACGATAGATCGGTTCACCGAGCCGAAGGTGCACGCAACAGAAATCCACTGCTACATGCGCGACCCCGACGGCCACCTCATTGAAGTGGGGCAAACGACCATGACCGCGGCACCGCTGGATCTTTACGTTTGATAAAATCGCCTTTGCCGTTGCATATTGGGAATAAATCGAGTGCGGCGAAAGGGTGGGCCATCGCTTTCCAATCGAAAAAAGCATTGGAGGAAATTGAAAATGAATCGTCGAACGAGTTTTCGCTATTCAACCCCGGTGTCGGCATTCGCAGTGGTGGCCCTGTTCGTGGCGCTTGCCGGTGTTTTGCCGGTGGGGAGTCAGCAGACCCCTGCCAGCCCGAGCGTTTCCGCTAGCGACAGGCCTTATCTCGTCGAGTGGGTGTACAAAGTCAAGTGGGGCTACGCGGACGAATTCTGGCAAATCTTCAAGAAATATCAAATCGCGGCTTTAAACCGCGAGAAGGAACTGGGCTATGTGACGTCCTATACCGTGTACCGGCCGGGTCTCCACACGGGGGAAGACACTCGATGGGAATATCGCGTCGTCATTACGTACCGGAACCTAGCTTCGTCCGGGCATGGTTCGGAGGTTGAAAAGCAGCTGTTTCCGGATCAAGCCACGATGAAACGCGAAGAAAATCGGCGCTGGGAGCTTACCGAAGCACACTATGATCTGCCGATTCACGTTATTGATCCGAACGGTGACGGCTCCGAATAGTCAGAAACGAAAGGCCGGATTGCCCGCCGGAAATCAGCACCGGAGAATTAATTTCCAAAGCTACTGGGCGGAAAATGCGAGCAGCACATTTCCCGGAGTGCCGCGAGTCACGCTATATCCGGAGCCGACGAACAGCATGCCGCCCACAACGGTCGGACCGGGCCCACCCATGGAGCCACCCTTCGCCGCGACCTGATTCACCGTCGTGAACTCCTGCATCGTGTCGTACTCCCACAGTTTTGTTCCATCGGCGGTAGACACGCCGACCAATTTCCCGTCGAAGCCGCCTCCGAAAACGACTCCAGGTATTGCTGTAACGGCAGCGGCATTCCCGCCTCGCATAGTTTCGGGTGCGGTGCGATAAAACCACGCCCGCTCTCCGGTTGTCAGATCGACTGCGACCAGCGCCCCTCCCGCACCACCGGAGAGCCCAAAATAGGCCCGATTGCCATCCGATGCCCCGCCGAATATGACTCCGCCCACGCCGGCGCGCCCAGTTGGTTGATTCTGGGCAACCGATACGGAACCGCGGCCGGTCACATCGGTCCTCCAGAGCAGCGCTCCCTTGCGGTCAGGGTCCAGAGCAAACACGTCCCCGTCCTTGGTTCCGGCGACGAGCACTCTCTTCCCGTTCGGCAAAGTTCTCAGAATGGGCGAATTGCCGATATCCACATCGGGTCCTTGCTGACTTGGGCAGTTTTCAGTCTTATTCGCAAGGCAGCCCGGGAGATCCGCGTCGTCCGCTTGCGCCTGATAGAACCAGAGTATTTTGCCCGTGTTCAGATCCACCGCCATCACGGAATCGATCGTTTTCACGGCGGGCTCGGTCTCTGAGTCGCCGGTGCCAAAATAGAGAGCATGGCGCTTCGCGTCCACCGTTGGCGCGTTCCAAACTGTGCCGCCGGCTGGGGCGTACAACTGAACACCCTTTGAGTTCTTTCTTGTGGGTTTAGGCGCCTCCTGGATCGAATACGTTTTCCAGATCTGCGCGCCCGTCTTGGCGTCCAGCGCGACAACACTGCCCCGAAACGTACAACAGGAATAGTCCGGGCTGGCCGCATTGAATCCTTCCGAAGTTGAGACCGGAACGTAAAGACGCCCATCATAAAGCGTAGGCGCTCCAGTGATTCGCGCCGCGAAGTGATCATCGACGCGAGTCATCCAAAGCGATGCTCCGTCCTGAGGGTCGATGGCGTAGACGTTCCCTTTCATGTCGCCAAAATACGCGGCGAACTTGCCGGCCCCCGCTCCCTTGAGGGCACCAATACTGATCGCGGTGCGCACGCCCGCCTTCGCCTGAAAGGACCAATAGACGCATCCGGTCGCTGCGTCGAGGGAGTACACATAGCCAAGATCGGAGCCGACGAACACGCGTCCTGAAACCACGGTCGGCTGGCCATAGACGGACACGCCAGTGGGAAAGCCGAACGCCCACTTCAGCTTCAGCCGTGCCACTTGATCTGCCGCGATTCCGGCAGACTTTACCGGTTGGAACCGGGCGTTGGTGACGTCGGTGCTCCACCCGTTCCACGCGGGCCCAGCGGCTGGATCGTTCAGTGGAAGATTGGCCGCGCACTGATTTGGCATATTCTTGGCGTCGCCCTGCTGCAACCCGCCCAGCGGACGGCCGCTCATGAACATTGCCAGGACCCGCTTCTCCGTGTCGGAAAGACTTTGTCCTTGGATCTGCATCGCTCCGGTGGTCAGCGCCTCGTAGATTCTCTCGGGAGTCATTTCGCGGATCGCGGCCGGAGAGGGCGCTTGCGGGACGGCAGCGTTTCCATGACACGTCATGCAGCGTCCCTGGAAGATACGCATCCCCATCTCGGTTGGCAGGTTTGCCGGCGATTGCTGCGGAGGCGTCTGCTGCACGGGTGCCTGAGCGTGCGCCATTCGCACCGCTCCGGCGAGTTCACACAGCGCGGCCGCCAATAATCCGACAAGGCAAAGATTTCTCTTCAAGGAGGTTTTCCTTTCTGTGCCGGAACTTCCCTCTTACAGCTCTCAGTGATTCCGCCACTGTACACCCCGATCGCTTCGACTGCACTATTTTCCCAGCCGCAAAAGCCGGTGGAAGGAATGCCGGCGGAATAGCCGCCAAAAGGGGCTCGAAGAATCTCGGATGGATCAGAAGGGTTCAACGAGGCCCGGCCCGCCAAAGAATCGAATCTTCCGCATTGTGATAGTGCCAGGTTTGACAGCGTTTTATTCCATTGACCGGTTGCCGTGCTACAGTTGTGACCTTATTTTTCCGTGTGGAGGAGATTGGATGCACCGGATGGAAAAGCTGAGGCCGCTGGCGCTGTTGCTCCTACGAATTGGACTCGGCGCGATCTTTGTTTATTACGGGTATCCAAAATTCTTCGGGCGCACGCGCGAACACATGGACGAAATGGTCCATATAAATCATCTTCCCGCGTACTTCGTCTACATCGCCGGCGTTTTGGAATTGGGCGGAGGATCGCTGCTGGTCGTTGGCCTCTTGACCCGGATTACCGGATTGCTTCTTGCCGTCGAAATGGCAATTGCGATGTGGAAGGGCGAGCATTTTTTTCTCCAACCCCTCGCTGTAGATCAGTACGGACTTGCGCTGGCACTCAGCGTCGGAGCGTTCGCGCTGGCGACGTTCGGGGCCGGTCCCATTTCCCTGGATCGCGCGATTTTCGGCAAGGAAAAATCGGGGCGCGGAGCAAATTTCAAAGGCTGAATGCCCGCTGCGATTCGGGCTGGCGCCGATTTGGAGGCACCGCTTTCGGTATTTCCGGATTGTCACGGAGATACGGCAACCCCTAAGATTCGGCCTTGGCACGAACGTCCGCCGACACGGGCGGCGTACGTAGGCAAATCCGTTCCTGCACGATTGGGAGATTCGCGATGAGCTTTATTTTTGCGGACGCGTGGCTGATTACGATGAATGAGCGGCGTGAGGTGCTCGAAACCGCCAGCGTATGTGTTGAGAAAGACTGCATCGCGGCGGTGGGCACTCGTCAAGATTTACAGCGGCGTTTCCCGACAGCAGAACTCGTGGACTGCACGGACCGCATTCTCATGCCGGGTATGGTGAATACCCACACGCATCTTTTCCAGACGCTGCTCAAGGGCCTCGGCGACGACATGGTCCTGAAGAAGTGGTTCACCTGCATGACGGGTCCTAGCGCGGTACACCTGACTCCCGAGGACGCACACGTCGCCGCCCTTCACGGCTGCGCCGAATCCATTCGTTCGGGAGTGACGACGCTTGTCGATTTCATGTACGTCCACACACGGCCCGGCATGATCAAGTCGGTCGTGGAAGCCTTCGAACAGACCGGGATGCGAGGTTTTGTCTGCCGCGGATTCATCTCCCTCGGCGAAGAATATGGCGTCCCGCGCGAGCTCATCGAACAGCCGGAACACGCGATCGGAGATGCGCGCGAGCAGATGCAGCGCTACAACAAACCGGGCGCAAGAGTACAGATAGGCGTTGCCCCCAACATGATCTGGGCGGTGGATGAAAAGGGCTATCGTTTGACCCGGAAGCTTGCCGATGAGCAACACGCCCTGATTACGACGCACGTGGCTGAGACAACGTTTGAACTGCAGACGGCTGCGTCGCGCTACGGACAAACCGATACAGAATTTCTGAGCGAGATTGGCTTTCTTGGTCCGGATGTTCTAGCAGCCCACTGCGTGCATTGCAAATCGCACGATATTCGAATACTCCTGCACCACGATACGAAGGTCGCGCACAATCCTTGTAGCAATCTGTATCTGGCCTCCGGGTGTCCCCCGATTCCGGAAATGCTCCTTGCGGGTATCACCGTCGGCCTTGCTTCGGATGGGCCGGCGAGCAGCAATAACCACAACCTCTTTCAAGCAATGAAGTTCGCGGCGCTGATGCAAAAGGGCTTTCACCAGGACGCGACGGTCATGACCGCGGAAAAAGTTCTGGAACTGGCAACCATTGACGGTGCCAGGGCCGTCGGTTTGGAAAAGGAGATCGGATCCATCGAAGCCGGAAAAAAAGCCGACCTCATCGTCCTCGATTACAATAACCCGTTTATGACACCTATCCACCATCCCGTATCTGCGATCGTATATTCCGCGCTCGGACACGAAGTCTCAACAGTCATGATCGACGGCCGGTTCGTGATGCGGGATGGCGTGATTAGCCACGTCGACGAGGGGGCTGTCAGGCGCCGAGCTCAGATTCATGCCGACGATTTGGCGCACCGTTCAGGTTCCGACCGGTTCAAGAAACGGCCGTGGCGCTCCACGACGATTTAGCCCGGCCGGGTCCGAAGTCTATTACGGGTCACCCTCCGCTAATCCTTCACGTAAGGCGACATCAATGCCGCGGGCTGAACCGCGTTGCCTCCGAACAATCCGGAAATTGCCAGAATTGTCACGACATACGGCAGCGCCAACAAGAGCTGGGGAGGGATGCCCGTTCCGAAGATTTGCAGCGACAATTGCAGGGCATCGCAGGCGCCAAAGACCATGGCGGCTAGGGCAGCCTTCAACGGGTTCCAACGTCCGAAGATGACGATCCCCAGTGCGATGAATCCCTGCCCGGAGACAATGGACTCGCGGAACAGGCCCACCTGCGCGAGCACCAGATACCCGCCCGCCATTCCTGCGGCTGCCCCCGAAATCAGGGTTCCGACATACCGCATACGGTAGACGGAAATTCCGGCGGAATCGGCGGCCGCAGGATTTTCCCCGGAAGCTCGCAAGGCAAGACCAAAATTCGTCCGAAACAAAATGAAATGAGCCACGAAGGCCAACAGCAGCGTCAAATAAAAAAGTATCGTTTGCCCAAAGAGCGCAGGCCCGATCAGAGGGAGATCGCTGATGACAGGTACATGCAGAGGATGGAACATCGCGATGCTCTCGGGCACCGCGGAATTGCCGAGCGCCCGCCGGTAAATCGTGCTCGCGACACCGAGCGCCAGAACATTGAACACCAGCCCGGCCACGACTTGGCTCGCGCGCACGGTGACATACATCCACGCCAGGAAAGCATTCGCGCCGATGCCAACGAGCACGGCAACGAGCAGGCTGACCCAGATCATCCCTGTGTAGTAGGACACAAGGAAACTCGCCAAAGCCCCCAAAAGCATGGTCCCTTCGATCCCCACATTCAGCACGCCACTCTGCTCGGCGAATGTTTCGCCGAGAGCCGCTAGAAGCACCGGCCCCGCGAGCCGTAGGCTGGCGGATAGCCACGTGACCACGAAAGCGGAACCCATGTGCTGAGCGCCGTTCATTCCGAAACCGCCTTGGCGACGGAAGGTGGCGTGCGCCGCCCAAAAACCGAAGGATTGAATTTGTAATAGCGCAAGGCATCGCACGCCAGGACCAGAAGCACCGCGAGGCTTTGCAGAATAAACGTGATGGAGGAAGGAACGCTCGCCCGCCGTTGCATCGCATCAGCGCCCACCGACATTCCTCCGTATAGGAGCGCCGTGGGAATCACGGCCAGCGGGTTGAGCCGAGCGAGAAGAGCAACAATAATTCCGACAAACCCCACGCCGCCGCTGATTCCGTCCATCAGCCGGTGTTGCGCTCCGAGCACTTCCGCCATTCCTGCGAGCCCCCCCAGCCCGCCCGCAAAGAATGCAGCCAACACCAACCGGCGCCCGACGTCGATGCCTGCGTAGCGCGCGGCCAATCGGTTGAAACCGGTCACGATCAGTTCATATCCGAGCGGCATTTTTTGCAACAGCAGCCACACCAGGCCGGCGGCAGCGAGCGCGATCAAAATGCCCGCGTGGGCTCGCGTCCCCGGCAAGATGAAGGGCAGCCACGTGGCGCGCGGAAGTAGTGGCGTTTCCGGAAGGCTTCCGGGCGCTCTCATCGGACCCGACACCAAATATTGCAAAATCAAAATTGCAACATAATTTGACATCAGAGAAATCAAAACTTCGCTCCCGCCGAGCCGGGCGCGGACCAGCCCGACGAGCGCGGCCCAGGTCCCTCCCGCAGCGAAAGCGATCAAGATTACGAGCGGCAAGAAAAGAAGGAAAGGAAGTGGACCGATTCGCGCGCCCGGAGCAGTCCACAAAGCAATCCAACCGGCCGCGGTAGCGCCAATAACAAAGCACCCTTCGAAGCCGAGGTAGCTGAAGCCCGAACGCCAACTCACGATCGTGCCAAGCGCAATCAGGGCTAAAGGCGACGCCCTCACCAAAGAATAGCCGAACCCGCGCAATGTCGCGAAGGGCTCGTGAAAAAGTGCGAAATACGCTTGGAACGGGCTGGCGCCATAGAAGGAAAATAGAAATGCCGTGATGAGCATGGCCGCGAGAAAAGCTCCGACCGTCGCGGCAAATATCGCCAGAGGAGAGTCAGCCGGCGCTAGGCGGCGTTCAAATAATTTCGCCACGAGGCGCCTCCTTCATATCCGTTGCCGCCAGCCCTCGCCCTGCCGGAACGCCCGCCATCATCAATCCAATTTCCTCGACCGAGGCCACCGGCGTATCGAGAACGCCCACGATGCGGCCTTCAAACATCACGGCAATCCGGTCCGCGAGATTTAACAGCTCTTCTAATTCCGCTGAGATCAGCAGAATCGCCATTCCCTTTTCCCGCGCGCGCAACAATTCCTTCCATACCGACTCGACCGCTCCCACGTCCAGTCCCCGGGATGGTTGCTCCACGACGAGGGCGGCCGATCCCTTCATGAGTTCTCGGCCCAGGATCAGTTTCTGGAGATTGCCCCCGGAAAGTTTTCCCGCCGCAAGATCGATTCCGGAGCTGCGAATCCCGAAGCGGGCGACGAGCGCTTCCGCGGATTTCCGGGCGGCGCCAATATTTCGAAACAAATTGCGCATGTACTTTCTCTGCAAACCGAGAATCGCATTGTCGGCAACGGACATTTCGCTGACCGACCCAACGTGGCGGCGATCCGCCGGGACGTATGAAATACCCATTGTGCGGTGTTGAGCGACGCTCAGCCTGGTAATTTCAGTGCCATTCAAAAATACGTGCCCGCCCTTGATTTCTCTCAGGTGCATGACGGCTTCGGCCAGTTCAGATTGGCCATTGCCGTCCACGCCCGCTATACCGAGAATCTCGCCGGATCGAACTTCGAGGCTGAGGCCCCGAACCTTCTCTCGTCCCGTCTCATCCACAACGCGGGCGTCTTTGATTTGCAGGACCGGCGCGCCGCGCTTTTGGAGAGATTTATCGGCCCGCAAGCTCACGTCGCGCCCGACCATCAGTTGGGTAAGTTCCTGCTCCGAGGTCGAACCGATCATGCGCGTCGCCACCACCTGTCCGTCGCGCATTACCGTGACGCGATCGGCAATTTCCATGATTTCGTTGAGCTTGTGCGTGACAATCACGACCGAGCGGCCATCCTCGCGCAGCCGTCGCAGAATCGCAAATAGCTGGTCCTTCTCCTGAGGGGTCAACACGGCGGTCGGCTCGTCCAGAATCAGCAGCCGGGCATCGCGATACAACAGTTTCAGGATTTCGACTCGCTGCTGCACGCCGATTGGCAACGATCCCACCCTGGCGGCCGGATCGAGCGCGAGCCCGTGGCGATCGCTCAAGTTCCTTAGCCTCTCCGAAGCACGCCGCAAATCCAGCAACGAGCTGGAGTCTTCCCGCAGGCCGAGGACCGTGTTCTCCACCACGGAAAACGGCCGCACGAGCATGAACTCCTGATGCACCATTCCAATCCCGAGCGCAATGGCGTCTTTGGGGCTGTTCAGAGTGGCCCGCGCGCCGTCGATGAGGATCTCGCCGGAGTCCATCGTATGGAAACCGTAGAGAATCTGCATCAATGTGCTCTTGCCGGCGCCATTTTCGCCCAGCACGGCGTGGATTTCCCCAGCGTAGATCGTCAAATTGACGCGATCGTTCGCGAGCACACCCGGGAAGCGCTTCACGATGTTTCTCATCTCCAGGGTATGCTTCACCGCCTGCTCCTTTAGGAAGCTGCTGACCGCAAGTTGCAAAGGAAGCCACCACCGCCGCGGAAAGCCTACTGAAAGTTACGAGACCAACGTCTCGACATCGATCTTGCGCGTTGCGATGTCGCTCCAAACCTTCTGGAAAGTGTTCCACTGGTCGGCGGAAACGAGGCGAGGATTATAGTCCCCGTTCTTGCCGCACCGCTGAAGCCACATCTGATTGACCGGAGGCCGCCACTCGGTGCCACCGGCGAACGTGCCGCCCGCCATTGCCTGCGAAACCGAGATCACCATTCCTCCGAGATTCATCATGAAACTCGTCGCCATGTTGTTCGGAGCGAGGTCAGTCTGGTCCGAATAGCAACCCAAAACTTTTACGTTTCCCGCCACCGCGCCCTGGATCGCTCCTAGGCCCGTTACATCGGCCGCGTGCCAGATGACGTCCGCGCCGTTGCCAATCAGGATGGAAGCGGCCTCTCTACCCTTGGCCGCGTTGTCATAGTCTCCTGTGATGATGGAAAGGGCTCGAATCCCCGGAGCCGTGCGCTGCGCCCCGGCCATAAACGCTCTTTTCATCCGCTGCTGGTTCGGATCGTCGTCACCTCCGATGAACCCGACCGCTTGTCTCCGCTCCGAAATAAGCGCCGCCAAAACACCCGCCCCGTAGGCCGCGCCGAAGTAGCCCATGTTGACGAACATGATGTTATGCGGCACGCTCGGTTGCGGAAGGAAGGTGGTGACGAAGTAGCGCTGGCTTGGATAATCGGGCGCGACTTCAAGCAGGGCGCTGCTGAATTCGACCCCGTGGCCGATGACTAGATCGAAACCGTCGTCGGAGTAGCCTCGCGCCACTTGATCCATCTGAGCCAAGCTGATCTTCTCGGCAAAGGCGGTCTTGAACCCGTATCGGGACTGCAGTTCCTTCAGTCCGTTGTAGGCCAACTGGCTCCAGCCGCCATCCGTAATTACTCCCGAAAGCAGCAAGACGACGCTTTTTGGGCGATCTCCCCACGCGGTCGCCACCGCCGACCAGACAACACCAGCAGCGAGCGCCCCATTAAAGACACGTCTCGATATTCTGTCCATCCGCCACTCACCAAAGAGTTTCCGAAGCTTCCGGTTCAGCCAAACCGCCAAGAATCGGCTGCAACAAACGCAGCGTATCATCCTTCGAAAGTGAAGGCCATTGCCGCTAAAGCTGATCTTCCGCGTCTGGCTGGGCCACGACCAGCAGAACAATGCCGACGACGGTAAACATCCGGAACGCTGCATCCTGTCCGTTCCAAGTTTTCGACTGCCACATCAAAAACCATTCGCCACCCACCGCGAGAAAGGCCACCAACCACATAAGCAGGCTGAGAGTGAGCGCCGCGACCGCAACGCGCTTGGCCCGGCAAAATTCGGAGGCGCTTGCCTGGAGCGCCCGAGCCATCCGCACGCCGCCCAGCCAGCAGAGCAACATCGTGACCGCTTCCCAGGCAATGATGAACAGGTAGAATGCGGTATGAGCCCACGGGCTGGCGATCGCGCGCCACATGCCGTGATTTCCGGCAAACGTGGAATCCATCATCAAAACGTGGCGCACAAATTGATAGTTGGAATCGTAGTCGGTGACGTTGTTGAAGACGATCAACGTGTAGAAGATCGCGACGCCGAACACGAGGAGCAGTTTGACGGTCCGCAAAATCATGGTTTCGCCGCCGGGTCGAAGGTCTGAAAATAAGCCCTTAGAGCGCCGATCGTCGCATCGTCATACGCCGGATTTCCCGGCATTTGCGCGCGGGCATTTTTGGAAGCAGGATTGCGAACGTAGCCGGCAAAGTATTCCGGAGAGCCCACCGCTGAGGCCGCCAGCTTCTCCCAGGAAAGGCCTGATTTTCGGCCGCCTTCCAACCCCGAATTGTGGCAGCGAAAACAATTTTGCTGGGCGATCCGGTAGCCCGCTTGTACTGCGGCGTCCTGGGCGCGCGACCCGCGCGGCGTGATCGAATCAAACACGGCTTTCTCCGTGCGAAACTCGAGTCGCACCACTCCCCAGGGAATTTGAGGCTCATCAGTGTGTGAAAGAACTTTAAAGGCGGGGACAAATCGCGCGTGAGAAATCATATACGGCCCCATGTCGTGCTTGTGATCCTGAGCGTCTTTGGGCCAGCCGGCAGGAGATTGCCCGTTGACCCGGATCACCAGAATCGGGCGATGCAAGGCCAGATAGGCCCGCGGATACGCGGCCTGATATTGGTCGTCACAAATCGCAACCACCATCTCCGACTCGGGGCTCGCACCCAAAAGCTTTGCGAGGTCACCCAGCGGAACTCCACTAATCCGCGTCCCACTCGCGAAGTTCGAGTCGTCGGTAACGGAGACCGTGACTTGCGGGAGCGCGGCCAATTCGTCGTGCGTGAGATAACCCGTCGTTTCGGGCGGCAGCTTTGCGAGATCTCCGCCGACTTCGAGATCGGAAGGCGATTGCCGCAACCGGTGCGGCGCGAGCGAGCGTTTCAGGGCGTCCGCAAGGGGAGAAAACGCGACATCAAGATTTGACAACTGCGCGCCGGTGGGACTCACAAACGGGAAAGCAATGAAGAAGGAAAAGAGGGCTATCCGGCGCGGCTGCATGCCACATCGTAGCGCAAGCCCGCCTGATCGCAAGCGCGAATCGCGAGCGAAGGCCTTGTGTTAGACTATCGCGAATTTTAACGATGGGAGGCGGTGTAACGGAAGTGCCTGGAGCGGAAGAAAAGCTGAGGGAACTCGGCATCGCCTTGCCGTCGTTGCCCGAGCCGGGCGGCAACTATCTGCCGGCGAGAACCGTCGGGAACATGGTGTACCTCGCCGGTGTAATTTCGGCGAACACCGAGGGAGTGATCACGGGCACGGCAGGCCTGAACCGCACCCTTGAGGAAGGCTACACGGCGGCGCGCGCATGCGCCTTGACGCAGTTGGCCGTGCTGAGGCGCCATCTGGGTTCGCTCGATGCGATCAAGTTCGTCGTCAGCGTGAATGGTTACGTGAACGCCGTTCCCGGCTTCGCCGATTCGCCCAGAGTGGTGAATGGTGCTTCCGATCTCTTCGTCGAATTGTTCGGCGACGCGGGCCGCCATGTCCGGGCAGCCATCGGAGTTTCCGCGCTGCCGCGCAATGCCCTCGTTGAATTGCAAATGACGGTCGAGATAGGGGAATCGAATGGCTGAACATGCTCTCTCAGCAAACCCGACACACTCCTGCTGGAACCGCGCTCTGCCTCCGCGCTTGAGCATCGCATCCGGCGACACAGTGCACCTTGAGTGTGTCGATTCCAGCGGCGCGCAAGTGCATCCCGCGATGACGCTCGACGGATTCCTCCAAATTGATCGCGGTCGCATCCACGCGCTCACGGGGCCGATCTTTGTGGAGGACGCCGAGCCCGGGGATGTCTTGCAAATTGACGTGTTGGATGTCTCCCACAAAGGGTGGGGCTGGTCGAGCGTGATCCATGGTCTGGGCTTTCTCAAAGAACGCTTCTCCGAACCCTATTTTTTTGTCTGGAAACTGGATGGGCCCGTGAGCCGCTCGCTCAGTCCTGCCGTCGTGCCTTTGCGGCCGTTTTGCGGAGTAATGGGCGTCGCGCGGGCAGAGGACGGTGAATTTCGGACGCGGCCGCCCGGCGTATTCGGCGGAAATATGGACGTTCGGGAATTGTGCTCCGGCGCGACTTTGTATCTTCCCGTCCTGAATCGCGGCGCATTGTTTTCCGCGGGAGACGCGCATGCCGCGCAAGGAGACGGCGAAGTCTGCATCAACGGGATTGAATGTCCGACGGACGTAACGCTGCGGTTTGCCATTCACAAGCGACGGCCGCTTTCCGCGCCGATGATTGAAACCGGCCCATCGCAAAAACGAAGCGCCGACGTGGACGAGGGCGAGTGGATCGTCGTCGAATCGGCCACCGACGCCACGGCCGCGGCCCGCGCGGCGACTTCCCGCATGATCGATTTTCTCGCGGCCGGCTGGGGATTGAGCGACGTCCACGCCTATCTGCTTTGCAGCGCCGCCATGAACCTGCGGATAAGCCAGGTGGTGAATGAACCGATGTTCACGGTCTCGGCGGCGATTGCAAAAGCGATTTTGCCCCGAAGGAGAATTTTCTAATCCGTGGAAATCAATCATCCTCAAACGGTCGCTGAACTAGAGGCGCTCTATCCCCGATATGAGGCCGCGCTCGTTACCAACGACGCTGAAACCCTGACCCGCATGTTTTGGGCTTCGCCGCGTGCGATGCGCTTCGGCGCAACGGAAAATTTGTACGGCATCGACGAAATCGAGGCATTCCGCAAGTCCCGTTCGCCCGTGAACTTGGCTCGCACGGTAAAACGCCTGGATATCGTCACATTTGGATTCGATTACGGCAGCGTAACGCTGGAATTTGAACGCCACACCGGCGGAAAAACAATTCGTGGGCGGCAAAGCCAAGTCTGGGTGCGTTTTCCCGAAGGCTGGCGCATCGTCGCGGCTCATGTGTCGACCCTTCCCTGACGGCCGCCCGGCCGGTTTCCACAATCCACGCTGAACGGAGTTCATTCGCGTCAGTTGGCGCGGACGGTGACCGAAAGCGTCTCGACGGGCGCCTGCTCGAACGCGCGTTGCAGGTCCGCCGCCGAGGAGAACTCCTTCCCTTTTACATTGCGGGCCGGAAAATGAAACGTCAGCGAGGATTCGGCGAATGGGTAGGGATCGAGGACGTAATGTCTCTCCGAGGCCGCGCGTACCTGAACCGGAACGTGGCCGCCATCGCGCGTCGGAAGAGGATGCAGCAGACTCGCCGGTCGCCGGAAATCGACGCAAGAAATCAGCGAGAGATTGTCTACCGCCTGCAACAGCCGGAAATGGTCGAAGATCGCCTCCTCGCTCGTCTGCGTCGGCGGAATGGACGAATCGGCCGCGATTTGTCTGCGCAAAACTTCCTGGAACGCCTTCTGTTGTGTCAGAAATCGATCGAGCAACGGCAGCTGGTCCGGGACGATGGTCGATCGGTCGGCATGATCCGTCAGCAGGCTGTAGGTATGCATCGAGATGAGAACCGCGGCGTACGGATCCTCGGCGGCGGTCAAGCGCACGGCGCGGTCCCTTACGGCAAGGTAGTCCGCCAGGTCGATCTCCTCGAATGCGGAGTATTTTCCTACGAGTTCCACAGAGAAGGCGCTCGGTTTGCCTTGCCGCGTGATTTGGGGTGCGGCGTCGCGCGCGGCCCATCCGTCGTCGTGGCGTGCGATCCCGCGCAGCACGTTTACTCGCGGCTCGGGCGGCAGGAATCGATCGTTGCCCCAACGCTCGGCAAACGCCCCGGCCAAACGGGCGTGGTCCGGATGCGTCACCAACCACCATCCGGTTTGCGTCTCCAGTCGCAACACGGTTCACCCCCCCCAAAAATTCGGCGCGCTATTCCGTTTCCGGCGCGCGCGCCGACTCATGCCAGCGGTGCAAGAAATACCACTCCAGAAACATTACAATAAAAAAGAAACTGAAGCCCAACACCGTGGCCGCAAACACCAAAGCGAACAAATAGTCCGTCTGCAACTGCGAGGAAGCGTACAAAATGGAATAGCCCAGGCCGCCTTCCCCCACGCGGCTCGAGCCGGCGTACAATTCCCCAGTGATCGCGCCGATGACGGCGATTCCACTGGCGATGCGGATTCCCACGAACAGCGACGGCACGGCGTGCGGCAGCCGCAGCTTGAAGAGCAATTGGCCGCGCGAGGCGTTGTGCATCACGAAAAGATTCACTAGATTTTCGTCGACGCTGATGAGTCCCTGCGTCGTATTCGCGATGATCGGCGCGAGCGAAATGATGAAGGCGATCAACGTCACCGCGCCCATGCCTGCCCCCACCCACATCAGAATCAGCGGCGCGATCGCGATGATGGGCACCGTCTGCAACAGCAAGGTGTAGGGATAGAGCATTTTTCTCACCCAGCGAGACTGAGCGAAAACGAGCGCCATCAGGGTGCCGATGATCACACTCGCGGCAAGTCCCCCCGCGGACTCCTCAGCCGTGATGGCCAGCGAATTCAGAAGCGACGGGAACCGCCTGCCCACCGCCTGGGTCACCGCCCAAGGCGAGGGCAACATGAACGGCGGCACATGGAAAACCCAGAGAATGATTTGCCACAGCGCAACAAGCGCAAAAAAAACGGCGAGCGCGTTGATCGCGGACATGGCGTGAGTCTTCATTCGGCCAACGTCTCCCGCAGCGCGTGGGAGATGCTTGCGACGAGCGCGTCAAATCGCGCCGATGTGCGGACCGCGGACGTGCGCGGCGAAGGCAAGTCGACCGAAAACACGGAATGGATGCGGCCGGGATTCGGCGCAAGGACCACGATCCGGTCTGCCAGAAATACCGCTTCCGTAACGGAATGCGTCACAAAGACAGCGGTCCATTCCTGTTCCGCGCGCAGACGCAAGATTTCTTCGTTCAGGCGGTCGCGGGACATCTCATCGAGCGCGGCAAAAGGCTCATCCAGCAACAGAAGCCGCGGATTCGTCGCCAGTGCGCGGGCGATGGAGACACGCATCCTCATTCCTCCTGAAAGCTCGCGCGGATAGGCCTTACTCACGTGGCTCAGCCCAACCAGCTCCAGCAACGAAGCGATTTTGCTTTCGCGCGCGCCGTTCGGCACTTTCTCGAGTTCCAGGCTCAAGCCTATGTTGTCGCGCACGGTGCGCCACGGCAGCAGCGTCGCGTCCTGGAAGACGTAGGAGATGGTCTCGCGTGCGTCTTTGGGGGTCCTGCCATCGACAAGAATACTTCCCGCGGTCGGCGCTGTCAGACCGGAAATTAACTTCAAAATCGTCGATTTTCCGCATCCGGACGGGCCGATGACGCTGACAAATTCCTTTTTCGAAACGTTCAAATTCACCGAGTCGAGAACGGCTTGGCCGCTTCCGTACTTCTTGGACACGCCCCGAAATTCAATTTCGGGGACGCCCGGCGCGGGAGTCACTCCACCACCTCGATCGCGGGCAGCCGCAGCGCGGAAGGACATTCCTTGGAGTGGTACAGAATTTGGGTGGAGCGTTTCCAGTCCCAGGACGTCGCCTGGCAAGAGGGCCGCTTGCTCCCCGAATTCTTGTCGTAGAGAGGAAACGCGCTGCTCGCAATCTCGAGCCGGATTCGTTCGCCCGCGGCAAAACGGCAGGAGGTTGGCTCCAATTCGAATTCCCAGCGGTGAACCCGGTCCGCCGCGTAGGCCTCGTCCGCGAAAAGCCAGCTTGACCGCGCGATGCCTATGCAAAGGAATTCCGCCGCGCCGTTTGGCCTCACTCGGACGAGTTTGGCGGCGAAATCCGTTTCCGCCAGCGAGGTGGAACAATAAAGCGAAACACGCGGCGTGCCGAATATCCAAAGAGGTTGCGGAAGCGGCTGGGTCGTGTAGACCAGCACGTTATTCCCCATCTCGATGACCGCCTGATCAAATGGTCCGCTTGCCGACGCGGTTCCTCCCGGAGCCGGAACTGGAACTTCGGGATCGTGAACGAAAATGTCGCAAGGCTCCTCGCCGGCAGGACAATTCGCGGAGAGAGCGCCATCTCCCTTGCGCGAATTGGCGCCGCCTTCACTGTGCAAATGCAGGACGTAGTTCGCCTCGGTCGGGAATCCGTCGGCGTGCCGCCAGCGATTTTCTCCAAGCACAAAATGCCGCACGCGCGGCTCTCCGTCGAATTCTCCGGAATCTTTCAGCCAATGATTAAACCATCGCACCAGGATTGCATCGGTGTCGACGAGCGCTTCGGCGCCGAAATCTGCCGTTCCCACGCGATCGCCCCAGGGAATGTGCACCCAAGGTCCGGCGATCAAGTATTGGTGCCGGCGCGCAAAATCGCTACCCGAATGGCTGCAGAGCGCCAGGAAGCCGTCGATGCTGCCTTTGAGATAGGTGTCATACCAGCCGGAAATATGCAGCGCCGGCGCGGAAATTCCGCCCAACGACTGGCTCACGTCGAGCGACGTCCAATACTCGCCCGGCCGGTCGTGATCGAACCAGTCGAGAACATACTGGGGCAGGCCCTCCCCGTGCAGCGCCGGATGCGCGCGAAGCGGAAGCTGACCGGTTTGCGCCGCGAGATTTGACCAGGCCTGTTCGAGCCGGTCGCTTGCCTCGCGCAACTGTTTGCGCCGCGCATCGGCCTTTAGCATTTGCAATCCCCAGCCCAGCGAAGACGCAAGGCGCAACGCTCCCTGGTGATAAAACCAGCCGTGGTAAAGATCGTGCGCCGTCATTCCCGGCGCGATGCATTGCAGTCCTTCGGGATTCTGGGCGGCCGCGAGCCATTGCGTCATGCCCTGATAGGAAAATCCGTACATTCCGACGCGGCCGTTGGATTCGGGACGTGTCCGAATCCATGCAATCGTGTCTGCTCCGTCGGCGCCTTCGTTGCGAAACGGATAGAACTCGCCTTCGGAATCCCCACGCCCTCTCACGTCCTGAATCACGACGTTGTAACCGCGGCGTGCGAACCAAACGGGATGCGCATAGACGACTGTGGACGCGATATCGCGCCCATAAGGCTGGCGCATCAGCAAGGTCGGGTGCGCACCCCTGAGCGGAGGGTAGTAGTGGTCGGATACGAGTTCCACACCGTCGCGCATGCGGCAGCGCACGCCCCGTTCGAGACGCACTCCGTTGCCGCCATCGATCCACATCTCCCTGCTCATGAGCCTCGGCGATTGGAATAGCGCGCCATCGCTTCCAGAGCCGCGGCGAGCTGCGTTGCGGCTTGTTCGAGCCAGCGCCTCCCTTTATCGGCCGAGGCCGGGCGTGGGTCGCCCATGACTCCGCTTTCGGCAATATCGCGCGTGAGCCATGAAAACGTGGCCGGAGCGTTTTCCGGAAGAAGCAATTCTGCCTCGGAGACATCCGCGATGTAGTTCACTGTGTACGCCGAGCGATCCACCAGCTCCGGCACGCCGGCGAGCAAAAAAGAAGTTTCCACTTCGCCGGCGTGAAAGCCGTAGGCGCGTTCCTGCGGATCGAGGCCTTCGAACGAAATCCCGCCGGAGCCGTGGAGTGTAAACGTTCTCAAGCCGAATTCCGCACGCAAGTCGCGAGCCATCACATCGATCAGCGAGGTATTTCCGCCATGCGTGTTGTAAAGAGCGAGCTTTTGAAAATGGACCTTCGCCAGGCTCGATCCGAGGTCGCGCAGCACCGCCATGAACGTGGCGGCGCTCACGGAAAGAGTGCCTGGAAATCCAATGTGCTCATTGCTCTTGCCATAGTGAACCGGCGGCAACGCGTAGACCGGCAAATCGGGCGGCAACTTCCCGAGGGCGTGGCCGAGCAGAAAATTGTTAATGAGAGTATCGGTCGCCAGCGGCAGATGGTGACCGTGTTGCTCGATCGCGGCGGTCGGAAGCACGAGAAGAGTCGATTCACGCGGGAGCGCGTCCACTTGCTTCCAGTTCAGGTAGGCGAAATTTCTCGCGTCGGGGATCCAGGTCTTCATTTCGTCGGCGCTCCTGCGGCCGCGGATTCAGAATGAAACGTAATCATTTTGCCGGGATTCAGCAAACCCTTCGGATCATAACGCTGCTTGGCGAGGAGCTGAACGTTGTCGGCACGATACCTCCCGCCGCCCTCGACATTGTTGACGTGTGGATTCGCCACGAAAACCCCGATGTCCCGGCAGAAATCGATCATCTCATTCAAGCGCGCTTCCGTCGTGAAGTAGACGAGAGGGAGCGCGCCCGGGATGACGCGGCCCGTTCCGTTCTTCATGAACTCCATGTGAAATAGAATCTCCTGTCCGAATCGCTCGCGCAGCCGCCTCATCTGTTCGCGAACTGCGGCAGGATCGAAACCACACTGCAGATAGGTGTACGTCTCGTCGAACCTCATGGCCCACAGTGTCGTGTGGTTCCAGGTGTAATCGGAAAGCAGCGGCCTCGAGTTGAGCCCATGATAGGCGCCGCTGTAAGGAACACTTCCCCCGGCGCCCCGGGCGGCGGATTCGAGCGCGGAGCACTGGTCGCTGGCGATCATCAAGAAAATCAAGGCTTTGCCTTCCGGCGCGTATTGCAGGACCGGAGCAAAAAAGGAAGGGATGGGCCACTCGAACGTCGTGACGAGGCGCTTGGTCCACTCGTCGCCGTTTGCAATGCGCTCACTGAAATCGAACGCAGCGCTGAATGTGTCAAACGCGACAACGCATTGTGACCAAGTAACCGCCCGGGCAAGTGCGAGCCAGATGCGCGAGATGACGCCATTCGTGCCCCACGCGTGCAGGATTTCGTGGACCGCTTCGCCCTCGTGCAAAACGATTCGCGGCTCCGGTTCCATCGTGACCACTTCGATCGCGCGCACAGTTTCGAAATCGCGCAGGCCACCGTGCGCGACGGAACCGATGCCTCCCGAACCGCCGCCGAGAAATCCTCCGACGGATGCCTTGATGATCGTCGAGGGATAGCATCGCAACTCCCAGCCAACCTTGCGGGCTTCGTTTTCCAGTGTCCCGAGGCGAGCCCCCGGCTGACAAACCGCGACTCCCTCCGCCTGGATTTCCTCGATGCGATCCATGCGCGCAAGATCGAGCACCACACCGCCTTTCAATGGAACCGCCTGGCCGTAATTTCCCGTGCCCGCTCCCCGCACGGTCACGGGAAGATTTTGGGAATAGCAGTAGCGCAAGATATTCTGGATTTCGAGGGCGTTCAGCGGCTGGACGACGGCGTCACCCACCTTGTCGTCGAGCTGCTTGCGAAGCACGGGCGAATACCAATAAAAATCCTTCGAAAGCTGGGCCACAATCTGCGGCTCGGTAAGCACGCGGGAGCGTTCTCCCAACAGCGTTCTGAGTTTCGCGGCGTGAGTTTCGTCCATAACATTCGCTCATTTTCAGTGCGCTAAGCGGATTTGGTCTTGCGGGTGCTCCAAGTTCGAAAGGCGTTTTGCATATTCGGATGCGTGAAAAGAGTGTTGCAAAGATCGCGCAAAAGCGGCCCCTCCACAGAGCATGGCATGTCCGCGCGCCGCGCCACTTCCCTCGCCGGAATGTGAATTTGCAGGCAGTAACGGCTCGCGTCGGCGATAGTCGCGCCATAGACGACGCGATCCAGCCGGGCCCACAGCGCATTGGCCATGCACATCGGGCAGGGCTCGCACGTAGAGTACATCGTGTAACCGGCTAAGGAAGGGCGTTTCAGTTTTCGGCAGGCCAGCCGGACGGTGCGCGTCTCAGCGTGGGAGCTTGGGTCGTTTTCGCGAACGACGGCATTCGTCGCGCGCATCAGGCGCTTGCCCGTTCGCGTACGGACGATTAGCGCGCCGAAGGGAACGGGATGCGCGGTCTCCAAACTGCGCGCCGTGAACGCAACAATCTCGCGCATGCGGTTTTCATCGGCTTCGGCCACACCAACCCCACCTGCCGCTCGAAACGCCATGCCGCAATTTAGCACGGTGCCGGGCGCGTGCCCAGGCGCTTTGATCGATTTTTTGTATGGAATGAATTAGATCAGCCGCCATGAAAATCCCGATGCTATGCTCGTAACGAAAGCATCTTCTGGCGGGGCACGATGGGCAAGTTCACGACTCGCGTCCGGTACGTCCTCCTTTTGGCCACCCTGTGTGCGCTCGGCTGCGGGCATTCCTCAAACGAATCCGGCTTGACGAAAGTCACTTTGCAAGCGGACTGGTATCCGCAGCCGGAACACGGTGGTTTTTACGATGCCCTCGTCAAAGGCTATTACAAGGACGAGGGTCTTGACCTGACAATCCAGCCCGGCGGGCCATACGTTACGGTGGAGCAGCGAGTGGCTTCCGGCAACGCGCAATTCGGGATGGGCTCATCAGACCAGATGCTGGAATCGGTCTCTGACGGCGAGCCCATCGTGGCGGTGGCGGCCACGATGCAGCGAGATCCACAAGGCATCATGGTGCGCAAAGATTCGCCGATCCATTCCTTTTCCGATCTGAACGGCCATACCGTAGCCATCAAGGCTGGGTCCACCTGGTTTGCGTATGTTGTGAAACGGTTTCAATTGAACGACGTTCACGAGATTCCCGCGATGATGAACGTCGCGAACTTCGTCGCGGATCCACAGTACATTCAGCAGGCATTTGCCACTTCGGAGCCATTTTTTGCGCACCAGGCAGGCGTGGAGACGCGTGTATTGTTGACGAGCGACGCGGGCTATGATCCGTACCGCGTGATGTTCACGACAAAGTCCTTCCTCGCGGAGCATCCGGAGATCGTGGCGAAATTTGTGCGCGCGTCGCTAAAGGGATGGCGAGATTATTTGAGCGACCCGGCGGCGGCTCACGCGGCAATTGCCAAGCTTAATCCCGCGCTCAATCCCGAGTGGATGCAGTTCACGTGGGGACAACTGCGTGCGGGCCGTTTCGTCGCGGGCGACGACCCGAGCGGCGCGCTGCTCGGTCAGATGAATCAGCAACGGTGGACGACGATGTACGAACAACTAATCGACCTCATGGTCATCGAAAAGCCGTTCGATCCCAAGGCGGCGTATACCCTCCAATTCTTGCAACATCAATAGGCGCTGCTCAGCGCTGAATTTTGTCTCGGCCCAACTGCCGTTTGTCTTGCTCGAGGAGTTGCTTCGCGCGCGCCATGTTCCGAACTTGCTCACGCGAGCTGGCCTCGATCCGGGAAACCAGCAGCGCTCCGAACGTTTGGGCGCAGCGGCCGTGTTGAAGGGCATCGCCCGCAGCATTCGGCATGGATCGCTTCTTTTCCAACTACTTCTGTTGAATGGATTCGAGATATTTCACCAGATTCTGCAAACGCACATTTCCAAAGTCCTGATCCGACTCAATCTGATGAAAGATGGGTCCCCAGATCGGCATTTCCCTGGAGCCGTGAGACGCCGAAACGTCATCGCCCATGATGATCCTGCGCACGCGCGCGGAAGGAAACTGGCCTCCGTTGTTTTTCGCCAGCACAGTCAAATCGGCGACCTTGGTCTTGAGGGCGGGCGCGAGCGGCCCATCCCCTTTGCCACCCGAACCATGACAAGCCCCACAGTGGGCGCGAAACAAATCGGGTCCTTTCACCGAGTAAATCAGACGCTCCAACTGTTCCCCAGGCTGCCCTTTCGAGTCGGGCGCCGCTTGAGGCGCCGCGGGCAAACTGACGGAGGCGAAACAGCCGAACGCTACGCCAACAATCAAGACTCGCAATCGTGAATACAGCTTGTGTTCTGACTTTTTCATCGTGATAATCCGCCTCCGCAATACGATCAATTCTGACGGCTGCGCGGCCCGTATTGTTTGCAAGAGTCCCGGGGGCTCAAACGGTTCCGCGCGCGTGCTTTAGACTGCCGGCAAATTTTTGAGCGTCCTCCCTTCCGCAAGTTCGGGCCAAAGCAGCTTGAGCTCGGCCCCCTGGGTACCGTTGCACACAAGGGTGAATCGTTGCGAGCAGGGCTCGCAAAGCCAATAATGCTTGACTCCGTGGGCCGCGGTCGAAGATTGCCTTTCGTTGTCGCCCGAACGCGCATCGACAGAGCCAGATCGAAAGCGGAAAAGCTTTCCGCCGCTCATCCAGTGAAATGCGTTTGGGCAAGCCGGGTTCGCGCACTTGGGATGCAGCTTGTAAAAGAGAGGCTCCCCGATCGTTTCGCCCGTGCCCGGCGCAGATGGTCTCGCGGCGGCACCGAGAAGTTCGGCCCGCGTTTCTTCTATCTTCGCGATGGTGGCACGGAGCCACTCCTTGTACTTTTCCTCGATTTCATACTGATCCGCATAGCGATAGAGCGAATCCAGAGTTTCACCCGCCGCATTCAAAGGAATATGGCGGCACGGAATTTCCTCGCCGCGAAACTCCGGCGGGACCAACTGCATCAAGACGCAATCGGAGCACGGACCCGGATTGTTCCGAGAGTCATAGTTCATGCACGCCGGCGAATCTTCGAAGACATATTGAAATCTCCACGATTGACGCGGCGAACGGCCATAGCCGCCCTTTTCCACGAATTCCAATTCAAACTTGAGGACATCAAGAAGGTCGCGCTCATCTTTGTCCATGGCTGCCTCCTACCAACATCAGTTTCCTCGTACCGTGCCAACGCCTGCAGTGACGTCGATCACGCTTCCCAGTGAACTGTGTCACAGGAATCCCGCGGGCTTTGGCTTTTGCCGGTGCCGGAGAGGGGACTGGCGAGTGCAAGGCGAAGGCAAGCTGCCGCTTGCAGGATTGGCATCATACGCACGGGAAAGCATCGTATAATACGGCGGGCGGACGCCATGAAGACACCCTATGGATTAGAGGTTATCGAGAGCTGCCTGTCGTGTCCAATGGTGAAGGACCGGCTGTTTTGTGACCTTCCTCAAAGGGCGCTCGAAGGCTTGGACGCGATCTCATCGTCGGCCACGTATCCCAAGGGGGCCTACCTATTTGTCGAGGGCCAAGCGGCCCGCGGAGTATTCGTCATATGCAACGGCAGAGTGAAGCTTTCGGCAAGCTCGGCCGGCGGGAAATCGCTGATTGTTCGCATTGCAGAAGAGGGCGAGCTCGTCGGGGTTCCGGGAACGATTGTCGGCCAGCCGTATGAAGTAACGGCAGAGGCGCTCGAACCAATCCAGGCCAACTTCATTCCCCGCGAAGGGTTCCTGCATTTCCTGCGGCAGCACGGCGATGCCGCCCTCCGAGTGGCGGAAATTCTCTGCCACATCTACCAAGCAACGTTTCAAGAGGTCAAGTACCTTGGACTCTCCGGCTCGGCAGCTGAAAAGTTGGCGCGGTTCCTGCTGGACCGCTCAAGTTCTGAATTGCCGGTCACCGGCCCGATTCGCACAACTCTTACTCTCACGCATGAGGAAATCGCGGAAATGATTGGTGCATCGCGCGAGACCGTTTCCCGGATCTTCGCAAGTTTCAGAAAGAAACAGCTGATTGAGGTTCATGGTTCCACTCTGATTATCAAAAACAGGGCCCAGCTAGAAAAGCTTCTCGAAGCGTAATTCCGCTTCCCCCGATGTGACGCATGTCACGGCGAGTTGTGACGTGCATTACACCCTGAATGTGGCAGCCCGTGAATAATCTTCGCGGAGTTCCGGGGTGCGCCCCAGCGCCACTCCGCACCGGACTCGCGGGATGAAGGGAGCACAAATGCGGAAATCCACAAGCCCCGCGCCTACGCGCCGCGCTCTAGTTGTATTTGCCTTCATCTTTTCAACCGCATTAGGGGTTTCGGCAGGCATCCCGTGGGCAAAGCAAACACAAGGGAATAGCAACCCGTCCTCCTACGTCGGCTCTGAGACGTGCGAGGCCTGCCACGAGGATTCGCCTTCGAAGGGTTTCTACAAGGCGTTCGAAGACTCGCCGCACTTTGTGACCACCCTCGATACAAAAAAGGGCCCCGAGGCGCATGGCTGCGAAGCCTGCCACGGACCGGGCAAGGACCATGTCGAGAGCGGTGGCGACGTAACGAAGATTTTCACGTTCACAAATGCCTCTGCCAAGGACGTCAGCGAGCGATGCCTGGCCTGCCATTCGGCTGGCGAAGAACACAGCAACTTCGCGCGGTCCGCGCACCTTCAGAACAACGTGAGCTGCACCGATTGCCACTCGCCGCACCATGCGAAGGAAAGCCAATTCCTGATGAAGGCAAAAACACCGGATCTCTGCTATGGCTGCCATCTCGAGATGAAACAGCAATTTAACCGGCCGTTCCACCACCGGGTGAATGAAGGACTGGTCCAGTGTACGGATTGCCACAACCCGCATGGCGGATTTCTGGCGCGGCAATTGCGCGCGACCTCGACGGAAGACACAGTCTGTTTCAAATGCCATGCAGACAAGGCCGGACCATTCGTCTACGAGCACGAAGCGGTGAAAATCGAGGGCTGCACCGCGTGCCACATGCCGCACGGCTCGTCGAATCCGCGCCTCTTGAAGCGGAGCCAGGTGAACCTGATCTGCCTGGAATGCCATGCGTTTACCGTGGATTCCGGCCCGGCGGCGACTCCTACTTTCCACAACCAGGCGCAGAAATACCAGGCTTGCACGCTGTGTCACGCGGCCATCCACGGATCGAATGCGAGCCAGTTCTTTTTTCAGCCATAGGGAGATCCGATGCGTGAGAAGACCAGCACTTTGACCGGATCCATTCGCAGGCAGAGCAACCCTATCCGCGCGCTGTGGTCGGTTGTACTGTTGTTTGCGTCGCTGCAGGGTCTTCATGCGCAGCAGGATGACCAACCGCAAGGGTTTGACCAGGGGAACTACAATATCAAGCAGTCCATCGAATTCGGCGGGCGGCTCGTCAGCGTGACAGGCGCCACACAAGTGTACGACACGTTCATCGACCTCCAACAGGGGCCGCGCCTACTGGGCTTCACGACAGAAATGCGCTCGTTGAATCACCACGGAACGCTCTTCGACCGGCTCTACTTCAGCAATTTCGGGTATGGTGGCGATCCAAACGATGTGTCCCGTTTGCGGATCACGAAAAATCAGTGGTACGACTTCGATGCGCTTTTCCGCCGCGACGAGAATTTCTGGGATTATTCACTCCTGGCAAATCCCCTGAACCCGGTGACGCCCTCCTTTACGAATGCGCCGGCCGGGTTTACGCCCGTCGTCGCGTCGTCTCCTCACAGCTTTCAAACGCGGCGGCGCCTCAGCAACTACAGTCTCCTGCTCTTGCCGCAATCGAGAGTTCGTTTGCGGTTGGGATACTCGAGAAATATCAGCGAGGGCCCAGCTTACACAACGATTCATCAGGGCACCGAGCAGCTTCTGTTTCAGGATGTGAAAACGACGGTGAACACCTATCGTCTGGGCGCTGATTTGCGCCTGCTGCGAAGAACCAACTTGAGCGTGGATCAGATCTGGAACTACTACAAGGGTGACACCGGTTCAACCGACCAGAATCAGCTTTTCGCGCTATCGAACGGCACCCCGGTCGACATCGGTGTTTCGCTCAACGCGGGCGCGAACCAGCCGTGCGCCGGCACTTTCAACGCGTCCCCTGTCGGGACCGTGAATCCGACGTGCAGCGCTTATCTCAGCTACCTTATACACGGGCGCGCGCGCACGAACTCTCTGACCGAGCAAGTCGGCCTGCAATCCAACTACTGGAAGCTGATCGACATCTCGGCCCGTTTCAGCTATACGGGCGGCGACGCCGATGTGTTGGACTACGTGGAAAACATTCTTGGGCGCGAGGCGCGAAGCAATTTGCGCAACGGTTTGACCACGGGCCCTGTCCAGGGGCGGCACGTGATGGCCACGTCCGAATTCGGAGTGACCTGGCATATCAGCGACAGCCTGAGCTTTATCGATTCCTTTCACTTCTCGAATTTCCATAATCCTATGGAATTTGACTCGTCTGCGTGCTCGTTCTTCAGCGCCAGTCTGCTGACACCAGCCAGGGTTTTCACGCCCGGCTCGCCCGTGCCGGTCACATGTACCGCGCCAAGCGACGGCATTGCCGCAACTGGGGCTTCCCCGATCACACACACGACCAGTTCCGAACCGGACATCACGGCTGCGCTGAACAGCAATTTCCTGAAACAAGACGAAAAGACGAACCTGGCCGAACTCGAATATCAGTTTTCGCCGAAGACTGGCGCGCACGCGGGATTCCGGTATCGCCATCGCGCCATTGCCGATGCCTTCTACTCGGACGTGGCGGAAGTTTTCTTTCCGAATAACGCCGCCCGGGGTGATTGTGCTCCCGTCAACGCGAGTCAGCCCTTGACGCAATCGAATCTGCCCGTCGGCTGCGCGCTGCGCGGCGACGGGTCAATTTCCTTCGCGACGCCCAATCCATCGGTAAATCCCAGCGAGACACTGATCAACGAATATGCGGGTGTATTCGGAGCGTGGGCACAGCCCGCCGCCAACTGGCGCATTAGCTTTGACTCCGAGCTGATGAGCGCCGATAACGCCTTCACCCGCATTAGCCCGCGGCAGACTCAGGAGTACCGCCTGCGAACTAAGTACAGTCCGGCGACATGGGCGAACGTGACCGGATCGGTTCGCATCTGGGAAGGCCGGGACAACATCGCCGAAGTCAACAACCTGCAACACGATCGCTCGTATGGCTTTTCCGTCTTCCTTCAGCCCCGAGAGAAAATTGGATTGGAAATCAACTACGACTACGATGATGTGTTTTCACAGATTCTGATCTGTTATGTAAGCAGCGCAGCCCCGGCAGGGCTGGCGCAGTGCCCGGGTGTCATTGGCCTCGTGCAGCAACTCTCCACGTACACAAATACGTCGCAGTACGGCGGCGCCGACGTGACGTGGATGCCGGTCCGCCGGCTGACCGCGCGCCTGGGCGGAAACTTTACGGGCACGAGCGGCACCGCCATCCTGCTCGATCCGAACAGCGTGCCCGGTCCGCTCAATTCGAAATATCTGCAACCTTACGGCGGGCTGGATTACCGAATCGCGAAGGGCCTGACGGGGAAAGCCTATTGGAACTATCACGGCTACCACGAGGATTTGACGACTCTGCCGCAGGACGTCCTCGCTCCCCGCAACTTCCGCGGCAATACCACAACACTTTCCCTGCGTTACGCGTTTTAGGCGGTTTCACCGGACAGGAGAGAAACATGCATCTCGACACAAAAGCCAATGTGGTGATTAGCGCAGTCCTTCTTTTTGCCTCATCCGTCGTTGCCTTTCCGGCTCACGCCGACGGCGGCGCCGAAACCCTGTACAAGGCGAAGTGCGTGGCCTGCCATGGGCCGGATGGAAGCGGGGATACTCCGGCGGGAAAAAAGCTTGGCACGCACGATTTCCGCTCCGCGGACGTTCAAAAGATGTCTGATGCTGAACTCGCCGAAATTCTCGCCAAGGGAAAGAACAAAATGCCTGCGTACGAAAAAAGTCTGAAAGCGGACGAAATTAAAGGGCTCGTTGATTACATTCGTTCCCTGGCGGCCAAGAAATGACAGCGGGGGCGAGAAAAGCGAAATGCGGCGTGCACCGTCGCGTTGCTGGACAATGATCTCAACCGATACAGTCGCGGTCGTTCTGTTCCTCGTGAGCATAGCTCTCGCGGCCGTGCTGCTGGCACGGCCTGCGCTCACGCTTACGCGCGAGGGGAAAATTCTCGCCTTCTGCGGTCTGTTTCTGCTGCCCATCCTGTCGAGCGCAATCGGGCTTTCGAATCACGTTGAGCGTTCCAAGCAAACGACGTTCTGTCTCTCTTGTCACATCATGCAGCCCTACGGGAAGAGTCTTTTCGTCGATGATCCGCAACACCTTGCTGCGGCGCACTTCCTGAACCATCGTGTTCCTGCCGACCAGGCGTGCTACACGTGCCACACCGACTATGCACTCTATGGAGACATCCGGGCGAAATGGCGCGGGCTGCGTCATGTTTGGGTGCAATATTTGGGCCAGCCGCCGGCGCCCGAAGCCATCCGTCTGTACACGCCGTACAATAATCGCGAATGTCTGCACTGCCATCTGGGCGCGCGCTCGTTTGAAGAATCACCGGTTCACAGTGCGATGCGCAACGATCTGGTGTCGAATCAGATGTCGTGTCTCACGGCCGGATGCCACGATACGGTTCACGACGTCGCCGACCTTGGAAAGATGAAATTCTGGAAAGGGGCGCCATGATGTCTTCCTCGAGGATGGAGCGGCGTATCCGAGTCGCAGCCGCGTTCGCCATGGCCGGGCTGATGGTCGAACTTATGACCCTCCGCGGGTCGCATCCCACGGCCTTTCTCGTTTTCGCGCTTGCCGGAGCGCCTCTTGTTGGTGCAAGTATTCTGATTTTCCTGTATTCCCTTGTCTCTGTGGCCGAATAGGCGCCTCTCTGGCGACGAGTCGCGCGAGAGACATCGTCCGCTCAACTCTGACCCGCGGATGGAGCGCACAGCGATGTGTGATTCACATCACCGTGTTTCCAAGAGAATTGAATTAGAAAGAACTCCGTGGAGCGCGAAGACAACAAAATCGGCAACAAGAATTACAAGGTGCGTTTTGAGAAGTGAAGAAGCCAGTTTCGCGACGGGCACACAAAGGCGGCATATGCCGACCGGAGTTGGGGTCCTGGCTGGGCTGATGATGGTCGGCGGCACTCTGTTTGTGATCGCCGGTGTTGCGCTTTTGTTCTTGGGACCCAAGACCGGTAGTGCCGCCTCCGCTGAACGTGGCGGTCTTGGTGCTCTCTGGGTCGGCGTTGGTGCAGCCGCCGGTGTGATCTTTCTCGCCTTCGGAGGACTGCACGCCATTCTGGCGTTTGGCTTGTTGAAACTGCGCAACGTGGCGCGCGTTCTCACGATGTTTCTGCTGGCGATTAGCGCGGCCGATGCCTGCCTGGGTCTGGTTGCGACATTGGTTCGATTCACTGACATCGCTTTGGTATGGAAGGCATCCGTGATGATCGCCGACTTAGGCGCTGTCTGGTACTTGTTGCATCCGCGGACCAAGGAGGTCTTCGGTGCCTAGGAGCCGCCCAACAGAAACGGGGCAGCGGGGCCACACCGGAATCTCGTGCTCGCTCTATCGTGGCTACCGGGGCATGCTTCTCGCTGGATTGAAGCGGTGGACAGGAGGAACCATGTCGATAAACCGAATGGTGCTGTTTGGCGCTCTATTTTTTGCCGTCTTTGTCGCCAACGCTCTTGGCAAACCGGCTGCGGACCACAATCAGTTCCCGTGGAAGTATGTGCCGCCCGGCGGCCTTCTGTTCAAGCAGTACTGCGCGGCCTGCCATGGCGCCAACGCTAAAGGCTACGGACCGGCACGGGCCCCTCTTCAGTTGCCAGCGGCGGACCTCACGACGCTGGCCAAGCGTCATGGCGGCAAGTTTCCCTACGAATATGTTACCGGAGTGCTTCGGTTTGGCCCGGGCACCCCTGCCCACGGCTCAGCCGATATGCCCACGTGGGGGCCCATCTTCGAATACTTTGACAACCATAACGAGCGTGCGGTGGAGCAACGCATCATGAACCTGTGCGACTATCTGGCATCCCTGCAGGAGAAGTGATTGTCGGTCGGGCAGGGGACGACGGGCACCTTACGCGGTATTGCCTGTTCTCCCGGCTTCGGTGCAGGTGCGCGGTTTCGTCGCGGTAGCACGGAGTGGTGGTTGCAGTTTGTTCGAAACAGCAGCTCAACGTCTAAAGTGAGGTCAACGAACATGACAAAGAAAAACATCCTTACTAAACCGAAGGGCGACTTCGTTGGGAACCTCGAGCACCGTGGCGGTAAGAAGCTGTCCCAACACGGTACCGAGTTTTTTCACAAGATTAGGGAAACCCGCAAACACCCCTCGCGAGGCTATCGCGGTAAGAAGGGCTGAGTGCCATAGACCCGATTTCCATGCGCAGTCAATCGATCAGAGTGGGTTTCCGAACGTGACTCCTGTCACATCGATTTGTGACCGGCAGCACTTCCTCCTTTCGAGTCTCGCGCTATAAAACCTACGTTCGGTACCGAACTTCGAGGCAGACAGTGGCAATCAAACTGCCGGCCGGAATTCGGCAAGTAGGCTTCGAATCCAAGGGGGCTCACTGCGATGGGAAAAGTCGTTGCAGCTATGGCAAGCATGCACGCACCTCAACTCTTCACCCGGCCTCCTGAGGAAGATCCGGCGAAACTGGATGCCGGCATCGCGGCGATGCGCAAGCTGGGAAAGGCTCTGGATGAAACGAAACCCGATGCGCTCCTCATTTTCGCCAGTGATCACCTGGAGACTTTTTTCCTCGAATCCGTTCCCACCTTCTTGGTCATCGCCGGCGACCGGGCGAATGCAGAATTCGCAGGCAGAAAATGGTCCCTGCCGATTCACCAGCGGCTTGCTGAAGATCTTCTCGAAAAGTTGGAGCGGCGGGACTTTGACATGGCCTACTCGCAGAATTCCGTCCTGGGACATTCCTTCGCAGCTATTTTCGAGTGGATCCTCGAGGGCCGCGACATTCCCGTCGTGCCGATCTTCGTCAATACGTATCTACCTCCCTTGCCAAGTCCGCGACGGTGCGCGGCGCTCGGCAAGGCCATCGCGGAGATTGTCGCGGGGCGTCCGGAAAACGTGGCTGTGATCGGCAGCGGTGGCATGTCCCACTATCCCGGCACGTCGCAATACTACAGGCCCGCCTTCGATTTCGACCACTGGTGCATCAAGGAACTTGAGAACGGCCACAGCGGCTCCTTCCTCAATCTAACGGTCGAACAACTCGATGAAGTGGGTAACACCGAGATGCTTCCCTGGGCGCCCGTGCTGGGCGCAGTCGGAGCGCAACATATGGAAGTACTTTCGTATCAGGAGACTCTGCATCACGGTCAGGGCGTAGTCTGGTTCCATCCGGGCGAAAAGCACAATGCCGATCCCGCGCAGCCCTACAAGTTCCAGGGGCATCCCCATCAGTTTTACGTCCATCCGTCCGTCGGTGTTTTCCCGCTGAATAAGCTGCTTTACGATTCCCGCTACAAACCAGCCCTGCGCCAAAGAATCTTCGAGGATTTGGATGGAGTTTCCCGGGAGTACGGACTGTCCCAAAAAGAGATCGCGGCGATAAAAGCCTCTTTCCAGTTCCGGAACATCGATAGCGATCATGCCGGCGCCGATGTCGATCCGCTCGTTGAGGCTGGCGCACATCCGGTGGGCGCCCTAATGGCCCTTCACGTTCTCCAACAGGAGATGCGGAAGCGGCGCAAGGAATTGGCAGGAGCGACCCAGAAATAACGACTCGTGCCGCGGCCGATACCCGTGACACGGCACGGTACCTTCCTCGATTGGCGCACGGTTCCCCGTCGACCTCCAAAACGGTTCTGGGCCGGTCTGTCATTCGCCAAATCTTGTCCGCTCGGAAAGTTGGCGCGCATTGCCTGTTGACTGCGCTAAGCTCAGCTAACTGCTTGATCGGGATGGGAATTCCGGTTGACAGGAAAGAATGGCGAACATACTGTTTCGAGGCACGATCGATCCTTAGAATTTCAATGTTCGCGGGACGATTCTTATGAGCCAATCTCAGCAAGCTCCTGCTCTCAATACGAAGATCGCTGCCGTGTTGCCGAAGCACCGCGATCTTTTCTACGACGGAACGTGGCAGAAGCCGGCGGGGGGATACATCGATACCTACAATCCCGCGGACGGGGAAAGCCTCGGTCCCTGCGCCGAAGCGAATGCCGAGGACGTGGACAAAGCGGTCCGGGCGGCGTACAGGGCGTTCCGGGAGTGGCGGAGGATCAAGCCATTCGAGCGTGCGGTGGCGCTCAAAAAGATTTCGCGCGCTCTGCTGGATCACGCCGAGGAACTCGCGCTGCTGGACGCTGCAAACTGCGGGAATCCAGTGAAGGAGATGCTAAGCGACGTTCGCGTCGCCGCCGGGCAAATGGAGTACTTCGCGGGTCTCGTCACCGAGATCAAGGGCGAAACGGTTCCCATGGGCGACGGCGTGGTCAATCTGACGGTGCGCGAGCCGTTCGGCGTTTGCGCGAGGATCGTTGCTTACAATCACCCGCTGATGTTTACCGCGGGAAAATTCGCCGCGCCCCTTGCGGCAGGCAACACCGCGATCATGAAGCCGCCGCCGCAGGCGCCTCTCTCGGCATACCGCATGATGGAACTCATCGAAGGAATTCTTCCGCCGGGTGTGCTGAGCATCGTGACGGGAGGGAAAGTTTGTGGCGAGGCGCTCACCGCCCATCCGCTCGTCCCTGTGGTGACCTTGATCGGCAGCGTGCCGACGGGCCGTGCCATCGCGAAGGGCGCCGCAGACCGCTTGAAACACGTGGGCCTCGAGCTCGGAGGCAAGAATGCATTGATTGTCTATCCCGACGCGGATCTGAAGCGCGCGATGGAGGGCGCCGTTCGCGGGATGAATTTTACCTGGTGCGGCCAGTCCTGCGGGTCCACGTCCCGCCTGTTTCTTCACGAATCCGTGCATGACGAAGTGCTCGCCGGCGTTGCTGAAGCGGCCAAACACTTCCGGCCCGGCATCCCCACGGAAATGGATACGACGATGGGGGCCATTATTTCCAAAGCGCAGCGGGACAAGATCATGGGCTATATCGAGCTAGGTAAACAGGAAGGGGCGAGGCTCATCACCGGCGGCAAGGCGCCAAGCGATCCGCGCCTAGCGAAAGGGTTTTTCATCGAGCCGACCATTTTTGCGGATGTCAAGATGAATATGCGGATCGGCAAAGAGGAAATCTTTGGCCCGGTGCTCTCGGTGATCAAGTGGAGAGATGAAGAAGAAATGTTCGAGCAGGTGAACCAGGTCGAATACGGACTCACCGCTTCCATTTACACCACGAATCTGGCGCACGCGCATCGCGCCGCCAGCCGCGTTGAGGCCGGCTTTGTCTGGATCAACCATTCCGCTTCCCACTTTCTCGGCACTCCTTTCGGCGGGTTCAAGCAATCCGGCAATCTTCGCGAAGAATCGATCCACGAACTACTTTCCTTTACGCAGATGAAAAATATCCATATTTCGCTCTGAGGAAATCCTGGACATGGGTGAGGTTCGGTGAGGGCGACTTTCGTCATTGATTGGTGCGAGTGAACAGGCTATAACGAAATTACCGTACTCGTGGCACGCCTAGCGATTCTGTTGAAAGATCTCGTCGCGTGTACTCTGGTGCATGAGAGTCTTTTGCGATGCCGTTTGTCGCGCATGCAGAAAGGTCTTGCAGATGAAGCCCACAATCAACGTTAACCAGTGGCTGAGTGAAGGCAAGGTCAACCTCTTTCATATCCTTACCGGCATTCTCAGCCTCGGCGTGATCACGTTCGACGGCTATAACCTGTTCGTCTACTCAGGGGTTCTTCCGCTCGTGTCGCAAGAATTCAAACTCACCCCTGCGCAGGCCGGCGCGTTTGCCAGCTACACTCTCGCAGGAGCGGCCGTGGGTTCCCTGGTGCTGGGATCCTTAGGCGATAAGATTGGACGAAAGAACGCTCTGTTGTGGTACATCGCGCTTTTCAGCGTCTCCATGTTCTTCAGCGGCTTGGCCCACTCCGTCCTTATGTTGGGCGTGTGGCGTTTTCTGACGGGCGTCGGGGTCGGCGGGACTTTGGTCAACGTGACGGCGCTCGTCACGGAATACATTCCAGCGCGGAACCGCGCCACAACCGTTGCGGTGATTTATTCGGGCACATCGATCGGCGGCATTGTGGCGGCCCTCCTGGGCATATGGCTGTTTCCGCACTACGGCTGGCGCTCGGTCCTCCTTCTGGGGGGAATTCCGCTTCTTGCCCTCCCGCTGTATATCAAGTTGTTGCCTGAATCGCCTGAATACTTAGTCCGGCATAACCGCCTGGAGCAGTTGCGATCGTATATGCGGAAAGCCCGCCCGGACGAGCCGCTTCCCGAGGAAGCGGAACTCGAAGTCAGCAAGGGCAAAGGAAAGAGCCCCATTCGCGCCATTTTCGAAGAGGGGCGCGCATTGAGCACCGTGCTCTTCTGGATTGTGTGGTTCATGAACGTCTTGGTGCTGTTCGGCTTCACAATCTGGCTACCCAAATTGATTATGAGTAGGGGCTATTCGCTGGCGAGGGGGTTGTCCTTCCTGCTTACACTCTCGGCTGCCGCGATCCTTGGAACCTTCGTCGGCGGATTTCTCGCCGATCGAATCGGAATGAAGCCGACACTGTCCACGTACTTCCTGATATCGTTTTGCTCCGTGGCACTCGTGGGCTTCACCGGTAACTATACGTACTTGATGATCCTTGTCAGCCTGGCGGGAGCGTGTATCAACGGGGCGCAAAATGTGATGAACAGCTATATGCCGCCTTACTACCCGCCTTCGATGCGGTCTACGGGCACAGGAGTCTGCTACGCGGTAAGCCGCCTGGGTGCGGTTCTGGGCCCGATGGTAGTCGCGATGATGATTACGAACAATTTTTCTTACCACGCCACATTAGTCGGTCTGGCATTGCCGAGTCTGGTCAGCACAGTCGGGATTCTAGCCATCCAGGAGAAGTACAGCTTTTCTCGAAAGCTCGAACAAGAGCAGGCATCTCGCCAGGCGTCGGTTGAGATGGCATAACAGCAGGCGGAGCTCAAGATGAAGACAACCAATGATCCATCGATGAAGGGTGCTTCCGTGCCAGTCGAGGAACGAGGCACAGATACAAATAACGCAGCGGGATCGAGTCATTCGGTCGCGCTGCCCGCCGCGCAAAAACAGGAGTTATGGGTCAGCGACGGGATCGCCAGGCTGCTGCGTGCATTTGAAATTCCATACGTTTGCGTCAACCCCGGGTCCAGTTTTCGCGGACTGCATGACAGCCTGGTAAACTATAATGGCAATACGCACCCCCAAATCCTCTTGTGCCTTCACGAAGAGCACGCCGTGGCGATGGCGCACGCGTACGCCAAAGTGACCGGTAAGCCGCTCGCGGTGATCGTGCATAGCAACGTAGGACTGATGCACGCAACCATGGCGATCTTCGACGCCTGGTGCGACCGCGTTCCAATGCTGATCCTAGGCGCGACGGGCCCGGTCGACGCTGCCAAACGGCGGCCCTGGATCGACTGGCTGCATACGGCAAAAGATCAAGGCGCGTTGATTCGGCACTACACGAAGTGGGATGACCAGCCGTCTTCGATTCGCGCGTCTTATGAGTCGCTCCTCCGGGCCATGCAAATTACCGAAACCGCCCCCAAGGGTCCGGTCTATGTGTGCTTCGACGCGGAACTGCAGGAATCCAAGATCGAGAGTCTTCCGCCGATTCCGGTCATCGAACGTTTTCGCCCTCCGACCGCATCTGTTCCCGACTCGCTCGCCGTGCGCGAGGCGGCCGAATGGCTCTCGAACGCGAAAGACCCGGTGATCCTGATGGGCCGCGTATCACGGGATGAGGCGGCATGGCAGATGCGTGTCGAGCTGGCCGAAAAGCTAGGAGCAACCGTTTTTACCGATTTGAAAGTTGGCGCTGCTTTTCCGACTGACCACGAGTTGCACGCGGCGCCGCCGAGCCACTTCCTTTCGCCGGATGCGGCGGCGCGCCTGAAGGAAGCGGACGTGATCCTCAGCCTGGATTGGCTGGACCTGGCCGGGATGCTGAAGCAGGCTTGGGGAACTTCGGAAGTCACCGCAAAAGTGATTCAGGTGTCCGTCGATCAATACGTCCACAACGGGTGGTCGATGGACTATATGGGCCTTCCCCCGGCCGATCTGTACCTCGCGTGCGAGCCGGAGCCGTTTGTTACGGCGCTTCTTCCCGCGGCGCGTCCGCGGACAAGGACTACGGCCCGCCGGACCGTCTCGCAACCGGCACCTAAAGGCGACGATCATTCCGATACGATCAGTGTCGGCTTTCTCGCGCGCGAGTTGAAACGCGCGGTTGGCCAAACCCCTGTATCTTTGATCCGCCTTCCTCTCAGTTGGAGCGGTGAATTCTGGGACTTTCGGCATCCGCTGGAGTACTTGGGAACCGAAGGAGGAGCCGGAGTGGGGTCCGGACCGGGCATGGCGGTCGGAGCCGCGTTGGCCTTGCGCGAGACAGACCGCTTGCCCATAGCGATACTCGGCGACGGTGATTTCCTGATGGGCGCGACTGCATTTTGGACGGCTGCCAATTTGCGCATTCCGTTGCTAACCGTAGTTGCGAACAACCGCTCGTTCTTCAATGACGAGTTGCACCAGGAACGGGTCGCGAAACAACGCGGGCGCCCTGCGGAAAATCGGTGGATCGGCCAGCGGATTGACGACCCCGATCCTGACTTGGCGATGCTCGCTCGCAGCCAGGGACTCCAGGGCTTTGGCCCCGTCAACTCGCCCGAGGCTCTGTTCGAAACGTTTGTGGAAGCGGTGAAGTGTGTGAAGCAGGGCCACGCGTGCGTCGTGGACGTACGCATCACGCCCGGTTACAGCCCCTCGATGGCGGCGGGAATCCTGCGTTCCGGTGGCGGATAAGAACCGCCTGCGGCGCGTTGGGCAAATTCTCGCTTCGCATGACTCGTCCGACCAATCGGTGGACGGAATATCGCGCGTTCTACCGAATCGCCTAATTCGAGTTTTGATATTGCGGCTGAAGCCGCGACCTACAAAATCTATTTGTGAAACGGCTTCTATTTATTTCGCCTGCGCAACCGAACTCTTCTGCGCCGCGGGTACGACCGCGGGCATGGAGTCTTCCCAGCGGCTATCGGTGAGCGCACGCTGATTGGAGCCGTCCGCGTTCATAATGAAGATCCTCGCGTAAGGCTGCGGAGAATTTTCGTAGAGGGACGCTTCGTCCTTAAAACCGTAGCGTGAGCCAGCCCAGAGGATCGATTTCCCGTCCGGAGTATAGGTGGAGTGGCCGTCATTGCCCGGCGAGTGGGTCAATTGCCGCACATCGGTGCCGTCCGGACGCATGGTGAAGATGTCAAAATCGCCCTCGTGAAGCCGGGTGAACGTAATGTGGTCACCCTTGGGCGACCAGGCCGGAAAGTTGTCGTATCCGTCGGTCAGTATCGCCACCGAATGGTCCTGCAGGTTCAGCATGCGCAGGCCACGTTCCTTTGAGCTCTTCGTGCGATAGACGATGCGTTTCCCGTCCGGCGACCAGCTTGGAAACGCGGCATCGGACGTTCCGTCGGTGACGTTCTTTGACTCAGACCCGTCCGCGCGCACCATCATGATTTTTGCGGGCGGTACCGTGCCGGGCGCAACGAAAAATATGCCAAAGCCAAAAGCAATCCACTGCCCGTCCGGCGACCAACTGGGCCGAAAAGCGCCGCCGGACGGATCAGAAAAAATCGTCTTCCTGTTGGAACCATCCGCGTCCATCACGGAGATTCTCACGACCGGAGGGGCGGTCAGTCCGACCGTCAAGCTTTGCACGACTTCCGTGACTGCCAATTTCCGATCCTTCGAGAAAGTGGGAAAAGCGTCCGTGTATCGAAATTCGATGTCGGGATTCCAGCTGTAGAGAAGCTGATTTTGGGGGCGCGTCCTCGTATCGAATTTCTCATAAATCGCTTCCCTGCCGTCGGGTGACCAAGCCGGATCGCGCATTGCTCCCGGTGCTCCCGCCTCACCGGTGGTAAACGCGAGTCCAGTATGAGGCCCGGCCTTTATGAGGTACGCGATGCGATCCGCGCTCAGGAATTGCGGCTCGACCTTCAGCCCAGGGCCGGAAGTGTGTTCCGTCCTCGCGCCGGTTTCCACGTCCACGGAAACGATTTGGGACACGGTGGACGGCGCTCCGTCTCCATTCATGCGAACGGCGTAGGTTTGGGCGGTAGGAAGCTCATAAAATACAACGCGCTTGCCGTCGGGCGACCATTTGGGCGAACCGGCAGCGACACCGGGGGGCGTTAGCCTGTGCAAGCCTTCGCCATTCGGCCGGATCACGTAGATACTTAGCTCCTGCACGTGCTCCCATCCGTCATGCGGAAAGCTATGGCTTTTGAAATCCGTGTTCCGATCGGAGGAAAACGCGATCCACTTGCCGTCGGGCGACCAAGCAGGCCTAAAAAAGCCGTCCCACTTCCCAGCCGGAGCCTGCAGGTCCGGCACACCCGTGAGATTGCGCGCCTTCCGTGTTTTCATATCCAAAATCCAGATGTTGGCGGTCCCTCCCGCGCCCCTGGTGGACACGAATGCGAGCCGACTACCGTCCGGAGATAACACTCCTTGATCGTCGACGGCCGGATCGTCTGTCAGGCGTTCGAGTCCAGATCCGTCCACGCGCACGCGGTAAATATCGGCTTGGCCAAAACCGGTGCGCTCAGACGTGAACACAATCCATTTCCCATCGGCAGAAAAAGATGCGTGGTAATCAAAACCGGAAACGGGAAATAATTTCCGCTCGCCCGATCCGTCTGCGTTCGCGACATAAAGCTCCGAGTGAGACGGTCCGATCCGGTTCATGAGGATGGTCAGCTTGCCGGCGGAAATCGGGAGCGCAGCTATGAGAAAAAGAATTGACGGAATGCAAACCCGACGGATTTTGATTTGAGCCTCCTCCGCGTCCCAAGCGGGAAACTATCAATTAAACCAACCGGAACGCGCACCCCGATTCCCGCACCTCCCCCAGCCAAAGCCTATTTTGCCGCAGGGGGCGGAGTCACCACCGCAACCAATTTTCGGATCATTCCGTCGCTCTTGCTCATGACGTAGAGTTCACCGTCGCCGCCCATGGACAACCGCACGTCTGCGCGACCTCCACCGTAGGGAACGCCATATGGGTCCGTTTCGCCCGGCACGAACGTATCATTTCGCCATCCTCCCGCCATCCTGGTCAATCCAGGCAACACGCCCTGATTGGAACCTGCCTTCGCAACGCCCTCTTTGTGGGAATACGCGTCGGCGACGACATCGTACATCCGGCGTTTCGCCGCTCCTTGATTCGACGCGTCATACGGGCTCTTGTACATGATCTGGAGTTCATGAATCGCTGCCTGCTTTCCCCTCACGCGTCCCGAGGCGATCATTTCGGCCAGGTCGGCGTAAAACAAGCGGCCCGTCGTGATGTCGGAAAAGATATATTTTCCGGCGAGCTGCGGCATGAGCTTGCCGCGGTACACAAAGCCGCCGCCGAAGGAATCGCCTTCCTGATGGCTGTACACAGCGACCGGGTACAGCGGAGCGACTGGGCTGGCGAGGCCCTCCACATTTAGCAGGTCTGTCTCAGGAAACGGAACGGGCGGGTTCAACTGGCTGCCCGTTTTTCCTTTCATGTCCACGAAAAGCTGCTCGTTTCCTTCTCGCTCCGCGTAGCCGTAATTGCCGCCCTTCGTGATGATGTTCACTTCCTCCCAAGAAGATAATCCAATGTCATTGGCAAGAAACGTGTTGGTCGCCGTGTCCCAGTTCATGCGTTGCGGGTTGCGGAACCCGTACGCGTATATCTCCGCTCGCGCGCCGCTAACGGATAGGAACGGGTTCGGATCAGAGTCTGTGCTGGGAATGCGGTAGTGCCCATTGGCGCCGAGCTTGTCCTGCGGACGCAAACGGATGTCAGGGGTAATTCGCAGGATTTTGCCCTGCAGCGCATTCAGTTGCTGAGGAAACGTGTGGGTAATTCCCGGCCTTTCCCCCGCACCGCCATCGCCCAATGAAACGTAGAGGTTTCCGTAGTCCGCCTGTCCCGGTTTGGCCAGCGGATTAAAGAGCAGATCGCCCATCTCATGAAACTCAGTGTTGAAGCCGACACGCAGGATTTCGCGCGCCGTGCCCTCAAAGGTGGAATTTCGAATGTTCGTGTCGGTCCATTCGACGAGAATCGATTCATAGGGAATCGAACCGCCAGGCGCGTTCACGGCCTCGGTTATCGAGTAGCCGCTGACGTTCAAACCCGGCAATCTCGTGTTGGTTGGGGCCGCGGACCCACTTTTACTTGGATCCTCCGTATGAATCGTATAGAACTTGCCGTTTTTCGCATAGGCAGGATCAAATGCAATCGTGACCGCGCCCGTTCCAAGTCCGGGCTCGTTGATGAACTTCGGGAAAAGTTCCGCAAAATTAATATAGGGGCTGAACTTCCGCGTGGTCTTATCCAGGATGTACACGATCCCGTTCTGATCGACGACGAAGAAACGGGACGACGACAGCGGGGCATTCGCGGGCTCCGAGCGCAACGCGTTCACGCGTCCCAGCATCCAGTGGTAGTTGATGGGGGCCGGATGTGTGCCTGGGCTCGAAAGCGGCAGATTCGCGTAGTCCTCCAGTAAGATGGAGGTGCCGTCCTTGCGGACTTGGGAAGCAGACGGGTATTGGGCGCATGCGGCGCGCACGCCCGCGAACAAGCTGAGCAGCAATACGAATCCACAGAAACATCTCATTGGCCGCTCTACGAAGGCGAGCTCTCGCGGAACGTCCACCGGTGCTGCAACGTCTCCTGGCAAAACTCCGGCGAGAAATCTGCCGATCCGCCTGTTTTCGCCTTGACTGCTTGGTTCTATTCCCCTAATCAACGTGACCTCTCCTGTTCCGAGAGCCCTGGTCCTAGCCCGATGTAGGCTTTATCTGACGAGTTGTCTGGCCGTCAAGCACCGCCCAAGCCACTGCGACCACACTCGTGTTCGCTGGGGCTCCGCACTGGAAATACAGTTACGTCTATCGAGGCGTAGTGCGACTCAAATACGCGGCAAGCGTTTCGAGTTCGGCATCGGTGATCTCTGTCTTCCGGAATGGCGCCATGAGGCCCGCGCCACCGCGCACCGTGGCCTTTACCAAGGGGGCCGTCAGGTCTGTGCGCTCTTCGAGCACAGCGGGCTTTTCATTCTTATATTTTGTGCGCAAGGCGTCCGTACCTGCCCGGAACCGTCCATCGCCGTGGCAGGGCTTGCACCACTTTTCGAATACGGCTTTGCCCGCTTTCACGTCCGGCTCCGCGCTTTGGGCGAAAGCCGGGACGGACACGAGCGTTCCCGCGAATAACGCAAAAACGACGATCGCTCTCATGTGCGCGACTCCCTGAAGCGCTTCGGCCAGATACCGCTCTTGCCAGGGGCCAGGATTCCGTTTGGATCGACGGCGTCCTTGATCGTTTCATGGAACCGCCGCAAAGCGTGATTGTTGAACGAGAAGACATTCATGATGTCGTCCATGAAAGCCGTGGCTGTGCGGTATTCGCCCCAGCCGTTGGCCGCGGCCACCTTGACCAGCGCGCGGAAATTCTCGCGCAGTTTCTGATTGGCGGCCGGATCCTTGCTTACCGGCAACCCGAACAGTACGACCAGATTTCTCTTAAAAAAGGCCATGCCCCCAATGAAGTTTGGCGGATGCATCCCCAGATCTTTGAACGCCTGGCCAAACACTTCCTGGGCTTTCACCAACTCTCGCCCCGACATCGGAATAATCGGCGAGAAGAAAATGTGTCCCTGGCTGCGCGAGGCTCCGCCAATGCTGAAAATATTCAAATTGGGAATACTGATCGACGCCCGGGCGAAAAGATCGTCCGGCGGGTCCTCAACCGTTTCCGGATCAATCGGAAACTCGTACGAGTGGCCCGGAGTGAACATTGCGCCAGGAACTGCGGCGGAAAGGCGCTCTTGTATGTATTTCCACTCCGCTTCAATAATTTCGGGAGGTCCATAAAGGCGGAGCCGCGTGCCCCAATAACCCAAATTCGCGGCGTGGCCGGCGCGCTCGAGTTCTTCCACAGGCGCGCCATTGCGAACGAGCTCGGCTATCTCGGGCGCCTGCGATGACAAGAGCGGGCTGGCAACCTGCCACGTCGAGTTGAGGATCCCTCGATTCACCAGGTTGCACAACGTGTCTATAAACGGGACGAGGTCCGCCTTTCGCGGCACCGCGACAAGGTAGTTTCTGGCCGCCTCCGGCTCCGGCATCAGCCACATCCCCATTTTGGTCACAATCGCAAAATTGGCTTGGCCGAACATTGCCGAGATGTACGGGCCAAATCCGTACCGGAACGTAGCCCAGCTCGGCGAATTGGGCAGCGCGCCCATGCCGGTCCGCATCAGCTCGCCATTCGCGAGCACCAGCTCCATGCCGCAGTGCGAATCAAAGTGGTCGTGATGATTGGTGTTGCCGGTGCCATGTTCGAGGGCGTTCCCCATCACGCTGCCCCAGCCCGGGTCGGCGGAGTCAATCCACAGCCTGGAATTGATGCTGCGCAGGTGCCGGTACAGATCGAAGTAACTCACGCCCGGCTCCACGATCGCGTAGGCCAGCGATTCGTTGACTTCCAGAACGCGGTTCATCCGCTTCATGTCCAGCACCATCGTTCCCGACATGCGCGGCGCGGCACCTCCGTAGCCCAAATTCCTGCCCGTCGACACTGGCCACAACGGGATGCCGTACTGATTGGCGATCTTGACGATCTCCTGCACCTGCTCAACCGAATTCGGGCCGATGCCGCCCGACGGAATGATTTCGCCTTCTTCGCCGTAGAAAGGGGTATAGGCATCCCGATAGAGGTGGACGTCTTCATCGTTGGTGAAGACCCACTCTGGCCCTACGACGGATTGAAAGCGTTGCACGGCGGTGTCAAAATCGCGGGCTGATACACCGGGGGGTAGTTTCATTCCCGTCCTCCTTTTTTGCTCCAGCAGGCCCAAACATCGCAGATCAGATAAGCCTACGGACCATTCACGAAACGGACGCGATGACCCATGACACTAAAAGATCCTGATCGTCGCGGGGCGGCGCGGGAAGCACGCTGGTCACACCCCTTCTGGATGCGGGATCGGCCGCGACGCTTGCGATAACGTGAGCGACGCGCGGCGCCCAGCCGCTGGAGTCATTGCCATCGAATGCTCCCGCTTGCGCGCGAGCGCGCTCGGAACCATGAAACGCGTGCGCGACACGTCCGCTCGGAAGAAACACGTGCTCGGCGCGATAGACGACTCGCATGTGATGCGTCCATGCCAATTGCTCGAGGCAGAACATCACGCACTCTGTTGTCAAACCCGCGACCGTGGCACGGTCCCGACGCCATCGCAAATCGAGGTCCTTGAACCAAAGGTCCGTGATGTCGCCTCGAATAGCGTGGGTCGGAATGCGCAACGTTTCGGCTTCCCTCGCGAATGCGACGCTATCGCGGAACCGCTCGTCGTAAATTGCCTTATCGAGCGAGGAGTGCATGGGCGCCGCATGAACCGGCGTCACCCCGGGAACATATCCTCCCACTCCGATCAGGGCCGCGCCCGCAGCGCTGTTTCGAAGAAAATCCCGACGGTTCATCATGGGTTACTCCCAGCGATCCAAGCCATTTTGGTGTGGCTAGAGCGGATACTAGCATGAGGCAGCCTGCCGCGTCTTGGGGAAGAATATCGTAGCCGCCACTGTAACGCTCCAGTTGAGTCCGTAAGCTCCTTCGTGTCATCAGTCTGCGATAGGGCGCAGAGTGTGCTTGTTCCAATGGCGCGAAGCACGGCGACGTGGCGTTCGCGAGGCGTTCCTTGCCTTCTTTCTCATTTGTAAAGATCGGCGCCACTTTTCTTAACATTTCTCCCCTTGCACCGTACGCTGACCGAATAAATAATGCAAATTAAGCTTATACCTATGGGCTTTGAGCGCGAGTCGTTGCAGCATGCGCCGAAAACCCCACCTCTAGGATTTGGAGGGACTGCCATGAACGCAAAGCCAGTCTGGATTTTCGCCTTGCTCGCATGTTTCTTGCTGCTTTCGAGTCCTATTCTCGCCCACCACTCGGCAGCGGAATACGACATGACCAAGATTTCCTCCGTTGTGGGGACGGTAACGCAATTCGCTTGGACCAATCCTCATCCATACATTTACATTGAAGTTAAAAATGACAAGGGCGAGGTCGAAAAGTGGATTGGCGAGCTTCCCGCCTTGCCCACGATCGCGAGGATCGGTTGGACAAGAAACTCGGTCAAACCCGGAGACCAAATCACGATGTTTGGCAATCGGGCCAAGGATGGCCGATTCCAGCTGCGCCTCGATAAGATCACACTGCCCAACGGACAGGACCTCATGTCTTCGCGAGTGAACTGATTCGTCCGGCTGGGCTTGGCGCGCGAACGAGCTCATGCGGAGTTCGCCCCGGACTTTTTTGATTCAAGGCGCATCGTTGGGTTGCCAGAACCGTTCGGAGAAAAATTGACGGAGGAGGATTTCCCAAATGCGAAATCGTCTGATCGTTCTAATCCTTGCGGCGGCGGCAACCGCGGCCTTGTCGCCGCGTTTATTTGCGCAGTCTGCGAAACCAGCGAAGAGCGCAAAGTCGAGCAAAGCGTTCAATCCACGAGACCTCTCGGGAGTTTGGGAATATGACCATTTCCATGCAGCGTTGTTCCCCAAGGGGACAACACCTCCCTTCACTGCGTGGGGCGAAGCCCGTTTCAAGGACTCCGACGTACTCGTAAACGACCCAAATCTGGGCTGCTTGCCGCACGGAGTGCCACGAATCATGTTTGTTCCTCTCCCGATGGAGGTGTTTCAGATTCCCGGCCGGGTCATGATCGAGCAGGAATCCTTGAACGAGTTGCGCCAGATTCATTTGGACCGCCCGCATCTCAAGGATCCTGATCCCTCCTTTAACGGAGACTCCGTTGGAAAGTGGGAGGGCAACACCCTGGTCGTGGATACAATCGGATTCAACGATGTAACCTGGCTCGATCATGTAGGCCTTCCGCATAGCGACCAACTGCACGTGACCGAGCGTATCCGCCGCGTCGACCATGACACGCTGCAAGACGACTTCACGATCGAAGATCCGAAAACGTTTACAAAACCTTGGACAACGTCGCAAGGTTACAAACTGAGGCCAAGTTGGGAACTTATGGAATACGTATGCCAAGAAAATAATCACTACGTATTTCATCCCGAGAAATAAGCGCCAAGTCTGTTCAGCGAAATCCGCGGGACCCCCAATACCTGCTTCCTCGGCGGCTCTGCTTGCCGTGACCAACGGCAATGTTTTGGATCTCGCGCCGCAATCAACAAACTCGAGTCATGATCGAGTGCCGCCATATCCAAAATACATGGCTGACAACCGAACCGGCGCGAGGTTCGGCGTTTACTCAATTCAGCCGACAATAACCCCGCTAGAATTACCCGCTTCCTTTGCGTATGACGGTTGGACGCGGCGTCACTGGGTGGCGCGGACGTCGGAATTGAGATTGACGGAGCCGAAACCAGGGTGGCATAGTACGCGAAAGTCAACTTAGTGGGAGAAGGTGCAAATGACAGCAAAAGCGGTTATCCGGGCCGCCGTCTTGGCGCTTGCCCTTGCTGCCGTCAGCGCAAGTGCGCAAACATCGACCGCGATGCCAGACCAGCCGTGGCCGCCTGCGAAATGGCCGTCCTCGCTGGCCGATCCCGGACTGCAAGAACGTCTGGCGAAAACCAATTTCACCGCCGAGGAAAAACGCAACATCCTCACCGTTCTGGTTGGAATGAGCGAGGAAGGGCGCGCGGCGCAGCGAGCGAATCCCTCTCCTCCTCAGCCCGCATCGGTCACATTGCGCCGCGGCTTCGACTACCTCGGAGAGCTTTACGGAAGCCACGATTATGATTTTGCCACATCGATTCCCGATCGCATTGACCGGGTCGAAGAAATCATCGCCAAGGGCGATCGCGTGTGGGGCGTGTTTCGGATTCTAGGCCATCATGGGGGCCGGATGTTCGGCTTCCCGGGCGACAACAAGCCGGTTGAGTTTCGGGAAATGTTTTTCCGCCGTTTCGGCCCGGATGGGCAAGCCCTGGAAAGCACTTTCCGTGCGGAAGAGCTTCAAATTTATACCGGTCTCGGCGGCAAGGTATCGTTCCCCAAGCCCAGTGCCGCGGCACCCGCTTCGTCAGCGGCGGCGCCTGCTGCGCAAGCGGTTCCAGCCCGCAGTGTTGTCTGGACATCTTGGCCTCCGGCACAATGGCCCGGAGACGTTAAGAGCCCGAAACTGATCAAGATCCTGACCGAGACGAATTGGACCATGGAGGAGAAAAGAAATTTGCAGGCTACGATAGAGGGACTCGTGTTCCGGCCGATTCCTGCACCCAATGCTCCGCCGCGCCCGGTTGTACGTCACGGCTTCGACGGCCTCGATGAACTCGCCGGCTTCCACGGTTACAACCCGGCAGTTTCCGTGCCGGACCGCGAAAACGAGATTGAAGACATCATGGCCAAGGGCAACCTCGTGTGGACGGTGTTCGTCGGCCGTGGCCATCACACGGGCGAATTCTTCGGCTTTCCCGGCGACGGCAAGATGATCGAGTGGCGCGAGTTCGGCCACGTCGAGTTCGACAAAAGTGGAAACCGAGTGAGCGAGCGAATGCGAGCGGAAGAACTGCAGCTTTACGTAGCGCTCGGCGGGAAAACGGAATTCCCCAAGAAGTAACCACGCATCGGGCGGCGCATTACGCCATCGTAGGCGGCGCCCCCGGCTTCAACAACTCTCAAATCTCAACCGTGCTGAACGCGAGCAGCGGACTGGCCCGCGGCAGCGGACGGCGCGGCAGCACCGAGCCGTTCTTTCAGCAATTCTTCCGCGCGCGAGACGAGGTCGGCGTGCGTGATCTTGCCCGCGTCCACATCCGCCAGAATGGCGCGCTGCGCTTTGTATTCCTTGTTTTCGATGCCCACCTTGCTCTGAAGCATGCGCCACGCCTTGCGGCGCTCCACGCAGAACAGAACCAACTGACGCGAGAGGGCGCGATACTCCACGTCGCCATTGCCGCCCTGTACCTTAATGTAGACACCGAAGTCAGGGATGTACGACCGATGATTGTGGACCAGGTACCGGCGATAGACGACATCCTGCTGCGTGACGCGGACCAGCATATTCTCGAGGGGAATCAGCTTCTCCGCGTCCTCCTTCTTCACCTTTTTGAGGTGATTCCGGAAGCGGGCTTCCGTGGCGCACCAGTGAGCCACGGTGTAGCGATACGCTTCGCCCGTGGCTTTAAACTTCGTCTCGTACCAGTCTTTGTCAATGGAGGGATTGCCCTTCAGGTCGAGCGCTTCCGGATAGGTCTCGCCGAGCCTTGGGTTGAAAACGAACTCCGGAGCGCCGCGCGAGTCACGAACCCGTTGCGCCTGCGTGAGGGCCATGTCGTCGGCCACGCCGTGTTCGGGCTGGCACGTCGTGAAGCATTGGAGGAAAGCCGTACCGCGGTACTCAATGCCGTCCAGGATGGCGCGATAGAGTTTCGGAGCGTTGGCAATCGACACTTGCGCGATGAACGGCGAACCGTGCCCTGCCAGGAACGTCTCGGCCACGGTCTTTTTCTCGACGTTCTTGCCCTGTGTCGCCGCCCCGAAGACGTTCATGTCATTCCCGCCCAACATCGGAGTGGAATCCGAATTCTGCCCGCCGGTATTCGAGTAGACCTGAGTATCCAGCATCACGGCCTTCACATTCGGCCGGTTCTGGAGGACCACCTTCGAGGTGTTTTGGTAGCCGATGTCGCCCATGCCGCCATCGCCGCCGACGACCCACACCTTGGGAAGCTCCAGAATTTCCTGGTCGGTCATCAGCGCATCGCTGAAATGCGCATATTCGTAATACTCGCGCGGATTGATGACGCCTTCGGTCCGTTGCAACAGCGCATCGGTCAACCGCTCCGGAACCACGGACCGGCGAGCGTGATCCACGATGAAGCTCTCACCGAGCAGCCATCCCACCGTGATGCCGTCCTGGAAGAGAGAGTTCATCCACGGATAAGGATGCGGGTTGTTCGCCGGCGTCGAACCATACACGGTATTGCATCCGGTGTGCGCCGCCATCGCCATCACGGACATTCCATTTGCCAACCGTCCGTCGATGGCCTGCAAATTCATGTGATTGAACGCCTCTTGCAGAAGCACCGTGGCAATGGCATCCACGAGGTCATGGTCGGAAATCTCGCCATGAGCAGCGATTCGCGCCTTCGTGTCCTTTTCATCCTCGCCGCCGAGTCCCATGATTAGGTGCGCGACCGCCTGCCGGAACAAGTTGTAGTCTTCTTCATTTCGCGCCTTCAATTCGGCGAGCTTCTGGACGCCGAACTTTTCAAGATCGCCCGCCTTGGCGCGGAACCGCTCCGCTTTCGCGTGGTAAAGGGGCCGCATGTAGGCTTCCGTCACGGCAGCGATCGAACGCAGTACGCTCTTTTCTCCGCAGCCGGCGCACGCTCCATCGCCCGAGACCAGCGCATCGTAGTTGCGCCGGACCATCAGCATGTTGCGCAGCGTAGCGGTCTTGGAATCCTGAGGGCGCACATCGTCATACAGCCCTAGGTATTTCTGAGACGTGTCCGGCAGCAAATTCAGGAAAGCGGTGCCCGTTTCGTGCTCGGCGTTGACGTCCTCCGTCTCCTGCACCATCCGGAGCGCCTGGTGGTCGCCGCAGGCGGTGACGCAAGCAGCGCATCCCTTGCACAGGTCTGAAACGAAGATCGAGAACACGCCTCCGCCGCCCGGGGTTTTTCTCTCAGGCGTAGCAAAGATCGCATTCGCCTTCTGATAGGCCATCGGAATCTTGGCGATAATGTCGGAGAGTTCCCGCTTCGCTCCCTCGGAGAAGCCATCTACCTCGTTCGTGACTTTGAGGAGAAGTTCGGGAAGCGGAGTAAGAGTTTTATCGGCGATGGATTGCCGCATCAACTCGTGGGTACGTTTGTCAATCTCCGGCAGCGAGCGGAACATCTTCGCGCGATCTTCCGGGTTCGTGATGTAGTTCGCGATCGCCGTCCTCAACACCGTGGCCAGGTCCTGCGAGCAATTCGGGAGAGCGGTGTCCGGACAAACCGCGATGCACTCCATGCATTGCGTGCAATTTTCAGGAATGTAGAGCGGCGTTTCGCGGCGCGCGACGTACTTGGACGCAGTGTCCCCACTGCCCGCAGCCATCACTCCGAGCGACGCGAGCGGCGAAGCAGGCTGGTTATAGCCGTAGCCCGCGCGAAACTCGGCGTCGAACATAGCGATTCGGGTGAGAGGTGTGCGCTCGCCCTGGCCGTCCGGAATGGGAATCGAGCGGCAACCCGAACCACACCCGCCTTCTTCGCCTTGATTCGCCAGCACGGGCAAAAGGGCCGGACCGCGCAGTGTCGACCGATCCGCCGCCTCCAGGTCCCCGACGGGAATCTCACGAACCTGTTCGAAGCCCTGGGTCATGACCTCCATGTTGGACTTCACAACGCCCTCGCCCAGGCGGCCGAATTTCTTAACGTATTGCTTGTGAACAACCTCGCGGAACTGCTCCGGCGTGATGCCGAAATCGTTCAGAATGGGCGAAACCGCAAAAAACGCGCCCAGGAATGCGTTCCCTTGCATACGCAGTTGAAGGTCCGCGCGATCCGTGGCATTCCTCGCGATCCGGAATCCCGGCAAGGTAAACACGCGGATCTTGTTGTCGATGATTTGCCGGCGTGCCCAAATCGGCAGCCGCTCCCATGCCTGCTTGCTTTCTTCTTCTGATTCCCAAACGAGACAACCGTTCTCGGACATTCCTTCGAGGGGATTGGTGTGCGTGAACGCCTTCGGGTCGCAACACAGCACGACGGTAACGTGGCGCAGGTCGCAATTCACCCGGATTCGCTCGGGGCCGGCCACCATGAAATACGAAGTCGGAGCGCCTTTCTTTTCCGAACCGTACTTCGGGTTGGCGCTGACGTGGATGATCTCTTTGGGATTGCCCAGCTCGTCCACAACCTTGTCCCGCGCGTAGAGCAAATCGTTGAGGTCGCCGAGAATCGCGCCGAGGTTTTTTCCCGTCGTGATGGCTCCCCAACCCCCAATGGAATGGAAGCGCACCGCAACCGAGCCTTCGGGGAGCAGGGATGGTGTTTCGTCGGATTTCACTTCGTAGGGGTGGTCTACGCCCAGGACGAAATAGGAGACGCCGTCCGCAATGCCCTTGCCGTCTTTGCGAGTGCGCGTGCCCGTAGCGAATTCGTACGCGCCCAGGACGTGCTCGGGCCGGAAATCGCGCGATCCGAGCCCGTAGACTCCGCCGAAGAGTCGTGGCATAAGGTCCGGCGTGATCGCGGGCAGGCCGGCTTCGGCCGTGTGGCCGTGCGTCACGAGAGCCTTGCTCAATGCGGTCCGGATGTCGCGCCCCATGGGGTTGTCGCCTGCCAGGGGTTCATCGGTGCGCTCGAGAATGATGACGTTTCGCTTGCCGGACAACGCCTTGACGACCGCCGCTTCGGGGAACGGACGGATCACGTTTAAATGGATGGAGCCGACCTTCGCGTTGCGCCGCTCGCGCAGATAATCGACCGCGGCTTCGATATTCTCCGCCGCCGAGCCGAGCGACACGAATACCGTGTCCGCATCCTCGGTCTTGTACTGGGTCAGCAGGCCATAATAGCGGCCCGTTAATTTCGCGAAATCCTGATATGCGGCTTCCAGGAAATCGAGAATGGGCTCCGTAAAATTATTGCGGCGCGCGACGACGCCCTGCATGTAGTGCTCTTGGTTTTGCACGGGGCCGAGAAGGACAGGGTTCGTCAAATCAATCATGCGTGGCACGCGCCGCCGCTTCGCGCCGAAGAGAATTCGCTGGCTTTCCGTTGGGCAATCGATGATGTCGTCGGGGGCGCCCAGGTATTCACGAATCAGTTCCGACTCGTGCTTATAGAACGTGCGTTCGAGGTGGGACGTCAGAAAACCATCTTGCACGTTCATGCCCGGCGTCAAGCTGAGTTCCGTCACACGCCTTAAGATCAGGGCCTGGTCCGCTACCTGCTGCGCGTCCTTACCGAATACGATGATCCACCCGGTATCGAGCGCTCCATAGACGTCATCGTGGCCGCAGTGCACGTTCAGCGCATGCTTGGTCAGCGCGCGCGCTCCTACTTCCAGCACCATCGTCGAGCACTTGCCGGGCGCGTGATAATACTGCTCGACGCCGTAGACAACTCCTTGCCCGGACGTAAAATTCACGACGCGCCGGCCGCAGACCGAGTGAGCAATGGCTCCGCCCTGCGCGGCGTGCTCGCCTTCGGCCTCAATCGCGATCGTATTCTGGCCAAAAACGTTCAGTTTGCCTTCGGCGAAGGCTTGCTGATAAAGCTCTCCACCTTCGGTGGACGGCGTAATCGGATAGAAGATCCCAGCATCCGTGATGCGAGTTTCCGTATGGTAGGAGACGAGTTGGTTCCCATTGGCAGTCAACCGAATTCCAGGATACCGGGGCCTGTCTTTCATGGTGACTTCCCTCCCTGATAATGGCCAAACGAAGATTCCGTCAAGTTTGCTTGCCGCTCTCTATCGCGACGCGGCGACCGCATTCTGATCCAGAATAGTAGCCGCGCGAGTTACTTCAGTGACTCCAAAAATCGCGAGGGGGACATTGGTTCCGGGTTCGACGCCACTGTAGGCATAGTTGATGCTAATGTTCGCCTCGCAGAGCCTGGAGGCGGCGCGCGCCAATTCGTACGGCCCTAGCGGCAGTCTCACTTGGGCTACTTCGCCCTGTGTGTAGTTGATCTTTTCCGAGTCAAGGATGGTCTCTGCTGCTCCAAGTTTGTCGACAACGATACATACGAGGATGTCTTTGCCGGCGGGAACGGATTGAAACGCCATGATGCTCACACCGTGGTTTGCCAGCGCCTGGCAGATTTTCCCAAGTGTTTCCGGGTGATTGTCGATACGAAGAGTCAATTCATTCGTAATAGGCATGTTAGAGAGCACCTCCCCAAAAGCTCGCGCGGTGGGGCTATCACAGATGGCCGAGAGGCTCGACGCGCTTTAGCGAATTTTACGTCTAGTCTCGGGCACACGCAAGACCCATCTCTCGTCGTGCGACGCTGCCAGCTTCCGGTTACAAGCTTCGCGGCTCGCACTTCGTGTATGTACGACGAATTAGAGCGACGGGCAGTGCAATCCCCTCGCTCGGGCCGGCGCCAGAGGCGGGTGGAGCTTCAGCGAACGGGGAAAATACTCTAAGAAAATAGGTGCCGCGTCAGGAACCCGGAGGATTCTTCATCGCGCTGTCCCAGTGCTCCTGAATCAGGCCCCCTGTGACACGAAACATGTCAAATGTATTGTACTTGTAAGTCTTGGACGGGTCGGCAGGATCTTTCCCGTCGTGATCCCAAATGAGCACAACGTAATCGCCCTGCGCAAACATCTTAATCGGCTGATTGGGCAGCGTCGCCGGTATCGGCTGAGGAGGACGCTTACTGAAAAATTCCACAAATCCAGCTCGCCCCGTCGGAACATTGGGATTGTGTTGAATGTAGCCCTCGGCCATATACTTCGGAGCAAGATCTGTATGCCGCGCGATCAAAACTTCGCGCCAAAAATCCAAAACCACTTTCACGTTCTTTTTCTCCTGCGCCGTCATCGCCTGCGCCCGTGCCGACCCGGCGCCGACAAGGCCCAGCACTTGCGCTGCCGCAAGTAGCAGTATCGCTTTCCTCATGTGAACTACCTCCTTGGGAGTCTTCAAACGTTGGCCGAACTTGCTTTTTGCCGAGCAGTTACGAACTCTCCGTCGCCTCCGCCTCGCTACACTCGACCGTCACGACTTTGATGAAAGCCACCACCGACGCGAACCAACCCGCTGTGTCACCCTAACGCTTGAAGTTGCGCGTAAGGTAAGCAGCTAAATCATTCAAGTCCGTGTCGCTTACCTCGGTCTTACGGAAAAAAGGCATAAACTTCACCCCGTGACGCACGGCACTCCGCACGGTCGCCTCATCAAGATCGCTACGCTCTTCGAGTGCTGCGGGCTTCGTGCCTTTGTACTTTCGCTCCAAGACACTAGTCCCCGGGAGCGACGGCACATGCGGACCGAGGGGCTTGTGGCAGCCGCTGCACCAGGCATCGAACACCACCTTGCCGTGTTGTGTATCCTGGGCGGAAGCATGGCCAGAACCAAGGCATAGGAGCGCGCCGGCGAAGATCACCTTCCGCGCGAAACCGCCGGTCTTCATGCGCGGTCCCTTCTCATGTGCTTTGGCCAGATTCCGTAGCGGCCGGGCGAAATAATTCCGTTCGGATCGACCGCGTCTTTGACCGTTTCGTGGAAGCGCCTGAGGGCATGGTCGTTGAACGAAAAAACGTTCATGACCAGGTCGTAAAAAGCAGGCGCGCAACGGTATTCGCTCCATCCGTTTTCCGCCGCAATTTGCACCATGTGCGCAAATCCTTCGCGCGTCTTGCGGTTGGTCTCCGCATCCCCGCCGGCCTCGAACGAGTGCAACATGGTGTACGTTTTGGGGAAAAAACTGATTCCCGGCGACCATCCCCAATAAATATCGACCTTCTGGCAGCCCTCTTGGAACGCGCGGTTAGCTTTCCGCAAAGCTTCGCCGGTCTGAGGGATATTCGGCGAGAACCACACATGGCCGCTCCAGTCGGGGTCCTTTGTAGCCGCCAAGTCCGTATAGAACCGCCAGAGTGTAGGAATACCGAAGGTGGTCTTATCAGGCTCGTCGAGGCTCTCAAGATCGAGTGGCGCACGCCAACTCTTGCCATCGATGCACTCGACACCCGCGATCGCACCATACCGCTCCTTAACCGTTTCAATCTGAGCCGCCACCACTTTGGGTGCACCGCGGAACTGCATCCCCAGCGAATAGACCGGCTGTTGCTTGTCCCGACCGAGCTGATTCCACCGCGCCGCCGAACCGCCTCCGGGACTTTTGATGAGCGCCATAACGTCCCGGTCACGGGACGACATCAACGGGCTGGTGCACCCGGCGCCGTAGGGGACGATGCCGGTCGCCTCCATATACTCGGCAAGCTCGACGATCTGATCGAGATCGTCATAATTCTGCGAGGTAACTTGAAGCCGTTGCGTGAGCTCGGGTTCGTGAAAGAGATTAAAGCCCATCTTGGTGACGATGCCGAAGTTGGCCTGCGAGAACATCCCATTGATGTATGGACCGTAGCCGTAGTGGTACGTCTGCCAGGTTTGTGCGTTTGGCAAGGCCCCCATGCCGATGCGAAGCAGTTCGCCGTTCGGCAAAACCACTTCCATGCCGGAATGGTTTTTAAAGTTGTCACGCGCCAGATTTCCCGTGCCGTGTTCGAGGGAGTTGCCCACGGGGCTGCCCCAGCCCGGCTCCGGCACGGACGGATGCAGCCGGCTCCCCCGCTTTTGCAGTTCCCGATGGAGATCAAAGAAGCTGCAACCCGCCTCGACCAGCGCGTAGTGGAGTTTTTCGTTGACCTCCAGCACCCGGTTCATCCGCTTCAGATCGACGACGACGCTGCCCGAATAGCTGGGCGCCGAGCCGCCGTAGCCGAGGTTGCGTCCCGTCGAAATCGGATAAAGCGGAATCTTGTATTGGTTGGCGATGCGAACAATCGCCTGGACCTGCTCGACTGTGTCCGGCGCCACCGCAGCGGACGCCACGTACTCTTGCTTTTCCCCCTTGTAAACGGAATACGCGTCACGGTAGAGGTCCACGTCTTCGTCATTCGTGAACACCCATTGTTTGCCGATCGCATCCGAAAACTTTTCCAGCGCGGCGGAAAAATCAGCGCTGTTCACGCCCGATGGCACTTTCATTCGGTCCTCCCCAGCATCCGATTGTTGGACTTTCCGTTCGGGGAAAGTACAGGGGCGATCACCCAGGAAACCAACGGCTGCGGCTCACTTGCGGCCACTAGCGGGTCTGCGGTTTTGCGAACGGGACGAAGCCCGGCCTGCGCCAGGCGCGCGACTTGGCTCGCTGCCTCGGCGCTCCAGTGCGTACCGGCTTGCTTTAGCCTTGTCGTTTGTTGCGCAGCCTCGGCGCCGAACACTTCGTGCTCGACCGAGCCGCCCGCCAGGATTCGATGGTCCGCATAGTGCACCAGCCGCAGCCCCGCATCCCTTGCAAACATATCCAAGCAGAACAGCGAGCGGTGCGTCGTAAGTCCCGCAACGGCGGCAGGAGAATCCCGCCAGCGGTAATACAAATCGTTGTACCAAACGCTGGTGATGTCACCGCGAATGCCGTGGACGGACGAGCCCAATCGTCGCGCCTCCGCGGCGAAGGCGACGCAAACCGGGAAACGCTCATCGAAGATAACCTTGTACAGCGGCACGGCAGGCGCTTCGCTGATCAAGACACCGCCGGGCAAAACAGAGCGGATCAGCGGGATGGCGGCAATTCCTGCTTGAAGAAATTCCCGACGTTTCATCTTGTTCGCCTCGCCCTATAAACTTCAGACCAAGGTGGTCATTCCAAATTGACCCAACTCAATGCGGGATTTTGGGGGATTGTAACTTAAAGGCGGAGTTTTTGGTAGGACGCTATTTGTGGGAAGCCGCCGCCGCTGGCCCAATCAATATCTTCTACCCCTGTTTAAACTTCGGCCAGAGCCGCTCGGCATTGCCGCGGTCGAGCGCGTGCTGAACGCCGGCGGGAAGCTTGAGGACTGGAAACTGCTCGACCGTCGATTCCGTCGGCTCGATCGGGAAATCCGTTCCGAATAGAAATTGCGTCGGCGGCGCAAATGCGCGCAGCGCGGCCATCGGCATCGGATACGTGGCGTGAGCGCATTCGTAGTACAGGCGTTTTAGCTCGTAAAAGGCGCCGTTGGGAGTTTTCTCGCTTTTCCCTTCCGTAGGATTGAATTTCCCTTGCGGATTGCTTGCGGCCCCCGGCACGCGATCCTTTACGCGCCCGGCAAGGGTGGGAACAGCCGCGCCGGAGTGGTTTACGATCCACTTGATATTCGGGCAACGGGAGAGCACGCCGTTGTAAAGCAGACTGACGATCGTGCGCGTGGTGTCGAAGTCGAACTCGACAACTCCATCGCCCAAGCCCGCGAGGTTATGGCAGCAATCCGCGACGGTGGGGTGGAAAAACACAGCGGCGCCACGGCGGTTCAATTCGTCGAACATCGGCAGAAACATCGGATCGCCCCACCATTTGTCGCCCGTGTTTGTGAACAGGGCCACGCCGTCACATTGCAGCGTGTCAAAGGCATACTCAATCTCGCGCATCGTGGGGTCTACGGTCTTCGCGGGCAAGGAGGCAAAAAAGCCAAGGCGTTTCGAATTCATTTGTGCGGCCTTGGCGCCGTACTCGTTCGCCTCGCGAGCGAACTGCACGGCTTTCTCCGTGCCGTTGTAGAGATACTCCGCAGCTTGCGTTGGCGAAAGAATGGCCGACGCCGTCCCGAACCTGTCCATTTCATCCAACGAAACTTGCGGAGTGTATTTCCAGCTCGCCATATTGGGCTGAAAGGGGAGCAACATGTGGTGATGCACGTCGATGCGGCCAGGTCCGTTGCGCCCCTTCGTTGTCTGCGCCACGAACTCCCCGAGTGGCAATGCGACAGCCGCGCCACTGGCCGTCGCGATCCTCTTCAACAGATCCCGGCGCGTGATACTCGCAAATGGGCTCGGTTTCATAAACCCTGCTTCGAACCACGAATGTCGGCGGAACGCCGCAGACTTCCCCGTTGGATGGCCAATTATACATTCCAGTGTGCCGGTTGGAAGTCATCCATGCGTTTTGACAGGCACCCAATCCGGATTTCACGGCCCGCATGAGAATCGAGTTGAATTCGCCGGGGCGCGGTGCTAAAGGGTGGGCCACGGAATCGGCGCGGGACCCCGGGGGACTGCATTTCAGGCGTCGCGGAGAAGCATCCATGCGGAAAAAGTGGCTTGCGGCCCTGGCGTTGCTTGCTTGGTGCGGCCGAGGCAGTGCCGGCGCACCGAAGGACGCGAAGAGCGTTGTGGACGATGTCGCACGAGCGCTTGGCGCGTCCGGCGTGAACACGGTCCAGTATTCGGGCCACGGACTCTTCTACCAGTTCGGCCAGAGCTATCTTCCAAATGGTCCCTACCCGCGGTTTCATATGAAGTATTCGCGCGCCCTGGATTTCGGCAAGAATCTTTCACAAGAGGAGATCGTCCGCACGCAATTTGAGAATCCACCACGCGGCGGCGGAGGGCAGCCTCTGTACCGCGAAGCGCGGGCCGTAACGGT
>Ga0335085_10000809_pt1 | contig 78681 bp, 67 predicted proteins | sample Lox_Sample_45_FD_206712 | JGI IMG/M metagenome (GOLD analysis project Ga0335085, IMG submission 206712) | Soil microbial communities from Loxahatchee National Wildlife Refuge, Florida, United States - Lox_Sample_4.5 | ecosystem: Environmental > Terrestrial > Soil > Wetlands | place: USA... | reverse complement strand
ATCCGGATACGCATCCTCGCCCTTGTGGCCCAGGGTCATCGGAATCCAGTCCGTAAAAGACGCAACCTTCACGCCGGGCAATGCCGACACGCGATCCAGTATCTTGTGACGGATCAGCCGTACCTCGTCGTCGCTGTAGCCGACAATATTCAGCCCCACGGACGCAGTGAGAATGTGGTCCTGCTCAAATCCTGGATTCGCGCTGGCGAGATTTCGCAGTGTTCGCAGGAATAGCCCGGAGCAGATCAGCAGAGGAAGTGAAAGCGCGATTTGCGCCACTACCAGCCCGCTGAGCAATTTCCGGTTTCGTGAGCCGCCGGAGATGCTTGCAGACTCTGCCTTGAGCACCTCAATCGCCGGCGCGTGAGACGAACGCCAGGCGGGCAGCGCGCCGCAGAGCATGCCGGCCAACAGCGAAAACACTGCAATCCCGATCACCACGTTGTGGTCCATGCTTCCGTTCAATACGGCGGGATTCGAGTTCGCGGGAAAGAACCATGCGAATGTCTTCGATGTCCACGATGTCAACCCAAGGGCCACGGCTCCTGCGACGATGGAAAGCACCGCGCCCTCCAGCATCATCTGCCACACCAGTTGAATTCGATTTGCTCCGAGCGACTGCCGGATCGCAAGTTCACGCCGCCGGGATACAAACCGCACCAGCGTGAGCGTCGCCACGTTCGCGCAGGTCAGCAACAGCACCAGAGCGGCGAAGGCCAGCAGAATGGGCAGCGTCGCCGCCATGTATCCGTTGGCGCCGAATGGCGAGCGCCACATAGGATCCAGCGTGATCTGGTTCGCGCCCAGATGATCGTCCGGATACTCCGCCACGATATGGTGCATCACGGTGTCGAGATCCTGCGCTGCCTGGCCACGGCTCACGCCGGGCCGCAATCTTCCTATTACGTTGAGCCAGACCGCACCACCACTGCGATGCGTCATCCGCCACATATCCGTCCCGAGGGGATCGAGCGTTACCCACAAATCGTCACGGAGCCCGGGCATTGCTCCGACAACCCCCTCCGGCGCCACGCCGATCACCGTCAGGGGATGCCGGGCGATCTCGATCGACTTGCCCACAATTGCCGGGTCTTCGGCATAACGCGTCTTCCAAAGCGAATAACTCAGGACCACGTTGGGGACGGCTGGTTTCGTCTCTTCTTCAGACAGAAAGAAGCGCCCCAGCATCGGCTTGATGCCGAGCACATCGAAATAGTTCGCCGACACGTTCGCAATATAGACTCGCTCGGGCTGTGTGCCGCCAGTCAGCGTGATCCAATCGTGATGATAGGCAAGTATTCCGGCGAAGGTGCGGTTCTGCTCGCGCAGATCGCGATAGTCGAGATACGAGAAGGGCGGAGTCGGAGAGAAGTTCCGTTCCCCACGCTGCAGGCTCACGAGATCGCCCGTGTCCCGCGCGCCAGGAATCGGACGCAACATTGTCCCGTCGATCCAACTGAATACGGTGCTGTTGGCGCAGATGGCTACGGCCAGCATCGCCGTCGCGGTGATCGCAAAGCCGGGGTTCTTACGCAGCTGCCGCAACGAGTAACGAACATCCCGGCCTAGTTGTTCAAACCAGCCTCTGCCCCACATCTGGCGCGTCACATCTTGCACCAGAGCAATGTTTCCAAACTCCCGGGTTGCCGCTTGTCGCGTCGTCTCTTCCGTCTCGCCTCGCGCCACTCGATCTGCAATTGCCATCTGCAGGTGAGCCTCGATCTCTTCCTTCAATTCGCCATTGCGCCTCTGAAAACCGAAGCTGGGAAACCACTTCATGACGCACTCTCCTGCGGCTTTACGTACATTACCGACTCAATCGCTTCGACAATCTGCTCCCATCGGTCCAGATCCGAGGCCAACTGCTTTTTCCCCTTGGCTGTGATTCGGTAGTATCGGGCTTTTTGTTTGCTCTCTGACTGCTTCCATTCAGACTGCACCCACTTCTGACGCTCCAATCGATGGAGAGCCGGATACAGTGATCCGGTTTCCACCTGAAGCGCGTCTCCGGTTCGCAACCTCAAAGCCTGGACAATGCCATATCCATGTTGCGGTCCCCATTGCAGCGTCTGAAGAACGAGCATGTCGAGTGTTCCCTGCAGCAGCTCAATCCGGTTTTTATACTGGTCTTTTTCGCTCATAGATGTAGACACTCTACTCGCCATGGCAGTAGATTGTCTACTCCCGCATCATCGCTGCGCCTCAAGTCCGGTCGATTTGCCGCCTCTCTTCCACCTACTTCCTGTGACCGCAAGCGACGGCCTTTAGTCCCGATCTCACCCCTGCTACGATGCCCACAGATGAAATCGATCATCATCGGGACCGCCGGCCACATTGACCACGGGAAAACCGCGCTGGTCAAGGCTCTGACGGGCATCGACGCCGACCGGCTCGAAGAAGAGAAGCGCCGCGGTATCACCATCAACCTGGGTTTCGTCCACGCGCAGCTTGCGGGACCAAGCGGCCGAGGTCGCGGCGAATTTGACACCTATACAAAGATATCTATATAAAGATATCTAAATATGGCAAAGACCGATGCTCTCCAAGGTTCGCTGGATTTGCTCGTGCTCAAGATATTGTCGCGGCGACCGCGGCTTCACGGATACGCCATCATGGCTGCTATCGCCAGTACATCCGGCGAAGTGCTGCGCGCCGAGGAAGGCTCGCTCTACCCAGCGTTGTATCGGATGGAGGAAGCGGGCTTGATTCGCGCAGAGTGGATCAAGAAGGATTCTGGCCGCCGCGCCCGCGTCTACGAATTGACCGCCTCAGGCAAAAAGCAACTCGGCGTGGAACAGTCGCGCTGGCAGTCGGTCAGCCTGGCAATCAACCGGGTTCTCCGGGAGGCCTGACATGTCGTTGTGGTCGCGTATTGCAAACGCGGTGCGCGGTGAGCGCTTGAATCGCGAAATCGAGGAAGAGTTGCAGTCCCACATTGAGGAAGCCATCGCCTCAGGTCGGGATCCCAGGGAAGCGCGCCGTGCATTCGGCTCCGTGCTGCGTGCCCGCGAGGCGAGCAGCATTCGTGCTGCTGGATGGCTTGAGTCGCTTCTCGCCGATGTAAGTTTCGGCTGGCGGCAGCTTCGCCGCAACCAGGTCACGTCCTTTGCCGCCGTGCTTTCACTCGCCCTCGGCATCGGCTCCTGTGTCGCGGCCTTCCGGCTGATCGACGCCCTGCTCTGGCGCCCGCTCCCCATTTCCAATTCCAGCGGCCTCTACGTCCTCTCTCGCAAGATGACCGGCTTTGAAGGCAAGCCCATCGAGGACGGCCACTGGGCCACGCCGGACTTCAACCTCATGCGCGATGCCGTAAAGGACCAGGCCGACCTCATTGCCATCAGCGACGCCGACCGCACGGATATCACCTGGTCTACCGACGACGACATGGAGAAGGCCCACGTCGCTTATGTCTCCGGCAACATGTTCCCGCTCTTCGGGCTTGAGCCCGTGCTCGGCCGCCTGCTCGCGCCCGTTGATGACCGCTCTCCCGGTGCCAGTCCCTATGCAGTCCTCTCCTGGGATTACTGGAGTCACCGCTTCGGCCGCGATCCCCATGTTGTCGGCCGCTCGCTCCACATAGGCAACCAGACCTTCGAAATCATCGGGGTCGGCCCTCGCGAGTTCACTGGAACCGAAAAGGGAACTGTCACCGATGTCTTTCTCCCCGTCAACATGAACAGCCTTGCCAGTCAAGACAATTGGAACTGGCACCGCACGTTCGTGATGTTGAAACCCGGCGTCAACCCGGCCACCGCCGTCGAGGCGCTCCGCCAGCATCTCTCCGCCGTCAACCGCGCTTTCGAGGCCGAGTGCTCCGAATGCTTCCGCGGCGCGACCCAGGCGTCCATCGACCGCTTTCTCAATCAGACGCTGGTCTTCGATCACGCTGGCGCCGGCATCTCCGAGCTCCAGAAGGACTATCGCCGATACCTCGGCGTCCTCGGTCTCCTGGCCGCTCTTGTCCTGCTCATCGCCTGCGCGAACGTCGCTAACATGATGACCGCCCAGGCCGCCGCCCGCGCTCAGGAGATGGCTCTCCGAATCTCCATCGGGGCTGGACGTCGTCGCCTCATCCAGCTCATCCTCGCTCAGAGCGCGCTGCTAGCCCTCTTGTCTTCGGTCCTTGGTGCCTTCTTTGCGGCATGGTCCGCGCCCTTTGTGCTCAGCCTCATCAATCCGCCCGACAACCCTGCGCGCCTGGCCCTTCCCGCCGACTGGCGTGTGCTTCTCTTCGGCTTCGGGCTCATTATCGTCGTCGTTCTCTTGCTCGGTTTGCTTCCGGCTCTCCGTGCTTCTGCCGTCCGGCCCGTCGCCGCCCTCAAAGGTGGTGAAGATCCACACACGCCACGCCGTCTCATGCGTGGAGCCATCGCGATTCAGGTAGCTTTTTGCTTCCTCGTGCTGTTTCTCTCTTCGCTCTTTGTTACATCCTTCCAGCGCCTGCAGAACCGCCCCCTCGGTTTTTCCACGGACCGTCTGCTCCTGCTCGAAACCGTTGCCGGCAAAGGACAGCTTCCCGTGGTCTGGAAGCAGACTGCCGAGGCGCTCCGCTCGGTTCCCGGCGTCAGCTCGGTCGCCATCTCGGGGTGGCCCCTCCTCGGGCGCATCCGGATCAACAGCGACATCTCCATCAACGGCGCCCCTCCCAGTCCGACTCCCGCCTGGTTCCTCAACGTTTCCTCCGGCTGGCTCTCCACGATGAAGATCCCCCTCGTTTCCGGCCGCGACTTTCGCCCGGAAGACACCTCGCCGGGAGCCGCCATCGTCAACGAAACCTTCGTCAGGACCTTCTTCCCCGGTCAGGACCCCATTGGCCGCACCTTTCAGCGCGGTGCCAATCAACCCCTCTACAAGATCGTCGGCTGTACCCCCGACGTCCCTTACGACGACCTGCGTGAACCCGGTCGCGCCGTCTTCTACGTTCCCTTCGACGAAATCGACAAATCCGCCCCGAAAGTCGTCGACTTCGCCACCTTCGCCATTCACACCGACGCCCGGAATCCGCTCGCCCTCGCCGCCTCCCTCCGCCAGTTCATTGCGCAGCGACACAACGGCCTTCGCGTCTCGAACATCACCACGCAGCTCGATTTAGTCCGCGACCAGACCATCCGCGAGCGCCTCATCGCCATGCTCGCTGCCTTCTTTGCCGCCGTCGCACTGCTCCTCGCCGGGATCGGACTCTACGCTGTGCTCAACTACTCCGTTCTCCAGCGCCGCCGCGAGATCGGTATCCGCATGGCGGTTGGCTCGACTCGTGTCGGCATCATGCGCATTGTGACTCTCGATTCCTTGCTGCTGATCGCCGTGGGAGGCTGCGTGGGCGTCCCATTCGGATTCGTCGCGGCGCGCTACGTCGAGTCGCTTTTCTACCAGGTCAAAGCAACCGACGCGGATATGATCGCTTTGCCGACGTGTGCCATTCTGCTCACTGCGCTCGTTGCCACAACGCCTGCCGTGCTTCGCGCGCTGCGTACAGATCCGACCGAGGTTCTGCGCAGCGAGTGAGCGAAGATTCCTTTTGATCACCAATTTGTAGATGGTGATCGACTTGCCACGCATTGGCTTGGACACCCACGGGCGTCTTCACTCAAACCATCACTTCATTCGCTGCCAGTGCTCTTTTTCCAACCTGTTCCACAATGCGACTTTCCAGGCCTTTGCCCCCGCCCCCTGCTACGATGCCACAGGATGAAATCGATCATCATCGGAACTGCCGGCCACATCGACCACGGGAAAACTGCTCTGGTCAAGGCTCTGACGGGCATCGATGCGGACCGGCTGGAAGAAGAGAAGCGCCGCGGCATCACCATCGACCTGGGTTTCGCCCATGCGCAACTTCCGGCGCCGAACGGTGAGGTATTGCAAATAGGTTTTGTCGATGTCCCCGGCCACGAACGCTTCGTCCGCAACATGCTGGCCGGAGTGGGCGGCATCGACCTCGTACTCCTTGTCATTGCCGCCGATGAATCGATCAAGCCGCAAACCCGCGAACACTTCGACATTTTGCAGCTACTTGGAGTGCAGCGAGGCATCACCGTTTTGACAAAAGCGGATAGCGTCGACGCCGAAACCCTGGAGGTTGTGCGGCTCGAGGTCGAAGAGTTCTTACGGGGCACGTTCCTCGAGACGCCGAAGTCGCCGATGGTTGTGGTGAGTTCTTTGACCGGCCTGGGCATGGAGGGTCTGAAAGAGGCCATTATTGCCGTTGCCCATCAGGTTCACGCGCGCGACTCGCGCGGCTTGGCTCGCCTTCCAATTGACCGCGTGTTCACCATGAAGGGCTTCGGCACAGTGGTGACGGGAACGCTGATTTCGGGCACCATTCGCCCCGACGAGGAGCTTGAGGTACTTCCCGGTGGACGCCAGGTGCGCGTGCGAGGCGCCCAGGTGCATGGACAGACCGCCGGCCAGGCGATCGCTGGCCAACGCACCGCGCTGAATCTGGCCGCGGCATCCACCGACGATCTGGCACGCGGGATGACCCTGGTGACTCCCGCGACCTTCGTTGCCACGCGAACCCTTGACGTGAAATTGACTCTCTTGCCGTCGGTCACTCGTGCTCTCAAGAACCGAGCGCGTGTCCATTTCCATTGCTACAGTGCCGAATCGGTTGCGGAAGTCGAACTGTACGATGCAAAGGAGCTCAAAGGTTCCCATACTGCCTTCGCTCGTTTGACCTTGGCGAGCCCCTTGCTGCTTTTGCCTGAGGATCATTTCATCCTTCGACAGTTTTCTCCTGTGGTCACGATCGGCGGTGGCGTGATCCTCGACGCGGCTCCGTTGCAGAGTCCCAGGGAAATCCGCAAGCTGGAGAAACTGGCCGGTACCTCGCTGACGGACCTCACGCTCGCGCCGCTCTCGAAATTTGAAAACCGCGGCGCCATTCTGGTGAGCCGGGTTACTCGCCGCGGCCATCGGGGCTTGTCGCTGCCCGACGCAATCGCTGAGACCGGATGGCCCAATGCGGAAATGACATCACGTGCCTCGGAACTGGTTGCCCAGGGACTGCTCATCCAGATTCAGGGTCATTTATTCGCCCATTTCGAATTGGACCTTGCTCAGAAAAGTTTGCTCGATGCGGTTTCTGATTTCCATAAGCGAGACCCGCTCAGGCCCGGCATGCCGAAGGGTGAACTGCAGGAAGACATGTCGCGTGCGCTGAACATGGCGAAGGAACTGTTTGAGGGGGCGATTTCAAACCTGGTCAAGAACAAGAAGATTGAAGTCTCGGGCGACCTCCTCCGCCTTCCCGGCCACGGCGTCGTGATGAAAGACGAAGAGGCCGAATCGAAGAAGAAAATCGAGGAAGCATTCTCCACGGCCGGATTGAGGGTTCCCGCCCTTCACGAAGTTCTTACGGGCCTGAAAGTCGATAAAGCCCGCGCACAGAAGATCGTGACGCTGCTCCTGCGCGACCGCGTTCTCATCAAGATTTCTGACGAATTGGTATTTCACCGCAGCGCGCTCGATGAACTGCGTCGTCAAATTGCCGGGTACAAGACAAAATCTGCTCAGATCGACGTGGCCGCCTTCAAGGAAATGACGGGTGTAAGCCGAAAGTACGCAATCCCGCTGCTCGAATATCTCGACCGCGAGCGGGTCACCAAGCGCGTCGGTGATGCCCGTATGATTCTCTAGAGCAGCGATCCCGCCTAGATCTTTTCTTCCGAAAACTCCAGTTCCAGCCCGAGCGGATCCGTGAACCGGTTGGTCAGATTTGCCAGGCCAGTCAGCACGTGAATGTCGACAATCTCTGCTTCGGTAAACGCAGCTTTCAATGCCACGAAATCACCATCCGTAATCTCACCAGGCATGCGCGTCAGCTTCTCGATATACGTCAGGGCCGCTCGCTCCTTGTCGCTGAAACGTGCATAGTCGCGTGATTTCAGTGCCGCCCAGTCTTCTGCGGTCAGGCCCGCGCGCTTCGACGAGGCAATGTGATGCTGGGTGCAATAGTGGCACCCATTGATCATCGAGACCCGGAGATAAATCATTTCGTTCAGCTTGCGATCGAGTGAGCGGCCGACGCTCGAATAGAAGGGAAGAAAATTCTTCAGCATGTCCGGCCGATGCGCCATCGCTTTCTGCACATTGCCCGGCTTTCCCCTCAAAGTCTTCTCGTAAATCTCCTTCACATCGGCGCTCGCCGACTCCATGCCGATCAAGCTGATACGTGCCATTGAACCCTCCACAAGAATCAAACAGCGTTCCTTCATCATCGCAGATCAGCAAAAGTTGCGGCGGCTGCACAAAGACAACTCCCGTTCTACACTGATAGCGGGGTTTCGTACCACGATTCCATGCTCCACATTCGACCTGCCACCATCCACGACGCCGCACTGCTGCGGACCATGATCCGCGAGCTCGCTGAATTCGAGCGTGAACTCGACAAAGTTACAATTCGCGAGGAAGATCTGGCGCGAGACGGCTTCGGCGCGAACCCGCGATTTCGCGCCCTGATTGCCGAATGGAATGGCCGTCCCGCCGGATACGCGGTTTTCTGGGGATACTACTCGACCTGGTCCGGCCGCGGCATGTTTCTGGAGGATCTCTTCGTCCGCGAAGCATTTCGGAAAAAGGGAATCGGAAAAGGCTTGATGGCTGCGGTCGCCCGCATCGCCGTGGAAGAGCAATGCTACGGCATGCACTGGGAAGTGCTCGATTGGAATCGGAAGGCCATTGATCTCTACACCGCGCTGGGCGGGGAGTTTCGTGACCAGTGGCGCTCCGTGCTGCTCAGCGGAGAATCTCTGCAGAAATTGGCAGAGCAGGCATCATGACACCACGCGTTCGCGTCATCGGGGCGGGGCTCGCCGGCGCAGAAGCTGCCTGGCAACTGGCGCGCCGCGCTATCGATGTCGATCTCTACGAGATGCGCCCCGTGCGTTCAACTCCGGCGCATCAGACTGCAGACTTCGCCGAACTGGTCTGCTCGAACTCGCTCAAATCCGACAGTGAAAACACCGCACCCTGGCTGCTGAAGGAAGAAATGCGGCGCGCAGGTTCGCTGCTGATGGAGCTCGCGCGGGAGTGTGCCGTCCCGGCTGGGCATGCACTCGCCGTGGACCGCGTTACATTCTCCGTGCGTGTCACCGAAGCGATCTCCCGCGAGCCGCGCATCACGATAAAACGAGAAGAAGTCACCACGATCGATGAGAATGAAACGCTCACGATCATCGCCACCGGTCCGCTGACTTCCGAAGCCTTGGCATCGGAAATTGCGCGGCTCAGCACTGCGCCCACGTTCGAGCCGTCTGCTTCTCAGACTCCCCATCTTTACTTCTACGATTCCATCAGCCCCATCGTCGAGGCCGACTCGATCGACATGACGCGCGTCTACATGGCCGCGCGCTACGACAAAGGCTCTGCCGACTACATCAACTGTCCCATGACGCCGGAAGAATACGGCGCTTTCCACGACGCCCTGCTCGCAGCGCAATCCGTCGAAGAGCGCGAGTGGGAAAAGCTCAACTACTTTGAGGGATGTCTGCCCATCGAAGAGATCGCGCGGCGTGGACGCGATACCCTGCGCTTCGGCCCGATGAAGCCGGTAGGACTGAAAGATCCTCGCACGGGCCAGATGCCCTACGCCGTGGTGCAACTCCGCCAGGAAAATCTGCGTGCCGATTCCTACAACCTGGTCGGATTTCAGAATCACCTGAAATTCGGTGAACAAGCCCGCGTTCTTCGCCTGATCCCAGGGCTCGAAAACGCGCGCTTCCTGCGCTACGGCCAGATTCACCGCAATACTTACATCAATGCTCCCACTCTGCTGCGCGAGACCCTGCAGATGAAGGAGCACCCCCGTATTTTCTTCGCCGGCCAGATCTGTGGTGTGGAAGGCTACGTCGAATCCATCGCCACAGGCCTCATCGCTGGGATTCATGCGGCAGCCCTGGTTTCCGGCGCGGAGTTAATCTCAGCGCCACGTGCTTCGGCATTCGGATCGCTCACTTACTACGTGACCCACGCCGATCCGAAGAACTTCCAGCCGGCGAATATCACTTTCGACCTGCTTCCGCCTCTGGACCGGAGGATTCGCGACCGTAAAGAGCGGCATCGCGTTCAGTGCGAACTGGCACTGAAAGAGTTTGATGGCTGGCTGGCGAGAACCTCGCAAATCCCCTCCCAGATATGACTTCAGGCTTCCCAGGGAACAAACTGAAGGCTGCTTGCGTACCAATCTGTGGGTGATCGGGGAATAACTTTCCCTGACCGATCGCGTCCAATCGGCATGACTCTACGCGACCTCTTCTCCGACGTGCTCCGAACTTTGTGGTCGCACAAGCTGCGTGCATTCCTCACTATGTTCGGAATCGCCTGGGGCATTGTCTCCATCGTGCTGATGGTCGCCGCCGGAGAAGGCTTGCGCAAAGGCCAGGCGGAGCAGGCCCGCAACCTCGGCAAGGATGTCATGATCGTCTTCCACGGCCGCACCAGCTTGCAGGCCGGGGGCACACACGCCGGACGAGTTGTTCACTGGGAAGACCAGGACGTTCCGGTCGTGCAGGCCGAGTCGCCCGACTGCGAATATGCGATCCCCGAGCTCGAGCAGAATGATGTCCGCACCCACTCTGCTTTCAACAACGCCGCGTTTACCGTAACGGGATCGTATCCGCCGTTCGGCTACATTCGCACCCTCGACGTGGGCCAGGGGCGATTTTACGACTGGAACGACATGCGCGAATCCCGGCGCGTCGCATTCCTCGGGTCGGATGCCTCGAAACAGTTGTTCCCGGGGCGCAATCCCGTTGGCGAAACGATCTATCTGAATGAATTTCCGTACATCGTGATTGGAGTAATGGCCAAGAAGAAGCAGGATTCCAGCTACGACGGCTGGGACGTGAACAAAGTCTTCCTGCCTTTCACGGCCATGCGCCGCGATTTTCCCGACAAACCTCCGGGCACAAGCACAACCTTCGATCAGTTGCTGGTGACGCCGAAGTCGGTCGAGGTGCATGAAGCCTGCAAGCGCCAGGTTCGTGTCGCGCTCGCGCGCATGCACCGCTACGATCCCAACGACAAAGAGGCGTGCCCGATCTGGGATACGGTGCAGGAAGCGCAAGCCTTCAAAACGATGACCGACGGCATGAAATTCTTTCTGGGCGCGGTCGGCATCGTAACGCTGCTCTTGGGCGGCATCGGCGTGATGAACGTCATGCTCGTCGCCGTGCGCGAACGCACGCGCGAGATCGGGGTGCGTAAGGCAATCGGTGCTCCGGCAGGAACAATTCTGCGGCAGTTCTTCATCGAAGCCCTGATCATCGCTTTGCTGAGCGGTGGGATCGGCTTGGGCATCGCGTTCGGATTCTGCGCGCTGGTGAACATGCTGCCCATGCCGGATTTCTTCGCCGGACTGATCCCCAGTTGGAGCTCAGGCCTCACCGCCGCTGGACTGCTGGGTGCGATTGCGGTCGGCGCAGCGTTGTATCCCGCGCGCCGCGCAGCGTCCATCGATCCGATCGAGGCCTTGCGCTATGAGGCCGGAGGGTAGCCCCTGTGTTCCTCTGTGTCCCCTGTGGTGAAGGATTCTGACCATGCTGATCGAAATCATTCTCGAAGCCTGGGTCGCGCTGAAGCGCAACATCACCCGCAGCCTGCTCACCATGCTCGGCATCGTCTGGGGCATCGCGACGGTCACGCTCCTCATCGCCTACGGCAGCAGTTTTCGCGGCGTCCTGGTACATGGTTTCGATGCGTTCGGTAAAAGCGTGGTCATTTGCTGGCCGCAACAGACCAGCGAGCAGCCCGGAGGCCAGCGTGCCGGAAAGAAAGTTGTTCTTGAGCAGGCCGACCTCGACATGGTCAAGGCCACTGCTCCGTTGGTGAAACATGCTTGCCTCGAAACTGTCCGGCGGCCCGGCATTGCTTACGGCGATCGCCTGGTTGGGACGGCTCCCGTGCGCGGCGTCTGCCCCGAGTACGGCGAGATGCGCAACGAAGTCCCGTCCGAAGGCCGCTGGATCAACGCTGAGGACGAACTCGAGCGCCGCCGCGTGATATTTCTCGGCGGTCGCCTCAAGGAACAACTCTTCAGCGGCCGTCCCGCCGTTGGCGAAACTGTGCTGGTATCGGGAGTGCGCTTCACCGTCATCGGCGTGATGGCGCGAAAGATTCAGCTCAGCAACTATTTCTCCAGTGACGATGACTCCTCGTGGATCCCTTATTCAGCCGCCGGGGATCTGTGGAACACGCGCTATGCCGCCGTCATGGTGTTTCAGCCCATCGCACCGCAGTTTGAGAAGAAGGCGATGGCACAGGTGCTCGCCGCTGTCGCCACGCGCCAGAACTTTTCTCCCACCGATCCCAAAGCCTTCCAGATGTTCGGCCGCGATGAGTTCCGTCCCATCATTGATGGATTAACCATCGGCTTGCAGGTGCTGCTCACATTCATCGGCACGTTGACGCTCGGCATCGGCGGCGTCGGCGTGATGAACATCATGCTGGTGTCGGTCGACGAACGCATTCGTGAAATCGGCCTGCGGCGCGCCCTGGGCGCCCGCAAGCGCCATATCAAACTGCAATTCCTCGCCGAGACGCTCCTGATCATGCTGCTCGGCGGAGCCATCGGAGTCCTGCTCTCTTACCTGATCGCATGGAGCGTCGGGACTCTGCCCATGATGGGCCCCTTGTTCGAAGACGACTCCGGGCAGGGCGACATTCACCTGCGAATTTCCCTCATCACCGTTTTGCTTTCGACGGCAGCGCTTCTTTTTGTCGGTGTCATCAGCGGGCTGGTCCCTGCGCTGAGGGCCTCAAAGCTTGATCCCGTGGAGGCACTGCGCTATGAGTAACGCATTCGCCGGCGCATGGATGTACACAAGCCACGAGCATGGGAAGCAATTGCTCTCTGCGGCCATTCGCAGTACCTTGCTCGTGAATGGTTCGTCTCGAGGTGAACCGTGGCAATCTCTGCAATAGATACCGTTTCTCTTGCCTTCCGTCATACTAAGCAACAACTCTTTCAACCCTTTCGCTTCGGACAATGGGTTCGGTTGGCGATCGTAGGACTGCTCGCCGGAGAACTCGGCTCCGGCGGCAGCGGCAATCTCCGGTCCAGCTTCGGACCGGAGAGCGCCCACCCGCTGCCCCCCGGTTTTCCCCACATCGATCCTGCGATTCTGGGTGCCCTCATCGCGTTTCTGATTGTCGTCGGCCTCACCTTCTTCATCGTCATGACATACATCAGCAGCGTGATGCGCTTCGTTCTGTTCGATAGCGTTCTCAGCAAGTACTGCCGCATCGGAGAAGGCTGGTCTCGCCGCCAGGGCCCGGGTTTCAGATTGTTCCTGTGGCACCTGGGTTTCGGACTGGTTGTTCTCTTTGGGCTCGGGGTGTTGGTGGGCATTCCCGCTGCTCTTGCCTATTCCAACGGATGGTTCTCCGCGCCCCGAGCACACATGGAGGGCTGGATTCTGGGGGGGATCGCGGTGTTCTGTGCGGGAATGCTGTTCGCTCTCGCAGTCGCCGTGGTTCACGTCTTCACCAAGGATTTTGTGGTGCCACAGATGGCTCTGGAAGGCATTGGTCCCATCGAAGCCTGGAGTCGCTTGTGGCCGATGCTGCAGGCAGAGAAGGGAGATTTCGCGCTCTACGTCATCGTGAAGATTGCGCTCGCAATCGTCGCCGCAATTATTGTCGGCATCATCTCGGTCATCATCGGCGTGATCCTGGCGTTGCCGGCGATCGGCATGGTCGTGGCTGCTGTGGTTGCGGGGAAAACCGCAGGGCTTACCTGGAATGTGTTCACCATCACGGCCGCGGTCGTGGCAGGATGCATCCTGCTCGGTATCTTCTTGTTCCTAGTTGGGATGATCTCAGTGCCAGTGATGGTGTTCTTCCCGGCTTATTCGATTTATTTCTTTGCGCCGCGATATCGCGCACTGGGCCTGGTGCTTTACCCGGCTCCGCCAAATACAGTCGCGGGCACTGCTCCGCAAGGGTTCACTCCGCCTCCGGCTCCATTACCTGCAGGATAGAGTCTGTTGCGTCGCAATGGGCTACGGCTGGATGGTTTTCAGCTTGGTGGATTTGTGCGGCCAGCTGAAACGCCGGCCCACGATGCATTTGACGATCAGGTGGTCCGTTGCCTGCGTCGCTCCGATGCCGACTCCGAAGTTGAACTCCCATTGCGGGCCAAAATCGATGTCCACCGTCGGGAAGAATTGATGTTCCTGCTCCTGCAGCGGGTCGAATCCATTCAACGAGCCGTATGCTCCGTAATATTCCAGACCTCCGGAAATTCTTCTCGTGAAGTCGAAGCTGACTTTCACATTTGGAGAGAACTCCACACCCTGATTCACTCCTGGCCCGTGCAAGGATCGCTCGAGTGTCGGGTTAAAGCTCAGATACCAGCGATCAATCTTCTTGTCGATGATGGGGCGAATCTCCCACGTCCACGTATCCGCCGAAAACGCCGCGCGCTGATACCCGAATTCCTGTGACAAACTGACGCCCACAGGCCAGTGCCAACTCTCCGGAATCCGTACACGCGGCCGGATATGATCGCCCACCCACTGCCACCCACCCTCCGGCTGGATGCTTGAGAAAACGTAGAAGCCCACTTCCATCCAGCTGTTGACCCCCTGCGTAATCTCGAGCGTCTCGTGCATTGCATGATTCGTGGGCAGAACTCCGTTCTCCACGGTCTTGGTGCCGTCAACCGTGAAGTTGGAGTGGATCTCAACCATGGTCGTGCGCGGCGCAACGGTTTCGTAGGGGTAGACCTGAATTTCGTAGTTTTCCTGGGCGACAGCCAGCGACGCGAACACGACAAGCATCGGGGCGGCAAACAGAAATGAACGCGTCATGAGTGCGAGTGCGGGGCCGAACAGCTCTGATCCTCATAATGCATGGCCCGCCACGAAAGACGCAAACCATGGTACCCGTCGAACAAGTGACTTGGAACGGGAACTCCCATCGGATGCAAGGTGTCTGATCTACCAGACACGCGTGCCCGAGAGGAGCGATTTCCCATGGATTTCTCAATGGCAGGCGGAGGTCCGTCCGGTCCACAGATCAATGTCACGCCGCTCATCGACGTGCTGTTGACGCTGATCATCATGTTCATGCTCGTGGTCTCCATGGATCCGGAGTACGGCGAAAAGGCGCAAATCCCCCAGCCCAATCCCGAAAAGACAGAGACCACACCGCAACCACGCACGGTTGTGATCGAAGTGGTCATGACCAATGGCCAGGCACCCATCGTCAAGATCAACCGCCAGGATGTCTCCTGGCAGGATTTGGACACGCAGCTGACGCGAATCTATCTATCGCGCGTCGAGAAGGTGGCCTTCGTGCGGGGAGACGCCGATGTGGATTTTCAGTATGTCGCCGATGTCATCGACCGTGCCCATCATGCGGGCGTACTGAGAATCGGACTGATGACCAAAGGGCAGCTATTGCCGGGTGAGTAGCTTCGCAGCCCCCAAAGCGTCATCCGAGAAGCACGCCCGTAACCTGTTCTTCTGTCTTCAAGGTGATCCAATGAAAGCAGCAGAGTTGGGCATGTTGCAGACCTGGCGCAAACCGGCAAAGCTGTTCAGCGACTTCAACACGCTCCAGTTCGCGAGCGTCATGGCGATGGTGGTGTTCGTCATCCTGCTGGTGTTCATGACCATCCCCGTGTATTTCCATGGCGCTTCGGTCGACCTTCCGAAGGTGCTCCACCCCATTGCCATGCCGGGCGCCAATCGCGAAGATGCGATCAAGGTCAGCATCACCCGCGACGGCAAAGTGTATTTCGGGAGCGGCCAGGTTCTTCCAGCAGATTTGCCAGCCAAAATAGCGGATTGTCTGAAGGATAAAAGTGTCGAACGCAAGGTCTACATCATTGCCGACATGCGCTCGCGCTGGGGATCGATCAAACCGGTCCTCGAAAGCGTCCACGCCGCAGGCATTCTGCGCGTAGCCTTCCTGGCAAATGAGCGCCGCACCAGCCCAGTGCACTTCTAGCGAAGTCGAGCTTTAATCCCGCGCCCGGTTCTTGATCCAGATCGGCGTACCCATAAATCCAAATGCCGCCCGAATCTGATTCTCCAGGAACCGCTGATACGCAAAATGCAGCTTCACGCCGCGGTTGGTGAAAAGCACAAACGTAGGCGGCGCCACCGACGCCTGCGTCATATACAGAATCTTCACCCGCTGGCGCATCGGCACCGACGCGCGATCGAAATCAACATGCTCGAGAAACCGGTTCATCTCTGAAGTCGACACTCGTTTGCGTCGCTCCGCGTCCACTTCCTCGAGCAGTGGAAAGATCTTTTCCGTGCCCTTGCCGGTTTGCGCTGAAATGAAAACCATCGGGGCGTAACTGAGGAATTTCAATTCGTAGCGTGTTCGCTCCTCGTAAGCCTCGCGATCTCCCGGACGTTTCGTCTCGCGCATGCGCTCCGACTTCGTGGGTCTGCCCGGCTTCTTCTGACCGCTGATCATCACATCCCACTTGTTGACCACGATAATCACCGAGCGCCCGCTCTCGTGCGCATATCCCGCAATAGACGCATCCAGCTGACTGACTCCCTCCGTCGCGTCAATGACCAGCAACGCAATGTCGGCAGCTTCGAGATGTTTTCGCGCCATCACCACTGAAAGCTTCTCGGCCATCAAATGGGTCTTACCCTTGCGGCGAATGCCGGCTGTGTCGATAAACCGGAACCGGCGCCCATTGCGCTCGACCACTTCGTCCACGGCATCGCGCGTAGTGCCAGGAATCGGCGACACAATGGCCCGATCGGAAGCAGTCAAGCAGTTGAGCAAAGTCGACTTGCCCACGTTGGGATGCCCGATGATCGCAACCTTGACCTCGCTCGGCGGGCGTTGGTCGTCGGTGGTTGGCTCCTGCAGTGATTCCCCTGTGTTCTCCGTGTCTTCCGTGGTGAGTTCTGCCGGAAGGATCGCCACAATGGCGTCAAGCAAATCGTCCACGCCACGCGCGTGCTCGGCAGAAATCGGAAACATCTCTCTCACGCCCAGCCGATGAAAGTCATCAATCAGTGAGGCCTGCTTCTCGGAATCGACCTTGTTCACCGCCAGAAAAAGCGGACGTCCCGTCTTACGCAGCAGGCGCACAAGCTCCATATCCGGAGCGGCAAGCTCGGACCGCCCATCCACAACCATAACAATCGCCGCCGCTTCATCGAGCGCCACGCGAGCCTGGCGAAAAATCTCCGACGGAATCAGATCCTTTTCTTCCGGAAGAATGCCGCCGGTATCGACGATCCGCAGTTTCCGCCCACTCCACTCCGCATCTCCGTAAAGCCGGTCGCGCGTGATGCCGGGCTCGTCGCCGACAATCGCCCGCCGCGATCCAACAATGCGATTAAACAGCGTCGACTTCCCTACGTTAGGTCGACCAACAATGGCGATGATGCAGTTTTGTTTGCTCATGTAGGGAAAGCCGCAGCCTGCTTTAGAAAGAATGGAAACGGGTGCCCCATTTCTGGCCTCCTTTGCCAGAAGTGGGGATCTTCGACAGAACAATATCCGGCAATCTCACGACGTGGAGACCGGAACCGCTATTATAAAGATTCCGTGCCTCCGACCTCGCAGCCCGTGTCATCCGCTCCTCCCAGCCGTCCTGCGCCCAGCGGCGAAGACGCCTCCCTGCACCACTTCTTCTCTCCCGGCGGCATCTTATCGCGCACTCATCCGGCCTACGAGTTCCGCCGAGGACAGCTTCAGATGGCCCAGGCCGTCGAGCAAGCCCTCGAAGAAAGGCGGCACCTGATCGTCGAAGCCGGCACCGGTACCGGCAAGACCCTAGCCTACCTGGTCCCGGTGATCCGTTCCGGCAAGCGCGTCATCATCTCCACCGGCACCAAGAATCTGCAGGAACAACTCTTCTACAAAGATGTCCCGTTCCTTGAGCAGGCGCTGTTTGCGGATCATGGAGAGACAGCAGTCTCGGCTGTCCAGCCAGACCACGGTCCTGGACGCCTCTCGGTCTGCTACATGAAAGGCCGCAACAACTACCTTTGCCGGAAGAAACTCTACGACCTCACCGACCAGCCGGTGCTGACGGGTCTGGACGAGATCGAGCAATATCGCGCCATCGCCGCTTGGGAAAAGGCCACATCCACCGGCGACCGCGCCGAACTGGCCGAACTTCCCGAAGCCAGCCTGCTCTGGTACAAACTCGACGCCCGCGCCGACACCTGTACCGGCCAGAAGTGCTCGCAGTTTGAGCGCTGCTTCATCACCGAGATGCGCCGCCGCGCGATGGAAAGCGACATCATCATCGTCAACCATCACCTGTTCTTTGCCGACCTTGCAATCAAACTGCAGTCGGACGGCGCGCCTGACGCAGGAATCCTGCCCGAGGCGGCCGCGGTGATCTTCGATGAGGCACATGAACTGGAAGACATCGCGGGAAGTTATTTCGGAATCTCCGTGAGTAATTTGCGGGTGGAGGAACTGGCGCGCGACGTCGAAAACCTGATGCAGCACAACCGCGTGCTCACACCCGGAATTTCCGGCGCTCTCGGTAGCCTGCGGGACCGCTCGCAACTGTTCTTCTCATTGCTGCCGGCTGGAGATGGGCGCTTTGCCTTCGAGACTCGCCGTGAATTCCTGGAAGAAAACGGAGACGAGTTCATTGCTCTGAATCAGGCCCTCACCCGCCTGTCCGGAGAACTGGAAGCTCTCTCGCAGAAGCCCGAAGAGGTCTTCAGCTTCGTGCGGCGCGCGCAGGAAATTCAGGTTCAACTCGAATTCGCTCTCGAGAACGAAGATCCCAACACTGTGTTCTGGATCGAACGCCGCGGAAAAACGCTTTCGCCGCAGAGACATCGAGGAACAGAGAAATCAAAGGAAACTTACCAAAGCGGGCGGCAACACGTCTTCGTGCAGGCGACTCCCATCCATGTTGGCCCGATCCTCAAAGAATGCCTGTGGTCGAAGCTGGAATGTGCCGTGCTGACATCCGCGACGCTTGCCGTCGGAGGAGGCTTCGACTACATCCGCCAGCGCCTCGGATTCGAACATGCTCGCGAACTCGTCCTGCAATCGCACTTCGATTATCAGAGCCAGTCCCTGCTGTACGTGCCGCCCGATCTTCCCGATCCGCGCACGCCGCAATTCACCGTCAAGGCCGCCGAGCGGATCCGTAAGCTCCTCGAAATCACGCGCGGCCGCGCCTTCGTGCTCTTCACCAGCTATGCCCAGATGAACGACATCCACCAGCGGCTCCTCGGCGAACTCGAATTCCCCATGCTGCGCCAGGGTGATGCGCCGAAAAGCGCGCTGCTCGAGGAGTTTCGCCTCACACCGAATGCCGTGCTCTTCGCGACGTCTTCCTTCTGGCAGGGAGTGGATGTGCAAGGCGAGCAACTCAGTTGCGTCATCATCGACCGCTTGCCCTTCGCCGTGCCCACTGATCCAGTCGTCGCGGCCCGCGTCAAGGCCATCGATGCCGACGGCGGCAACGCATTCTTTCAGTATCAAGTGCCCTCGGCAGTCATCACGCTGAAACAGGGCTTCGGACGTCTCATCCGTTCGCTTCACGACCGCGGATTGCTGGTCCTCCTCGACAATCGAATCCTCAAAAAGCAATACGGCCGCGTCTTCGTCGACAGCCTTCCCAACTACAAGAGGACGACGGATGTGCGCTTGGTGGAAGAGTTCTTTGGGGTGGGTGGCGCGGTTTAGTTACAGTATGAGACGCATCCCTGCGAGGTCCGCTGCACGTTTGTCAAACGTAACGCTATGGCGGCACCCGGCTGCATGAGCGCAACGCTCAATCAAGCAGTCGGCAAAGTCAGAACGACGGGCGCGAAATTGCCGTAAAGCTTGATCGACGATGTCGGACCTTTCCAGCAGAAGTTCTGAACTCTGCAGCAATTTTTCAATGACCGTTGCGATCTCCTGCTTGTTGAATTCATAAGAGAATTGGGCCACCCATGTCAGTTCAGCCGCGACCACGAGTGGCACGAAGCCGGGGGATTCCGGTGACAACGACTCGAAAATCTTCACTGCGGCAGCACTCTGCGCGACATCATCCGCAACGATGTAGCGCACTAATACATTGGTGTCGAGGCCTATCATCGCGAGCGGGCGGCGCCTTTCGCTATCGCCCGGTTCATCTCTTCAATCGAAATCGGCCTTTTCACACGACCTCGAAACAGCCCATTCAGATCCCGGACTGAACCCGTTGCGGGCCGAATAGCGAACAACCCATTCTCGATCTTGAAAAAATCAACTCGAACCCCCGCATCAAGCCCAAGCTCTTCTCGAACCTCTACCGGGACGGTGAGCTGCCCTTTGGAAGTCATGGTGGCGGACGGCATTTTGTTCTCCTTACAATTGATTCTATTTCCTTACATTACTGTAAGGAGACAATTGTAAAAAGTCCAGAGTGGCTAGACGTATTCCCGCTCCTCCCGCCGTATCGCCTTATACCGCTGAAACGCCCTCCGCTCACTCTCCAGCCCCAGCACCGACCGGATCGAGCTTCCGCGAAATGTATGCGCCAGCATCTTCGGACTCTGTGTCAGGACGAACCACGGATCATGCCGCAGCACGGCCGGAATGTGTCGCGTCTTCATCCATCGCTCCGCTTTCCATCGCATGAACTCGACTTCCTCGGCCTCTAGATGCTCTGTGCGAACCACCGCGGTCGTTCCGTCGTATTCCTCCAGTCGATCAATCTGGATCAGTCCCTGCTTGCGGAAGTCCTTCGTCATCGGCGTGCCGGGATACGGCGTGGGATGTTGAATGTACGGCCAATCCACATAGCGCCGCGCAAATTCCAGATTCGCTTCAATCGATTCGCGCGTATCTCCCGGATTCCCCACAATCAGCCCGCCCACCACGTACATGTCATGGCGATGCAGGTATTCGATCGCCTTCAGCGTCGCGTTCCCCATCTCCTGCCCGTTCTTGCGCTCCTGATTCTTCGCCGACGCCCGCAGAAATTCGAGATCGCCCTCGAGGATGTTCTCGATTCCTAAAAAGACGTAGCGAAATCCCGCACGCTTCATCAGCGGTGCCAGGGTTTCGCCGTGATTGGCGATGGACGAAGTCATGGCCTGCACGAAATAGTCGATCTTATTCAACCCCGCAGCGATGATGGCCTCGCACAATGCCTCAAAGCGGTGCACATTCAGCATGATGTTGTCGTCGACCAGGAAGATCGTGCGTGCGCCGTGATCTCGCGCATCGCGAATGTCGTCGATCACGCGGTCGAACGAGTAGGTGAAGAAGTTGCGTCCGCGCATCTCGATAATCGAGCAAAAGCTGCAATCGTAGGTGCAGCCGCGCGAGGTCTCGACCACATCGATCTGGCGCCCCATCAGTGTGTAGCCCTTCAGCAGGCGTGCGTCGCGGTTGGGCAGCCGGACTTCTCCATCCTCCAGTCGGTGCGGAGCGCGAGCCGGATTGTGTAACCAGCCATTCGCGTTGTGAACAGAGAGGCCGTGGATCGCATCAACCGATCCGCCGTGCTCGATCGCGCGCAACAACTCGCGGAATGTGACATCGCCCTCGCCACGCACCAGAAAATCGACGCTCCACGCTTCGTACGCTTCCGGAGCCAGGCTTGGATCGTAACCGCCCACCACAATCTTCACGTCGGGCTTCAGGGCACGGACGAGTTCGACGATCCGCCCTGCGGTGCGCCGCTGGAACGTCATGATGGAGAGTCCAACCACTTCGGGTTGCAGTTCGCGCACCAGCCGCGTCACGGTTTCGCGCACGCGCCCCTGCACCAGAATCAGGTCCGCGACGACCACGCGATGTTGTGGGTCAACGTTGCCGGCCAGCGAGCTAAGCCCGCCGTTAGGCATTCGAATCGCAATCGAGGGCATATGCTCGAACGAATCGGGCATGGAAAGCAGCAGAACGTTCACAGAGTTCCCCTTTGTCTCTGTAGAAAATCAGCAGGGGCGAGTAAACGGTGTCACAGAGTGCGCTAATTCTACCTTAATCCGGGATGTAGCCCCCTGCCGCTCGTACAGTCCGTCCCGGGCTGTAAAATAGAAGTTCGTAAACAGCGGGGCGCACCGGCACGACATCGCCCCTGAAGGGGTTCATGTTCGAAGTCACCGTCGAAGATTCGTTTGCCGCAGGACACTACCTGCGCAACTACAAGGGCAAGTGCGAGAATCCGCACGGCCACAATTACAAAATCCGGGTCACCCTGGCGGGCGCCGAGCTCGACAAGGCCGGCCTTCTGCTCGACTTCAAAGACTTGCGCGAGGTCATGAAGCACGTGATCGAACGGCTCGACCATCAGATGATCAACGACATCGAGCCGTTCACGGTGATCAATCCATCAGCCGAGAACCTGGCGAAGTATTTCTACGACGAGTCGAACAGCCGTTTGCAGTCGGTCACCAACAGCCGGGTTCGCGTGAAGGATGTAACGGTTTTCGAGACCGATACCACTACGGCGAAATACTCGGAATAAGAACTGCGAGGCGCAACCGCTCGCCGCCGGCGACCCTTAAGATGCAGATCACCGAGATCTACAAATCGCTCCAAGGCGAATCCACCTACGCCGGACTCCCGTGCGTCTTCGTGCGCGTCACCGGATGTAATCTCCGCTGCACCTGGTGCGATAGCGAGTACACCTTCCAGGGCGGCCGCAAAATGACCGTCGAAGAAGTGCTCGACGAAGTATCGCGCCTGAGCCCCGGTAGAGGCCTTGTCGAAATCACCGGCGGCGAGCCCATGCTGCAGGAGAAAGAAGTCGTTCCCCTGATGCAGCGGCTGTTGACAGAGGGTTATAGAGTTCTTTTGGAAACCAGCGGCGAGCGGCCGTTGGAGCGCGTTCCGGCTCCTGTGGTCAAGATTGTCGACGTCAAGTGCCCGACCTCCGGAGAAGGCGGCACCTTCTATCAGGAGAATCTCGAAACCCTTACTCCCCACGACGAAGTGAAATTCGTCGTGAGCAGCCGTGCCGACTACGAATTCGCCCGTGACTTTATCGAGCGTCACAGACTCGCAGCGCGTGTGGCCGCCGTGCTCTTCTCGCCGGCGTTCCGCAAAGACGCCAGCGGTGCCCGCAACAGCTCGCACTGTCTGCTCGATCCGCGGGAACTCGCGGAGTGGATGATTGCCGATAACGTTCCAGCAAGGCTCAACCTGCAGTTGCACAAATTTATTTGGGATCCAGCTCTCAAGGGAGTATAAGAGGCAGGCCGAAAAACATAGGATCCATGGGTCCCGCACAATCTCCGCCTTCGAACCGGCAAACGAGGGTCTCACCATGAGCGATACTTACAGCGCATCCAAGGAAGATCTCTTTTTCCCCGCGCGGCGTGCGGCATTCTTTGCCGGCGGACGCCCGAAATCCGAAGCAGCCCTGTGTGCCGAAATGTCGCGCTTGGCCTACGCGCGAAAAGAACCCGTGTTCGGTTTTGCGCGCAACCAAATTCTGCAGGTCCTCGCCGCCATCGGTTTTTCTGATTGCCAGTTTTTCGAGAAGCCGACGCGACCGCAAGGCCAGGGATCGCACGGGTTCCTCGCCATCGACAGTGCAAACAAACTGGCCGTGCTCTCGTTTCGTGGTACCGACGCGGACGATCCCAGCGACCTGATGGACGACGCCAACGTCATCCCAGAACCGTGGCTCGGATCAGGCAAAGTACACTCCGGATTCGCCGGAGCCCTCGCCGAGATCTGGGATCAAGTCCAGGTCGGGCTGGCATCGATCGCCGGCATGCGGCTGCTGATCACGGGACACAGCCTCGGTGCAGCCATGGCCTCACTGGCAGCGAGCCTGCAACTTCCCGCTTCGCTCCACACCTTCGGTTCGCCGCGGGTGGGCGACAAGGAATTCATTGCCGCCCTCGAAAGCAAGCATCTCGACAATCACCGTTTCGTCGACTGTTGCGACATCGTGACGCGCGTGCCACCCGAAGGTTTCTGGGGCTACACCCACATTGGCAAGCCGTATTACATTGATCTGGGGCGTGCGATCGCGCAACGCGATCCTGACGACCCCTACATTTGCAGGGATCAGACCGAAGCCGAGGAGCAATATCTCTTGAACTATGCCTGGCGGGTTGGAGATGTTGCCGTGCGTCCACTAGCTGACCACGCTCCCATCAACTATGTGTGGCCCGTCTCGGCCGCTCCGGCAGGCATCTAAACTGACAGTGATGACCGGAAAGAACAAACGGGCAGTAGTCCTCCTCAGCGGCGGCATGGATTCCTGCGTCTGCGCGGCCTTGGCCGCCCGCGACTACCAGGCCGCCGCGGTTCACGTCAGCTACGGACAGCGCACCGAAGAGCGCGAACACCAGTCCTTCCTCGCCATTTGCCAGCGCCTGCAAATCCACGACCGCCTGATGGTTCGCAACGAAGCGTTGGGCATGATTGGTGGCTCTGCTTTGACTGACGAATCCATCGCTGTTCCCGAGGCCGAAAACGTCGGCCGCTCAATTCCAGTCACCTACGTGCCCTTCCGCAACGCCCACTTTCTTTCCGTCGCGGTCAGTTGGGCCGAAGTGCTCGGAGCGCAGAAGGTGTACATCGGCGCGGTGGAGCCCGACAGTTCCGGATATCCCGACTGCCGCCCCGCGTACTACAAGGCATTCAATGAAGTGGTGAGAGCAGGCACGAAGGAAGGATCGATCGAAATTGTGACGCCGCTGATTGCCATGCACAAGGCCGAGATCGTGCGCCTTGGCCTTGAACTGAATGCGCCCTTCGATTTAACTTGGTCTTGTTACAGCCGCGAGGATCGTGCCTGTGGAGTCTGCGACAGTTGCGTGCTGCGCCTTCGCGCTTTTCAGGCGGCGGGAGCGCAAGATCCGATTCCGTACGTGGCTCGAGAGAGTTAGTTGCCGGGAGGCAATATGAAAAAGCGTTTCGCAATTCTTTTGACCGCTGTGCTGGCCGCGGCATTCTGCGTACCCGTGGCCTTCGCGCAAGCGTCAGGAACTGTTAAGGGCACCTGCAAAGATATGAATGGCGCGCCGGTCGTCGACGCGGTGATCGTTTTTGCCAATCAGGACACAGGTCAGAAATACACCCTCAAGACCAACAAGAAGGGCGAGTATTTCTCGCTTGGCCTTGCGTCCGGGAAGTACGTCGTCACGCTGTACAAGAACATGGACGAAATGAAGGCCAATCACCAACTGGATTCGGTGAAGGGCTACCAGGTTGCGATCGGCGACAACGACCCGTTGGACTTTGACCAGAAGAAACAGCAGGAGGACGCCGCCAAGGGAGTCGGTTTGACGCCTGAGCAGTTGAAGCAGCGGCAGGAGCAGGCGGCCAAGCAGGAGAAGGAGGTTAACACCGTCAAGTCGCTGCAAGGCAAGCTGGACGCAGCGAACGCGGCCATCAACACCAAGGATTACGACACCGCCATCGCCGCTCTGACCGAAGCGAATCAGATGGATGCCACCCGTGACGTCCTCTGGTATCGCCTGGGAGACGCCTATCGCTTATCAGCGCCCGCGCAAACCGACAAAGCGGAAAAGCAGAAGCGCTACGAGTCCGCCGTTGACGCATACAACAAGGCGATTCAACTCAAACAGGACGCTCTTAGCAACGGCAAAGAGAAAGACGCAGCCAAAGCGACTCAGCAATTGGCCGGCTTCTACATCAACATGGCTGACGCCTACGCGAAATCGGGAAAAATCGATGACGCGGTCAAGAGCTACGAGACCGCAGCCAAGGCCGATCCGACTTCCGCCGCCGGAGCGTACTTTAACATCGGCGCCGTTTACACCAACGCCGGCCGTGTCGACGATGCCAATGCTGCATTTGACAAGTGCATTGCTACGGATCCTACGAAGGCCGAGGCTTACTATCAAAAGGGCGTCAATTTGATGGGGAAAGAGACCATCCAGGGTGGCAAGGCGGTCCCCGCGCCCGGTACCATCGAAGCCTTTCAGAAGTATCTGGAGATCGCTCCCGATGGCCCCAACGCGCAAAATGCGAAGGATATGATTTCCAGCTTCGGCGTCGCCGTCGAGACTGGTTTCGGCAAAAAGAAACCCCCGAAGAAGTAGATCGTCTTTCGATACAGTCACTTACAGGTAACTAGAAGGGGCGGCCGCAAGCCGCCCCTTTCGCCTGTTTGCGGTTACGAAGGGGTATGCACCTTAATAGCCTTCGCAGCCGCCCTGCCTCGCGGTACAGTCTACCTATAGCTTTCTTCCCGTTCTGTGGTGCGCGCGATTCCGCCCGTGTGAGGACGAATGGCAGCACCGACAATTGCCCCAATTTCCGTTGCCTTAGAAGATTTCTCTGGAAGTGGCCACATGGCGACTCCGGCTTTGCTGGGCGCCATGCTGCGTGCCGGTGAAAAGATTAGCGATCTCGTTTTTTCCCCCGGCCGTCCTCCGCAGGTCCAGGTTTACGGGCAGATGATCCCCGTGCAGGTGCAGGGGTTCACCGTTCTCACGGCCGACGACACGCGGCACATCGCCGCCGATCTCATTGGTGACAACAAGCAGGCGATCAGCACTTTGCGCGAGCACGGTGCCTGCGATATCTCGTACGGGCTGCCGGGCCTGGCGCGCTTTCGCGTCAACATCTTCATCCAGCGCGGCAGTTGCGCTGTCGTGATGCGCGTCATTCCGACCAACATTCCCGACTTCGCATCCCTTCGCCTCCCGCAGCAGCTTTCCGAAATCACCAAGCTGCGCGATGGAATTTTTCTGGTAACCGGATCCACCGGATCGGGCAAGTCTTCGACCTTGGCCGTGCTGCTCGATGCCATCAATCGCGAGAAGTACTACCACATCATCACCGTCGAGGATCCGATTGAATTTCTGCACAATCACAAGTGTTCGACGATTCATCAGCGCGAATTGCACAGCGATACGCCCAGCTTCGCCCATGCGTTGCGCTCGGCCATGCGCCAGGCACCCAAAGTAATTCTGGTTGGCGAAATGCGCGACCGCGAGACCATCGAAATCGTGCTCGAAGCCGCCGAGACCGGGCATCTCGTCCTCTCGAGCTTGAATACCATGGATGCTTCCAAGACCGTGGAGCGCATTGTCAGTTCGTTCAGTCCGGCTGAACAGCAATCGATACGCGCGCGTTTCGCCAAGTCGTTCCGCTACATCGTCTGCCAGCGCCTGATGCCGAAAACGGACCGAAGCGGACGCGTCGCGGCCTTCGAGATCCTCAAAGCCAATGCCCGCACTCGCGAATGCATTGAAAAAGGCGAGCGTGAAAGCGGCACTCTGCTCGATGCCATCAAGGCCGGCACATCCGAAGGTATGCAGCACTTCGACTCCGAGATCGCGGAACTCGTGCAGGATCGCGTCATCGATCTCGAGACGGGGTTGTCCTTCGCCACCAACCCGGGTACGTTGGGCCAGGAACTAGCCCGTTAGGCTCACTGCTCAGCGGCCGAGCAAGCAACGCCCGCCATCCTCTATCATCTTTGCATGCCCGTTGCACAATCGTCTGCTGTGTTGAGCTTCGAGGATGCTCGCCACGCTGTGGAAGAGCAAGCATCGTCGCTCTCAGCCCGTGAAGTGGAATCGACCGATCTGCTCTCCGCCGCCGGACGCGTCCTCGCCGATCCCGTCCTTGCCGATCGCAACCTCCCTCCATTCCCACGCTCCACGCGCGACGGCTACGCCGTCCGCTCGGAAGATGTAGCGCGAACGCCCGCAACGCTTGAAGTCATCGGTGAAATCAAAGCCGGCGAAAACCCGGACAAGATTCCTGCCAGAATCGGCTCGGGACAATCCGCCTCGATTATGACCGGAGCCCCTGTCCCCGACGGCGCCAATGCGGTCGTCATGGTGGAGTACACGTCGCAGAACGGCAGCCGCGTGGAAATCTCGCGCACCGTTACGCCCGGAGAAAACATTGTTCCCCGCGGCGCCGAAGCCCGCAACGGAGCCGTTCTCGTCGAGAAAGGTGAGCGCCTCAACGACGCCGCGATCGCCCTCGCTGCTTCCGCCGGAAGAGCAACGCTGCCGGTGTACAAACGTCCCCGAGTCGCCGTACTCACCACTGGTGACGAGATCGTTCCGATCGATTCAACTCCCGGCCCAACGCAGATTCGCAACTCCAACAGCTACTCGCTCGCCGTACAGATTCGGCATGCGGGTGGCGAACCGGTGCTGCTGGGGATCGCTCCCGACGAGCCGACGCAATTGCGTAGCATGATCCAGCAAGGCCTCAAAGCGGATCTGCTGCTGATGACCGGCGGTGTCTCCATGGGACGCTACGACCTCGTCGAACAAGTCCTGGCGGAACTGAAGGCAGAATTCATTTTCACGGGAGCGAAAATCCAGCCCGGCCGCCCGGTTGTATTCGGCCGATGCGCAGCGTCTTCCAAGCCGCGCACTTATTTCTTCGGCCTGCCGGGGAACCCGGTCTCGACGATGGTGACTTTCGAACTCTTCGCCCGGCCCATGCTCGAAGCTCTCGCGGGAATGTCTCCGCGGAAACTGCGGTTCGTCTATGCCAAACTAAAATCCGAAATTAAAGTGAAGCCCGGCCTGAAGCGTTTCCTCCCCGCAATTCTCTCGGGAGAATTCGAAAACTCGCAGGTCGAACTTGTTCCCTGGCAGGGCTCGGGAGATATAGCCGCAACAGCGCGCGCGAACTGCTACATAGTCATTCCGCCAGACCGTGAAGTTTTTGCGACCGGAGAATTTGTTCCAATCCTGATGCGGTAGCACCCGAAGACCGAAGACCGAAGACCGAAGACCGGAGACCGAAGACCCCCTCCCTTCCCATGTAAGATAGCTACTGCACACTGGATGCCCAAAAAACTCTCCCACTACGACCCCGCAGGCCGCGCCCGCATGGTCGATGTCTCCGCCAAATCTGCGACCCGGCGGGAAGCCGAAGCCAGCGGTTTTGTGGCGATGAATCCCGCGGTCCTCGCATCCTTGCCCAAAAATCCCAAGGGAGATCCGCTGGAAGTCGCACGCATCGCCGGCATCATGGCCGCAAAACGCACGTCGGACTTGATACCGATGTGCCATCCGCTGCCGCTCTCCCTCGTTGATGTGGAAGTGCGCGTGTGCGAGAATGGCCTCGCGATTACCTCGAAAGTTGCGACGACGGCAGAAACCGGCGTCGAAATGGAGGCGCTCGTTGCGGTGAGCGTCGCTGCGCTCACGATTTACGACATGCTCAAGGCTGCGGACAAAGGCATCGAAATTCGCGAGATCGTGCTGGAGCGCAAAAGCGGCGGCAAGAGTGGAGAGTACCGGCGCCGGAAGTAGCGGCGAGAACAGGATTCATGGCCGACAACGTCAAGCTGCTCGTGGTGGACGACAATCCGATGGTGTTGGCAATGCTGCAGCAGGCTTTGACGCCGCTCGGGAAGGTCATGACGGCAACTGATGCTGCCGACGCGCTCCTCAAAGCGGTGGATGAGCCTCCCGATCTGCTCGTCTGCGACTACCGCATGCCGGGCATGGATGGAAAGCAGCTGGTGGAGAAACTGAAGAGCCGCCCCGCCACCGCGAACTTCTCCACCGTGTTGATGGCCAGTAAGGCAGACATCAGTGAGCGCCTCTCGCCCCAGGATGCCGCCGACGACTATCTGGAAAAGCCCTTCTATCTGAAAGACGCCACACGCCGCGTGAAGCGCATGATCGACCGCATCGCGCTTGAGAAGATGGCCAAGACTGCGCCCTCCGACGGCGTGGTTCGCGGCAATCTCTCGCAGATGAACGTCATCGATCTGATGCAATCGCTCGAAATGGGCCGCAAGAGTTGTCAGCTTTCCCTAAGCAATGAAGGCGACAACTGCGAGGTGTTTTTCGTCCAAGGCCAGGTCAAGCACGCCACGTACGGTTCGCTCGTCGGGGACGAGGCGGTCTTCAAAGTTCTGCGCTGGACCGGCGGGAACTTCCAACTCGACTTCGAAGGCAAGACCGACAAAGAGACCACGCAGCTCAACACCCAAGGACTCCTGATGGAAGGCCTGCGGCTGCTCGATGAGTCTTCGCGCGATGGCGGCGGCGAAGCCGAATCGGCTCCGGAAGCCGCACCCGCGCCGGTTGCAGCCGCCATTCCGTCCGCTCCGGTAGCCCGCAAAAAGAAAGACGAAGAGGAAGATGTCCTCCTCGATGGCTGATCCCGCTCCTGACAGCACCACGAATCACGTAGGGACAGCCGCCTCGGCTGTCCAGCGAGGGCGAAGCCAAGCAGCGCGAACCATCTCCAGATGTCACACGAAACAAAAATTCCCGCGGCGGTCGTGACGGTCAGCGACTCCTGCGCGCGCGGGGATCGCCAAGACCTCTCTGGCCCGGCAGTCGCTCAATTCCTCGAAAAGCTGAAGTTCTCAGTAGTGTCTCGGGAAGTTGTTCCCGACGACGTCATTAAAATCCAGAATTTGTTGATCGGCCTGGCGCGCGAAGTCCGACTGATCGTGACTACAGGCGGCACAGGCATCGCCCCGCGCGATGTCACACCAGAAGCCACCCGCGCCGTGTGCGACCGCATACTCGACGGCATCGCCGAACGCATGCGCACCGAGGGCCTGAAGAAAACTCCGTTTGCGGCGCTGAGCCGAGGCATCTGCGGAGTGCGTGGCAAAGCCTTAATCCTGAATCTGCCGGGAAGTCCCGCAGGAGCAGTCGAATCCTTGGAAGCAGTAGCGAATCTCATCCCGCATGTCATCGATCTGCTAAGCGGCAAAACAGAACACGGGGACCATACCCGACTCACGTAGGGACAGCCGCCTCGGCTGTCCGGCCGCGACGATGTCTGTCGCGGCAGGCCTTTCGCCGACACCCTTATCGAGCCCCAGGCCCCAAAATCGCCCGACCCGGATACACACCAGGCACCAACTTCCCCGCATCAATCAGCACAGTCCCCGCCACGACCAACTCCCGCACCCCCACGCTCGGCTCCATGGGCTTCTCAAATGTCGACCGGTCGCTGATGGTCGCCGGATCAAACGCCACAATGTCGGCATCTGCGCCCTCCTGCAGACGCCCCTTGCGCCGCGCATCGGGCGTCGATCGTTCCAGCACCTGCGCCGGCATCAGTGTCATCTTGCGCAACCCATCCATCAGGCTGAGGGTTTTCTTTTCGCGCACGTACTGCGCGAGCACGCGCGAGTAAGTCCCCGCGTTGCGCGGATGCCCATCGGCCCCGTCGCTCGCGATCATGATTAGCGGATTCGGAATCGTCGCATCGACCGACTCCTGCGTATTCGCAAACACGAGTACACTCTGCGGCTTGCTGGAGGCGTGCAACTCATCGAAGCGTTCCTTGGTGAGATGCTCGCCGGTCTCAGGTAGCACCAGCCCGCTGTAGTCGATACCAAGTTTCTCGCGCCATCCCGGATTGAACAGAGCGGAATTGACCATCGTCATGCCCGCGATATATGGATAAGCCTCCGTGGTTACATCGAGCCCACGGGCCCGCGCTCCTTCGATCAGCGAGAGGCACGCCGGTGTGTCGCGCAAGCAGGTGCTGTTGATGTGAACAATGTGCAATGGCGCACCTGAGATCGCTGCTGCCCCAATAACTTCCTCCACGGCCTCAATTGCCGAACCCGGCTCGATCCGACCGAAGCTGCGCAAATGCGTGTACACCGGCACCTTGCGCTCGGCGGCCAGCCGGAACATGTCGATGACTTCCATCCGCGTCGCGCCCGGAACGTATTGAATCCCCATGCCAATGCCGAGTGCGCCGCGGTCGAGTTCCCCCCGCAATCGTTGCTTGATGCGCGAAAGTTGTTCGTCGGTCGCGTGCTCATCGGTGGCCGGTCCGCTCTTGGGAAGAATCTCGGGAATGCCCGCATGCGGGCCAGACGTCCCCGGATTGAGCGGCGCGCCAAAGATGAGAGACCGTGCAGCCACGTGGCTCGCGGTCGTCCCGTAGTGAATCAGCGATTGCCCTTCCTTCAGTTTCAGAAACGCCGCCACGTCGGGAACGCCAATTTCCATTTCGAGCGCTGTGGTCACGCCATCGAATGCCTTGACGTACTGGCTGGCGGGTTCCTGTCCGTGCTGATGGAGATCAATGAATCCGGGTGCGACCACGAGTCCGGCAACATGGATCACGCGCTTGCCCGGCAGTGCTTCCGCCGAAATGCGGGCGATCTTGCCATCGCGGATTCCAACATTGCGAACTGCGTCGAGTCCGGTCTCAGGGTCCATCACCCGTCCGCCTTCCAGCACGAGGTCGTATTGCTGAGCGGCCGCGAGAGTGCTGAACATCAGAATGCCCAACCACAACCGAAGAATGCGCATAAACGCTCCGAAGTCAGCGATGATAGCAGGCACTTCAACAGTAAACTGGTAAAACTGCCAAGCCCTGCCTGACACATTTCTTTCGTCACGTTACACTGACTATTCGCTTTGAAGAAAATCGGACACATTCTGGCTCGCTACACGGCTTGGATCCTGGGATTAATGAAGGTGTTGGGGATCTGGGGTGTGTTCGTGATCGCATTCGCCGACAGCGCCCTGCTCGGCATGCCTGTCGATTTGATCGTCGGCACCTACGTCTATCAGGATCACCGCCGCATGCTGATCTACGTCGTAATGGCGGCGCTGGGCTCGGCACTCGGCAGCGTTCCGCTCTACCTCATCGGATATCTGGGCGGCGAGAAACTGCTGCGCAAGCGCATTCCTGAGGAGCGGTTCCTCAAAATCCATCGCTCGTTCGAGCAAAATGAATTCTGGGCCCTGATGTTCCCTGCGATGCTGCCGCCACCCACTCCATTCAAAGTCTTCGTGCTCGCCGCTGCCGTATTCGAGATGAAGTTTCGCGATTTCCTTGTCGCGATCTTTGCCGGAAGGTTTGTGCGCTTCCTGGTGCTGTCAATCCTTGTGCTCTGGTTCGGACCGCAGGTCATCAGCCTGTTCGGCGGAGTCGTGAAGCAGCACTGGCTCCTGTTGTTGGGAGCGTTGCTGGAAGTGGGGCTGATCGTGTGGCTGATAGTGCGCGCAAGAAAATTGAAGAAAAAGTAATTTCTCAGCGACCCCCACGGTTATTCTCTGCGGTCGTGGCGCATTTCTTGGCGCTGAGCAGTAGTCTTTAACCGCAATGATCGCAAAGACTAAACGGCGGCTCGACGATCTCCCGATCCGAGCTTTCCCGCCAAAGACTGCACCAGCACCGGCGCTCCGAACATCAGCGTTGTGAAGAGCAGATCTCCTTCCACGGCTCGCCGGAAGAACGGCAGTCCCGCGTCATAGCAGGTCATCAAGCCGGCGAAGGTGTGCGGATACATCTCCCACGCAGCCCAAACCGCGAAGTTGCTGAGCACGAAAAATGCGATGGAACCGGCAAGCGCCGTGCCCAGAATTCGCACTGCTCCCGACCGTTGTTTCAGAGTCGATCCCAGGCCCAGCATTCCGGCATACCACGCCCACGTCACGAAGTGGTCCCAGGTGAAGGGATAGCGGTATACGACTGTGGTCAGAACAACGTCCGATGCCGCGAGCAGCACCAGCGGCACCCACATCTGGCGGCGCGGTCCACGCGCCGCAAAGAACAGGAGCGCAGCGCCCACAGGTGTGAAGTCAAGAGGATGAGGTAGGAATCGGAGCGCAACCGCAACCAGAATGAAAACGTATGCCAGCATGATCACCTCGGAAGACGAATTCTTATTCTGTGCGCTACCGCCACCGCCGTCAAGTCCAAGACCACGTAATGGGTGCCCCACTTCTGGCCGACTTTGCCAGAAGTGGGGATTCTTCTATAGGACGAAACCAGGGGCGAGACCAACATCCGGCCTACCGCCCCCCGAGGTCGGGCTCAATCACGATCCCATTCCCGGTGTCATACACATCGCCGAGGATCCGCAGGTTTTTGTCCACCTTCACGCCAACCCCCAGCACGCGGCGTCCCCGATCTCCGCGAAATGATCCGGGAATCTGCACGTAGCGCAGATCCTGAAAGTGGACGATGTACGCGTCTTCGGCTTCGAGACGCTCCGTTTCTGTGATGGGATACTGCGCCCAATCCAGAAACGCGCGCCCGGCATACGAATTTTTCGCCGCCAGCGTGACCGGGGTATCTTCCGGCTTGTAACGGATTTCCATGCGACCTTCGGGATCGACTTCCGATGCTAGGGTATCGACGGGCGCGAGCGCAAAGAAGGTAGGCGTTTCCACGACTCCATACCAGTGGAACGGATCGACCCACTTCGGATAAGCCGACACGCGCACGGGATCAACCCCGTTATAGGTTCGCGCTTCCAGGGCAGCTACGGCACGACGATGTTCAAAATCGCGCACGCCCCATATCAGAACCACGCCAATCAGGGCCAGCGCGGCGGCGATGCGGCCACGTGGCCCACGTTTTCGAGCGCCGATCTCGGTATCGATCAAAGACGAAAGCACAGGCACGATCAGTCCCAGGACGAGAAACGCGAGCATCACCGGTTCAATGATGAAAACGATGTCCCACGAATACCACTTTTCCAGAAATGGCCAGAAGGGGCGCACGCCATAATTGTTCGTGAAGTCGAGCAGGATATGACTCAGCCCGCCCAGGCACGCGTAGAAAAAAAGCACACCCCATCGCAGCGGAAGATTCGGATCATGGGTCTTCCGGCCGCGCAGTTGCCACACGAGATACACAAAGGCCAGCACTACGACGGCATCGATCGGCACTCCCAGAAACGAGTGGGTAAAACCACGATGATGCTCGAATCCGAACGCGCGGCCCCAGAATCGTCCGATGATGTCAAGATCGGGAGCTTCCGCTGAGAGCGTAAGAGTCAGCGTGGCGAGCGCCGTTTTGCGATTGAGCCCGGCACGCCCCATACAAGCGCCGGTCAGAAAGTGGGTGACGGGTTCCAAGCGGTGAAAGGTATTCTATTTCGCCGGGCCGCGATTTCACCAGTGGGTTCTAGTTTCTCCCCGTGTTCCTCGGTGGTGCCAACAACGTCAGAGCGTCAGGAACCATGGAAATCTCAGCCGGCAGGCTGCCGATCAGTTCGCCATCGGCCTCTACATAGATCTTGCTTGCAGACTGTTCCGGGATATACGAACACGAAACCTTCGCTGCAGAAATCAGGTCGATCCCCGGAACCTTCCATGAAACTCCGAGGAGACTGCGCGCCACATAGGTCAGGTAATCCAGTCGGCTGGCGGTTCGGCAAAGGATCAGGCGCAGGTCGTTGCGATCAAGCGAGGCTCCCGGCGCGAGTTCGCGCACAACGCCGCCGAAATCGCGTATGCGCACGGCCAGCATTTCAGTAACGTCTGCTTGCTGCTCGCGGCTCTCGCTATCGGAGTACTTCACGCGAAAGCGCGTCATCGGATAGCTGAACCACATATGCCACGCTTTGGCGTAGTAGGCCGCCATGCCATGCCGCTGCTTCGTTGCAGCAACCAGCTTGTAGAAGAGATGAGCATCCACGCCGATGCCCGCCGCGATGACGAAGTAACGCGCGGCCGAACACCCATGGAGGTCACAACAACTGATCCGCCCTACGGCAATGCGCCGCGGCTGGGCGCTGAGTGCGGCTTTCGCTGCGGCGGGAATGTTGCGCGGGATTCTGAGATCGTGCGCTAAGGCGTTCGCGGTTCCGATGGGCAGAATTCCCAGCGCGACCGGCGTCGTCGCCAGGAACTGCGCGATATTGTTGATGGTCCCATCGCCGCCGCAGGCGAACACTGTGTCACAACCTGCAGCGATCGAAGCCCGGGCTACCTCGCCGGCGTGTTCGCGAGATTCTGTAGGGAAGAGTTCAGCCTCAACGCCGCCCAGTTTCAGAATCGTGAGCGCGGACTGTAATTCCCGCTGGCGCTGCTTGCTGCCGCCCGAATCCGGATTGTAGAGCAGGGCCGCCTTTCGCATACCTGGATCGAAGCGTGATTCTACCTGATGCGAAAATCGTCGAGAGGGTGGTCAGCGGGAGCCCCAATCCCACATCCCGAAGATAGCCTTTTGCGGAAGCGGATGCCCGGTTTGACGCGCCAACATGGCGATCTGTCCCCGATGGTGCGCGTCATGTGCGATCAGGTAGCCAAGGAAGCCGGCTACGTCGGGTTTGAATCCGCGGACTCGCCCGTTCCCTGTAAGCGCCCGACTTATGATCACGCTCAATGCGTGCCGGCTGTATTCCAGCCCGCGCATGGCTTGTGCAGGGGTGACCTTGGCGCGATCCAGTTGCTCGGGAATTTCCTCGGCCTTGGCGGCCTTGAGCCACATCACGCGCACATTGTGCATGTGCGCGAACATGGCCGCGACCGTGCGGCCTTTCCCTCCCGGTGGTTTTGCCTTCCATGCAGCGCGGGGAAGATGGTCGATCAGATACTGGTTGATCCGGTTGTTCGTATTGAAGGCGTTCAACAGCGCGAGCGGCAACTCACTGGAATACATGGCCGCTGCAGGGACGGCTGGTGATTTCTGAATCTTCGGCATGTCCTTCCCTTCTTATCCCGGAGGACCTTGGCAAGAGCCCAAATTTGGCATAAGCTTGGCCCACTTGCAAGCAGTGTATTTTCATGTTTTCCACTGATGTTTTCTTTGCGGTCAGGGGCTCGATTTCAGATTGAATCTCAGGAGGATTCACCAGATGAAAACTCTGGCGAAGGTGTTGTGCGGTGTTTTGCTCTCCACCGGCCTTTGGGCTCAGGATCATGCTTCTCATGCGAAGAGTCGTCCCGTCGTGCTGGTGACCGGACTGAGCGATCTGCATCATCCCGTCACCACCCATAGTCCGGAAGCGCAGAAGTTTTTCGACCAAGGACTGCGCTATATCTACGCCTTCAATCACGACGAAGCCGCGCGCTCCTTCCAGCATGCCGGGGAGCTCGATCCGAAAATGGCGATGGCCTTCTGGGGAGTCGCCGAAGCCGTAGGACCGAACTACAACGATCCTGCCGATCCCGACCGCTACAAGAAGGCGCACGATGCCGCGCAGAAAGCCGTCGACCTTTCTTCGTCCGCCACGCCCAGCGAGCAGGCTTACATCCAGGCGATGGCCAAGCGCTTTCCCCCTGATCCAAATTCCGACCTGAAGAAAGCTGCCGAGGAATACCACGACTCCATGCGCGAAGTGGCCAAGCAGTTTCCCGACGACCTTGATGCCGCAGTACTTTTCGCCGAGTCCGGCATGAATCTGCATCCTTGGGGCCTGTGGCATCAGGACGGCACACCCGAGGCCGGCACCGAAGAGATTGTCGCCACCCTCGAGTCTGTGCTGAAGCGTGATCCGAACCATCTGGGCGCGATTCACTACTACATTCACACCGTCGAGGCTTCGAACAATCCGGAGCGTGCTCTGGCCGGTGCGAATCGGCTGGCGGCCCTCGCACCAGGCGCTGGACATATCGTCCACATGCCTGCGCATGTGTACATTCGCACGGGCGACTACGAGGCGGCGGTCAAGACTAACGAGCAGGCTGCGGAGGTTGATCGCGCTTATATCAAGGCAAGCGGCGCGCAAGGCATCTACCCGATGATGTATTACAGCCACAACCTGCACTTTGTGGCGATCTGTGGCGCCATGAACGGGCGCTACGCGGAAGCTCGCAAGAACGCCGACCTGCTGGTCGCCAATGTCGGTCCACATGTAAAAGAGATGCCTCCGCTCGAAGGCTTCATGACGATTCCGATCGCCGTGGAAATCCGCTTCCATCACTGGAACGAGATTCTCAAGATGCCTGCGCCGGACCCTTCCATGAAAGCAACCAGCGTGTTCTGGCACTTCGGCCGCGGTCTCGCATTGGCGGGAACGGGCAAGATCGCCGAGGCGGAAGCGGAATACAAGATCGTCTCAGAAGCCGAAGCCGCGACTCCTCCTGATGTGGTTTTCCAGATGCCGATCAATAACAAGACGAAAGATATCCTGAAGATTGCCGAGAATGTGCTGGGCGCGAAGATTGCGCTGGCCAAAAAAGATAGCGCCGCCGCAGTCTCCATGCTTCGGGATGCCGTCGCCATTCAGGACAAACTGAATTATGGTGAGCCGCCCGACTGGTTCTATCCGGTCCGCGAGAATCTGGGCGGTGCGCTGCTGATGACCGGGGACGCGGCCGGTGCGGAAAAAGTCTTCCGCGAAGATCTTGACCGTAATCCCAGAAACCCGCGTTCGTTATTTGGCCTGCGCCAGGCATTGCTGCAGCAGAAGCGCGACTACGACGCCGGATTCGTCCAGAAACAGTTCGACGCCTCATGGAAAGGCAGTTCGCAGGCGCTGAAACTGGACGACCTGGTGTAATCAAAGCTCACGGAGGGACAGCCGCTTCGGCTGTCCAGCGAGCGAAGCGAGCCCGGCGAAGAGGGATGGGGGTTTCCGGTGTGTAGAAGTATCGTGGGGTAGGTTTCTCTTAGATCTCCGCTTTCGTGGTCGACCCGCTCGGCTTCGCCTTCGCGGGACAGCCGAGGCGACTGTCCCTACGCGAGTAACGGTCTATCCACGCAGGCGGCCATGATGGCCTCAACGTGCTTTGGAGCAACGAAGCTTCAGAGTGAGAGGCATTAGGCTGTAGGGGAAAAAGCGCGCATCACGGTACGATAGCTGCGCCTTTATCTTTCCCCTGGGGTTAATGAATGAAATTTCCTCTAGCAGTCTCGGCCGCGTTCCTCTCGTTTTCCCTATTCTCTTCCGCACAATGCACTCTTCCCAGCGTTCCTTCTGCCGGCACTCCCGACCTGACGTTTGACGGCTACGCAACGCAGAATGGTCCTGGCTGGACTGGAGCTGATGGTACTTATTCCGTCGCCCTCCCCGACGGCACGAATCTGTTTGTCTGGTCTGATTCGTACATCGGTACAGTTGATCCGACGACTCGCCTGCGCAAGAGCAATCTCTTCTCCGCGCACAATTCCCTGACGATCCTCAACCAGTCCACCGGATCGTGGACAACGGTCGGTTATCCTCCGAAAACAACTTCGTACTTCGCTCCCACCAACAAGAAAAATTGGTACTGGGTCGGTCAGCCGATGGTGGTGCAGCCGAGCCCCGGCAACTACCAGGTCAAGGTGATGCTGGCGGAGTGGACCGGCGCATTCAAGTTTGTGGGACACTCCGTTGCCACGCTGTCGTGGCCGAGCCTGTCGATCCTATCCATTACGCCGATCACTGGACTCGACACGAGCCTGGTGTGGGGGACAAGAATCCTGCAGATTGGTAATGCTTTCTACATCTACGGACTGAAGGATCCCGGCACCAACACAAAGACGCCTTACATCGCGCGCCTGACTTCGCTCGGCAATCTGACCAATGGAGCGAAGTGGCAGTTCTGGAATGCCACGCAGGCAAAATGGTTGCCTGGAGAGGCCAACGCTAGTGCCATGAGCGGGGTTGCCGCAGTGACGCCGGAGTACTCGGTCGATCAGCTCTCCTATAACGGCGGCAAATTCTACCTCATGACGGGTATGGACCCGCTGAATCCACCGTTTCCTCTGTGGAGTAACGTGACCACGTGGTATTCCTGCTCGCCGCAGGGACCGTGGTCAAGGAAAACGACGGTGTACACCGCGCCCGAGGCGGGTGCCAACGGCTGCAAGACGGGAACACTGGTGACCTACAACGCCAAAGCGCATACGGAGTTGATCAACGCCGACGGAATCCTGGTGTCGTACAACGTAAACGCGAACGACGGTTCCGATCTCGTCTGCGCGGATGACTACAAACCCAGATTCGTAAGAGTCCCGATCTCTGGAGTGACAAAATAATCAATTACCACCACGTAGGGACAGCCGCCTCGGCTGTCCCGCGAAGGCGAAGCCAAGCGGCGCAGCACGAAATCGGGAAATCTAAGAAAAACCAACGCCACGAAACGCCTTCAAAACTGGGAACTCGACTTCCATTCTCAAGGCTCGCTGCGCTCGCCGGACAGCCGAGGCGGCTGTCCCTCCGCGGCTGTCCCTCCGCAATCTGATCCTCATATAATCTTCTGCAATGCCCGCCGCGAAAGACATCGAAAAACAGATCGAGGCCCTGCGCGAGAAGATCCGCCACCACGAATACCTTTATTACGTTCTCGATCAGCCCTCGATCAGTGATCAGGAATTCGATCGCCTGATGCAGCAGCTCAAGGACCTCGAAGGCGAGCATCCTGCGCTCATCACGCCCGATTCTCCGACGCAGCGCGTTGGCGGCAAGCCCCGCGAAGGATTCGTCAAGGTCCGGCATTCCTCGCCCATGCTGTCGCTCGACAACACTTACAACGAAGATGAATTGCGCGCCTGGGAACGCCGCGTACACGAACTCAGCGGGCGCAAGGACGTGGATTACGTTTGCGAACTGAAACTCGACGGCATGTCGCTCGCGCTCACCTACGAAGAAGGCCGCCTCGCACGGGGCGTGACCCGTGGTGACGGAACCACCGGGGAGGATGTCACGCTCAACGTGCGCACCGTTCGCTCCATCCCGCTTCTCATTGACCGCGACAAGCTCAAGAAGGCGGGCATCCCGCCGACTTTTGAAACGCGCGGCGAATTGCTGATGCCGACCGCCGCCTTCAAGAAGCTGAATGAAGAACGCGAGCGCAACGGCCTGGCAACATTCGCCAATCCGCGCAACTTTACAGCAGGAACTGTCCGGCAACTGGATGCCAGCGTTACCGCCGAGCGTCGTCTCGATTACTTTCCCTACATTCTTCTGGAAAACGGCCGCACTTACTTCGATCGCCACTGGGAAACGCTGACCGCGCTCGACAAGGCGGGATTCAAGGTTAACCAGTACCGCAAACTGGTTCACTCCATGGAAGAAGTCTGGGCGTTCATCCAGGAGTGGGAGGGCAAGCGCGATTCGCTGCCGTACGAAATCGATGGCATCGTGGTCAAAGTCGATCGTACGGGGCTGCAGGCGGAACTCGGATTCACAGGCAAGGCTCCGCGCTGGGCGATTGCCTACAAGTACGCGGCGCGCGGAGGCGTCACCAAGCTGGAGAACATTCGCTGGCAGACAGGCCGCACCGGAAAACTCACGCCGGTGGCCGAACTCGCTCCGATTCCCATCGGTGGCACCACGGTTCGCAATGCCACGCTCCACAACATGGATGAGATCGAGCGTCTCGGAGTAAGAGTCGGCGACTGGGTTCGCGTGGAACGCGGTGGAGATGTGATCCCGAAGGTCGTGGAGGTCGACAAAGATCATCCGCATGGCAAAGAGGAGGTTCAGCCACCGGAAAAATGTTTGGTCTGTGGGACCAAGGCCGTGCGCACTGAGGGCGAGGTCGATTACCGCTGCGTCAATGCGAACTGCCCGGCCAAACTGCTGGGCACGATCCTCCACTTCGCCTCGCGCGGCGTGATGAACATCGACGGCATGGGCGAATCGCTTGTGAATCAGCTCATCGAGCGCGGGCTCGTGAAGAACGTGGCCGATATCTACGATCTCAGCAAGAAAGATCTGCTCAGCCTCGAGCGTTTCGCCGACAAGTCCGCGCAAAACATTCTCGCCGAGATCGAGAACTCGAAGCAGTTGCCGCTGGAGCGCGTCATCTACGGGCTCGGCATCCGCATGGTGGGCGAGCGCACCGCGCAATTCCTTGCCGAACACTTCGGATCGATGGAAGCGATTGCCAACGCCAGCGTTGAAGAGTTGCAGAACGTTGGCGAGGTGGGACCGAAGATCGCGGAAAGCATCGCGGAATTTTTCAGCAACGCCGCCAACCGCAAGCTGGTCGACCGGCTGGAAAAAGCCGGGCTCGCTTTCAAGGGCAAGAAAAAAGAGCGCGGCACCAAGCTGGCCGGGAAGACATTTGTGCTGACGGGAACGCTCGCGAAGTACACGCGCGATGAAGCCAAGAAGATGATCGAAGACGCCGGTGGGAAGGTAACCGGCTCTGTCAGCAAGAAGACGGACTACGTCGTCGCCGGCACCGATGCCGGGTCTAAGCTGGATAAAGCCAAGGAACTCGGTGTGTCGGTCATCGATGAGGCCGCCATGGAGAGGCTACTCTGATGTCATCCTGAGCGGCGCAGTTTGCCGCGAAGGACCTATGCAGTTTGCTTGCCCCGGCAGAAATGCATAGGTCCCTTCGACAGTCTCTCAGGACAGGTTCTTCGGCGGCGCCTCAGGATGACATCGCTTCTTGATCTCTATCTCATCGCGAATGCGCCAGCTCAAACGGATGCTCAAAGCTTAAATAGAAGAGCACTCCCTTCTCTCCCGCGCTTGGACCGATACCGACCGGCATTGCGACGCCCGGCACGATCTGCAATCCGCGATGCAAGTTGTAAGCCCACCGGACTCCGGGACTGACATATAGATCCTGAGACCGCTCGGTCTGCTGCGGGCCAACAACTTGCTGGCTGCTCGTCCAAAGTGTCTCCATCAGAAAGTTCAGCCGCGGCTTCGCCAGCCAGACGATGGACTGCCCGAGATTCACTCCCAAGGTTTCCGCGGCATTGTGATGTGCATCGAGCGCGCGCGGAATCCAGGTGGTGCCGACGTTCCAGTGGGTCACCCAGTGAGGAGAATGCTGGATGCTGATGGGCAGATTCGTCTGCAGTCCCGTTCCTCCCGAACCGCGGCCATAGAGGTGGTTTCCGGTGGGGAACAAAACCGTCAGTCTCGGAGCGATGGCGAGCCTTGTCTCTCCGCTGCCCACGAGTTGATAGCGATAGTTGAATGCAGTGTCGCCCCAACCTGCGCCTGATCCGGCAAAGCTGCCCGCGTGGGTGGCGGCCAGAGTCACACTGAGCTGGTGCTTCAGAGTGCGCAGCGGCCACTCATCGGTTTGTGTGTAGACCCAGTCGTTGCTATTGGTGAGGTGCTCGAAGCTGCTGATGTGTTGAATGATGCCGTCTTCCTGGTTGTAAGCCTCCTCGATCAGGAAGCTGTTGTCTTGGATTGGTCCCGCCGGCGTTGCTGACATTTCGGAATCGGGATTCAGTTGAGCTTGCGTCGAAACCGCACTGAACGGAGGGAAAAGCAAAAAGAGAAACAGAATCAGATGAGTGCGCATGGGTTTCATAAATGAAAATGAAATTCAATTTCAATTAGAAAGATAAGCTGCCTGCACATTGTTGGATGTGACCGCGATCACAGTTGTATCTGGAGTGAAATCAACGATGAAGCGCACGAGGTCATGTGGGAGCGTTGCTGTGGCTGTCCGGTCGAGCTTTGCTCGACAACGCCCGGAGCGGGATTACCGACTCATCTCGGCGCGCAGTTTTGCCCAGGTATCTTCCAAGGTCTCGGGCAGCACGCGCGTTTCACCGACGACCGAGATAAAATTCGCGTCCGCCACCCAGCGCGGCAGGACATGCAGGTGAATGTGCCCTGCAATTCCCGCGCCGGCGGCTTTTCCGATGTTCATTCCTAGATTGATTCCGTCGGGGTGATACAGCGTTCGCAGTACGGTCTCCATCCGTTGCGACAACGCCATCATCTCCTGCGCCGCGGCTGTCGGCAGCTTTTGCAACTCATCGAGATGCTGATACGGCACAATCATCACGTGCCCCGGCGTGTACGGATAAGCATTCAGAATGACGAAGCAATGGTCTCCGCGATGCACAATACGCGCCTTGGCATCGTCTTTTTCCTTCGGGGCTTCGCAGAACACGCATCCCGTGGCCTTTTCCGTGGCCGAAACGTAGGCATAACGCCACGGCGTCCATAGATAATCCATAGCAGGGCAGGGTAGCAGATGCGTGCTTTGTTCGGAAATCGGAACGACTGAAACATAGCTGTAACATGCGCCGGATTTGGGTTTGACACTGTTCTCTCACGATTGCTATAGTCGAGAAGTTCCCATTGGACGCGGGTTCTTTGTAAAACGTCCGACAGCTGGGATTGTCCAAGCTCACTCGCCAGGGTGGGCCCACCACAACCAAACGACTCATCCAGCAGTCCGCAGAGCAGGTCCCGCATCCGATCACCAGAGAGGCATAATCTTGTTCGACGAAACCAACTCCCCTAATTCCGACTCCACCTCCGCTGTAGCCACCGAAACTGAGCCGACGATGGAGCAACACCAGCCCGAACCGAATCAGTCCGCCGAGACCAACGAGGCCAGTTTCCCGGTTGGCGCAGACGAGAAAGCTGCGCCCGTCGAGGATTTCGCCTCCGCCCTGGAGACCTTCACCGCTGAGGCCGAAGAAGCCGTCAGCGAAGACCGCGTCATCAAGGGCACGGTGCTCAAGCTCACCGGCACTCACGTCGTCGTCGACATCGGCACCAAGTCGGAAGGCATGCTACCGCTGGCGGAAGTCCTTGATCATGAGGGCAAGCCCAAGTTCCAGCCCGGCGACGAAATCAACGTGATGCGTTCGAAGGGCGAGGCCGAGGAAGGCTACATCAATCTTTCCTTCCAGAAGGCGCAGCGCATTCATGCCTGGGAAGAGATCGAGAAGGCATACAACGAGAAGCGCCCGATCAAGGCAGTCGTCGTTGACCGCATCAAGGGTGGCCTGACGGTCGACATCCACGGCGCGCACGCGTTCCTGCCGGGATCGCAGGTGGACCTGCGTCCCATCCGCAACCTCGATGGCATGAAGGGGCAGACGCTCGAAGTGGCCGTGATCAAACTGAACAAGAAGCGCGGCAACATCGTGGTCTCGCGCAAGGAGTTGCTCGAGGGCGAGCAGAACGAGAAGCGTTCGAAGACGCTGGAGCACCTGGACGAAGGTTCAGTCCTCACGGGGGTCGTGAAGAATCTGACCGAGTACGGCGCATTCGTCGATCTCGGAGGCCTCGATGGCCTGCTGCACATCACCGACATGTCCTGGGGACGGCTCACGCATCCCAAGGATCTCGTCAATGTTGGCGATCAGATTCAGGTGAAGGTGCTGAAGTACGACAAAGACAAGCAGCGCGTCTCGCTGGGATTCAAACAGCTTACGCCTGATCCGTGGCTTGATGCTGAGCACCGCTATCCAGAGGGCGCGCACGTGGGCGGACGGGTGATCAGCGTGACCGACTACGGAGCATTTGTTGAACTCGAGCAGGGCATCGAAGGCCTGGTTCACGTCAGCGAGATGACGTGGTCGAAGCGGATGAAGCATCCGTCGAAGCTGGTCAATGTTGGCGATCAGGTCGAGTGCGTGGTGCTGAATGTAAATTCGACCGAGCGCCGGATTTCGCTCGGCATGCGCCAACTGGCCCAGAATCCGTGGGATTCTCTGCACGAGAAATTCCCAGTCGGCATGACGGTTGAAGGGCGCGTGCGCAACCTGACGGACTTCGGAGCGTTCATCGAGATCGAAGACGGCATCGATGGCCTGGTTCATGTCAGCAACCTAAGCTGGACCAAGCGCGTGAAACATCCTTCAGAAGTGCTGAAAAAGGGTGATCGCGTCAAGGCCGTAGTGCTCGCGATCGAGCCGGACAAGCGCCGCTTGTCGCTGGGCGTGAAACAGTTGCAGCCGGATGTCTGGGAATCGTTCTTCGCCAGCCATCACGTAGGTGACGTTGTGCACGGCAAGGTGCTGCGCGTCGCGGCGTTCGGCGCGTTCGTGGAAATCGCGGAAGGCGTCGAGGGCCTGTGCCACAAGTCGGAAGCGACGGATGAAGACGGCAACCCGTTGCACCTGGAGCCGGGCCTTGAGCACGACTTCAAGATCATCAAGATGAATCCGGACGAGAAGAAAGTGGGCTTGAGCATCCGCGCAGTGGGCGAAGAAGCCTCGCGCTCGGAAGTGGAAGCCTACAAGCAGCCAGTATCGAGCACGAGTTCCACGATCGGCGAGCTGATCTCGTGGAAGCGCGCGAGTAACGAAGGCAACTAGTTAAGAGCGCAATCAGCACTCGGCAATCAGCATTCAGCCATTCCAAGGCTAATGCTGATGGCTGAGTGCTGAATGCTTTTAGTCCCGCCCTGATCTAGAATCTAACCTTTGCCTTTCGACATCTCTTCTATAGAGGACGACCTTGCCCGACACAATTTATGACATAGCCATCATCGGCAGCGGTCCGGCCGGATACACCGCTGCCATCCGCGCCGGCCAATACGGCCTGAAGACCGCACTCATTGAAAAAGACGGATTCCTTGGCGGCACCTGCCTGCACGTGGGCTGCATCCCGACGAAGGCTCTGCTTTTCAACGCCGAGTTGTGGGATCACCTGAAAGAAGCGAAGGAATACGGCATTGAAGGCGTCGATGCCCGCAAGCTGAACTGGGCCGCCATCCAGGATCGCAAGAACAAGATTGTCACGAAGCACACCAAGGGCCTCGACTTCCTGATGAAGAAGAACAAGGTCGAGACCGTCAAAGGCTACGGCAAGCTCACCGGACCCGCGCAGAACGGCATTCACACGATCGAGGTGAGTAACGGCGGCAAGGCGAGCAATCTCAAGGCGAAGAATGTGATTCTCGCGACTGGATCGGAAGCGCGCATGATTCCCGGGATGGAAGTCAGCGATCGCGTGCTGACCAACATCGAAATCCTGAGCTTGAAAGAAATTCCGAAGTCGATGGTGATCGTTGGCGCGGGCGCAGTGGGAGTGGAGTTCGCCTCGATCTATCGCTCGTTCGACTGCGAAGTGACGATTGTCGAAATGCTTCCGCGGCTGGTTCCCGTAGAAGATGAAGAGGTGAGCAAGGAACTGGCGCGCGTCTATCGCAAGCGCGGCATCGCGTTTCATACCAGCGCAAAAGTCGACAAGGTCGACAAGACGAAGACCGGCGTTGCTGTGACGATTACGGTTGACGGCAAGCAGCAAAAGATTGACGCCGAAAAGATCCTGATCGCGATTGGCCGTAAGCCGCGCACGGCGAACGTCGGCTTGGAGAAGACGAAGATCAAGCCGGAACGCGAGTTCATCAAAGTGGATTCGTGGCAGCAGACGGCTGAACCTGGTGTTTATGCAATTGGAGACATCGTGCTCGGGACGCCGCAACTTGCGCACGTTGGTGCGATGGAAGGTCTGGTCGCCGTCGCGAAGATTGCGGGCAAGCCGTGCAAGCCGGTAAACCGTGAACGAATTCCCGGTGCGACGTATTGCCATCCGGAAATTGGCAGCGTGGGACTGACCGAAGTGCAAGCCCGCGAAGCGGGATACAACGTTAAGATCGGCAGGTTCCCGTTCACGGCGAACTCACGCGCCAGCATCGTGGGACAACACGAAGGCTTCATCAAGATTGTGAGCGATTCCGATTACGGTGAGATTCTCGGAGTGCACATCATTGGGTCGCAGGCGACGGAACTGATTGCCGAAGCGGTGGCAGCGATGGAAGCAGAAATCACTGTGGAAGACCTGGTGTGGACGATCCACGCGCATCCGACGCTGGCAGAAGCCATGCTGGACGCGGCGAACAGCGTGTATGGAATGGCGATTAATGCTTGAACTTCTGTTGCCACGGATTTACTTGGATTTTTCCAATTTCTATTTCGTAAGTCAGACGTTTCTGTATTCCTCCGTGTCCTCTGTGGTGAAAGATTTTGATATGGATCCGCGAGAATCCGCGTAAATCCGTGGCAACAGGGATTTGGTTGATCTAGCGTAAAATGAAAGTACGAGATGTCTTGAAAATGCTGGATCAGGATGGGTGGCGTCTTGATCGCACCCGCGGTAGTCATCGCCAATTTAAGCATTCCACCAAGCCCGGTTTGGTCACTGTCGCCGGCAAGCCGAACGACGACCTGGGCCCGGAACGCTGAACAGCATTTTGAAGCAGGCAGGACTGAAGAAATGAAAAAGAAATATTTGATCGTTATTGAGAAGACCGGAACAGGGTATTCGGCCTATTCGCCAGACCTCGACGGTTGCGTAGCAACGGCAGAAACCCGGGAAGGCGTGGAGCGCGAGATGCAAAAGGCGATCGCTTTTCATCTCGAGGGAATGGCCCAGAACGGGGAAGCCATACCAGAACCGCACTCGTATTCCGCATACGTTGAGGTTCCCGCCCAGGCACAGTAGGTCTGTGTTCTCAGTGGTGAGCGCCTTTAGCTTTGATTTCCATTGTTCAACTCGGGACGGTCGATTACGCCACAGGCCTTCGCTTGCAGCAACAGCTTGTATCACTGCGCAAAGAAGAGAAGATTGGCGACGTCCTGCTTTTGCTTGAACACTCTCCGGTGATCACACTGGGCCGGAACGCGAAGGCCGCGAATGTTGTCGCCTCACCCGAATTTCTGAAACAGCGTGGCGTGGAACTGTTCGAATGTGATCGTGGCGGAGACGTGACGTTTCATGGCCCGGGACAGCTCGTGGGCTATCCCATTTTTGATCTGCGCGGATTTGCGGCTTCAGACGGCAAGCGCAAGACGCTGGGTGTGATCGAATTCGTGCGGCGCCTGGAAGATGTCCTGATGCGGACGTGCGCGGATTTCGGAATTTCGACCAAGCGGGTTGCGGGATTGACGGGCGTGTGGACTGATCCAAGCGAGGCGAAACTTGCGGCTATTGGAGTTCACATTTCGCGCTCCGTTACTTCTCATGGCTTCGCTCTTAACGTCAATACTGATCTCAGCTATTTCAATCTGATTGTTCCTTGCGGCATCACGACAAAGCCGGTTACGTCCATGCAGAAAGAGCTTGGTCGCATACTCGATCTCAACGCCGTTGCCGAATCGATCTCGCGCAATTTCGGCGTGGTGTTCCAGAGTCAGATATTGTGGGTGGAAACACTGGATGCTCTTCTTGGCCGCACCGTCGGTGTGCCCATGCAGGCGCCCGCCGAACTTCGCCGACTTCACGGCGAAGACGAAATCGTCAACGCATAGGGCGGCCACGCAGGGTCCCTTCACTCCGCTCGCTGCGCTCTGCTCCGGTCGGGATGACAGAGTTGGACATTCTTCAAAAAATTGTTGCTAGCACCGGGGACCGATCCCTTTCAAGTCACTAGTTCTATTAAATCGTTTCTTATCGATATTTCACGCTGGAAATCTGTCGGTGACTTTGTGTAGGATGGCCCGTCAAAGCCACGCACGGGTCAGCGGTGTGGTGTCTGTTCCGGCCACCCAAGGAGGGTCAGATGCAAGCTCCCGTTTCAACTTCGCGTAATTCTCGCTCACTCCTGTTCTTTGTCTTGTTTCTCTGCGTGCTTGCCATGCCGGCCGCGCTCTTCGCGCAGGCATATTTCGGAACCGTAAGCGGCGAGCTCACGGACTCAACCGGTGCCGTGGTTGTAGGCGCCAGCGTAATGCTGTCCGATGAGGAGAAGGGATTCAACTACATTACGACCTCCGATAGTAGTGGGCGCTATCTCTTCCGGTCCGTGGCGCCCGGACTGTACTCGGTGACTGCAGAGGCGAAGGGTTTTGCCAAGGCGACAAGCGCCAAGTTCAGGGTCGACGTTAACCAGAATGCGACGACAAACCTGATGTTGAAAGTAGGAGCGGCCACCACGACGGTGGAGGTCGGGGCAGCCTCTCAGACCATCCAGACGGAGGACGCTGAAACCGGACAGGTGGTAAACCGCAGATTCATCAATGATCTTCCACTCATTGATCGGAGCGTAGTTGCGCTGACCTCGCTGGCTCCTGGGGTGACAGAGATGGACGATCAGTGCGGAGCGGGTTGTACGGGAACGAACTTCGTTTCCAACGGCAGCCGCGGATCGACGTCGGACATCCTGACCGATGGCGCGTCGGTGACAAATTCAGAGCCGAACGGCGGGATCACGGCGGCCACCTATCTTCCATCCCCTGAAGCGGTGGAAGAGTTCAAGGTGCAGCAGACGAATTTCAGCGCGGAGTACGGCTTCTCGGGTGCGTCAGTCGTCAATATGGTCACGCGTTCGGGGTCGAACAAGTTTCACGGCAGCGCGTACGAGTTCTTCCGCGATGACAGTCTCGATGCGAACGACTGGTTTGCCAACCGGAATGGAGATCCCATTCCGCCGCTTCGCCGGAATAATTTCGGGTTCACGTTTGGCGGACCCATTTTCAAGAACAAGACTTTCTTCTTTGTGGACTATGACGGCTTGCGCAATTCGGGGTTGAGCACATCGAACGCGGCTGTTCCGACGGATCTGATGCGCGCGGGCGATTTCAGCGAGGTGTGCGCTGCACAGGGCGGAACGTTCGATGACAGCGGTTTGTGCAGTGAGGCAGCCGGCCAGATCTGGGATCCATACTCCGGCGTGTACAGCCCTGATGAGGGGGGCGTATTGCGCAGCACGTTCATTCCTTTCAACAACATCGCTACTTATACCAGCCCGGGACCGACTACGAGCGCGCCGGGAAACCTGATCGATCCGGCGGCGCAGCAACTGATGAACCTGTTTCCCGAACCAAGTATTGAAGGCGGAGATATCTACAACAACTGGTTCGGGTCAGGAGCCAACCACGGGTACAACGACCAGTTTGACATCAAGATCGATCATCGCTTCTCGCAGGCCAACCAGCTAAGCGGAAAGTTCTCCTATCAATACAGTCATGGCATGAGCCTGGACTGCTTCAAAAACTTCGCCGATCCATGCCAGGGCGGTCCGGGTTGGAGCAACGCGCACCTTTTTGCGATCAACGATGTACACACGTTCAGTCCCACGTTGCTGCTGAATACGACGTTGGGATTCACTCGCGGCGTGTGGCACATCGACGCTTATAGCCCGCACGGCGTGGATGATCCGCTGGGCACTCTGGGATTGCCGTCGTACCTGGAAAGCAATGGATTCAAGGGCGTCCCGGCGATCTTTATCGATCAGTATCCTAGCGCCGGTTATACCAACATCGGCACCGACCCGTACGGAAACTACCGGCTGGGTCAGGACACTGGACAACTCTCCGTCACGCTCGACAAGGTGCATGGCCAGCACGAGTTGAAGTTCGGATTCGATGGCCGGATTCACCAGATCAACTACATCCAGACCAATGCCCCGATTGGCCTGTTCAGCTTCAACACAGATGCTACCAACGCCTGCCCTTCGGGCATCGACGCGTGTGGTGGTGATTCGATGGCCAGCTTCCTGATGGGGATGATGACCCAGGGCGATGCCGGGAATGGCGGTGGGTCGTATTACGAAATCCAGTTCCGGCCTGCCACGACAAACTATCAGTACGGGTTTTTCGGACAGGACAACTGGAAGGTGAATACGAAGCTGACGTTGAACCTGGGCCTGCGTTATGACGTGACGCTACCCCGCACGGATCGCTATAACCGGCAGAACTGGTTTGACCAGAAGGCGGCAAGTCCTCTGAATGATGGCAGCCTTACGTACACTGATCCGCTCACCGGCCAGACTGCGACGCGGCAGTTGCTCGGCGGCGAGGTGTTTGCCAGCTCCAGCCAGCGCACCAACTACGTGACGGACTGGAGCGACTTTCAGCCACGATTCGGACTTGCCTACCAATTTGCGCCGAAGATGGTGGTCCGCGGGGGCTATGGAATTTATTTCGGGCAGTCGCGGGCGGGAGTCACTGGCGTTGCTCCCTATGGAAGCCAGGGTTTCAACCAGTACACGAACGTGATCACGGTTGATCCGAATGATCGCGCCACTCCGTTCGCACGCCTCAGTGATCCTTTCCCATTTGGATTGATTCAACCCGCAGGGAATTCGCTTGGGCTGATGAACGATGTTGGTTTCAGTGCGAATGGCCCACTGAGGATTGCCAGCGCAAACCGGACGCCATACGAGCAGAGCTGGAGTCTGGGAGTTGAGCGGCAGTTACCGAGTAACATCCTGCTCAACGTGGAGTACATCGGAAAGAAGGGGACCCATTTGCCTTTCAGCGGCTCCAACTACATTAATCATCTGGGGCCGGAGATCGAACACTACACGCCGGATCAGATCAGCGCGCTGAACACGGTGTATACGAATCCGGGCGGCGAAGAAGATTGCACGCCGTACTGCAATCCGTTCTTCGGGTTGATCACCGATCCGAACAGCTCGATGTCGGGGTCCGTACAGGGACTCCAAATGCTGCTGCCGTATCCGCAGTTCACCGGGGTAACGACCGAACCGCAGATGATTGCCAACTCGATCTATCACGGGTTGCAGTTGACGGCGGAGAAGAAGTTCTCCAATGGGTTGCAGTTCCTGGCGACCTACACGTGGTCGAAGTCGATCGATGATTCGTCCCAGGCTGATGACAACGTAACGTGGCTGGGCAGCTTCTCGAGCTTGCAGGACCCCAACAAGCCGCAATTGGAGCGAAGCCTCTCCACCTTCGACATCCCGCATGTGATTCAGTTCAGCTACAGCTACGATCTGCCGATTGGACGCGGACGGCCGTTCGGGGGGAACATGCCGCGCTGGGCTGACCTGATCGTGGGGGGATGGAAGACGAACGGCATCTGGCGTATCGCCGACGGGCGGCCGCTGGCGTTCTCGGTTGCCGATGGCAATCCTTTGCCGACCTATGGCGGGCAGCGCCCCAACATTGTGGGTACACCTAAACGCAATCATGGGTCGAATTTCATGGATCAGTACTTTGTAGACGACTCTGTTTTCCAGCGTCCAGACGATTTCACCATGGGGAATGCCCCACGAGCTTTGGGAAGCGTACGTAGTCCGTGGTCGTTTACGGCGGACCTGTCGGTGGGAAAACAGTTCCAGATCCGCGAAGAGATGAACTTCGAGTTTCGTATCGAGGCCCAGAACGCTTTCAATCATCCGGTGTTTGGAACGCCCAATACGTCGGTGGACGATGAGAGCTTCGGGCAAATCTTCTACACGTCGGTTGGACCGCGGCAGGTGCAGTTGGCGTTTAAGTTCAACTTCTAGAGGCGTCGTTCGTTGTTGGCTTTTGAGCCGGCGGTCCACGGACCGCCGGTTTTTTGTTCTTGTTCGGGCGGGTCCGCGGAATGAAAAAGCCGGGAAGCGGGGAAATGGCATGTCCGCTTCGCTCGCCGGACGGCGGAGGCGGCTGTCCCTACATGATTTTCATACTTCCAGACCAATCTGGCAGATGCGGCCCACCAAGTAGTCGGCGGGGGATTTCCCCTCGGCGATGGGCAGGGCTTCGAGGGGGGAGCAGTGGTTGTGAGGACGGAGAAGTAGATGATTTCCGGCCACTTCGACGTATCGGACGGTGCAATTATCGTTTTTCAGAACAGCGTACATATTAAATTCGCCCTTGCGATAAGGCTTAAGTGATGTGTAATGGCGGTCGATCAGGAGCGTGGCTCCGGGGGCGAGGCGGGGAGACATGGCCAGGGCATCCCGGGGATCGAGCTTGATCAGGACAAAGCGGTGCCAGGAGGAGCGGTCGCCCTCGGGTTCCGCCCGGAGTTTGTGGAGGAAGGACTTCTTGAACTTGAGGATTTCCTTCACGTGCATGCTGACAATGAGAGGTTCGGTGGCAGCGGCGGCGGGATCGGAGAGAAGGACATTTTCAAACTCGTCGCCGCTGGGAGGAAGGATGGAAGCCCGTTTGTTGACTTCGGCAGGGTCGAGCAGGTCGAGGACGGAGAGGTGCTGGACCTGGAGGACCTTGTCCATGCCCTCAAGGCTGAGTCCACGCTTGCGGTTCAGGAAATTGGAGATGTGAGCCTGTTTAAAACCGGTTTGCTGGGCGAGTCGGAGGCCTGTTAATTCCCCTGTATCGATTCGGTTCCAAAGAATTTTTCGAAGATTATCCTGCAAAACTTTGAACTTCATGGGCGGAGTATAGCACCGGAGAACGAAGGCAGCAGGGAGACGAGATCGTATTCAATACACGTGAGTTCCTGCGTTTGGAAGGAAGAAATTCGAGACGAGCGAGTGCGGCAAAAAAGACACGGGGAAGGATGGCGAAAGTTTTCCACAGGCAAACTTTGGCCATTCAACCTTGACTGAGAAAATTCACAGCTATAGGATCGCGGCATCTGCGAGACTAAATCGCTCTATGGTAAAAGGCCATGATGAGTCAACCAGATAACTTCAATGAAGAGAGGTACTTCGGAGAATTTCGGCGGAAAGTAAAGGCTGCTGAGGTGTTATCGGCATCCATGGAGCGCTTGCTGTTATCGCTTCGCTTCACAGGACGGGTGAGCGTAGTGATGCAGAACGGGCGCGTACTCAAGTCGGGCTACGAAGAAGGGTATTTCAGACAGCGGGATAGCGGCGTAGACGACGAGATCGCGCAGAAACTGTGAAGGCGAAGGAGGTAAGTGGCGAACAAATCCTGATATCTGCCGCTTCTCGGCTCGAAACGGGGCGAGAAAAGGGCATTCCCATAAGAACTAAATAGAAGTAATAGCAGGTCATCGTAAGACAAACGAGCCCTGCGTTCGGTTCCCGCACTCGTGCGGGAATGAGCGCAGGGCTTTTTGTCTTCAAACGCCGCTGACCGGAGGAAGTTGACCACGGGCCCTAAAGGGCGGCCATAGCGGGACCGCAAACGCGGTGCTTGAAGCGCCGCTCTTTCACGTTGCCATCACGTGCTGGTGCGTGAAGGCGTTGTCGGAGAGATAGATAAGAAATAACAAGGCTAGAAATCTAATTCTGAATTATTTCGGAGGAGTCCATGAGGGGCAATCATAACGACGAAGGCAGGAAGAAAGAAAGTGTTGGAGTGGAGTTGAAGTACTGCGAACACTGCGGAGGGTTGTGGGTTCGGGAGAGGGGGTCGGGAATCGTCTATTGCGAGAAGTGCCAGCCGAAGGTGGCGGACCTGCCAATTCCACGGCGGAGGCGGAAGGTGACGTTGCCGGTGGCGCCGGATTCGATTGTCAGCCGGTATCGGCGGCAGGGTGATGAGGAAGGCGCGCCGGATCTCGAAGCGGTGGGAGGTGTGGCATGAGCAACAGCGTCGAGTGGATTGCGGCACAGGCCGAAGATCCGAAGTGCGCAGGAGATGCGACCAGTCGTCGACGACGCAAAGCGGAGGTTCCGATCGAGGGACTGCCGGCGCATGAGTTTCCAGCGGCAGCAGGAGGCGCAGGGGAGGGGGCACCGTCAGAATCGTGGCGACCGGCACCGGAGGATCTGCATTGGAGTCCGACCTATGAGGAAGATCGACAGAGGCTGATCTATCGTAGGCGGACTATCAGGATGTTACGGAAATATATGTGGTATTCAATCGAGACGGGAAGGCTGCCGTCGATCGTGGGGCGGGAATTCTTTCGGTCGAAGGTGACCAAATACATCGTGGTGACGTTTGAGGATCGTGTGATCTTCGTGCATGACATGGAGACGTGCCTGGAGAAGCTGGATGAGTTCTCGCGACAGCTGATTGGGCGTCACATCCTGCAGGAACACGATCAAGCAGCGACAGCCCGCTTGCTGGGTTGTGCAGAAAGGACGGTGCGGAGTTATGTGCCGATTGCACTGGATATGTTGAGCGAGATACTGCTGGATGTTGGGTTGTTGAAGCGGATTGACCCGATTCGGGAAAAATCTTGTCAAGGGGGTAAAAGCGGCGAAAAATCTGTAAGTAGTTGTGAAGAAAGCAAAAATAAATTTTGAAATTTTGCCGGTTTACTATCTCGAATTTGTTATTCTGGATTTATAGGTTGCACAAAGTAAGCCTCCTGTGAGAAGGCGCGCCGAAAAACGCGCCTTCTGCTTTTTGGGAGTAAGTACGACCATTCTTAGGAAGCAAGGTGTTGGGGCAATGATCAAGAAGAAAGTTAAGGGTAAGAGTAAGTCAAAGAGGAAGAAGTCAGCAAAGACCAGTATAAGCAAGCGGTCTCTAAAAAAGCCGCTCGATCCGGTTAGGGTGCGGCAAGAGATTGCAGAGATCGTGAAGGAGAGCGCGCAGGAAATTACAGAGGCGGTGATGGTTCAAGCAACTCAAGGACAGCTGGCACCGGCAAAGTATTTGTTCGAGATGGCGGGAGTGTTTCCACACTCGACGGATGGAACGTTCGCGACGGAGAATGAAGATAGTCTGGCACAAACGCTTTTGAATCGTCTGAACATCCCATTGGAGCCGGTTGTGCATGACGAATTGCAGAAGGAAGAGGATGAGGACATCGTGATTCAGCCGAAGAAGGCCGGTGCGGGCGATGCCGCATCTGGGATGGAGAGCGACGGAGAGAAGAGGGGAGCGGAAGAGAACAAGCCGCTTGAAGCGTGAGTGAGGGAGCTGTTAGCCCACGTCTTCGGGAATCGGGGACGTGGGTGTTCAGAGAGCGGGTCTGAGTCATACCTTAGAATGGAGAGAGACGTGAATCGAGAGCTGGTGGCGGTGCGGGTGGGGCAGAAAGCGAAGACGCCGCTGCGCCGCTTTACAGAGGACTCAGACGAGACGGGAATGGACATCACGTGGCTGACAGATCGGATTGCGGTGGGGGGCGGGATATGGTCTTCCGAGAACATGGAACTGGTGGTGCGGGCGGGCATCACGCACGTGATCGACATGCAAATTGAGTTCGACGACACACCGCTGGGTGTGGAGCATGGGGTTTTGGTGTTGTGGAATCCGACGGACGATGATTTCACGATGAAGCCGCAGGAGTTATTTCAACGCGGGGTGGAGTTTGCGGAGGCCGCGCTGGATGAAGCGGGAACGAAAGTATTCATACACTGCGCGGCCGGGGTACACCGGGCGCCGATGATGGCGCTGGCGCTGCTGGGTTGGATGGGATGGGGCCTGGAGGACGCGATGCGGTTGATTGAGACGCGGCGCCCGGTGGCGGATTTTGCAGATATATATGTGGAGAGTGTGGAGAGATTCTTGAATGGGGCGGGTTCATGAACTTCAGGGCTCGTTCACCACAGGGGACACAGAGGTCCACCGAGAGAAATACATAGGTCCTTCGCTTTGCTCAGGATGACACGCTAGCGGAAGGTAAAGATTCGGGAGTTTTGGAGGATTACGATGCGTGACGCAGGCCGCCGCCCTATGGGGCGGCTTTTGTATTGGGCGCTGATTTTAGGGACGGCTTTGGGCTTTTGGCTTCGGGCTTTCGGAGTTCCTGTTCCGCCGCAGAATGGGGCGAGTACAACGACCATTTCTGACACGGTGTATATGGCGGATGGAAGTGCCGCGTCCGGAACGCTGATCATTACGTGGCCGGCGTTTGTGACCGCGGATGGAGAAGCGATCGCGCCGGGATCGACGAGCGTGGTGCTGGGAGCGAACGGGGCGCTGAATGTTGCGCTGGTGCCGAATGCGGGAGCGACTCCTGCGGGAGTGTATTACTCGGTGGTGTATCAACTGGGACCGGGGCAAGTCAAAACCGAGTATTGGGTGGTGCCGACGAATTCTCCGGCGACGCTGGCGATGGTGCGGACCACACCGGGATCCGGGCTGGCGGCGCAACCGGTTTCGATGCAGTACGTCAATTCGGCGTTGTCGGCGAAGGCGGACGACAGTTCCGTGGTACACCTCGGCGGTTCGGAGACGATCAACGGTTCGAAGACATTTGCGAGCGCACCGAATGTGCCGGCACCGACGAGTACGGGACAAGTTGCGAATAAAGGGTACGTGGATCAAAGTCTGGCGAACGTGGGAGCGGGGAATTATCTGTCTCTGGCGGGCGGAACGATGACGGGTCCGATCACGCTGCCGGGAGCGCCGTCGTCTTCGATGCAGGCGGCTACGAAGGGGTATGTCGATCAAGGTATGTCGGGGAAAGCGGATGTGATCGCGGGGATTGTGCCAGCGAGTCAATTGGGATCGGGAACGGCGACTGCAGGGAGTTGCCTGTTAGGAAATGGGACATCGGCGGGAACATGGGGAGCTTGCGGCGGAGGAGGAGGAACGGGAAATGTCTCAACCACGCCGGCCGCAAGCCAGAACGTCATACAGCCAGCCGGAACGCAGTTTTCGACGAACAATCTGGCAAATGCCAGGTACGTAACGGCGAGCTGGAACTGGTCGCAATCGCCGACGGACAGCCTGGGAAGCACGGGGAGCAGCACGATTCATTTGAGTCCGTGTCCGCTAGGCCTGGATACGTCGAATAACGTGAACGCGCAATACTACGTGTACATCAGCGGGACGGGTACGCCTGAGGCAGCTCCGGTGACTGGGGGGAGTTGTGTAGCGGGAAGCGGCGGAGGGACGATTACAGTCACGACGGCCTATTCGCATACACCCGGATATACAATAGGGTCCGCAAATTCTGGGATTCAGGAAGCGATTAACGACGCAGGGTCGATTCATAGCACAGTTGTTCTGCTGCCGGCCTCGGGATCGACGAATCCCAATTACGTGGTCTATGCTCCGATCTTTTTCAATACCAAGAAGGCGTTGCTGACCGGATATGGGGCGCTGGTGCAGTGCTTCACTCGAGCGGCATGCCTGATCGACGGCAATTACCAGGGATCGTCAGGAGCCTTCAACACGATCCAGGGAATTGAGTTCATGCCGGGTCTGAACATCGATGGAGTACAGATTTCGTCGGTGTCGGCTTCGAGTGGGACTTATACGGTTACAACTGCAACGAGCCATCCGTTCATAACTGGTGACTATGTCATTTTGTTCTACTCGAATGCCAGCATGACGCAGGAAGGGCGCTTCAAGGTTACGGTTACCGGGGCGAATCAGTTTACCTATAACGTAGGAAATTCGTCGTACAGCTCCGCAGCGTCGTATGGATGGGCGGCGATCGAGAATGCGGCGATCGAGGACATCTCGGATCATGTAACGGTGCGTGATATCAAGTTCAATCCGGGGGCAAGCCAGTATTTTCATTGGGGCGTTGTCGTCGGGAACGACCAATCGTTCAAACTGGATGGGCTGAGCAACGAAGGTAGTGCGGCGGTGATTCGCTGCACGGCGAACTTCTGCGGAGCGCTGGTGTACGGGCGGGGCGATCAAGGAGCGGCTCCTGTGGTCAACATCGATCACCTCGAAGCCAGCCTGCAGTGCAGCGGGAACGGCGTAAGGTATGCGTCGGGAAATACGTTGCACGTGATGAACAGCGTGGTGCAGGGATTCAACCAGTACGGAATTTATTATGCAGGCGGATTGCAGAATGTGATGGTCGGAGGGACGTATCAGGAATCTTCAGGAGTATGTTACAACCCGGTTTATCCGGGATCGATTGGGTCGAATGCCGGCATTATCACTAACAATGACTTGACTTATATCGGGGACGACCCCATTGCGGGCCAGTTCCCGTCATTCCTGGCGCAGAGTCCGGGATCACAGATGAACAACTATTACATTGTGATTCGCAGCTCGGCTCTCGGAAATCTGGGGATGTATTACATCGGTAGTTGCATGACGAGTGGAACCGGAACCTGCACGACTTACTGGCCGCAGACTAACTTAGATGGACTCGGTACGGTAACTTATGACGAGCTCAGGACGGTTGGAGCGAATGCGATTCCACCGAATGGGACAGGATCGTACGCAGTGGCGACTGGACTGAGCGGGTCGTGCAATACGGCGGGTATTTGCACGAACGTCGATGCACAGAGTGGGGCAAGCAGCTACACGGTGGGTAGCTCACAAAGTGTGCCGCGCATGAACTTCTGGCCGGGAGCCGTCGTGCTGGGCCGAGGGTCGCGCATGCACATCAGCGATTGCGGTCAGGCCGCCGGGATCATCGCGACCAGCTACTTGCCGACGGTGTTTTGCAACCGGTCGACACCGGGGAGCGGGGGACAGTACACGCCGTACTGGGCCGTATTCAAAGAGGGTGATTCGGTTGGGAACAACAATCCGGCCATCGGGGCGATACTGGAACAGGCGAGTCCGGCGACTGGTGCGGCGCCCTCAGGGTTGACGGGCATGCGTGGATTTCTACACACGGGATCGCTCGGGCAGACGGATATGTTTACGTTCGCGTACAGCAACCCGTTTCTGACGCTAGCGACGCCTGGATATCGGCCGAGCGCGTCGGCTACGGACACGGCTATTGGCTTTGACTCGCCAGGTGGTGTGGGCGCGACATCGGCGCAGTTAGCGTTTCGCGCTCCGGTGGCGATTTCCGATTACATCGGCAGCGTGTTCGACAACGGAAGTTACAAGGAGCGCCTGACGGCCAGCGCGAAGACATTCAACGTGCCGGTCACGATCAATGGAAATCTGACGGTGACAGGAACGTGTACGGGATGTGGGGGAGGTGGGGGCGGCGGGAGCATGACATGGCCCACGGCGCCGGGCATCGCGGTGTATGGAGGGTCGTCGGCATGGAGCGCATCGCTGGCGGCACCGGGGAGCGCGATTGTGGGCGTTTCGGATACGCAGACCCTGACAAACAAGACGATCAATGGCATCACGCCGGGGATGATGGCGTATCTGGATGCGACGAGCAGTGTCCAGGGACAACTGAATGGGAAAGCGCCGACGTCATCGCCGACGTTTACGGGGACGGTGACACTGCCGGTGACGGGTTCAGGCTCGCAGTGCCTGCATGTGAGTTCGACGGGCGTGGTTTCCGGGACAGGATCGGATTGCGGAAGCGGCGGAGGCGGCGGGGGATCGGGGACAGTGAACTCAGGATCCGCGAGTCAGATTGCGATGTATAGCGGGACGGGAGCGGCGGTAAGTGGAGACGCCGCGTTGACCGATAGCGGGACGACGCTGAACTATTCCGGGAGCGGAGGCATCTCGGCGAACAGCGGAACATTTGCGGGAAATGTAACTGTTGGCGGGCAGTTGATTGTGAGCGGTCCGTGGCTAATCGACACGCCGCTGCCGGGAACTACTATGGGCGTGTCGGCGGTGGGCACGAGTTCGTTGGGAATATCGAATGACGGGAACTTCTATATCTCGGCGAATTCAGGTAGTCCCAGCAAGGTGTTGACGACGGCGACGGACGCGGTAGGCTCGGTATTTGGACGGACCGGCGCAATTACCGCACAAAGCGGAGACTATACGGTTTCGCAGGTGACAGGAGCAGCGCCGCTGGCGTCGCCGACTTTCACCGGGACGGTGACGGAACCGGTGCCGAGTTTGCCGAACCAGACGGCGAACACTTTCTTTGCAGCGCCGAGTGGAAGCGCGGGCGTGCCGATTTTCCGAACGATTGTGGCGGCGGATGTGCCGACGCTGAATCAGAATACGACCGGGACGGCGGCGAATCTGAGCGGAACTCCGGCGCTGCCGAACGGGACGACTGCGACGACGCAGAGTGCCGGCGACAACTCGACGAAATTGGCGACGACGGCTTATGTCGATGGCAACTACATTTCTCCAGTGCTGGATTGGGGATATGGATGGGGCGTCACGGTGGGCACGAATACCGTAGGGTTCAATACTGCGACCGGAAAGATGAATGTGTTCGGGATTTACGTTGACCGTCCGGTGAGGTGCTCGGGGATCACGGTGTATGTGGTCACGGCGGATAACAGCGCGAATACGTATGACATCGGGCTGTATTACGGAGTGTCGGGCAGTTCGAATAGCTTGATCGCGCATACGGGAGCGGTGGCCGGGAGTTCGTACTTTGGGACGTCTGCGGCGTTTACGACCATTCCGTTCGGGGCGACTGTGACGTTGATGCCAGGGCGGTATTACCTGGGCATGTACGCGAATGAAACGAGCGCTCCCTTGGTCTTGGCTAGTAATAACGGGTCTAACATCGGGTTCTATCACTATGGTGCGGCGACTATCACACCGGTTGGTGGTGCGTTGCCGAATGCGTTCACCGGGCCTGTGGACAGTTTGACTGTTAGTTATGCACCTAAGTTTTTGTTGAAGTAATCAAGAGCTTTTAACCGCAAAGGTCGCTAAGGAAGACCGCATCGGTTGCTGCGACATCTTGGCTTTTGCTTCTTTCGCGCCTTCGGGGCTTTTCTTTTTGGGTTCACCTGACCCACGGGTTGCGCCGTGGGCTGTACTCTTTCGCCGCTTCGCGGCTTCGCTGTACTCGTGTGCAGCGGCTGGACACTGCTGCAGCAGCTGAACACGGCATATTGCTGTTTGCATGTTTTGCGGTATTCAGTGCTCCGCGTGGCTACTTTGCTTGGTTCACTTTTTGATTGGCATCGCTGAGGCGATGCGTTGATAACGACTTTATTCCAACCCCGACTTCGGTCGGGGTTTTGTCTTGCCCTTATGAAATTCAGAAATCATATTTTTGTGTTGCTGATGTGCGTGACTGCGGTTTCCAGCTTTGGGGCGCAGTATTACGTATCGAGCTCGACGGGAAGCGATGTCAGCGGAAACGGGACGCAGACGAATCCCTGGCAGACATTTGGCGGTGTCGGGAACCACATCAATGCGGGTAGCTTCAATCCGGGAGACACGATTTATCTGAAGCGCGGGGACACGTGGAATGAGGCGTTGAATCCACCGTCCAGCGGAGCGAGTGGGAATCCGATCACGTTTGATGCGTACGGTTCCGGGCCGGCGCCGGTGATCACGGCGGCGGCGCCGATCGCATTCGTCAGTGGATCGTGGAGCTACGTTTCGGGGAACACGTGGAAGGCGTCGATCGTGTCGAATGTTAGTTCCCCGACGGTGAACCTGGTGAAGTTCGGGAACCTGTACGGTCGGAAGCAGCCGTATGGAACGGGATGCGCGAGTTCGATTGTGGGCAAGTACGACTGGTGCCTGTCGTGGCCGTGGCTGTATGTGTACTCGGGGAATAGCAGCACGAATCCGGTGATTGCGTATGCCGCAGATGGCTCGATTGTGCCGATTGTGGCGCAAGCGGCGGGGTTGCCGATGATCTCGGTGGTGGGAAGGAAATTCTTGACGTTCCAGCACATCAGGATCGAGAACTTCGATTACATGGGTGTGAGTGTGACCGGGGATTCGGACAACCTGGTCTTTGCGAACATGGAAGCGGATGGAATGGTGCCGCTTGGTGCGGGGCCCTTCGGCTTCTACGTGAACGCGACGAATCCGACGAGCATTCAGTTTTTGAATGATGACGCCAATCTGAACTATGACGGATATCGCTTCGATGGGACCGCTACGGCGATCACCGTGAGCAACTGCCGCGGGTATGCGAATCGTGCGTCAGGGTTGAGGGACAGCACCGGGAAAGTGACTTACTCGTATTCGCACTTCTACGGGAACAATGTGGCGCAGTTTCCGACGACGGATGTGGTTGGCGGAATTGCCGGGAGCGGAAATGTGTCGTCGGCGATTGCGCCGGTGGTGACGAACTTCAATACCTATCCAGCGCGGTTCTCGTTCACGGTGGACGACGTGGGATCGTCGGATGATACGGAAAATTACATCAACAGCTTTCTGACAATATTCAGCTCTCGCGGGCTGCACTTCAACGCTGCGATTGTGCCTTCGTATCCGGTGGACTGGGCCAGCGTAAACAGCTGGTATGCGGCGGGGAATGAAATCGATTCGCATTCCTGGTCGCATCAGTACTACACAACGAACACGAATCCGCAGAATGCGACGCCGTATCCGAATGCGCCGGCGCTGGACATTCACTACACGGGAAGCGGAACGGCGGCGACGCTGTCGATCGCGGGAAATATGGTGACTACGACGGTGACGGGCGAGTCGGGAGATAACCTCAGCATCAATCTTACGAGTTCGGCGTACGACACGATGGCGGAGTTGAAGAGCTATCTGGCGGGCGTAGCTCACTACAGCGTGACGTACGACACGAGTGGGCCGCTGGTGCGGCCGAATACGCACAGCGTTAATTTGCTGAATGTGTCGAATGTGGACATCAAGAATTCGACCGCGGTGCTGCTCTATGACCAGACGAAGCTGGAGCCGGACGAGATGTTGGAGTCGAAGAATAAGATTCAAACGAACGTACCTGGGCTCAGCGAGAGTTTTTACGTCTATCCCGACGGCATTGAGGACGCGACCGTAGAGGCGGACGCAGTGGCCGCGGGGTACACGGCGGCGCGCGGAAGCCTGTCGATGAAGGGGCAGGACAACACGACCGCGACGGCGAATTCGCTGTACTCGAACGGAGTGAACGTTCAGAACATCACGAGCCTGGCGGCGATTCAGATTTATGGAATGACGCAGGCGCAAGTGAACCAGATGGTGCAGAGCCTAGTGTTCCGAGCGTCGGCGTGGGGCGTACCGTATGGGTTTTTCACGCACTACAACACGCGTTCCGATGGCACGCCCGACATCAGCAACACGGAATTGGGATGGTTGCTCGACGCGGTTACCGCGAATGGTGGCTCCTGGATGACGAACATGGCGCTAGCGAACGCCATCACTTCTGGCAATGGGTTTAGCGGAACGACTCGTTACATTCAGAACGCGAGCGGGGCGGCGGTGAACCTAGGAATCGCGGCTGCGAGCAGTCCGACGGTTGCGCGGGGCTCGGCGAATTCGTATGCGGTTGACCTGAACGGGGTGAACCGGAGTGGACTGGGAGCGTGGGATATTGGCGCGAGCGCCTATCTTTCGCAGCGGTATGGGACGGGATCTGGAAGCGGGAGCACGTCGATTGGGGGATGGCCGTGGCAAGGAGCGGTGTCGCTTCCGCAGAACTGGGTGAACTCGAATGAGTGGGTAGGGACGACAACGAATGCGATCGCGTTTCCGTCGACAGGTTCGGGAGGGGCGTGGACGTGCGGCGCGACAAATTACGGGCCGTACACGGCAGGAAGCCAGTCGAGTTTGCAGCAGGCGATTAATGATGCGGAGGCTTGCCGCACAGCGAACGGAAGCGGGACGACAATCACAATCGCGGCGGGAACGCTTTACAGCGGGACGAGCGGGATCACGCTGCCGCAGTCGGCGGGTGATGCGTCGAGTAACTTCATCGTGCTGCAGAGTAGCGATGCGCTCCCAGTGGGGCAGACGGTTTGTTCGCACGGAATTCAGGACAATGTCGCGAGTTCGGCGCAGCCGGGGATTCGCAACGTCGGGTGTAACGGTACGTCGATGAGCTACCAGTTGGGAACGACTGTGACGGCGGTGAGTGGAGCGTTCACGCTGGCGAACGGGACGGCTACGAATACGTCAGCATACAACGATGTCGCATCGATGTACACGATCGAGTGCACGGGGAATAACTGTAACGCGCTGGATACGGCTGTGGCAGATGTGAATGGAGTGGGCCCACATCATTTTGCGATTTTGAATGCGGAGATTCGTCCGCATGCGGGGAACACGGCGACATTGGCACCGGTTTCGGTGGGCCAAGGTACGGAGATGGTGGTGAGCCAGATTCCGACGCACATGCATTTTGCTTACGACTATCTTCATGGAGATTGGACGGATGCACCGGTGAGTGGCGGCGTGGCGACTGGTGGAGCTACGGGAGCGAATTCGCTGCCGAATGATGTTGCGTTGAGCTGTATTCATTGTTCGATCTCGTACAGCTACGTGGATCGTTCATTGCGGCCGGGAGCAGAGGGGCACGTGGTGGCGATCAAGTTTGGGCAGACTCTGAAATTCGTCCACAACTGGTTTGAAGGGCAATCGTCGGGTGTGTTTTGCGGCGGATGGGCGAGTGCGATTCCGATCAGCGGGTTTGTGACGTGCCGGGATGTAGAGGATCGAGGGAACCGGTATACGTATCCGTACTCGTGGATCCTGGCGTGGCAAGCACAGCTCTGTGCAAACGGGCAGGCATGCGGAGGGAACGGATACGCACGGAAGAATGCGCATGAGTCGAAGTTCAGCCAGCGATATCTGTTCGACGGGAACATTGTAGAGAACGTGGACAATTCCGGCGGGCAAAACGGAACGGTCATGAGTTGGAAGACCGATAACACATCGGGAGGAGCGGTCGGGGATAACTACTGGGTAAGCCAGACCGATCTGACAGCGACCAACAATATAGAACGTATCTCATGCAATGGACCGAATTGGGGTTTCCGGTCAGCGAGCGCAGGAGGAAATGGTGGAGGAGCAGCGAACGCACCGCAGCGGGCAATCTTCTCGAACAATCTGTTGTACGGAGCGAGCACGAATAATCCGGGATGTGCGGTGACCGGGTATACATCGACACCGCAGTACGGATTCCGATTCGGGACCGGAGGAAACGGAAATACCTGGACGGCGACGGCGCAGAGAGACGCGCTGGGACTGGCTGCCACGCTGACGCTGGTGAGTCAGCCCGGGCAAGCACAGAGCCAGGTGATGTTGGGAGATCCGGTGCAGGTTTCCGGATGCAGCGATAGTTCGTTCAACACGGATCCGACTGTGATGGGTCCCGCGGCTATGGCGGGTACGAATGCGAATGGATTGACGGTGGTGTATTCGAATCCAGGCACAGCGAATGCGACAGCCTCGAACTGCACCTTCAATAACGTGCAAGGGTACGGCCGATATCTGACGTTCACGCACAACAGCCATTTTCTGACGAATTCCAATTACTCAACCGACCCGCAGAACGGCGCGAATGGTGGAGGCGCTCCTTACACCATGGCGCGGAATGTGACGTTTACGAACGACATATTTGTGGGCGGCGGGGTTAACTCGACATTCGGCGAGGGGACGAGAACGACGACAAAGGCGTATGACCCATCGACGCTGGTGCTCAACAATAATCTGTTTCCAGGGCGGGACTCGGGAGTCAGCTGTCCGGGGCACAGCGCTGGTCCTGGTGGAATGTTCGCGTGCTACACGGAATACAGCGCTGCGTTTGTACCTGCGGCTCCGGTGAGTTTGTATGGGACACCGAGCAGCTATTGCACAGGGAACGATCCGACATCGGAGAACTGTGTGGGAATTGTTGGTGCCATGAGCCAGGCGTCGTTTCCGTCGATCATGAACGATTGGCATCAGTACCGGCTTTGCCATGCGGGGGACAGTCAATGCAACGCGAAGGCGAGTCCGTTTGCGGCGGGCGGGGCACAGGATGCGATGGATGGGGCGGACCTGGGCGCGAACTTCCCGGAGATTGATTTGGCACAGACTTCGGCTTGGTATTGCAATCCGAATTGCGAGATCGGATCCGCAATCGATTTGCCTGGCACAGGTGTGGCGGCGAATTTCTTCGGAATCCACTACAACCAGACGACGACGGCGTTCCCGGATCTAAATTTTCCGCAGGGATTTCCGGTGGTCCGGCTTTGGGATACGAGAACCGGCTGGGCCGATATGCAGAGTGACGCGAACTGTACGAACAACGTCACGACGGGGTGCGATTTCTCGCGATTGGACACGTGGCTGGGCAAGTTCGGGCCGACTGAGAAGATCATGCTTACGCTGGCGAAGGTGCCGAACTTCATTGCGTCGAATGTTTCGGATGTGAATTGCGGATACACGTCGAACCTGGGAAGTCCGAATGGATCGTGTACACCTCCAACGGATGTGAATTGCGATGGAACGGGGACAGATGCGGCGTGGATCCAGTTTCTGACGGCACTGTGGAATCACGTGAAGGCGGCGGGGACTGCGGATCAGATTGCGTATCTGGAAATCTGGAATGAATTCAATGTGAACACGTTCTGGGATAACCCTTACATCAACAACACGCGGTGCACGGGGTATACGCATCCTGTAGCGAAGATATTGATCCGGATGACACAGGATGCGCAGTGCGTGACGCAGGGAAAGAACTGCAACAGCAATGGGACGTATCCGCAGATTGGGATGCATCCGGCGACTTTGATTCTGAGCCCACCGGTGGCGGGACCGGGACCGAATAATCAGGCGTTCAACAGCGGAGGCACGGAATACAACCTCCTGCAGGAGGGCGTGGGGAATTACTCTGACATCATTTCCGTTCACGGCTACCTGCAGAACACCACGTGCACGGCACCGACAAATTCCGGTTGCTCGGTGCCGGAGACGATTGATGCGGGACTCAACGTGTTGAAGGCGGACATGGCCAGCTTTGGCGTGAACAAGCCGATCATGATCTCGGAGTTCAGCTGGGGAGCGCAATCGGGGACGACCGATCCGCAGTATGAGCAGGCGTTCGTGGGGCGCTACTATCCGCTCGTGGCGCAGCAGGGCGTGTTGAACGCGAACTGGTATTACCTGGCGACTGGCTACAACGACTGCACGCTGGGTCCGATTCTGCAGAAGCAAGATGGGGCGCTTTGCCCGACGGGATCGGCGGTAGCAGTGGTGCAAGGATGGCTGCAGGGAGCGACGTTCCTGCAGACGACGTATAACAAGATTCCGCGAAACGATTGCGGCGCGGGATCGAACATTTACGAGTTCCCACTGGTGCTGGCAAATGGAACGCTGGCGAGGATTGTTTACTACGACGGGATGGCGAATACGGCGAGCTGCAGTTATTCGATTCCGAATGGAGTTGGATACCGCAATTACACGGATGTGAGCGGAGTGGTTCATTCGCTCAGCGGGGCGAGTTCGATTGTGCTTGATAACCGCGCGGTGTTGTTGACGGTGCAGTAGGACGAATCATGGTGGGAGGCCGGTCGGATTAAGAGGTTAGCCCCTCAGTGCGGGGATCGCGGGCTCGCTTCGCTCGCGGGACAGCCGAGGCGGCTGCCCCTACGTAAGCCGTGAGACGGCTGCCCCTGCGTGAGTTGGAGGTTTGGCCCAGTGCTTCGGCGCTGGGCTTTGTTTTTGGAGTGCGAAGCGGACTGATGAATTTAAAGATCACGGAGGAGTTCATGGCGAAGAGGAATTATGGGCGAGTGCTGGTGGGATTGGTGTTGTGCGTGACGATGATTTTGTCTGGGTGTTCCTCGAACTGGATCGATGAGGCGAATCAGATTGTCGGAGTACTGATTCCGGCATCGCAGAACCTGGTGACATTGGTAGCGATGCTGCAGGGGAAGAGCGTTTCGGCGGTGGATCTGGAAACTATGCAGAATGCAGGGAAGGAAACCGCGGCGGATTTGCAGCTGATCCAGGCGCTGATCGCTGCGTATGAGAAGGCGGACGCGACGGCGAAGCCCGGGATTCTGAACGAGATCGAGAGTGCGATTGGTGCGACGCAGGCGAATCTGCAGGGGTTACTGGCAGGACTGCATATAAAGGATACGGCGACGCAGACGAAGATCACGGCGGTGGTGGGGATTGTGTTGTCGGAAGTGCAGTCTTTGGCGATGGTACTGCCGATTGTGCAGAAGGGTCGTGTGGAGAGATTCCCCACACTAGCCGCAAAGGGCGCGGCTAGTATGGAGCACCCAGTTGGTGCGGGGCGCCCTCGGGTTCCCTTGTCGGCTGGGGAGTTTGTTCGGTCTTTCAATTCGACTTTGACTGCGAAGACTGGGAATGCGGAGTTGGATCGGACCACGGGGTCATTGCAGATACATTTGCATGGTTCGGTTCAGAGGATTGCTTCGGTTGGAGTGTTGAAGTGAGTAAAGACACTCACCACAGAGGACACAGAGCGGCACAGGGAGGAGCTAACGGCTCGCTTCGCTCGCGGGACAGCCGAGGCGGCTGTCTCTACGTGAGCAAGACAGGTGGCCTGCTCACGGGCGGGCAGGATGCGCGGCCAGCCGGTTGGAAGCCGGCGCTACGAGGAATTTATTGTGTGGGATGATTTGCGGTTAGTGGAGCAGTTTGGCGGGCATCTGGATGAGGGCAGTGAGGAAAAGATTCGCGATGTATTGATCCGGAGTCTGCTCAAGATTCGGGTGAAGAAGGGCGGAGTGCATTACCTCAAGCTGAATCGGGCACAGAAACAGTATTCGCAGACGTGCACGAAACGGAACGTTGTTTTGAAGGCGCGGCAGTTGGGCATCACGACTTATATTGCCGCGCGATTTTTCATTCAGACGATAACGAAGCCGGGGACCTTGAGCGTGCAGGTGGCGCATACGGAGGAGTCGGCTGAGGCGATTTTCAAGATCGTGCACCGGTTTTGGGAAAACCTGCCCAATTCGCGGGTGCGACGTGGAGCGCTGATCAAGTCGCGCTCGAACATCCGCCAGATTGTGTTTCCCCGGCTGGACAGCGAATACCGGGTGGAGACGGCGGATGATAACGCGGGCCGCGGGATGACCATCCACAATTTGCATTGCTCGGAGGTCTCCCGCTGGCCGCGCGGAGCGGACGATACGTTGGCATCTCTGCGGGCGGCGGTGGTTCCGGATGGAGAGATTGTGCTGGAGTCGACGCCAAGCGGAGCGGCCGGCTTGTTTTACGAGGAGTGGCAGAAGGCGGAGGAGAACGGGTATACGAAGCACTTTTTCCCGTGGTGGTATGAGAAGGCCTATAAAGAGGATGTGTCGAAGAAACCTCTGGGCGAATTTACGGATGAAGAAAGGGATCTGATCGCGAAGGAAGGATTGACTCCGGAGCAGATTGGATGGAGACGGACACGGTGGAGAATCGCGCGGGGAAAAGCGGGGCAGGAGTATGCGGAGGATGCAGTGTCGTGCTTCCTGGCATCCGGCGAGTGCGTGTTTGATCTGGAGGCAGTAGAGAAGGCGGCCGCGCTGGCTCCGTCGCCGACGGAGTCGCTGGATAACGGGCGGTACCTGATCTGGTTGCCGGCGCAGGAGAAGAAGCAATACATCATTGGAGTGGATGCGGCGGGTGGCGGGACGGATGGCGACTATGCGTGCGCGCAGGTCATCGAACGGACGACGGGATTGCAGTGCGCGGAGTGGCATGGACACTTTCCTCCGTATGAGTTGGCGCGGAAGCTAGCCAAGCTGGGGAAACGGTTCGGGAATGCGCTGATCGCTGTGGAACGGAACAATCATGGGTATGGCGTGCTGGCCCATTTGAAGGAGTTGGGATACGAGAATCTGTTTGTGAAGGATGGGCAGGAGGGCTGGCCGACGAACGTGGTGACGCGGCCGTCGATGATCGAGACGCTGGGAGCGATGCTGATCGAGAAGCCATCGTTGTTCCATAGTTCCCGCCTGCTGACGGAGCTGAAGACTTTTGTGCGACATGCCGATGGGCATGCAGCAGCGGCTGAGGGAGCGCATGATGACTGCGTGATGGCGATGGCGATTGCGCTCGCGGTGCGGGGCGAGACGGCGGGAAAAGGATCGGGGCAGAGAGTGGGGATGGGTAGCGTGGAGTTGGGGTGACGGCAGGCGGCGGGAAAATCCCCACTTCTGGCAAAACCGGCGAGAAATGGGGCACCGGGCTAGCTGTGGAAATGTTTATTCGTCACCGCTTTCGGGTAGAAAGTTCGGATAAGATTGCGGGCTTTGTGGTATGACGCGGAAAGCGTTCACCACAAAAGAGCTCACCACAGGGGACACAGAGGGGCACGGAGGAAGTCAAAATCCTTTATCCTCGGCTCGCTTCGCTCGCTGGACAACCGAGGCGGTTGTCCCTACGTGGGTTGGTTTGATTGATTGAGGCGGTCCAACACGTGCGGAGGATGCGGGGAGGGGCGCAAGGGCACTTGATGCGCTGCTCCGATGGACATTTTTACGTGGTGAAGTTTCGGAATAATCCGCAGCATCTGCGGGTGCTCGCAAATGAGATGCTGGCGACGCGGTTGGCCGAAAGAGCGGGACTGCCGGTTCCGGTGACTGATGTTGTATCGGTGGATGAGTGGCTGGTGGAGCACACGCCAGAGTTGAGTATTCAGCTGGCGCATAGCACGATCCGGTGCGTGGCGGGACTACAATTTGGTTCGCGGTACGTGGTGGATCCGCTTGAGGGGCAGGTATTTGATTATCTGCCGGTGGAGATGCTGGGGCTGGTGCGAAATCTGGAGACGTTTGCCGGCATGCTTGTTTTGGATAAGTGGACCGGGAACGCGAACGGTCGGCAGGCGGCGTTCTGGAAGAAGCTGCGGGAGAAGAAGTTTACGGCGTCGTTTATCGACCAAGGATATTGCTTCAATGCGGGGGAGTGGACGTTTCCGGATTATCCGCTGCGAGGAGTTTATGCGCGGAATGAGGTTTATGAGAAGGTGCGCGGTTGGGAGTCGTTTGAGCCATGGCTGTCGCATATCGAGAAGATGAATGAAGACGTGGTATGGGAGGTGGTGAATCAGATTCCTCCGGAGTGGTATGAGAGTGCGGATGACCAGTTGGAGAAATTGGCGGGGACTTTGATTTCGCGGCGCGGGATGGTGCGGGAGTTGATTGAGGCATTTCGGGTTTCGCCGCGGAGGCCGTTTCCGGGGTGGTTGGAGCATTAGGGTCAAAAGCCTCACCACGGAGGACACAGAGTTACACAGAGAAAGTTGTAACCGCCAGGGACGCTACGGAGCACTAAAGACGTCAAAATCGTCGGAGTATGGCTGCAAAACGGAAACTCGAATTCTTCTTGCTGCGGTATGTGCCGGACGTGGTGAAGGGAGAGTTTGTGAATTTTGGATTGGTTGCGTTGGAGGATCGGGGGAAGGGAGTGGAAGTAATAGAGGTGCGGTACACCCGTGATTGGGAACGAGTGCTGCGATCTGACCCCCAGGCGGACACCGATGTATTGGAAGCAATACGAAAGGAACTTCTAGAGGGTGTGGGGCAGAATACCGATCGGCAAGCCTTATTGCAGAAGATGACAGATTCGTTCTCGGGAGTCTTACAGATTTCTGCAGTGATGCCCGTGTTGACTGAAAGAACGATTGCTGAAGAAGTCCAAACGGTTGCACAGATATACCTTGAGAGTCCGCGACTGCAAAGGATCAGAGAGCCGCGAGGTCGCCAAGCAATCCTCGATAAGATGACAACGGAACTTGAGAAGGCTGGGGTTCTCGGTCTGATGTTTCCAGTGCCAGTGGAAATGTATACAAAACCGGGAGACCCGTTTGCTTTCGATTTTGGGTACAACACGGGGCGCGAGATCAAATTGTTCCACGCAGTATCGATTAAGACGAGCGTGGATCCCGCCGTACTGTTGGCGGCTAGATATCAGAAGATTACACCGGAGATGATACGGCTGACCCAAGCGACTCCAGTGTTACGTGCAGTGGTTGAGGATGGCCTGGACGAGCAAGAAAATGCGATCCGGTTCGCACTGGATATGATGCGGGAATCGGGGATTTACATCTCACGAGTAGCAGAGCTGCCGGAAATTGCGCAGAGGGCTCGGATCGAATTGAAGGCATGAGATGGAGTCGATAAAGGTTACGACAGTATCGCTATTCTCAACAGACTGCATGGGTCCTTCGCTTCGCTCAGGACGACAAAAATAGTTGCAGTTTCGGCTCAGCTCGGTTTCTCGCTGAGATGGGAGTGGACTTGGGTGAGGATGCAATCTCGAAATCGGTTGGATTGGCTGCTGGGGATCGCTACTTTAGCGGCGATTATTGGGACTGTTTTCGGCCATCGGGTTTCTCTCAGGCTTGAAGATGTGTCGTTTGGATTGCTGCTCATCCTTATTGTTCAATTTGTTGGAATGGCTTGGTGGCGATTGGCCCGGGCGTGGAAGCATCAAGAAACCTCGCATTGGAGAATTTGGGTGTCGTTGGTTGGATGTGTGGCGCTGTCGCTGGCTTTTGCATTACCACTGATTCCGTTCTTGTTTTCCATTGTTCTGCACATGGGATTCGGGCCTAGATGGGATTACAAGTTGCTGATGTTGGGCTTTGGCGGAGCTGCGCTGGTGATTGGTGTCGTGGCAGCGAAGGGAGTGCGGTTCCCGCTTGTTGCCGGCGGGTTGCTGCTGGCGTTGGGCGGGCTCATTCTACCGGTGGGAATGTGAGGATCGAAACCTAGTTGGCGATATTTCATTTGAGAGTGGCTCCGCTCTGGCGGGGCCTTTTTTAAGCACATTCTTCACCACAGAGGACACAGGGTTATGCGGGGAAAGGCTTGAACCACTAAGGACACGAAGGGGCACGAAGGAACGTCAACCCTCGCTGGGAAATCAGGAAGAAGGCGCTCGGCTTCGCCTTCGCTGGACAGCCGAGGCGGCTGTCCCTACGGGATTCAACAGGGAACAAACTTATGAAAATTACAGAGGCGGTACGCGGCGCTTGGCGCCGGGTGGCGGGAGTGTCGGCGGCGGATTCGTCGACGGCAGTTGAGAAGAGGCGGCGGACTTCTGGGCTGCCGTCCATCTTTAGTTCTTATGGGCCGCTTACGGAAGCGATGCCCAAACCTACTCCTTACAACTTGCGGAGATTCTCGGAGACTCCGATTGCACGGCGGGCGATCAACTGTATTAAGGACCGGATCGCCGGAATGCGGTGGAGAGTGCAACCTCGGCAGGGATTTGCACTCGAGTCGCTTCCGTTCGGTGCCGAGCGCGTGCGTCTTCTTACTTCAAATTTTGAATCGCCGAATCCGGATGATTCGTTTCGTTCGCTGGCGGAGCAGGTGCTGGAGGACATCATTGTCGGCGGGTATGGGGCGATTGAGGTGCAAAGGAATGGGGGGTGGGAAGGGCAACCGCGAGAAATGGAGCACCCAGCTGACGAAAATTCCGCGACGTCTCTGCACAACTTGCCGTTGGCGATGTGGGCTGTAGATGGGGCTTCGATTCGGATGAATCTGGAGTGGGATGGGGCGCCTACTTCTCAGCGATATCTGCAGGTTAACGATCAGTCGAATACGAAGATTGAGCTGGATGATGACGAGCTTATTTATATCCGGCTGAATCCGCGGACACATACTCCGTTTGGTTTGGGCCGGCTCGAGGTTGCGTTCGAGACGATCAATGCGTTTCTGGGAGCACATCGATATGCCGGGCGGCTGGCCTCGAATTCCGTCGTGCAATACGCGCTGTGGTTGCAGGATTTGACGCCGGAGCATCATGAGCGGCTGATTCGGTGGTGGCAGGATGAAATTGAAGGGACCGGGAAGGTTCCGATTTTGTCGGTTGAGAGCAAACCGGAGGTGCTGAGGTTCGGTGGCGGCACCGATGCAGATCTGCGACTGCAGTGGCAGGAGTTCTTGTTGCGAGTCGTCGCTTCCGCGTTTGATCTTCCTCCGTTTTATCTGGGGGTGGAGCGGGATGTAAACCGCTCCACCGCGGAGGAGATGAATGACCTGGCATTCCGGCAGGCGGTGGTGCCTACGGCACGGTTGCTGGCAGAGGCGCTTACGCGTGGGGCGATTTCGAAGAAGCTGGGTTGGGACGATCTGGAATTCGTGTTTGCTGATGTGGATGCGACCGACCCGCTGGAGGAGGCGCAGATTCAGGAGATCCTGCTGCGGAATGGGGTTCTCACCGTCAATGAGGTTCGGCGGATGCGGGGGTTGGAGGCGCTTGGAGAGAGTCAGACTTTCAGCCGCTGAGAATCTTGAGAACTGCTGAGGGCTGGAAGAGACGGTGGCTTCGCATCGGCAAGCCCTTCACCACAGAGGGCACAGAGGGTCACAGGAAAACCCAATGGGTTTGGAGATGATGGGATGACGATTGCATTGGAGGGTATGGCGGTTGAGATGCCGGAGGTGAAGGGGCATCCGAACCGTGCGGCATTCCGAGGTGTTCTGACCGTGGTGGATGAACCATCGACGCGGGCGCCTTCGGGATCGAAAGGCAAGCGAGTGTTGCTGACCCGGCGGGCGGCGGAGGCAGCGATTCCTTCGCTGTTGGGGATGGCAGTGGATTATTCACCTTCACTCGATTGTCACGACATGCGACGAAAAGTGGGAATCATTACGCGGGCCGAGGTGGTGGAGCGCAACCTGGAAGTGGGCGGTTATTTGTACGCCAAGGATTTTCCAGAGATTGTGCGGGACATCGCGAGACTGGGAAGGCGGCCGGTGGGCAGCGCGCGTGGTGCATCGCGCGTGGGGATTCAGGCTTCGTCCGGTGCACTGGCAAGGGAGGGACGGAAGCTTGGGACCTCACTAATGGCTGCGGTGAACCAGATTCGGAGGCTCGTTCGATCAGGAACGGGAAAGAAGTCGGCGGACCTGGTACTGCGGGCAGAAACGTCACTGGCACTCGCGGCAACAGAGGCGGGCACGAAAGATGTCGGCCTAGGAATGTCCTTTGAGGTAACGAAGGTGAATGTGCTGAACAAGGATGCGCGGATCTGGAAATTGATTGGCGTGACATTCACCGGGGCGGCGATTCTGCGGAAGGACAAGGCGGCTTACGAGGATACTTGGATTGAGTTGGAGTGAGTTGTTAGTACCCGGTACTTAGTAGCTAGAGGCTTCGGTTGGTGAGGCAAGATCGATCACCACAGGGAGCACAGAGGGGCACGGAGAACAATTTTCCAGGGAGGAACAATACGAATGAATGAAGAGATGATGCAGCAGTTGATGGCGACGGCGGAACGGCTGGCTACGGCAGCCGAATCGCTGGATCGTGTAATGGGCCGGCTGGACGCGCAGCACGAGGCGCTGAATGCGAAGGTCGATCGGATCGTGGCATCGGTAGAAGAGAGCGTTTCCGAAGAGGAGCCGGGCGAGGCTGTGCAGCAACTGCAGGAACGAGTGGCCGAGCTGGAGAAGTCCAATGAGGAACTGAAGGCGCAGACGACACGGATGGCGCGAAAGACGTTGTCTCCGACGGTATCTGCAATCCTGGCGAAGAGCGAGGAGTCTGGCGAGAAGATGGATAAGGCCGTGCTCGACAAGACGCTGCAGAGTCTGAGCGTGGAGCAGCGAATTGCGGTGAAGGCGGAGTTGGCTCGGGCGGGGATGATCGAGTAGAGCAGTTGTCGGTTATCAGTTTTTGGAGGCGCGACTTGGTCGCGTCTTTTGCTTTTCTACGAGCTTTTACCACAGGGGACACAGAGGAACACGGAGGAAAGTCAAGAAAGCTATAGGGATCTTTCGAGTGCTTCGCTCTGGATGACAGATTTGAGTGAGTTTCAAGGAAGGGAAATCAATAACAAGGAGAAAACATGCAGGGACGATTTGTGGATTTGATGGCAGCAGCGGATTACCTTGGGCCGGGCGCGGTGGAAGTGAACCGGTATCAGGCAGAGATCTTTGATATCGTGCGGCGGAGAGGCGCTTTCGGACAGCGGATCAAGCAAGTGCCTGCAACGGGACATCCTTCGCGGTTCTTTGAGGAGACGGTGATTCCGTCGCCGACGGCGGCGCAGGGATTCGTAGATCCTCGCAACATGAACCCGACCACCGTACAGCCGACGCGGATTGAACTGTCGGTACCACTGAAAGCGCTGGTGTCACAGATCAACTACAACCTCTTTGATCTGGAAGTGTCGGCGCAGCAGAGCCAGTTCGCTTATCTGCAGGCAAAGGATCTGGCGGATGCAGTGGACGGATTGCTGCGCACACATGACGTGGCTCTCTGGAGCGGAACCGACACGTCGTTGAGTGCGCCGACCACCAGTCAGTACTTCGGCGTCATTGGGCAGATCGAGGCTGGCGGGAATACGACCACGATTGGAGTATCGGCAAAGATCGTGGACGGGATCAGGACGGCAGTGGCACAGATGGTGGCGCGCACCGACTACCAGGTGCGGCCGACAGCGATTTATGCCAATCCGATGCTGCTCGATCTCATCGATCAGGAAATGAAGACGGAATACAACACCGTGCTGAATGCGGTGGAAATCACGGCTGGGTATCGCGTCAAGGCACTGGCGACGCAAGCCGGGGACCTGCCGCTGATTCCGGAGTGGGCGCTGGGATACACCGGCACGATCGGTTCGGGAACCGCAGTGCTGCCAGCCTACATCGTGACTGAGGATCTGATCGAGTATCACTGGCTGACCGATCCGAATCCGCGGGTGTTCCGGTTGGGCACACCGGGATCGCTGGCACAGCAGCAGGTAGTGGTGAAGTTCGGAGCTCCTGTGGTGAAGGGAGCAAACTTCGCACATTACGAAGTCAAGGTACAGAGATAACAAAAAACAGTTCTCAGTTCTCAGTTGTCAGTTCTCAGTCGCATTGCTTCCAGTTCGGGAAATCGGATCACCCCTCGAAGAAGGCCAGGGCTAAAACCCTGTACGTGGGTCTTTGACGCGGCCCTGAAGGCACTCTTCCACGGCGTTCTCGAGGGGAGTGAGCCCGACCGATGTCACGGAATTCCAGAAGTGGTGACACGATCAATCCGTCTTCTGGAGAGGAAAGCAGAGACTTGAGGCTGCACTGAGAACTGGGGACTGGGAACTGAGAGCTTCTCATGAACTATTTGGACAGTTCGGAATATTTGACCTATGGGTTGGAGGCGTCGATAGATCAGTCTTGGGTGACGGCGGCGTCGGCGATTATCGACGCGCACTGCCGGCGAGCGACGCTTGGAGTGAATCAGTATCAGGAGCGGCTCAAGATGCCGCCAGAGATGAATACAGTGCGTTTGAGCTATCTGCCACTGGTAACCGTATCGCCGGCAACGTCGCCGATTGTAAACCTGCAGGGGAGATACGGAATTCCGCGGCGAGGGGAGTGGCCGTATCCAGAGCTGAGCCTGGAGTTTGCGATGGTGTTTGCACTACCAGGATCGTGGACGACGATTGATCCGAGGACGATCGACATCTGGGAGGAGAGCGGCGAGCTGTCTTTTCCGGTAAATGCGCTGGGATTGTTCTTCAACGAGGTGGATGTCGAGTACAACGCCGGGCTAGCGACGATTCCCACGAGAGTGAAAGTGGCGTGCGCACAGATCGTGAAGAGCGCACAGATCATGCCTGCGTTGAACGTGAAAGCCGGGAAGGTTGACCGGATGAGGCTGGATTATTTCGGCGACACGCTGGTGGATGAAAACGTGCGGAGTCTACTGGAGCCGTATGTGGCGCGGAAAGGGGCGTAGGGACCTCGACGAGAGAGTCGGAGAAAACGCAAGGTCCCTCGACTGCGCAAAACGAGTCGCGCTGCTCATCGTTTTGCCGCGCTCGGGATGACAGGAAACGGGAGGCGTTATGAGTGGAATTTGCGGTGCGGGATTGGTTCGGGCTGCGGACGCACTTTTGCGAGCGCTGGGACAGGACTCTGTAAGCCTGGTGTTGCCGGCGACGGCGATGGCGGGCGATGCGGCTGGACAATTGGGACTAGTCGACCCCGGAGTGCAGGAGATTGTTATTTCTCCTGTCATCACGCGGGAGGTATCAACCGGGAGTGTCGGGCCACGGCGAAGGATCGAGTTCACGCTGCCGGCTTCGGCAATTGAACATCAGCTGCCATCGTTGGGGATGGCGTCCGGAGAAGACCTGTTTCGCGCGGTCATCGGGCTCAATTACGGCAACGATCTTTTTCATGTTGAGAGCGTTTTGCCTGAGAGTTTTGCGGGAACTGTTTGCTTTTACGTTTTGACCGCAGTTAAGTGAAAGCGGCCGTTGGTTCCCAGTTCCAAGTTCTAGTCAGCACAGAGGACACAGAGGGACAAAGGGGAAAACCTCTTCCCTCCTTGATACAAGCGAACGCTTTGCTCGCGGGACAGCCGAGGCGGCTGTCCCTACGTGTTTGGGTCGTGAGGAATTCTTTTATGCAATTTGCAAAAGATAGTTTCTTTTTGGCGCTGCAGGATCGGTTAGCGGGATTG
>Ga0335085_10000808_pt1 | contig 78684 bp, 75 predicted proteins | sample Lox_Sample_45_FD_206712 | JGI IMG/M metagenome (GOLD analysis project Ga0335085, IMG submission 206712) | Soil microbial communities from Loxahatchee National Wildlife Refuge, Florida, United States - Lox_Sample_4.5 | ecosystem: Environmental > Terrestrial > Soil > Wetlands | place: USA... | reverse complement strand
CTGCGCTGCCAGAGTTTGCTGTCGCACTCGTGTTTTCCCTCCGACTTACACCTTATCCGCGCGGCCTGTGGATCGGCGAGTATTTCAGAGGTTCCCTAAGTATCGGCGGCTTGTCCTGGCCATCGTATCGCCCAAGCCCAGAGCGCGGCCGGGATCAGCATGATCAGGCCGGCGACGCTCGCCACATGGCGGGCGCCGAAGCCCATGTCGACGAAGCGCCCTGCCAGATAGGCTCCCGCGGCAATGGTGAACATACAAAGGCCGAGGTCGGCGGCAAAGACTCGGCCGCGGAATTTGTCTTCGCTCTGCAGTTGCAGGAGCGTGGTTGAGAAGACCCATACGATGGAACTGCCGAAGTGCGCCAGCATCACGCATAGGCAAGCCTGCCACAAGTGGGAAGCCACGCCCAGCAAGGTGTAGCCTGCGGCGGCTCCCAGATATCCCCAAACAATGGCGCGTTCCAGCCGACGGATCCACTGACCCGCCCACGGCGCAGTGAGCACTGGACCCAGCAGTGCGCCCAAGCCTCGGGCGCCGAGTATCAGACTCATGCCCAGAAATGCTCCTCGCGCCGGATCGAGTCCGTGCCAGCGTACCGCAAATTCGTTCTGTCCCATCACCGTAAACAGTACCCAACCCGGACCGATGATCAGGTTTCCCGCTTTCACGAAAACCGTCGAGCGAAGGCGGGCGTGGGCACGCACATAGCGGATTCCATCGAGGATGGGAGAGAAGTCGACGAGTTCGCGCAGGCGCAGCGCATGGGTGCCCTCCGCGTGGGGCTCGGCGAAGCGCATGCTCATAATCAGAATCGCCGAAACCAGGAACGACAAGGCATTCAGAACGAAGACCGCGTCGCGCCCGAGCAGCGCCGCCACAATGCCACCGGTCGTTGCGCCCACCATCAGGTTGATCGACCAGGTTGTGGAAGACAGTGTATTGGCGAGGACAACGTCTTCCCGCTCGACAATATTCGGGATCACCGAACTGCGCGCCGGCTCGAAAAAAGCGGCCAGCAGAGTTTCCGCCACCAGCAGCGGATACACCAGCCACACCATTTCTTTAGAACGCACTAACAGCATGCAGAAGACGATCAGCATCCGCCCGAGATCGGCAGCGATCATTACTCGCTTGCGGCGCACACGATCGTTGACCACACCGGAGGTGGGGCCAACCAGAGTCTGTGGCAGCACTTGCAGGATGAGCGCCAGGGCCACCGAGCTCGCCTGTCCGGTAAGCTGCAGCAGCAGGTTGTAGATGGCCAAGGTGTAAAACCAGTCGCCGATTTCGCTAACCACTTGCGCCCCCCAAAGCCGGCGGAAGTTGCGATTTCCGCGCAAGAGGCGCACGTAGGACGCGAGCGAAACCGGAGTCAGGGCCTGTTCAGGAGCGGGATCCATGGCAGGAAGCGGTTAAGAAACCAAAGGATACCGGACGCCCCGAAAAGCCGCACCCCAAGGCAAAAGCCGCCCTGGACGGCCAAAACTGTGCAATGGACTGCACATCGGGTCCCAGACGACATAGGAAAAATCTTCACATTGCCAAAAAATGTCACTGATTTTTCCCGAAAAAGGCCTGTTTGAACAGCTGATGAAACTCGCGAGGTTGGAAATAGGCTTGCGATATTGGATTAACGAAAAGGAGCTTCACTCGTGCGCAACTTCGGCCCAGCAGTTCTGATCCTCACCTTCGCGGTGAATTCGTTTGCAGCCGCACCTGTCGTCCACGCTTCCTCGGCTCCCCAACCCGGCATCTTACTGCTCCTGGGCGGCGGCTTGGTCGGACTCGCCACTCTCATCCGGCGCCGTTTTAGCGACTAGACTTCTCCGTCAATTCCTCCACGCCACTAGTCCTCCTAGCCCCCGTAACATGCTTCCGCCTGGACCTCTGCTGCCGGTGAAATTGACGTGCCCAGCCGTGCGCTCGTAGGATTTCGCCTGCGTCTCAGTTTCTGAACCGAGGACATGCTCATGAAGCGCCTTCTCGCGTTGTGCTGTGCTTGCCTGCTTTGGACCGCACTGGCTTGGGGGCAGTCAGACACCTTTCTGCCCAACGAGAACCTGACGGTGGAAGGTGTGCCATCCGTGCCCAACTCGGTCGTCGAGGGCGCCCAACGCTACAGCAACTTTCGGCTTGCCGACCTGGCAAGCTGGAATCCGCTGCGGCGCGAGATGCTGATCGCGACGCGCTTCGCAGACAGCTTTCAGATTCACCTGGTCAAAATGCCGGGCGCAGCGCGCACCCAACTCACCTTCTCGGCCGAGCCCTCCGCCGGTGGGGTCTTCAACCCCAGGGACGGCAAGACCTTCATCTTCCGCCGGGACGCAGGGGGCGGTGAGTTCTATCAGTTCTATCGTTATGACCTCGACGGCGGCGCTACTACCTTGCTGACCGACGGCAAATCACGGAACACAGGCCTGGCGTGGGATCACGCGGGCAACCAGATTGTCTACGGCTCTACGCGGCGCACCGGCAACGACGTTGATTTCTGGGCCATGGACCCGAATGATCCCAAGTCGGATCATCTGCTGGCAAGAAATCAGGGCGGCGGCTGGGAAGCGCTCGACTGGTCCCGCGACGGAAAGTGGGTCCTGGCGGAGGAGGAAATCTCAGCCAACGAAAGCTACCTCTGGCTTGTAGACTCCACCAGCGGCGAGAAGACCGCGATCACTCCGCGCGACAATCCGACGAAGATCTCCTATCAGGGTGGGCAGTTCTCCAAAGACGGCAAGGGCATCTACACCACCACCGACAAGGAGAGCGAATTCCATCGCCTCGCCTACATCGATCTTGCTTCGAAGCAGCACACGTACCTGACCAGCGACATTCCGTGGGATGTCGATGAATTTAATCTCTCGGACGACGGACGGAAGATCGCGTTCGTCAGCAACGAGGACGGCTACGGCGTGCTGCACCTCCTGGACACCGCGTCGCGCAAGCCGATCACTCTGCCCAGACTGCCGCGCGGCGTGGTCAGCAGAGTACTGTGGCACAAGAATAATCACGACCTCGGATTCAATTTCACCTCCGCCAGCATGAATGATGATGTGTATTCGCTCGACATCGAGACCGGCAAGGTGGATCGCTGGACCGAGAGCGAGACCGGCGGCGTCAACATTTCCGGTGTTCGTGAGCCGGACCTGATTCATTGGAAGAGTTGGGATGCACGCCAGATCGGCGGCTTCCTCTATCGCCCGCCGGCGAAGTTCGCCGGCAAACGGCCGGTCATCATCAACATTCACGGCGGACCCGAGGGTCAGTTCCGTCCGTATTTCATCGGCCGCAATCTCTACTACCCCAATGATCTGGGAATAGCGATGATCTTTCCCAATGTGCGCGGATCGAGCGGCTACGGCAAGAGTTTTCTCGCGCTCGACAACGGCATGCTGCGCCAGGGATCGTACCAGGACATCAATTCCCTGCTCGACTGGATCGCCACTCAGCCTGATCTCGACGCCAGCCGCGTCATGATCACCGGCGGCAGCTACGGCGGATTCATGACCCTGGCCGTCGCCACCAACTACAACGATCGCATCTGCTGCTCGGTCGATGTCGTGGGAATTTCCAACCTGGTGACCTTCCTGCAGAACACTTCGGGCTATCGGCAGGACTTGCGGCGCGTAGAGTACGGCGACGAGCGCGATCCCAAGATCCGCGAATTCCTGACGAACATCTCGCCAATGACCAAGGCAAAGAATGTCACCAAGCCACTGTTTGTGATTCAGGGCAGGAATGACCCGCGGGTACCCTTCACCGAATCGGAACAGATGGTGAAAACGGTCCGCGAAAACGGCGCGCCAGTGTGGTATCTGCTGGCAAAAGACGAAGGACACGGTTTCCAGAAAAAGAAAAATCAGGACTTCCAGTTCTATGCGACGGTGATGTTCGTGAAGGAGTTCCTGCTGAAGTGAGCGTTCAGGCGCACAGCCATTCAAGCTTGTCATCCCGAGCGGAGGACGGATCTGCAGCCTTCCTCGTGGAACTGCAGATCCCTATGGATTGGGGGTTCGCGACCGTGCCGATCCGTTCGCCACTACGTCCAGGAAATATTGGTGGATGCGGGGATCGTCGCTGAGTTCCGGATGGAATGTTGCGGCCAGCGTTTGACCCCGCCGAACCATGACCGGATCTTGCCCTTCGGTTGCGACAACCTCTACCCCCTCGCCGATGCGCTCGAACCTAGGCGCGCGAATGAAGACCATCTCGATGGGATCGTTGAGAAACTTCCCTTCTCGGATCGAGCTGTCAACCTGCCGTCCATAAGCATTGCGGCGAATGGCGATGTCGAGCGCGCCGAGTCCGGCCTGCTTCGGATTTTCGACTTCTGAAGCGAGCAAAATGGCCCCAGCACAGGTGCCGAATGTCGCCTTCGTACGGACGAATTCCTTCAGCTTCGCGAATCCCTGTTCGCCCAGAAGCTTCAGGAAGGTACTCGACTCGCCGCCCGGGATGACCAGGCCGGCAATGTCGTCGAGTTGTTCGGGCTTCTTCACCAGCACCACTTGCGCCCCGAGCTCTTCGAGACGACGGCGGTGCGCGTCGAAATCACCTTGGAGCGCCAGTACACCAATCTTCATCTGGATTACCACGGATCGAAGCAGTCATAGTTCCGCTGAGCCACGATTTTGCCGTCCCGAAATTCCATGAACATGGCCGAATGGGCACGCATCTCGCCGCCTGCGGCTATGCTTCCGAACGGGATGGCGAGTTGGCCGGTCCAAAGCACCTCGAGAACAACGATATCTCCATTCGCGGCCTCGCTCGTGATCGCGTACGTCTGGCGCGAAAACAGTTTCCGGCCTTTCTCGAAAGCTGCTGCGATCCGCGCAACGCCCGCCGAACTGCCATTCGGATAGATACGGTTGGGCAATTGTTTGACGACGGCCTCCGGCGTGAAGAGAGCAACTACATACTCGAGATCGCCCTCTTCGATAGCCTTCAGATAGCGTCGCGCTGTTTCGAGATTGCTGACCTCGCTTGGCATCCCGGACTCGAACCCGCTACCAGCCTCGTGTTTGCAGCATGTGCGCTTCGTCAAGCGCCGAGACGGCCAGGCCTTTCATTGCTCCGACCAGATCCTCGCTGACCTCAAGCAACACTTTGGGATCGTTGTAGTGGGTCGCGGCCTTCACAATGGCGCGGGCGCGCTTCTCGGCTTCCTGCGGATCGGCAAACTCAGTCGAGTTCTTCATGAAGATGCCCGAGCCGACGAACACCGCTTCGGCGCCAAGTTGCATGACCAACGAAGCGTCGGCCGGAGTGGCAATTCCGCCGGCGGAGAAATTCGGCACGGGCAGCTTGCCGTCGCGCGCGACTATCTGCACCAGTTCGTACGGAGCCTGATGTTCCTTTGCCTTGGCGTAGAGTTCTTCTTCGCCCAGTACGGTGAGAATCTTCATCTCCTGCACGATCTGGCGGATGTGCTTCACGGCGTGCACCACGTCTCCGGTGCCGGCTTCGCCCTTGGTACGAATCATGGCCGCGCCTTCGGCGATGCGGCGCAGGGCCTCGCCCAGGCTGCGAGCTCCGCACACGAACGGCACGGTGAAGGCGTGCTTGTCGACGTGATGGGCTTCGTCGGCGGGGGTCAACACCTCCGACTCGTCGATGTAATCTACGCCCAGCTCCTGCAGGATCTGCGCTTCGGCGAAGTGGCCGATGCGGCATTTCGCCATCACGGGGATGTCGACGGTCGAGATGATCTCGCGAATCTTCTTCGGCGAAGCCATCCGCGCGACACCGCCCTCGGCGCGGATCTGCGCGGGCACGCGCTCCAAAGCCATGACCGCCACGGCGCCGGCTCTCTCTGCGATTTCGGCCTGGCGGGCGTCAGTTACGTCCATGATGACGCCGCCTTTGAGCATCTCGGCAAGTCCGGTCTTCAGGCGAAGGCTGGTGGTGTTGTGTCCATTGCTCTGTGACATGATTTCCTCTCCACTGGTTCGATTTCAGACTACCGGTAAAGTGGTATCCTTGATATGTCCATTTATTAAGTATCTTACATACCACTTTCATGGCGCGTGAAATCACTTCCCTGCCCCTGAGCCTTTCCGAGCCTGCCGGCGACGTCCCGCTCTACCGCTGGCTCTACGAACAGCTCCGCCGGGCGATCCTCGATGGACGCCTCAAGCCCGGTGCCCGTCTCCCGGCAACGCGCGATCTCGCGGCTGCCTATAAACTCTCGCGGCCCACCATCGTCACCGCGTTTGAGCAGTTGAAGTCGGAAGGGTACGTCGAAGGCCGCACCGGCTCCGGCACCTACATCAGCAAGGTCCTTCCCGACGAACTGCTGCAAGTAGGACGAACCGGAGAACGGCAGCGACTGCCGCACCGGCGCATCTCGTTGTCCGCTTATGCTCGCCGTCTCCAGCCGACGCGCCTTCGCCGCCCGCAGCCGGCGCGGGCGTTTCGTCCCAATCAGGCGGCACTGGATCTGTTCCCCACCACGCTCTGGGCGCAGGTGGCCGCCCGGCGTCTCCGCCGCGCTTCTGCCAAGCTGCTGGCCGGCGGAGAAACGTTGGGCTATCGCCCGCTCCGCGAAGCCGTCGCCGATTACCTCAATACGTCGCGCGGCGTGAAGTGCTCCACGGAACAGGTTCTGATCGTTTCCGGCGCTCAGGAGGGGCTGGATCGCACCGCCCGACTTCTGCTCAATCCGGGCGAGCCTGCCTGGATGGAAGAACCCGGATACCCCGGAACTGCGGCAATTCTGCGCGCAGCCGGCGCCAAAATCTGCGGCGTTCCCGTCGACGCCGAAGGATTGGTTCTGGAGCAAGGCTTGCGCCGCTGGCCTCGCCCCAAGCTTGTCTACGTTACGCCCGCGCATCAATTTCCTCTGGGCGTCACCATGAGCCTGCGGCGGCGCCTGGCTCTGCTGGAATGGGCGCGCAAGCAGGGCGTCATGATTTTTGAAGACGACTATGACAGCGAATACCGCTATTCCGGCCGTCCGGTTCCCGCGCTGCAGGGACTCGACCGCGCCGGTATGGTCATCTTCGGCGGCAGCTTCAGCGCCGTGATGTTCCCGGCCATGCGCCTCGGCTATCTCGTGGTTCCGGAAGAGATGATCGACATCTTCGCCGCCGCGCAGTCGGTGAGCACACATCATCCTCCGTTGCTCGGCCAGGCCGTGTTGTGCGACTTCATCACCGAAGGACACTTCGCACGCCATATCCGCCGCATGCGCGAGGTGTACGCCGAGCGGTTGAACGTGTTGATGAAGGCGTCCCGCGAGAAGCTCGGCGGACTGGTGAAGATTCCAGACGTCGAAGCAGGATTGCAGACCGTGGGCTGGCTGCAGCACGGTGTTTCAGCGGAGCGAATTGCGAAGGCCACCGCCGAGAAGGACGTCGAGATCATCCCGCTGCGGCGTTACGGATATGGTCGCGCACCTGAACATGGCATCGTCTTGGGATTTGCGGCGGTCGAACCGCGGGAGTTGCGTCGGGGCGTCGAAGAACTGGCGGCCGTGCTGCGAGCCTAGTCGATCTGTGTGGGGCCACACAAGCTTATCGTTCCACAAACTTCGCAAACATCTTGTGCGGATCGATGGCGATGAACAGGCCCTCGCTGCGGGCCAGCACCTCCCCTTTCTGATTCAGAATCTCGGCGGCATTGGTATGCCGCCGTCCCTTCACCCTCACTTCGCGCGATTCGACACGCAGCGGCTTATTCAGCGGCACCGGCTTCAGATATTGCACCTTCATCTCGACGGTCATCGCCACAACGTTGCGCAGCTTGTTCACCTTGCCCATGGCCTCGTCGAGAATCGTGGCGATGATGCCGCCGTGGCAGTGTCCGGGCGGCCCGGTATAGCGTTTGCCCAGGCGGAAGCGGCTGATGAAGCGATTGCTATCCTCGTCATAGGTGAAGCGCAGGCGCATGCCGTCGGGATTGTTCTTGCCGCAGGCAAAGCAGTAGTTCTTTTGCAGGCGGACGTATTGCGTGCTGTGTCCGCGGGCGAGTTTCCTGGTGGCCATTGGGAAGGATTCTATCGCGAGTGATGCCCGTGATTGGATAAGATGTCCCGACCGGAGGTTGTCATGCCTGCACAGAAAGCCGTCAGCGGACTCTACAGTCCGCATCCCGGACTCGCCATGGTGGACAAGTGGAAGAACGAACTCCCCGCCAAAACCGGCCGTTCTCTCGACGAGTGGATTGCGTTCGTGAAGAAGTCCGGCCCGCCCACCGAAAAGGAACGCCGCGAGTGGCTGAAAAGCGAACATAAACTCGGTACGAATTCGGCCTCCTGGATCGCCGAGCGCGCCGGCGGCAAGGGCATGGAAGAGGACTCGGCGGAGGCGTATCTGGAGGCCGCTGAACAATGGGTGGAAGCGATGTTCGCCGGACCGCGGGCTGCCCTGCACCCGGTGTACGACCAATTGTTGAAAGTGGCGCTGGCGGCGGGCAACGACGTGAAGGCGTGCCCCGGGAAGACTGCCGTTGCGATCTATCGGAATCACGTGATTGCCAACATCAAGGTGGCGACGAATTCGCGGATTGACTTCGGCCTGGCGCTCGAGAATATGAAGACTCCGAAGCGCCTGATCGATACCGGCGGTTACGAGAAGAAAGACCGGATCACCCGGCGGATTGAGGTGAAGTCCAAGGCGGATATTGACGATGAGTTGAAGAAGTGGCTGCGGACTGCGTGGGAGAAAGATGCCTAGGCGCGCTCGATTGTCTACCGCGAGCCAAGTCCTATGAGATACGTGCCTGCCGGAGAGTTCAGAACCCATTGCTATAAATGGATCGAACATCTCCGGTCAACACGGGAGCACGTCGTCATTACCAAGCGGGGGGTTCCGATTGCCAAGGTGGTTCCTTTGCGGGCGGCCGACCACGCTGCTTGTGCGGATGACTGGGACAGGCCGGGCGCCCGTCCCCGCACAATCAAGCCTCAGTCGTAGTACTCCAGCCCCAAATGCGTAATTGACTCTTCGCCCCGCAAATGACGCAGCGTGTTCTTCAATTTCATCAACTGGATGAACAAGTCGTGCTCGGGATACAGCCCCGGCGCAGTCATCGGAGACTTAAAGTTGAGGCGTCTAGCGGGCGTGAGCGAAGCGGGAGCCCGCTGCCGAAATCCTGAGCGAAGCGAAGGATCTCAGTCGTAATACTCCAGCCCCAAATGCGTGATCAGTTCTTCTCCCCGCAAATGCCGCAGCGTGTTCTTCAATTTCATCAACTGGATGAACAGGTCGTGTTCAGGATAGAGCCCCGGCGCGGTCATCGGAGACTTGAAGTAAAAGCTTAACCACTCCTGGATGCCCAGCCGTCGCAATTCCGGCGTGCGCTGCGCCAGATCGAGGAACAGCACCAGGTCCAGCACGATCGGCGCCGCCAGAATCGAGTCGCGGCACAGGAAGTCGACTTTGATCTGCATCGGATAGCCGAGCCACCCGAAGATATCGATGTTGTCCCAACCTTCTTTGTTGTCACCACGCGGCGGGTAATAATTAATGCGAACCTTGTGAAAAATGTTGCCGTAGAGTTCGGGATACAACTGCGGCTGCAGGATGTGCTCCAGCAGGCCCAGCTTCGACTCTTCCTTTGTCTTGAACGATCCCGGATCGTCGAGCACCTCACCATCGCGGTTGCCGAGAATGTTCGTCGAGTACCAGCCGCTCAACCCGAGCAAGCGCGCTTTGAAGGCCGGTGCCAGCACCGACTTCATTAGCGTCTGGCCGGTCTTGAAATCCTTGCCGCAGATCGGCAGTTCCTTCTCCTGCGCCAGTTCATGCATCGCGGGAATATCAACGGTCAAGTTCGGAGCGCCGTTGGCGAACGGCACACCCTCCATCAGCGACGCATAGGCATAAACCATGGAAGGAGCGATGGTGTCGTCGTTCTCCTTCATCGCCCTTTCGAGGGCTTTCACGCTCTGGTGCGCCGCAGTCGGTTCAATGAACGTCTCGGTGGACGCGCACCAGATGGTGATGAGCCGCGACGCGCCACTGGATTTCTTGAAGTCGCGAATGTCCTGCCGCAGTTGCTCGGCGAGTTCCAGCTTGTTCTTTCCCTTCTTGACGTTCGGTCCGTCGATCTTCTTCACGTAGTTGTGGTCGAAGACGGCCTTCATCGGCGTGATGGAACTGAGGCGGCCTTTGACTTTGGCCAGCAGATCGCGCTCCAGCACGCCCGCATTTGACGCCGCGGCATACATGTCGTCCTCAAAGATGTCCCAGCCGGTGAATACCAGGTCATCGAGTCCGGCTAGCGGCACGAATTCCTTGATCTTCGGCGAGCGGCCATCGGTGCGTTTGCCCAAGCGAATCGTGCCCATCTGCGTAAGCGAGCCTATGGGATGAGCAATTCCCTTCCGCACGGCTTCGACGCCGGCGACAAACGTTGTCGCCACTGCGCCCATTCCCGGGATCATGACTCCGAGTTTGCCCTTGGCGGGCTGGATGCTTGCATTCTGAGACCGCGGCGTCTTCACTTCGGCGCGCGCCGCTCTACTGCCATTCTTGCGGGGAGTTGGCATTGGGGATCAGTCCTTATGACTTCAAAGTGATGTAGGCAAACAGTTATGTTCTCGCATTTACCAGCAGCATGCAAACCGCGGCGGATTCTGTGGCATGAAAAGCGGGTCAAATTGTGCAAGGACGCCGTTCAACTGCAGGAACGGTTCTGTAGAAGACCGGGCCGCGCCTGGCGCCTCAAGACATTTCCTGCACGTGCCGAGGCACACCTCTCCGTACTCGGAACAGATCCTTCTCGCTCAGCGCAATGTCGGGACGAACACCATCAGCCACGCCACCAGTCCCATCAGCAGCAGTACCGCGAACAACGCGTAGGACGTCTGCATGGGATGGAAATGGAAGTAGGAGTTCCTGTTCTCCCACCGATGGGTCTTCAGGAAATGAGGGCTGCGCATAGGACCTCCTCTCCGCTCCAAAATGCCAGGCCATAACCCAACCAGGAGCGGCCACAGCCGCTATTATTAAACACCATGGCCGACAAAATTGCAGTGATTACCGGATCGTCCAGCGGCTTCGGTTTGTTGACCTCCGTAGAACTAGCCAAGGCAGGATTTCATGTGGTGGCCTCGATGCGCGATTTGGGCCGCCGAGTCAGGCTGGACGAAGCTGCCGCCACCGCAGGTGTTGCAACGCGCCTCGACATTCGCCGGTTCGATGTATCCGAGTTCGACTCCATCCCTGGCTTTGCCGAGGCGGTGCAGCGCGACTACGGCCGCATCGACGTTCTCGTCAACAATGCCGGTTTTGCCGTGGCAGGATTCGCCGAGGACATCAAACCCGAAGAACTCAGGATGCAGTTCGACACCAATTTCTTCGGCCCCGTGGCCTTGACCCAGGCGGTACTGCCGGTCATGCGGCAACAGAAATCAGGGCACATCATCATGGTGTCTTCCATTGCGGGACTCCATGGCAGCTTTTCGATTTCGAGCTATTCGGCCTCGAAACATGCGCTCGAGGGATGGACCGAGTCGCTACGACTGGAGGTGAATCCCTTGGGAATCAAGGTCGTGCTAGTCGAGCCGGGGTCGTTTCAGACCGATATCTGGACCCGAGGCGCGGTACTAGGCGAGAAACTGCGCGACGGCTCGTCGCCGAACCGAGAGCGCGGAGCCAAGATGCGGGATCGCGTGCAGGCCATCCCGAAAGGCGATCCCATGGAGGTGGTGCGCGTCATCGTTGCCATCGCGCAAGATCCGAACCCCAAGTTGCGCTACCTGGTCGGACGCGACGCGAAAATCCAACTCGCGATGAAACGACTCCTGCCGTGGAAGTGGCACGAGAAGATCATCGCCAATTTCCTGAAAGTCGATTGACCGTAGCGCGGGCGACTCACCGGCAGTCAAGGGGGGCTCCCGCCCCCCGCAGCAGTATCGGCGCCTATTTCCCTTCCAGGTCGACCGCCTGAATCGGCAGGTCCCAGTGGGAAAGCAGAATTTCGAACCGCCGTTGCTCTTCCTTCTGATACGTGGCCTGATCGGGCCATAACTGCTTCTTTAAGGCGTCTTCGTCGAACGGTTCGTTGGCCACCGTCGAATTCTTGAACACGATCGTGACCCGAAAGTCCCAGCGGCCGTCCTCGGTCGTATGGTAGCGAGGCTTGTCCATCCAGACCTTCAGCATGCGGCCCATCTCGACTTCTTTCTTCAGAAGGGGGTAGTGATTTTTCTTGAAGAGTTGCAGGAACTCGTCGGCGTGGCCCCACTGGATTTTGTAATAGTACTCAACCACGAAGGGCTTCCCTCCGGCCTCGGCAGTTTGCGCCGGCATCGGAAGCGGGAGCAGAGTCAAGAACAGCAGCAGGAAGTGCGGTTTCATGCATTGTCTCCGAGGCGGTCATTGTCGCATACAGCGAGCTGTCCCCTCAAAATGGGGCTATAATGCATCGGCCTCCCCTCACCCCGATCGGGAATGTCCGCTCAACATCTTGGAGGAACCATGAAAACAGTCCTCTCGCTTTCGACAGCGTTTCTGCTTTTGCTCGGCACGGCTTCTGCCACCATGACGACGCAGAAATGGGCCCTGGGATGGGACAATTTCAGCGAACCGCTCGACCTCACCCACAGCAGCATCAAGTGGTCGGTCTCCGCGGCACGCAAGCTAACCGTTACCTTCACCTTGAAGGGCGCAACTCCGAGCAAGCTCTACCAGGTGGGTATTCACATTTTCTGCGACACCTTCCCCACGACCTTCGGCCAGTTTCCCGTTGGCGGAGGCGGCGGCGCGTGCCAGCCACTCACACGGCAAAATGTAACCAAGGATGCCGTTGCGGTTGAATTCGGCGTCGTTACTACCGACCTCCACGGCAACGGAGTATTCAAGGTCGTCGTCGGACCGATCGCTTCCGGCTCCTACGATCTTGAATTCGACACGCGCAATGGCGCGGGCTGTGGTCTCACCGGCGGCGGGCCCGCCGACGCGGCTCACTGCGAGGCGGATTTCCAGTCGCCCGGCCCGTTCGGTACTGCGACGACAATCACCATTCCCTGAGGCTGGCTGGACGCCGGAGACTCGACCGCCATCACTGTTCCTTGATGGCGGTTACGGCCACACTTCACGACCAGTGTTGAGGGAGAGGTCTGCGCGTCCGCGTGGCGGAGCCGTTAACCTTCCCCAAGACTGTCAGACCTGCAGCCCGATGCTAGAATCGAGTGTGGCTGCCGATTCCATCCGCTTAATCGCCGTTGATATTGACGGCACCCTGCTCAATCCGCAGTTTCAGATTTCCTCCGAAGACCTGGCCGCGCTGCGCAACGCCCAGGCCGCGGGAATGGAAGTCGTCCTCGTCACCGGACGTCGCCATACGTTTGCCCTGCCGATCGCACTGCAACTTGGTTTCGATCTCTGGTTGATCTGCTCGAATGGCGCCGTGACGCGGTCTCTCAGCGGCGAAACTTTCCACCGCGACATGCTGCCGCAGCAAACCTGCCGCAATCTCTGCGCCGCCATGCAAGAATTCCGCGGTCAGACCGTTCTTACGTTTGACAAGCATGGCCGCGGCGCAATCGTGCTGGAGACTCTCCAGCACCTCGAGGGCAGCATCCAGCGTTGGCTGGAAAAGAATATGGAGTACATCGAATTCGTGATCCCGATCGAAAAATCGTTGACCACAGATCCGGTCCAGGCCATGTTCTGCGGGCCCGTCGCCCTCATGAAGCAAGCCTTGCAGGCACTGGAGAAATGTGGCCTGCCGGTCACGGTGCTGCGGACGGAATACCCAGGGCGAGACCTGTCGATCGTCGACGTGCTCAACGCGGACTGCTCCAAGGGTCACGCCCTCGAGCGCTGGGCCAATTTCCGCGGCATCCCCCGCGAACAGGTCATGGCCATCGGTGATAACTACAATGACATCGAAATGCTTGCCTTCGCCGGGCGGCCTTTTATCATGGGAAATGCATCCGAAGAACTGCTCGGCCGCGGATGGACGCAGACGCGCTCCAATGCGGAAAATGGCGTGGCGGCGGCGATTGACCACGCCCTGCGTGGCGCCGCGCTTCCGGCAGTCTGATCCAAGTCACGGGGGCGCAATGGGAATCCGGAACCTGCACCGACATCGCCGTCTGATTGCCGCCCTGATTCTTTGGCTCACGGCGCAGTCCGCGTCGGCGGCCGATCTCGCGCTGCTCCGCAACGGCTTCACCATCCGGCACGATCATCGCCAGATCCTCGGAGACACCACCCGCTTGTTTCTCGAAGCCAACGACTCAGGCTACATCGACGTTCCGACCGCGGAGATCGAAGGCTTCGAAAAGGACCTCTCGCGGCCCCCGGCCCGGGAATCCTCCCCGACACTGCCACTGCCAGCCGCAGATCTGACCCGGGTGGTGAACTCCGCCAGCGCCCAATACCGCCTCGATCCCGACCTGGTGAACAGCGTCATCCACGCCGAGAGTGGATTCAATTCGCATGCAGTCTCTAGCAAAGGAGCGCAGGGGTTGATGCAACTCATGCCCGGGACCGCCGGACGCCTGGGCGTCACCAATCCGTTCGACCCGGAATCGAACGTCACCGGCGGCACTCGCTACCTGCGGCAGCTGCTCGAGCGCTACAACTTTGACCTGGTCAAGGCCTTGGCGGCATACAATGCAGGGCCGATGCGCGTCGAACAGTACCGTGGCGTGCCCCCCTATCGCGAGACGCGTGCGTATGTTGCAAAAGTTGTCCGGGAGTACAACCGCAAGAAGATCGAACAGGAAAAGCTGGCGAAGACGAAGGTTGTCCGGTCCGGCAAGCCTGCGAGTCGTTTTACTGCGCCCAACACCCCGGTGACAGAAACAGCCGAAACCCCTGCCTCACATTGACCCTCCCAGCTGTCTCATATACCTTCAAGTGGGGCGCGCGATCGCCTGCATTCCCGCATCTCCAGCAACCATGAAGAAAAAACATCTCGTCTATGGGGTCGTGTTTCTGGTGCTGGCGGTACTCGTCTATTTGCAGTTCCGCACCTGGCAGAACTTCGATTGGGCGCGGTTCCGGGAGACTCGCCCGCAGAACTGGTATCACGTCGCGCACGGTGTGGCCTTGATTTATCTCGCCTATGTGGTGCGCGCCATCCGCTGGAAGATCTTCCTCAAGCCCATCCGGCCCAAGGCGTCGGCTCTGGGTCTGGTTGCGCCAACGATCATCGGGTTTGCCGGTTTGGCTCTACTGGGTCGTCCCGGAGAGCTGATTAGGCCCTATCTCATCGCGCGCCGCCAGGATCTGCCCTTCTCCTCGCAACTCGCGGTCTGGGCGGTCGAGCGGATCTTTGACATCGGCGCCTTCACAGTGCTGCTGGTCGGCGCCATCTTCCTGGCGGAAGGCCCGCGGGAGTTGCCCTTGTATAGTGCATTCCAAAAGGGTGGCTTTCTACTTGTGCTCTTAGTCATCGGGATGGTTCTCGGAGCCATGGCCGTTCATGCCAAGGGCGAGGGCATCGCGAACTGGGTGGAACGCAGATTCTCGCACCTCGCCGCCAACCTGGGTCACAAGATCGCGACGCGAGTGCGCGAGTTCCGCCTGGGGCTCGACACGATTCACGGCCGGGGATCACTGACCGCGCTGATCGTGCTCTCGCTGGGCATGTGGTTCATGATCATCATTGCCTACCAGGACGTCGCCCATTCCTACAGTGTGGACTCTCTCGAGATTCAGCGATCGCAGGTGCTCGTATTAATGGGCGCCAGCATGATCGGATCGCTGGTGCAGCTGCCCGGCATCGGCGGCGGGTCGCAACTCGCGACCATCGCTACTCTCCAGCGGGTGTTCGACGTCCCCAAAGAACTGGCGGCCAGCTGCGGCATCATGCTTTGGTTGGTGACCTTCGTGGCCGTCGTGCCCGTCGGACTATTCCTCGCCCACCGGGAACGTATCTCCCTCCGCAAACTGTCGGAAGAAACCGCGAATGCGGGAGAAGTGCTCTCCGCTGAGAACCCTTCCTGAGGACAAACCCGCCGCCTGCTACAATCAGTGGTACTCCTGAGCCATAGCTAGCGCCATATGAAGTGTCCCTTCTGCGGATTTGAAAATGACAAGGTGGTCGATTCGCGCGAAAGCAAGGAAGCGGATTCCATTCGCCGCCGCCGCGAGTGCCTGAAGTGCGAGAAGCGCTTTACCACCTACGAACGTATCGACGAAATTCCCTATATGGTAGTGAAGAAAGACGGACGCCGCGAGCGCTTCGACCGCCAGAAAATCCTGAACGGCCTGATGCGGGCCTGCGAAAAGCGTCCCGTGCCCATCAGCCGGCTGGAACAGATCGTGAACGAGGCCGAGGCATTCGTCATCGAATCCGCCGAGCGCGAGCGTAAGACCAGCGAACTGGGCGAACTCATCATGAGCCGACTGCGCCGCTACGACAAAGTCGCTTACGTTCGCTTCGCCTCGGTCTATCTGGATTTCAAGGACGTTCAGGAATTCATGACCGAACTGAAGGACCTGCTGAAGACGAAAGAAACTCCGGAATCCCACCGCAAGGCCGCCGTGAAGTCGCCCTAGTTTCTTTGATGTTCCGGCTCTTGAGGCCGTTATCCGTGGATGCGTTCCATGTCACGTTCACCATCCTCTATCTGGCTATGGCGACGGTTCGCGCTTACTACAAGATCAAGGCGCGCAGTGCGGTTCGCATCGAACGGACGGCCGAACCCGTGGCTACGTTGCTGCGAATTGTTGTCGGGGCGCCGGTTTTCCTAGCCACATTGACATACGTGGTCCACCCTCAGACGGTGCGCTGGGCAAGCTTCCCTTTGCCGCCAGCGTGGCGTTGGGCGGGAGCCGTATTATTCGCATTGGCGCTGATCGGACTAGTCTGGATCCATGCGGCACTGGGTAAGAATTTCAGCTCAACTCTAGTCATACGTTCCGATCAAACCCTGGTCATCTCGGGCCCCTATCGCTATGTTCGCCACCCCATGTATACCGATATCTTCGTGATGTGTATCGGCATGGGGCTACTCGCGGCTAATTGGTTCATCGGCATCGGAGGAGTCTTGCTGATTGTTCTGATCGTGGCCTTCCGCATTCGGCGAGAAGAGGCGATGATGGTCCAGGCGTTTGGCGATCAATATCGAGACTACGCCGCCGTTACGGGCCGATTTCTTCCTCGCATGCGGACGCACTCCCAAGAAATGATCTAATGGAGAACATGGAAAGCAGGAATCTTCTCGCATGAGTCACAAAGTAACCCTCATCCCCGGCGACGGCATCGGCCCCGAAGTCATGCAGGCCACCGTCCGCATTCTCGAAGCGACCGGCGTCAAGTTCGAGTGGGAGTCGTTCGCCGCCGGTGCCGAGGCCTACGCGAAGTACAAGGAATACATCCCCAAAGAACTCACCGAATCCATCGAGCGCACGCGGGTCGGACTCAAAGGTCCCGTCACGACCCCCATCGGCGGTGGCTTCTCCAGCATCAACGTGGAGTTGCGCAAGAAATTTGAGCTCTTTGCCAACTTCCGGCCGATTCGCAATATGCCTCACATCTCGACCCGCTATCCCGACGTCGATCTCATCATCGTGCGCGAGAACACGGAAGGCCTCTATTCGGGAATCGAGCACGAAGTGGTGCCGGGCGTAGTCGAGAGTCTGAAGATCATCACCGAGAAAGCTTCCACCCGCATCTCCCGCTTCGCTTTCGAATATGCCCGCAAGAATGGGCGCAAAAAGGTGCATTCGATCCACAAGGCCAACATCATGAAGATGTCCGATGGCCTGTTTCTACGCTGCTCGCGCAATGTGTCGAAGGAGTATCCCGAGATCACCTACGGCGAGCACATCGTCGACAACACTTGCATGCAACTGGTCATGAACCCCTATCAGTACGATATGCTGCTACTGGAAAATCTCTACGGCGACATCGTGTCTGACCTCGCGGCTGGGCTGGTCGGCGGTCTTGGCCTCGTGCCCGGCGCCAACTTTGGCCACGAGTGCGCGATCTTTGAGGCCGTCCACGGCTCGGCACCCGATATTGCCGGAAAAAACATCGCCAATCCCACGGCCGTCCTGCGCTCTGGGCTATTAATGCTGCGGCACTTGGGCGAGCCGGAAGCCGCCCTGAAGATTCGTAACGCGCTCGATCACGTGTACCGCGACCGGAGCAAGCTGACAAAGGACGTCGGTGGCACGGCCGGCACCAAAGAGTTTGCCGAAGCCGTCATTGCGGCGATCGAGACGCAATCCTAGCGCATAGAGTGCGCTAGCCGCGTCCCGATCGAGTGGGCCCTGGCCGCTGCAAACAAACACGGAGCAAGCTCCGTCCCTGCCGGATGCTTCTGCTAGAATGACCTGTTTGCCATTCCATCTGCATGCGGCCTGTACAGGCGCTGCGCCGGACTTGCCGTGGGGACCGATCTGAAGTCGATTGCCGTTCCGTACCATCGCGGACTGCACCGCTTCGCCATCTTCACGGCCTGCGTGACCCTCGTCCTGATCGTCGCCGGAGCGCTGGTGACCAGTAACGACGCCGGATTATCCGTGCCCGACTGGCCCACGAGTTTCGGTTCGTTCTTCAAAATGCCGCATATGGTCGGAGGCATCTTGTACGAACACGGGCACCGCATGGTGGCTGAGTTTGTCGGGCTGCTCACCATCGTCCTGGCCATCTGGACCTGGCGCGTTGAAAAGCGCCGCTGGATGCGCTGGCTCGCCCTGGCCGCCCTGGCTACCGTGATCGTGCAGGGAGTGCTCGGTGGCGTGACCGTCTTGTTTTACCTGCCCCCGGCAGTTTCAAGCGCTCACGCAGCGTTGGCGCAAACTTTCTTTTGTATTTCTGTCGCGATTGCCGTCTTCACCGGCCGCCGCTGGGTGGAAGAAACGCCGCAGGTTGAGTTCGACGTTCGCTGGCCTTCCTTGTTCACCCTGACTTTGCTCTCCATCTTCGTGCTCTACGTCCAACTGATCCTCGGCGCGATGTTCCGCCACCGCGGGCTGAGCTGGTGGCCGCACGTGGTACACGCTGGAGTGGTCGCCATCGTTCTCTCCTGGACTGCGATTCGTGCGATCTCCGTGTATTCCCATATTGAAGCCATCAAGCGCCCGGCCGTTATCATGTTGAGCCTGATGGTGGCGCAACTTTGTCTCGGGTTCCTCGCCTTCATCACGCGCGTCATGTGGGGACGGGACGCAGCGCAGCCGGAGCTGCCGATGGTGATTTCGACCGTCGTTCACGTCGCCGTCGGTGCCCTTCTGCTGGCGACGACCGTTGTTCTGGCTATCCAGGTGTGGCGGCACGTTCCGGTCTCATTCGCCGAGCGGGTGCCCGGACGGGAGCGGAAACCGGTTGCCGCATGAGTAACTCCATGCCATTCCCAACTCATCTCAGAGGAATACGCCCCCTCCTGCGCGACTACGCCGAACTCACCAAGCTGCGCGTCACCACTCTGATCGTGGCGACGGCGTGGTGCGGATTTTATTTTGCAGCGACCAAGAACGGCGTCTCCTCGTTTTCCTGGACCCTGTTCCATGCCCTCCTTGGCATCGGTCTCGTCTCGAGCGGAACCGCAGCTCTGAATGAGGTCATGGAATGTGAAGTCGACGCGCGCATGCGCCGCACCGCCCGCCGCCCCCTCCCATCGGGACGTATGAGCATTCTGCACGGAACGCTTGCGGGTGTGCTGCTGACCATCGGCGGAGCCTTCTATCTTGCCTGGACCACCAACCCGCTCACCGGATTGCTTACCCTGGCTACCGCGTTTATCTACTTGGCGGCATACACGCCGTTGAAGCGGGTGCATCCGATCTGCACTTTCGTGGGCGCGATTCCGGGCGCCATGCCGGGCGTCCTGGGTTGGACCGCGGCGCGCGGGCAACTGGAGCCAGGTGCTCTGGTTATGTTTGCCATCGTCTTCTTCTGGCAATTCCCGCACTTCTATTCCATCGCGTGGCTCTACCGGGACGACTACGCGGCAGGTCGTATCCGCATGCTACCCGCTGTCCAATCGGATGGCCGCGGCACCGGACGTCGCATTCTCCTTTACTCGCTCGCGCTGATCCCAGTCAGCCTGGCTCCCACCATCTTCGGCATGTCAGGACGCATCTATGCCGCCGGCGCCATTCTCATGGGAGTTGCGCTCTGCTATTTCGGCGCGCGGCTGGCTCGGCTCGGACTCCCGATGAACGCTCCCCGCTCGAAGCAACGGGCGCGGCAATTACTTCAGGCGAGCGTGGTATATCTGCCCTTGCTGTTCGCGCTAATGATGGTCAACGGCGTAAAATAGCCTGTGACCTCGAAGACAAGCGCCATCGAGTTTGCGCCTCCTGAGGTACCCCCTCTTCGTGCCGGTGCGGTCATCTCCGTGCGCGATCTCGTCCACCGTTACCGCGATCGCCCAGCACTGGCCGGAGTCTCCTTCGATGTACGCCCGGCGGAACTGTTTGGCCTCCTCGGCCCGAACGGTAGCGGCAAGACAACCTTGTTCCGGATTCTTTCCACCCTCATGGTGCCGACTTCCGGCACCGCTCAGGTCGTCGGTCTGGACGTGGTTCGTGAGCCGGGTGCCCTCCGCCGCCGCATCGGCGTGGTGTTTCAGGCGCAAAGCGTCGACCCGAAACTCACCGCCTACGAGAACTTGTGGCATCAGGGACACCTGTATGGCTTGCGGGGTCCGGCTCTGAAAACGCGCATCGAGGAAATCCTGAGCCGCGTCGGATTGCTCGACCGCGCCGCCGACCGGGTAGAGACCTTTTCCGGTGGCATGCAGCGCCGCATCGAGCTGGCCAAGGGCCTCCTCCACCATCCCGAAGTTTTGTTACTCGATGAACCTACCACTGGCCTTGACCCTGGGGCCCGCCGTGATCTTTGGCAGTACCTGGCCATCCTGCGCGATCAGGAGCAGGTTTCGGTAATTGTCACCACCCATCTGATGGAGGAAGCCGAACGCTGCGACCGCCTCGCGATCCTCAGCGAGGGCAGACTGGTCGGCCTCGGAACTCCGGCGGAACTCACCCGCGAAATCGGCGGTGATGTCGTAGTGATCGAATCTCGCGACCCCGAGGTTCTTGCCGAGCAGATTCGCGCCAGGTTTCACGTCGACGCCGGGGTCATGGATGGACACGTGCGCCTGGAAATCGAGAATGGACACCGCTTCGTTCCCGATGTGGTAGAAGCTTTTCCCGGAGAGATTCAGGCGTTAAGCGTGAGCAAGCCCACCCTGGAAGATGTCTTTATTCACCGGACGGGACACCGCTTCTGGACCGAAGAGGCCGAGAAAAAGGAGGGGAGCAAGAAACGGTAGCGCTCAATATGTAGTTGGTCATTTTGCCGGCATCTGGTGCGCTTGCAATTGCCAATTACACATTCCCAATTACCAATCCCATGGCCACTGCTGCAATTCCGATGAGCACACCCTCCGCAGGTCTTGTCCTGCCCGCCTTCACCTTATGGTGGCGCGAAGTAACCCGCTTTTACCGCCAGCGGGCGCGCGTGGCCGGCGTGATTCTCTCCCCTCTGCTTTTTTGGGTCGTCATTGGATCGGGTTTTGGTACTTCGTTTCGTTCCGGCGGCGGCGCTGGGCAGCAGCACTATCTCGACTACTTCTACCCCGGCGCGTTGGTGATGATCGTGCTGTTCACCGCCATCTTCACCATGATGTCGGTCATCGAAGACCGGAACGAAGGCTTCCTGCTTTCCGTGCTGGTGGCGCCGGTGCCGCGATCGGCAATTGTACTGGGCAAGGTGATGGGCGGGACAACTCTGGCGGCCTTGCAGGGCCTGATCTTTCTCGTGTTCGCGCCGCTGGTCGGCATTCATTTCACGGTCCTGTCGTTCGCACTGATTGTGCTGACCGTATTTCTGGTCTCCTTCGCCCTCACGGCGCTCGGTTTTGCCATCGCCTGGCCGATGGATTCCACCCAGGCCTTTCACGCCATCATCAATCTGTTCCTGATTCCGTTATGGCTGCTGTCGGGTGCGCTCTTTCCACTTTCCGGCGCATCCGCTTGGATTCGCGGCGTAATGTACGTCAATCCGCTGACCTATGGTGTCGATGCCCTCCGCCGCCTCATGTATCCCGCAGCCCAGAGCGACTTCACCCTGACGGCGTCGATCCTGACTCTGATTTTGTTCACGATGTTCATGTTCGGGCTGGCGTTTGTTATGGTGAACCGCCGATCAACGAAGCCGGCAGCGTGAGTTCCGCCAATTTGGTATTTTTGTAAACACAAAATCTCCGGATTCCCACTCATGACGGACGCTCCCCTCGACGTTCTCGCCCTCGCCGCACACCGCGATGATGTCGAGCAGACCTGCGGCGGCACCGTGCTCAAGATGGCCGAACGCGGCTATCGCACCGGAATTCTCGATCTGACCCAGGGCGAAATGGGCACTCGCGGCACCTCCGAAGATCGCGCGCGGGAAGCCGAAGAAGCTGCGCGCATCCTCAAAGTATCGTGGCGGCAGGCGCTCGACATTCCCGATGGCCGCGTCGAGAACACCTGGGAAAACCGCCTTAAGGTCGCCCGCGTCATCCGCCAACAGCGTCCCAGGGTGCTGATCCTTCCCTATTGGCAGGGTCGTCACCCCGATCACTACACCGCGTCGGTCCTCGGCTACGAAGCTTGTTTTCTGGCTGGACTGGCAAAGCTGGACATCAAGCATGTGCCACCCGTCGCCGGCGAAAGTCCTTCGTTCTACAACTCCGGCGTTCTAGCTCCGGAGGGCGTCGAACCCCATCGTCCTTTCAAGATCATCTATGCCAGCCTCTATCACGATGTCCGCCCAACCTTCGTCGTCGACATCACCAGCCAATTTGAAACCCGCTTCGCGTCTCTGATGGCGTACAAGTCGCAGTACAGCGATCAGCAGGCGGGCAGCGGAATCTTCCCCGGACACAACGAAATTCGGGCGCGCATCGAGTCCATGGCCCGCTTCTACGGCATGCTTGGCGGCGTCACCTATGCCGAACCGTTCGTCCAGAAGGAAGTCGGGCTGGTCGACGATTTGCTTGCCCTCCCGGTGAAGTCGATCTAGCGTTTTTCCGTTCAGCCTGAAATCAGCAGCATGACCGTTAGGATGGTGACAACCCCGGTTAAAGCCCACGCGAGCGCGTTGTACCGCTTCGAGTTGACGTACTCACCCATCAACTCTTTCTTGTTCACCAGAAGCAGCATGAACACCAGCACAAACGGAAGCAGGATTCCGTTCAGCACCTGCGATAGGACCGCCATTTTCACCAGGGGAAAGTTGGGAAGCAACGTGATCGCGGCCCCCAGAATGAGAAGTGCGGTATAGAGTCCGTAAAAAACGGGTGCCTCTTTGAACTTCTTGTTGAGTCCCGATTCGAACCCAAGCGCTTGCGAGACCGTATAGGCCGTCGAGAGCGGCAGAATCAATGCTGCGAATAACGACGCGTTCATCAAGCCGAAGGCGAAGAGAATGAACGTGTATTGGCCGCCTAAGGGCCGCAACGATTGGGCCGCGTCGGCGGCATCGCGAATTTCAGTTTGCCCGTGCGCAAACAGAGTCGCCGCGCACACCACCACGATGAAAGCGGCCACGACGATCGAGAAAACGGCCCCAAAGACCGCGTCAATCTGGCTGTACTTGATCTGCTTCGGACCCGCCCCCTTTTCCACGATCGACGCTTGCAGGTAGAACTGTTGCCACGGGGCAATGGTCGCGCCGATCAGGCCCACCGCAAGATACAGATATCCCGGCGTGCGGAACGCGTGCCACGACGGCGCCTCCACAATATTCTTCGCGACTTCCAGCCAGTTCGGCTTGGCGAGAATGCCGGTCGCGATGTAGGCGATGTACAGAAACGACAGGAACACGAACACTCGCTCGAGATTCTTGTAGTCGGTAAAGACCACCAGCGCCCACACCAGCACGACCGCGATCGGTACGCTGATGAACTTGTGCACCCCAAATAGTTCCAGGCTGCTGGCGACACCTACGAATTCCGAGATCACATCGCCCAAATTGCAGATCACCAGCCCTGCCATCAGGAGCATCGTGATTCTCAGCCCGTATTCTTCGCGGATCAGTTCGCTCAGGCCTTTGCCCGTAACCACACCCGAGCGCGCGGCGATTTCCTGCGCGATGGCAAGTGTGATCGCCATCGGAATCATGGTCCAGAGCAGGTGATATCCAAACTTCGCGCCGGCGGAAGAATACGTGTAGATGCCGCCCGAGTCGTTATCGACGTTGGCGGTAATGAACCCTGGCCCGAGGATGGACAGGATAAACAGAATGCGCGTGGTCCAATATTTGACTCTCGACACGTGGCACGCCTGACGCGTTTATATGAGGTTCCATAAATCTGCTTTCAGAATAACAACGAACCTGAAACTTGAGCCAGCGAAACTTTTAGAATGGCCAGCGCGCACGAGAGCCGACAAACCTCACTTTCCCATCTCCGCCAATCGGCAAATAAATCCCCATCCGCCGCCCAGTTCGCTGACCGCTAGCATCAATTCGTTGCTGCCTTTCTTCAATGGAAGGTAGACAGCGTCGTTTTCCGGGTTCACGATGCCGAGAAACCCGGGGTCGCGGAAACCCTGGGCGCTTCGGCCGCGGTAGAGAATCTTGCCATTCAGGAATACGCTGACGTCGTCGCTATACCCGATCTCGAGCTTCTTCACCTGGTCGCGCTCGGAATCAATATTGGTCCGCGCATACACCACCTTCATTCCCGGCTGCGGTTCCAAACGCTTGGAAAAGTCTCCCTGAAACGTGACCATCGGATGCGGGGCCTCGCGATAACGATAGAGGACCACAAATCCCGGGGCCTCTGCCTCGACATCCTGCCACTGGAGGGCACCGCCCTCAGCGGCCGTCAGTGGGCGCTCCAGATCCCGCGCCAGCGCATCGTAGGAAGGCGAGATGCTCCACTTGGTCAGAACTCCCGGCGCCATCGGCGGCAGATGCCGCTCCCAGGGCGCATCCGGCGTACTCCGCACTTCGAAATTTGCGTAATAGGTCGCACCAGTCAGGTCGTACAACGCCACTTGCCCTTTCTGCATTCCGCTCTTCAGGTCAGTCATCACCAGCGCGGGCTTGTCCATGTCCTTGACATAGAGTTTGGCCTGCGCGCCAGTAACCACCAGTCGCAGGTGGAACCACTCATCTTTTGGGATGTCGACCGCGCCGGTGAAGCCCGGCCCGTTAAAGATTTGCCAGTTGCGTCCGGTGTTGAGAACCGGCGTGTACTGCATCGCGTCGGGCAGCCCCGACTTGTGCTGTCGGAGGTAAACCTCTTCGTAGTTGACGCCGTCGTTGTCGAGCCGAAAGTCGAAGCCGAAGAACCCGCGCTTTGCGGGCGTCGCGACGTCCACATCGATGACCCCGTCGCGCATTTCAAAGTCCTTCAAAACCGCGGCTCCGCCATCGAGCAAGAGGGACTTGCGGCCTTGATATTCCGTTACCTTGGCTTGTCCTTGCAGATCCCAGCGTGGAGAATCCGCCGGAACGGAGAGTGTTTGGGAAACGCCCACGAACTGGAGGAGGGGAATAATGATGCACGGAATGAGGTGTCGAAGCATGGATGGTCGTCTTTAGACTCGAGCATGTAGACGACTTACCCAGCGAATCGGTAGCAGAAGGCCTTCCCTCCGCAAAACACCAACGCCCACACAAGCAGACACAACGCGACTGTTGCGGACACCGTCTCCCTCATTGCTGACCCGGCAGAACCCGGTAACTCAGCGTCGGTCGCAGAGTCAGGAGTTCGACCGTCGTGTCTAGCCCTGAACTGTTGATTGTTCCGAGCTCAGGGCCGCCTCGAAAGCCTTCTCCGCCCCAGGTTGAAGATCCACGGTCGGGAACTCCAGCCGCCCCGTCGCTTGTGGCCCGGGAACTTGGAGTTTCCCCCGCCCGCTACGTTTTGCAAATCAGGATTGAAGCCGCGCAACGAATGCTGGAGCAATCTCAAAAAGGACTCACCCAGATCGCGTCGGCCTGCGGCTTCTCCAGCGCCGACGCCATGCGCCGCGCCTTTATGCGCACGCTGCGTATAACACCACTCACGTGCTGCCGCGAACACACGTCGGCACCTCACAGGCAATCCGAAGCGTGTTCACCTGTGTCGTTCAACCAGCCCTCACTTCGAAAGCGTCACCGCCAAGGTTCGCAATCCCAGTGTGAGTGCGCCATCGTGCAGCTCCCCCGCTCCGCCACAAACGGTGAAGGTATTGTTTCTCTGGACCAGTCCATCACTCGGCAGGACGAACCATTGAAAGGTCCGCGAGCTGAAGTCTCCACTGCCGTCCGCGGAACCAAACTTCAAGAACGTGCCCGCGCCAAGGAACTGGCAGGCACCTCCGTTGACGCTGAGCCCAACAAAGAAAATATCGGTGGCCTGCTAGTCGGTACTGAAGGTCACCATGACGGGTGCAACCGCCGCCGGTTCGCTGATGCGCACCTTGTCGAGCCAGGAAAAACAGCACAGGCCCTGAAACGTCGTGTTCTGCTCGACCCGCAGCAGTTCGCTTGCCGGAACCGCAGACGCCTTTGGTGTAATCGTCAAGGCCAGAGTGGCAATTGCTAAAGCCATGACAGCCATCGTCGCAGTTTTCGACACGTTCATCTTTTCGCTCTCCTGACTTGAGGAATCGGAAATCGCATGAAAAGGACGACAGGCAGGGACACAAGGAAGCCGGCCTCAGTCGAGGCCGGCGAGAGACTGCACAAAAGCGCCGTACTACGGGATGATCTCAAACACGCATCCGCCTTGCACCAACTGGATGAGGCCGCTCGAGACCGTGGTTCCATAGAGGCGGCCCTGGCTGTCGCGGAACAGGCCCGCCTGCGGATAATCGCCGTCCTCCAGACCCTCGAAGGAGTGCAACACTTTCAGCGTGCCATCCGGACGGAGCTGAAATGCGGTTCCGTTGTTGACGTCGCCACCAAGCTGCGCCGTCCCAAAGAGATTTCCTGCCGGGTCCGCAGCCAAACCTCCGTTGGGGTTTATCCCTTCGCTCTCAACGAAACGATGGAGAGTCGTATAGATACCGTCCTTGGAAATCTTGAACACGGTTCCCTGGTCATCGATGCCGCCTTTGAGCGTAGTGCCGTACAGGTTTCCCTCGGCGTCGAGCAGTAGCCCGGCCTGCGTAATCGCGCCGTCACTCTTGCCCTTGAACGCGCGTAGTACAGTGAGCTCTCCACTCTTCGCGAGTTTGAACACGACACCGCAACCGTTACGCCGGAACTGCTCGAACCGCTCTGGACATGTGGGATTTCCGCCGGACTGGGCGACTCCGTACAGGTTTCCGGCGGCATCTTGCACCAATGGCCCGATCGGATTGCTTCCATCCGCGCCTCCAGTGAACTTGTGGAGCAATACCAGATTGCCCGCCTGATCCAGTTGGAAAATGCTGCCACAGCCGATCTCGCAACTCTGATCGCTGCCAAATTGCGCGGCGCCAAAAATCACACCAGACGCGTCCATGAACAGCCCGCCAGCCGGTCCCTTCGGATTATCGTTGTCCAAACCTCCCTGAAACGAGTACAAGGCCGTTTCCTTCCCCCGCAGCGACAGTTTGTAAACCACGCCGGCGCCACCCGCCCCACCTTCTGCGACGCCATACAAATTACCCTTGGCATCCTGAATCAAGGTCCCGGTAGGAAAGATTCCTCCCACCCCGCCATTAAAAAGACCGACCACCGATTCCTTGCCCGTGCTGTCGATCCGGAACACGGTTCCGGTAAGGGTGGTCGTTCCAAAAAGGCCTCCCTTGCCCTTGAGAATTCCTCCTTCAGAGAATGCTGCGCTGTCGTTGGAACCGTCGAACTGGTGCAGGGGAATAAAAGTTTGCCCTTGCGCCGACGATAGCGCGGCCACCACAACCACCACAAGAATTACGATAAGACCTGGTCGCTTCATGATCTCCTCAATTTTTTCTCAGGACACCCAACCTTGACAAGACGTATTCCAACCCTCTAACTGCGCTTGAATCAGAATGCCTGCGCGCAGAACTAACGCGTGGGCGCCTGCACTGTCAGCCGTGATCTGGAGGGCTCAATCGCCCTCACTAGACAGGACGACATGTCGGTGGAGTTTGCTTTTTCGCGGACTCGATTTTCTTCTCTCCAGATGTCGTCTTTTGCCCTCCGATTGCGATATCTCAAAGAGGGCACAACGAAGCATCCCCATGTGCTCGCGAGGTCGAGCATGGCAACTGTGGCTGGTTATCCCGCGGTAGCGCCCGTCAGCACGAAACCTCGTCTTCTCTCAGTGCCGCTTCCACGCCTGGTTTCCGTGGACGTCTTACGTGGTCTCGTCATGGTCTTCATGGCGTTGGATCACACCCGCGACTTTCTGACTTACCAGCGCTTCGCTCCTGAAGACGTCGCCCACACCTCCGGCGCGCTCTTCTTTACACGCTTTATCACTCACTTCTGCGCACCGGTATTCGCGTTCCTGGCTGGAACCGGCGCATTCCTTGCCACCAGTCGCGGAAAATCGATATCACAGGTCTCCTACTTCTTCCTCACCCGTGGCTTATGGCTCGTACTCCTCGAATTCACGATCGTCGATTTCGCATGGGGATTCTCCCCATGGGTGCAAGCGGGAGTGATCTGGGGCCTGGGTTGGAGCATGGTTGCGATGGCCTTGATCGTGCGCCTTCCCGTGCGTTGGATCGGCGCCCTCGGCGTGGGCATGATCGCCACGCACAACCTGTTCGATCGCATCAGTCCAGCTTCGTTCGGCAAGCTCTCGTGGTTGTGGATGTTCCTGCACACGCCCGGCCGCCTTCCGGTCACCGCTAATTTTGCGTTCACCGTGAGGTACGTCCTGATCCCCTGGGTCGGCGTGATGGCTGCGGGTTTTGCCTTTGGCAGCTTGCTTCTCCGTCCCGACCGCCGCAAATGGATTCTGACGCTAGGCATTTGCGCGACGGCACTGTTCTTCGTTCTCCGCGGCTTCAATCTGTACGGAAACGGAATCGCCGGCTTGTCCTTCGGTTACCCGCGTTCAGCCGGCCCGTGGAGTGTTCAGCCGACTCTTTCGCAGACCGTGATCTCATTCTTCAACACGCTCAAGTATCCGCCATCTCTCGACTACCTGCTCATGACACTCGGGCCCTCCCTCATCGTGCTCGGCCTGCTGGACCAGGCCAGAGCAGAACGCGGTCTGGGCCGTGTTCTTCTGGTCTTCGGGCGCGTGCCGCTCTTTTACTATGTCCTGCATCTCTATCTCGTTCACATCCTGATGGTCCTCGTCGCCCTGGCCTTTCACCAGCCGATCTTGCACGGCTCCGTGATCGCCGACTTCGCCACGAAACCCGCCGGCTACGGTCACGGTCTGCCTTTCATTTACGCTATGTGGATTTTGGCCGTCGCTATTCTTTATCTGCCCTGCCTGTGGTTTATGAAACTCCGCAGCCGGCATCGCGATTGGACTTGGCTCAGCTATCTGTGACCGGTGCGGGCGGCCCCTACGTCTTGTCCATCCAAACATGCCACGTCACCGGTCCGGCTCTGTCATTCGTCAGCGGGCGTTGCGAAACCGTCCCGGCCCTCTCTGATCTTCACATCAATTCAGACCGTTTCATTCGTTCTCTATGGCCTTCAATCGTGCCCTCCCCCATCATGCCTCCACGCCTCCGGCAAATGGACCCTCCACGGAAGCGTTGCAAGGAGAATTCATGAACGCCCAAAAAACTCTCCACCACGTTGATCTCACCCCCACTGCTCTCGTAGACGTAAGAGACGACCGATCCAGCCTGATTCTTCAGCTGATCTGGTTGCTGCCGCTCCTGCTCATGATGCTCGCCGCGCTGCCGGCCCGCGCAGAGCACATCCACTATCTTTCTTTCAACAATGTGAAGTGGACCGACCAGGACTTGACGCATATCACCGGTGGACCGCTGGTGGGGTCCGAGAGTGCGGTGGCCGCCTTCTACACCACGCCCAATCATCAGTTCCACGTTTCCTATTCCGCCTCGAACAAGCACATCAACCAGCTGTACTTCAACGGTTCCAGCTGGAGCAATCAGGATCTGACCGCCTTGACGGGCGGGCCGCTCTCACTGGGCACAGGCGTCGCAGGCTTCGCCATCGGCAACCTTCAGCATGTTTTCTACCTGGGAAATGACCTGCATGTTCACCAGCTCTACTACAACAACTCGAACTGGGTCGACCAGGACATCACCACCCTCGCCGGTGGCCCCCTTACCGATTTCAATTCCCTGGTCGCGTTTCCCACCCTTCCCAACGGACAATTCCACGTCTACTATCTGCAAAACAACTTCGGCCACATCCACGAGCTGCTATTCAATGGCACCAGCTGGAGCGATTCGGACATCACCGCCTCGAGCAAGGGCGAGTGGTCTGATCGTGGCTGGATGACCGGTTTTGCGACCGGCATCAAGCCCCATCTGTTCTTTGTCGGATTTGACGCCAGTGACAACCGCCACTTGAACCGGCTCTACCGCACCAATTCCAAGTGGGTGGACGAAGACCTTTCCGCCAAAGTCAGCGGATTACCCATCAGCCCCGCTACCGGACTGGCTTCGTTCGCAGTCTCCTCCGGTGTCCTTGAGGCGTACTGTGTAACCAACGATTCGGACGTTCACCAGCTGACTCTGAAAAACGGCCACTGGTCCGACCTCGATCTCACCGCGCTTACCAACGGCCCCATCGATGGTTCGCTGAACGCGATGATCGCCTTCAAGACGCCTCCCAACGGACAGTTCCACCTCTATTACGAGCCCAACGACGTCTATCATCTCAACTTCAACGGCACCACTTGGAGCGACGACGACCTGACCACACTAACCAACGGCGGATTGCCAAACGGCTTCGGCGGCATGGGCGGCTTCGCCATCAAAAATGCCCAGCACGTGTTCTACGTAGCCTTGGGAAATTAGCGCGGCCCTTGGAAGGGCACGGCGTGACCGTGCCCTTAGAACTGCAATCTCTTCAGCCCCTGAGGTAAACGGGACAGGGCCTGGATAAGAGGGCACCGGCTTTCTAAGGAACCGTGAAATCTTCCCAGCCCTCGCCCGTCTTGCACACCGAAACCGATTTCCCGCATACCTCCAGTTTCGTGACCGGATGGATTTCCCAATTCGTGGACCGTTTGAGCGCCTTATTGTGTGTTTCGCCAGCCAGAAAATGGCTCTGAGCGATGTGTTTGGTGTCGAGCATCAGCCAGCCCGTTACCCTGACAAACTCACCTTCCAGATCATTCACATTCTTGAATACCCAGTCAGCATGGCCGAGGGCACGAATCCGGGGAGTGATCTCGGCCGTCACCGATGTTTCTTCTCCTTGGTCCATGTCCTTGACCAAAACCAAATGCAGATCGTTATTCACGTTCCGGCTTAGCTCGCAATTACACGACTCGGCGCTGCCCCGTTTTACCTTGAGCAGGAAACCCATCAATTCGACAGGCGTACCTTCCTTGCCTGTCGTCCTGATCGCCGCTCGATCCTGGCCCGTATCCCAATGAGCGGGCTGGACCAGGGCACGCATCGTCGCGAACGTTTTGTGTTTCACCGCGGCGGCGCTGGGTACATCCGTGCGATTCTTGGCTTTATTCAACTCTCTGTCACCGAGTTCACCGCACCCGACGTCTGGGCAGTGGGCAATGTCGTCGATGCTGGCAGCACACGCCGCCGTCGGAGGCGTTGCTGGTGGTTGAGCCATTGCGCCTCCCACAAGGCCAAGATGCACACTAAGAACGGTAAGTGGAACTAACAGGAAGTTACTTTTCATCGATGCCCCCAAGCGAAAGCGAGTAGGATTTTGTCGATCTACGCGTACTTAAAGGGCCGTGGGTTAACCTGCGGCGGATTCTGCTCTTCGACAGCGCGGGAGTCAATAAGAAAATTACTCATGGCTCACACAGTGGGATCCCAGGTCTCCTGCGACGATGAAATTCTCCTTCCTGAAGAAACAAAGAGCCAAGCCACGATGGGGCCACGCAACCAGATTCGCGGTGGCATCCTGCTTCACCCCGAGGAGAAGAAGTGAGGCGCATCCGGGTGCGCGCGCATGCGGATGCCCGGGCCCCGGCCTGTTCTCTCTAACACTTTTGGCAGTTCCTGACATCCTAGGGCATCTTCTAGGCTTTGTGCCTTCCGGCCGGAATCGGTTGTTTTCACGCGCGCACATCGAAGGCGGGAAGGACGATGCTATCTCACAAGAACGTCTGCAGGTTGGCGCTCATCCTCGGTTGCAGCCGCATCATCGGCGCCGCCCAGTTTCTGCCGGAAATTGATGCGCATCTCAAGGTGAATTCTGACGTTCGAGCATATCTGGAGGTCAAGAACGATCGGGACGGCGGCGATCCGACGCAATTTGCCATCGGTCCGAGCATTCAGTTCTATCGGAAACCCTTGCTCCGCCTTGAACACGTGACCGCTTTTGACCTGGACGATTCGAAGTCAAGAGCGCTGGTGCTGGAAACCGGATACCGCTACATCACCGTGCCCGATGGTCCAACCAAGAATCGTATGCTGGTTGCCGCGACTTTCAATTTTCCCTTGCGGAACGATTTCTGGATGTCCGACCGAAACCGCGCGGATCTCGACTGGAGAAGCGACAGATTTTCCTGGCGTTATCGGAACAAACTGAAATTCCAGCGAACCTGTGGAATCTTCTCTCTTCATTTCACTCCGTATGTCGCGGTGGAACCGTATTACGAGAGCCAGTACCACAAATGGAGCACCACGGCTCTTTCTGCGGGGAGCTTGTTTCGTGTCGGGAACCACGTCGAGTTCAATCTCTACTATGAGCACGACAACAGCACGGGCGTACGGCCGAACAGGCAAACGTCTTCGATCGGGCTCGTTCTCGATCTTTACTTCCCGTGAACCCTTCACCCTATTCTGAGCGATTGCCATTGACCCGAAGCAATCCACACCTCCGCAAAACCGCAATCTCCTGACCTCAAACCAGTTGCAGCGTTATGTTCTTGCCGTAGCAGGCCCTGCGCATGTTGCCAGTACCACGGGTGAAGAAGGCCGCCTACTTTGGAGCAGAAAGCAAATCAATCGGGTGCCGTCGAGCCACCCTGGCAATCCCCAGCACTCCCAGCCCGAGCATGCTCAAGGTTCGTGGTTCTGGGGCCTTCGCCAAGTGCGTGGTGTCGGAGACGAGAGATTCGAGACCCGAGAATGGATAGTTCCTAAGTAACGGACCGGCGGCTGGCGTTCGAATCGGCGGCCGGCCCGACCAAGGTTCTGGACGTCAGTTGTTTCGGACAGGTGCGCGTGCATTTCCACCATCGCGGCCTGCCAAGGGGAGACCGCTATGAAACCGACTCTGCGAGCTCGTGCGACGTTTATCTTGGCCGCGTTCCTGGCCGGCACGTTGTTAGCGACAGGATGTAAGTCCGGTAAGAACACTCAGGCAAATGCGGGCCAGACCCCAAATCAAGGGACGGCAAACCAAGCCCCCACCCAGGATCAGGCGGCGGCACTCTCGATTGACGACCTGGTCGCTCCCATCGCGCTCTACCCTGACCAGTTATTGGCCCAGGTTCTCACTGCTTCCACTACTCCACAAGAAGTTCTCGACGGCGGTAACTGGCTCATCCAAAACCAAAACCTGAAGGGAGATGCCCTGACCAACGCTGCCAAGCAAGCCGGCTTTGGCCCCAGCATGCAGTACCTGATGAGCTTTCCGCAGGTGGTCGACAATATGTGCCAGGAAATGGATTGGACCACTCAGCTGGGCGAAGCGTTCAAGAGTGACCAGAAGGGCGTCATGGACGCCGTGCAGCGCAAGCGCTCACAGGCCCAGCAGATGGGCAACCTCTCGTCCAGCCCGCAAATGACCGTAGCCACCAAGACTGACAACGGACAGCAGTACGTCGAAATCAAACCCGCGGACCCCAACGTCGTCTATGTCCCGCAATACAACCCGGTGACCATCTACAACAACCCGGCTCCCGCAGCTCCAGCCGAAGCCGCCCCAGCAGCTGCCGCTGCTCCCGCCACGACCACGACGACGACCACGGAAACGCAGAAGTCCGGTGTAAGCACGGGAGCCGCCGTCGGGATTGGGCTGCTCTCCTTCGGAGTCGGCATGGCCATCGGTAGTGCGATCCACCACGACGACTATTACCCCTATCCCTCATGGGGCTACGGAGGCATGTACTACGGCGGCCGCCCTTACTATCCCCCTCCCTACCGCCCTGTCTATCCCGGATATCGCCCGGCACCCTATTACCGGCCCCCTGCGAATTATCGTTGGAGCCAGTACAACCGCAACGTCAACGTCAACGTCAACAACAACTATTACACCAAGTTCAATAACCAGAACCGGACCAACAACCTGCAAGTGAACAATCGACCTGGATACGGCAACACGAACGCCCGCCTGGGCAGCACGAACAATCGTCCGGTCCAGAATCAGAACTGGAAGGGTCAGAGCACCTATCTCGGAGCGCATCCACAAGTCGGCAATCAAAAGCCGGGTGCAGGAATGGCCAATGCTCTACCCGCAAATGCCGCGAACCGCAATTTGGGAAATCAGAGAACAACCCAGGAGGCACGCCGTCCCAACGCGGGCAATACCAGTGCCTATGGAAATCGACAGAATGTTGGCGGAGTCAATCAGGCCGCCAGCCGAGAACCCATCCGCCAGAACAACGCGGCCGGCGCTGGCGGAATGAACCGTGGCGGAGCGACGCCGAACAACTTGACAGCCCGAAATTCGCCGCCGCCCAACATGAATCGCGGCGGGGACCGCGGCTATTCGGCTCCTTCCTCGCGCCCCGCCGCCGAATCGCGACCCGCTCCCTCAGCCAGTCCTGCCGCTCAGAATCGCAGTGGGGGAGCCTTTGCTGGCGGAAACAGTGGCCACGCGGAACGCCAGGCCAGCAACCGCGGTCGCTCCAGTATGGGGGCCTCCGGCGGAGGCGGTCACAAGCGACGTTGAGTGATCTAAGTCACGCGAACCGCCAGATTGAAACGAGCTTTTGAAGGAGCACCGTATGAACCCCAGAACCCGTCGTAGAAGTTTCGCAAGGCTTTGTGTGCCGCCCGTCCTGCTCATACTCGTCGCCCTGGTGGCACTGCGCGCTCAAGGCCCGGCAGACGGACAAAAGACGTTCCCTTCGTCAAAGGAAGCCGTCGACAACTTGATCCAGGCGGTGCGCGCCGACAACAAATCGGAACTGCAGGCGATCCTGGGACCGGGCAGCGAGCAGATTGTCTCTTCCGGTGACGAAGTCGCCGACAAGGCTGAGCGAACACGATTCCTCGCCAAGTATGACGCGAAACACTCGCTCAGTGAGTCGAACCCGCATGAGCTCACCTTGAACGTGGGCACGGATGAATGGCCACTTCCAATTCCGCTCGTTTATGCTGATGGGAAGTGGTATTTCGACGGCCCTGCTGGCAAGGAAGAAATCCTCTATCGCCGCATCGGCCACAACGAACTCGCTGCCATTGATGTGTGCAAAGGCGTGGTGGCTGCGCAGAGGGATTATGCCGCCACCGCCCACGATAATCTCCCCGCCGGCACGTACGCTCAGCGCATCGTAAGTGAACCCGGCAAGCAGAACGGGCTCTACTGGGAAGTGAAGCAGGGCGAGACACCCAGTTCGGCCGGTCCATTACTCGCTGCCGCGGCTGAGGAGGGATACGACACCTCCGGCCGCCGCACTCCCTATCACGGTTACTACTATCGCATTCTCACTGCCCAGGGATCGCAGGCAAAAGGTAGCGCGGAGAGTTACATCGTGGACGGACGAATGAGCCGCGGTTTCGCCTTCATCGCTTATCCCGATCAGTACCGGGCGAGTGGCGTCATGACGTTCATCGTCAACCAGGACGGCGTAATCTATCAGAAGGATCTGGGCGAGCAGACTTCCGAAACCGCGCAGAAGATGACCGACTACAACCCTGACAACAGCTGGACCCGTGTGAAATAGGCCAATCGTGTCGTTTCAACAACGGTAAAGAAATAGAGAAGTTCGTTCGGGAGTTGCGCTATTTCATTTCGCGCTCTTCGAACGACGCCAGAACCTTGCCTGCGCCATCCAACAATTCCAGGGTCGATCCGGACATCTTCCACATCTTCACTTGTCCGAGAACGTTGAGGAAGGCCCTCTCGGTATCCATCCCATGGGCACAAGCCATCATCGTGCCGACCATCTGACCGAAACTCAACTGATCGCCTGCCAGTTGATAGCTTCCCGACACCCGGTTGCAGCCTCCCGATCCGCTCACGCGGTGCGTTTGCGAGTCCAGGACGATATGCGGCTCCTGGTTCGCGGAAGCCGCATTCACCGGCGCGTCGCCCAGGTGGACCAGCTTCCAGTAGGTGTTTTCCAAGGCGCTGCTCGACGTGGTTTCGCGCAAGTCAATCGCCATGAATTTTGGCGCACGTTGAAGATCGTAATTGAGTTTTGACTCGATCTCCTGACCATCCCTGCCCAGCATGCGCAGTGTGTCTGCGCCGCGCAGGGCGAATTTCTCCGGCGCGCCGCCCCCAGACCCCTGCAACACAATGGTCTTGCCGTCGTCTGTGAGACGCCAGCGTCCCTGCTCCACAGAGCTCGCATTGCGCTCCTCGTAGGTCATCTTCGAGACAAACGTATGATCGGCCAACAGGTTCAACTGATACTGAATCCCAGGGCAATCCGCGCACGGCAAGATACCAGCAAAGGATGCGGGCAATCCCGAGACCGTCAGGTTCACTTCTCCGGTTGCCGATTGTGATTGGCTGATCGGCTCGAATTCGTAGATGCCGCCGTCCGCCATTAAGGAAAGGAACAGGTGGCCGTTCTTGAGCGTGTAAGAGCGAACATATTGCCAGTCCTTGGGGATGCGATCGTTCAGCGGCGCTGGCGGGCACATCGCGCGGGTCAGCGCCAGCGGGCCAAACTCAAGTTGATTCGGTCCGGAAGACTTCCAGGTGCCTCGACCGCGGTTACAGTCAATGCGCACGCTGACGCTGCCGTCGTTATCGAACGCAAGTGTGTACCTTGTCTTGTCGGCGGGCACGAGGGTCTTGTCGTCACCACCCTGAAATTTGACCAGTTGCCAGGAGGTGCCGCCCAGATCGCCCCCCGCCGGTTGCTGGCTTTGCGCATTGCTGAAGTGTGCCGTCGCAAGCAGGACCACTCCGAAACACACCGACCCGGTCCACTGGTTGATCATGGCGCCCTCTTCTCGTGAACTGCTCTCCAGTCCCACGTCCTTAGGAGATTCTACGTCCGTGGCTGCCATCATGGGATCCGCGGTCAAAACCTCTGCCGGAACCTTCGCTGTCCAAGTTGACAGTTCCTGCCGATCCATTCCGCGCTGTGTAATCAGTCGGGTCTCGTAGACACAAGGAGTGGATCGACATGACGCCAGCGACCTTGACCCCCGCAGAACTCTCCGAGCGCACCACCCATCGCCGCGCGATCGAAGCCGTGATCTGGGGGATGCCAGTGGTGAATTACGACCTCATGCATCAGGCGGCTGTAAGTCTTGATGGTGCCTTCAACCAGATCGTCTATTGGTCTCGCCTTCCGGACTGGAAAAATCAGACACTCACACCGAACCCGGATTCGATCTATCTCATGCCGTTCACCAACACGAAAGATGTTGGACCGGTCGTCGTCGAGATTCCACCGGCGGACGACGGCACGATTGTTGGTTCCCTCATGGATTGCTGGCAGACCGCCCTCGAAGATGTCGGCCCGGCTGGCGTAGATAAAGGAAAGGGCGCTAGATATCTGATTCTGCCTCCCGATTACAAAGACAAGCCTCCCGATGGCTACATCGCCCTCGCGTCAGATACGTATCAGGGCTACGGTCTCCTGCGTTCGATCTTGAACAGTGGGAGTGAGGCCGACGTCACGAAAGCTGTCAACTATGGCAAACGGATCAGAGTTTACCCCTTGTCGCAGGCAGCGAGTCCACCGGCAACTAAGTTCATCGACGACACCGATGTCGTCTTTGACTCGACGATTCGGTACGACTTGCGCTTCTACCAATCGCTCAATCATATGGTGCAGTACGAACCGTGGCAGACCCGAGACAAGGTGATGATCGATCTGCTCAGGCCCATCGGCATTGACAAGGGCAAACCGTTCAACCCGGATGCGAGAACACAGGCAGTATTGAAGGACGCGATCCTCGAAGCGCATGCCTCGATGGACGCACGCTACCAGGATATCTTTAAGCCGCCGTTCTATGAAGGAACTCATTGGGCGCTTCCCGCCTCACAAGAGCTTGTCGCAGGCATTCAAGCGTTCTACACGCAACCAGACCACTATCCCATCGATGCTCGCGGTCTCGCCTATTCCTATGCGTTTTTCAGTTCGAAACATTTGGGGACTGGGCAGTTCTATCTGATGACCATCAAGGACAAGGACGATCTGTTCTTCGATGGCGCAAAGACCTATCGCCTTAGTGTGCCTGCGAATGCGCCCGTCAAGCAATACTGGTCGGCGACGGCCTACGACCGGGCGACTCACGCGCTCATCCGCGACATGCCTCGGTCGAGCCGGTCATCGCAGAATCCCGACCTCAAGAAAAACGCCGACGGATCGGTCGACATTTACTTCGGGTTCAAAGCGCCCGCAGGCAAAGAATCCAACTGGGTGCCCACCAACCCGAAAGGAAAATTCGAAGTCCTGTTCAGGCTCTATGGGCCAGAAAAGGTCTTCTTCGACAAGAATTGGAAGCTGCCAGACATCGAACCGACCGTCGTAGGCCAAGCTGAGAAAGCTGCCTGATTCGTTCCAGACAAGAAGCTCAGGAGCCTTGCAATGCCAATAAATGAAAGCAAAATGCAGAGCGTACCTGTCACCGTGGACAATTTCACTCGTGCCGAGACGGACTGGGCACTTGCGAATGTGATTCGCGACCAGGACGCGTTTGGAAAGTTCTACCATTTCCGCGAGCTCGCGCCCCTGGATAAGCAGGCGGTTCCGCGCGTCAACCGTGACACTCTCTACTCGGCTGGAATCTTCGATCTTGATCCTGCGCCGGTGACGGTTACTCTGCCAGACGCCGGCAAGCGCTTCATGACGATGATGGTGGTCAACGAAGACCATTATGTAAACAAAGTGATCTATAACGCCGGAAACTATACCTTCACTCGTGACCAGGTCGGCACACGCTATGTGATGATGGCGCTGCGCACATTTGTAGATCCGGCGAACCCCGAAGATCTCGAACAGGCTCACGCTCTGCAAGACGCAGTCCAGGTCGGCCAGAAAAATCCCGGCCGATTTGAAATGCCGAATTGGGATCAGGAAAGCCAGAAGAAAGTGCGCGAGGCGCTCAAGACGCTCGGTTCGACATTGCCGGATTCGAAACACGCTTTCGGCGCCAAGGACGAGGTCGATCCGGTGCGTCACCTGATCGTGACTGCGATGGCATGGGGAGGCAATCCCGACAAAGACGCGATCTATCTCAACGTCACGCCGACCAGGAATGATGGCAAAACGATCTACCAGCTCAAGGTCCGCGACGTTCCTGTGGACGCGTTCTGGTCGATCACCGTGTACGACGCCCAAGGCTATCTTCAGCCAAATTCGCTAAACCGGTACAACCTGAACAGCGTGACGGCGCAAAAAGGCCCGGATGGTTCGATCACCGTGCAGTTCGGCTCCGATGGCAACACGGCGAATTGCCTACCGATCACGCCAGGCTGGAATTACCTGGTGCGTCTCTATCGCCCACGCAACGAGGTACTGAACGGTACATGGAAGTTTCCCGAAGCAGAGCCAGTCGAGACAGGCGGAAAAACTGGAAAAGCTGCGTGAACGTATTCGTTTTGCCTGGCGTGTCGCCACATCAGGCCGGGAAAAGGCGACCTTGTCCCGGTTCCCGCACAATTTCCGACAACCGCCCTCGCTTGTGACGCCGGTCATTGACAACCATCCATCTCTGAAAGATAATGGCAATCACGCCTTCATAGCTCCTTGACAACATAATCGACGTTAGAGTCGGACCTAACTCCTTTGTCGCCAAGATTTTACCCGCAACTCCTTGCGGCTCAAGATTTTGCCCGGATTGTACAGGCTAAACTCTTGATTCCAGATATTTTGCCTCGGGAAGGGGGAGGGGGGAGGGGTACCCCGTTACCATCCAGTTAACGGGTCTTTGGGACCAGCACCGCACAGCGGGTCCACACCCTAAAAATCGCGTCGTTTGCGATTCTTAGGGGTAGGAAGACAGACAGATCGCACCCTGGGCCTCTCACCCCGCAATATAATGTTCGGTTCTCCGGAGACCGAATCATGTCCGCTCTTACCGAACCCGCCATCCAGGTCAAGACTCGCACCGAATCCGATTCCATGGGCAAGATCGAAGTCCCCTCCAATGTTTACTGGGGGGCGCAGACGCAGCGCTCGCTCCATCATTTCAATATTGGGCGCGACGTCATGCCGCCGGAGTTGATTCGGGCGTTTGGCATCCTCAAGAAAGCCTGCGCGCTGGTCAATCAGGACCTGGGCAAGCTGCCCGCGGACAAGGCAAAGCTCATCGTCGCCGCCGCCGACGAGGTCATTGCCGGCAAGCTGAATGACCAGTTCCCGCTGCGCATCTGGCAGACCGGATCGGGCACCCAGACCAACATGAACGTGAATGAGGTCATCTCGAATCGGGCGATCGAGATGGCGGGCGGCGAATTGGGCTCAAAAAAACCGATCCATCCTAACGATCACGTCAACATGTCACAGTCGTCGAACGACACCTTTCCCGCGGCGATGCACATTGCTGCGGCCGAGCGCGTGAAGAACGCGCTGATTCCCGCGATCAAGACGGTCCGCGATGCGATTGCCAACAAAGCCGCGGAGTTCAACGATGTCGTGAAGATTGGCCGCACGCATTTGCAGGACGCTGTGCCGCTGACGATCGGCCAGGAGTTTGGTGGCTGGGCTGCGTTGCTCGAGCGCGATATCCAGCGGCTGGAACTGGCGCTGGACGGCCTTTACGACCTGGCCATCGGCGGAACCGCTGTCGGAACAGGACTGAATGCGCATCCTGAGTTCGCCGAGCGCGCCGCGGCCAAGCTTGCCGAACTGTCGGGACTTCCCTTCCGCTCGCACCCGAACAAGTTCGCGTCGCTTTCGGCGCACGATGAGATTGTGTTTGCGCAGGGCGCGATGGAGACGCTGGCCGCGTCCCTGATGAAGATATCGAACGACATTCGCTGGCTGGCGTCGGGCCCGCGCTGCGGGCTGGGCGAGCTGTCGATCCCGGAGAACGAGCCCGGGTCGTCGATCATGCCCGGCAAGGTGAACCCCACGCAGTGCGAGGCGATGACCATGGTCTGCGTGCAAGTGCACGGAGCAACCGCTGCGGTGGGATTTGGCGGCTCCCAGGGCAACTTCGAGCTCAACGTGTTCAAGCCGGTGATCATCTACAACTTCCTGCACTCGGTGACGCTAATTACGGACGCTTGCCATGGCTACGTCGAGTACATGCTCAAAGGCATTGAGGTCGATCGGGCGAAGGTCGACTGGTACGTGAAGAACTCGCTGATGCTGGTGACGGCACTGGCTCCGAAGGTCGGATATGACAACGCGGCGAAGATCGCCCACACAGCGCATGTCGAGCACTCCAGCCTGCGCGAGGCCGCGGTCAAGCTGGGATTCATGACCGGCGAGGAGTTTGATGCGCTGGTCAAGCCCGAGAGGATGACGAGGCCGTAACGCACCGAGCAATGGCCAGTGAAACCTCCACGGAACTACCTGTCGGTCCTTCGCGTATTACTGATTGCAGGGCGCACAGTGCCTCGCTCGGACGCGCCAGCACAGGAGAGGTTTATGGGAGAGATGATTGGATTGGTGGCGGTCGTGATGTCGCTCGGTATTCCGGTGGCCGGGCTGTATACGTATTACCGCGTGCGCAAGCTGCGCACCGAAGAGAAGCTGGCGGCAATTGCGCGCGGGGCGGACGTTCCGATGGAACCGGAGTTGTCGCAAGTGGCGCGCTCGCGGCGGTCGGGGATTCTGCTTACGGCTGGAGCCATTGGCTATATCGTGACCTTTGCGATGATTGCGCGTCTTGAGCCGGAAGCCTGGAACGCGATGGCGTTTGGCGCGATTCCGCTGGCGCTGGGCTTGGGATTCTTCGTTGATGCATTCCTGGTGCGGCGCGACTTGCACGCGTAGGCGTGAGGGCAGGCGTGACACTGGCAGAGACGGGACCAGCCCCGTCTCTACGGCTTCTTCAGGAAGCGGCGGCGGGCGAGGTGAGTCTGGGCGGTGGGCTGAATGTCGTCGTACTTGAGCACGCTGATCGAGCCGTCCACTTCCAGTACCGCCAGAGCTGCGTCTTTGGGAGTGGCGACGCCGTGTTCGCGGAGAGCGCATTGGAGAGCATCGAGGCTGACGTGCTCGCGCACGAGGTGGGATTCGATGATCTGGCCGTCGTGAATGAGCAGGCTGGGCTGTCCCTGAATGAACTTGCGGAAGCGGCGATTGGCGCCGGCGACTTCGGCGATCAGATAGTTCAGAATCAGAAGCGTCGCCGCGGCGACGGCGCCGCCGGCCAGCGAGGTATCGGGCCCGGTCATTGCGTTCTGCACGGAGTTCGAGAGCAACAGCAGAAGGGTAAGGTCGAACGGGGTCATCTGGCCGACTTCCCGCTTGCCGCTGAGGCGAATGCCGATCAGCACCAAGAGGTAGACGACGCCCGTCCGCAGGGCGATTTCCAGCAACGTATGGGCGCTGGGCGGCAGCATACTTATTGCGGCGTTGCGGTCACCGGGATCGGAGCATTCTTCGGAGTGCTCAGGTAGCCGGTGATTTTGTTCTTGTCGACCGTCCAGACCACTAATTCATAGAGCATGTGCTCGCGTCCGGTATAGAACTGCACCGGTTCGCTGGCGTTCTTGTCTTTCTTCTCGATAGTACGGTCATCGGCGGTGACGTTCAGAGTGTACTTGCCTTTTTTCGCGTCCGTCTTCTTGAGTTGCAAGGCTACGGTCGAGAAGGCCTGCGGCTGCGCTCCCTTGAGCAAGGTGAACTCGTAGTACTGACGGTCGCCTTTGTGCTTCAGGGCTTCGAGGTCGGAACGGGTGTTGGCGATCAGTCCGCTCTGCACGCCAAGGTCGCCGATGGTGTTCTGCAACTTGGCAATCGTCGCGTCGAGTGAAGCCTTGGTGGCACCGAGGTCGGTCTTTACTCCGCCGACGTCGGTCTTTACGGTACCGACCTCGCCGGCGACGGCACTGATCTGCTTGCTGGTCTCCTCGGTGATCTTGGCCGCCGAGGCTCGCTGCTGACGCTGCAATTCTTCGGACCGTGACGCCAGTTCTTTCTTGGTCATGCCGATTTGTTGGGCCAGAGTTTCGCTGTCGGCCTCCGCGGTCTGAATGCGCTTGGTCAGGTCGGTCACTTGCTTTTGGCTGGCGGTCTGGTCCTGAGTAAGCTTTTCGATCTTGCCGCGCTGGTCGATGAGGAAATAGGCCGAGGCCGCGACATAGACGGCCGCGAGCACGATCAGAATCCACTTGCCGGCATTGCTGTGGGACTCGGAATGATAAACGGGTGCTTCGTCGCCTTCAGGCATACGAGTGTGTCTCCAGTTGAAGTGGGCTATACGTACTTATTGTTCGGAAGAACCGCGGCGGTGTCAATTGCGTCGCAGGTTCTTGGACACACGTCGGTGACCTGTGCAGCAACCACGTTGGGTGATCGAATTCCCGGCCGGGCGAGCCAGCCTCGATGCGATTACAGGGCGATTCCGAGAGCCTTGGCCGTGAGTGGGCCAACCTCGCCGTCCGGAGTCATGCCGAGGGATAGCTGGAACGCCGATACGGCCGCTTGGGTATGCGGTCCAAAAACGCCGTCAGCGGAGCCGGGATCGAATCCTTGATCTTTGAGCTTGGACTGGATCTGCTGCACGACGGGCCCGTGCATAAGCGAAGTCGTCAGGCGGAAGACAGGTGTTGCCGGCGGCGGCACCGCTACGGGAGCCTGCTGCGCATAAGCCACTTCGGGAATCAGGATGCCGGTGTCCCAGCGGCGGTTGGCGAGCTTGGACTTAATGACGCCGTCGGCGCTGGAGTGAGCCTCGACGGTCCCGCCAGCGCCATCGGAGAGCACAACGTGCCCGATGCCGCTGGCCGCGGGACGCCGCAGAACGAAGGCACCCGGAGTGCGAGCCGCTTCTTCGAGGGTGACGATATTGCCAAGAACGGCGGCATCACGATCCCAGTAGCCGGAGTAGGCATCGGCGGTGGCGGGATTCGAGAAGTCGTTGAAACATCCGTAGAGGACGCCGGCGGCCTGGAAGACGATCCAGGACGTGAACTCGGCGCAGTCCCAGGGGCCTTTCCAGTTTGGGTTGTCTTTCGGCACGAAGATACCGAGGTGGTAGGTTTCTCCGACATGTTGCACGGCCAGATTCAGAAGATCGGCGCCGGTGGCAGGCATGGTTCCTTCCTTTCTCGTCCAAGCGCAGGATGCGCCGGACGACGGCAGTGAGTTTTGGGGAAGAAACGGAACCGGGGGCCCGGAGAAGTAGACGGCAGCTTAGCATACTAAAATCGGTACGTGAAGAGTTACGACGCGATCATTGTCGGGGCGGGGATTATCGGGCTGTCGTTGTCGATTGAACTGCGCAAGCGCGGCCTTCGGGTGCTGGTCGTGGAAAAGGGTGAGCCGGGCCGCGAGGCGTCGTGGGCTGCGGGGGGAATGCTGGCGGATTGCGGGTCAGAGATTCCTGAGGCCTTGCAGGAGTTGGCGACGGCGAGTGCGCGAATGTATCCCGAGTTTGTGCATGAGTTGCAGGACGAGTCGGGGTTGAAGATTGACTTGCGGAGTGAGGGAACGCTGCTGTTTCAGAGCGATGAGGGAGTGGGGATACGGGGACGGGCGGCCAAGAATTTCCGCCCCGCACAGGCACGGTCAGCGGCGGAACTTGCCGAACTGGAGTCCCAGTTATCCGGCGCCGGCCGTGAGGCGTTGTTCCTGGAAGAACGGTGCGTGGATCCGCGGGATCTGACTGCGGCGGCGATTGCGGCGGCGCGGCATCGTGGGGTGGATTTTTCTTCCGGAGACCGGGTGCTGGCCGTGGAAATTGCGGATGGGCGAGCGTGCGGTGTTTGCACGAACAAGACGGCGTTCTCCGCGGCGGTAGTCGTCAACTGCGCGGGGGCTTGGGCTGGGCAGATCGGCCCCCATCGCTTCCCTACCCGGCCGGTCAAGGGACAGATGTTGTGCGTGGCGATGCCGGAGAAGGAGTTTGTGAGGCACGTTGTCCGAGCGCCGGATGTGTACCTGATTCCGCGCAGCGATGGACGTATGTTGATTGGAGCGACGCAGGAAGAGGCCGGCTTTGACAAGCAGACCGTGCCGGAGACCCTGCAGAAACTTCGTGCAGCCGCGCTCGAACTCGTACCGAGGTTGGCTGAGGCGCGCATTCTGGAAGCGTGGGCGGGTCTGCGTCCGGGAACGCCGGAAGCGTTGCCGATTCTGGGAGGCACGGCGACACCCGGCTATTTTGTCGCTACCGGTCATTTCCGGGATGGGATTCTGCTGGCTCCGGTGACAGCGACGGTCATGGGGGAGTGCATTGTTGGGGAGGGCCTCTCTTTCGATATTGCGCCGTTTTCGGCGGGAAGGTTTCAGCAGTGATAACGAAAAAGCGCCAACGACAAAGGACACGAAGGTTCACGAAGGAAAGTCAGACTAGCGGCGGGAACTTTTGTTGAGTGTTATTCGTTATTGCATCAGAGCCAGCCGGTGGTGTTCTCGGTCGCGGCTGTGGCGCTGGTGGCGGTGGCGTATTGGGGGCGGCGCGTTCGTCCGGGTTATGCGTGAGTGATAGGTCCGACATCGGCTAGCGGGTCACGGCGACACTGGTTCCTTCGCGGTATACTGGTCCGTTTTGTGGCATCACGAAGTCTCGAATTGAAGTTCCTTCACGAGAAAGGATCACTCTATGGCTTCCCCGGCAATTGATTTTGCGCGCAATAATCAGCAGCGTTTTCTGGGCGAGTTGAAGAACCTGCTCCGTATTCCCAGCATCAGCACCCTGGAAGAACACAAAAGTGACGTGCAGAAGGCAGCGGAATTCGTCGCTGGCGAACTGCGGCGCATCGGGATGGAGAACGTGGAGATCATCCCGACGAAAGGGCACCCTCTTCTTTACGCCGACTGGCTGCATGCGGCCGGCAAGCCGACGGTCCTGATGTATGCGCATTACGATGTGCAGCCGCCCGATCCGGTGGATGAGTGGCACTCCCCGCCGTTTGAGCCGACCGAGCGCAACAACAACATTTACGCCCGTGGCGCAGTGGATGACAAAGGCCAGCTTTGGCTTGAGGTCAAGGCACTGGAATCGCTGATGCAAGGACACGGAGGCAAGCTGCCCGTCAACGTGAAGGTGATCTTCGAAGGCGAAGAGGAAGTGGGCGGCGAGTCGATCGCCGAGTATGTCCGGAAGCAGAAGGCAAAGCTGAAGGCGGACTTTGCGCTGGTGTGCGATACCGAATTGTTTGCTCCGGACCTGCCCACTCTCTGCGTGGGCCTGCGCGGCCTGGTTTATACAGAGATTGAAGCGGTCGGTGCGAAGACAGATTTGCATTCCGGGATGTACGGCGGGGCGGCGCCGAATCCGCTGTTTGCGCTGGTGGAGATCATCAGCAAGCTAAAGGATTCGAAAGGCAAGGTGCTGATCCCCGGCTTTTACAGCAAGGTCAAAGCGCCGAGCAAAGACGAACTCAAGGCGTGGAAGCGGTTGCCGTTCAACGAGGAGCACTACCGTAAGACTGAAGTCGGATCGAAAGTGCTGACCGGCGAGCCCGGCTATTCGGTGCTGTATCGGACCTGGGCGCGTCCCACGCTCGAAGTGCACGGGATGCCTGGGGGGTTCGTGGCTCCGGGAGCGAAGACTGTGATTCCAGCCAAGGCTTCGGCGAAGGTTTCGATGCGGCTGGTGCCGAACCAGGATCCGGACGACATCCTGAAGCGCTACACGGCGTTCGTGAAAAAACTGACGCCCAAGGGAATCGAAATCAAGATCAAGGTCCACAGTAAAGGTCCGGCCTGCGTGGTGGGAACGGACAATGAGTACATCAAGGCGGCCACCGAGTCTCTGCATGACATCTTCAAGAAAGACACGGTGTTCATTCGCTCGGGCGGATCGATTCCGATCGTGACTGACTTCCAGGATGTGCTGAAGATTCCCTCGGTGATGATGGGTTTCGGCCTGCCCGACGACAACCTGCACGCGCCCAACGAGAAGTTTCATATCCCGAATTTTCATCGCGGGATCGAGACGATTTGTCTTTTCTTTGAGAAGCTGGGCGGGTAAGGCGGATCGATCAAAAGCACTAACCCACGAAGGACACTGAGGAAGGCTCGATTTCCCGGTTCCTCAGTGTCTTCTGTGATTTAGGCAGCGCCGGTCGCGGTACTCGGCCAATTTCGCGGCTTCAGGTAAAATAACCAATCGAGGATTTATGTCCGTGCGTAGACGTGTGCTGGCGCTGGCTTTTCTGTTTGTGATGGTGACGTTGCTATCGGCTCCGTGGCTGCAGTCGGAGGATCAGGGCGTGCCGCATTTCAATGCTGCCGGTCCGGCCAAGGGGGCCAAGATCGAGCCCATCCTGACCAGAGACCAGTTGTGGGGAGAAAATGCGCAGTTTCCGTATCAGACGCATGCCTACGAACTCGCGGCGAAGATCCCGAATGTCATCTATCAGATGCCCTGCTATTGCTATTGCGATCGCGGGATGGGGCACAACAGCCTGCATAGCTGTTTCGCGGGAACGCATGGAGCGCAGTGCGGGACCTGTCTGAAAGAGCTTTACTACACCTACCAGATGCACAAGCAAGGCAAGACAGTGCAAGAGATTCGCGCCGGCATTATCAAAGGCGAGTGGAAGCAGCTTGAACTGCAGACGGCAGCCAGCATCAATTGAAACGCGCACTTCTAATTTTCCAACGAGGCGGTGGAATGGCACAGAAAGTGACGGCAAAAAAACAAGCGGCGGAAGATCCGCAACACGCGCAGGCCGTACAAAATTACGAGGCGGGCATCAAGGCGCTGCAGGAACACAAGTTCGAAAAGGCGCAAGGCTATTTTCAGAAGGTACTGGCAGGACCGAACAAATCGCTCTCCGACCGGGCCATGGTTCACATCCAGACCTGTGATCAGCGCATGGAAAAGCCGGCGCTGCAATTCAAGACGCCCGAGGAACACTTCGACTACTCCGTCTCGCTCATGAACACGGGCGACTACGTTGGCGCCCGGGAGCATCTGGAAAAACTGCTGAAGCAGCAGCCCAAGGCGGACTACGTTCTCTATGGACTGGCGGCACTGAGTTGTTTGACCGGTCATGTGGAAGATGCGTTGAAGACGCTTGATGAGGCGATTCACGCCAACCCGGCGCTGCGCTTCCAGGCGCGGAACGATTCCGATTTCCAGAACCTGGCGGAGGATCCGCGTTTCACGGAGTTGCTGTATCCGGATCCGGGTGCGGACGACGCAGCTCCGCAGGAAGAAATGAATACCTACTAACCGGCTGAAGTTCTTTGAGGTGCTGCATGGCCCGCCAGCAGCGCACGAATACGTCTAATAGCACACAATCCGGTCCGCGAGACCTACGTGTGGTCGCGATCGGCGGCGGCACGGGCCTCTCCACGTTGCTGAAGGGGCTCAAGCGTTATGTGCTCACGCCGGCGTTGGCGGCATCAGGCCAAACCGCGATTCGCGAATTAAACGGCGTGGTCACGGTGAGTGATGATGGCGGTTCCAGCGGGCGTCTGCGCAAAGAGCTCAACATGCTGCCGCCGGGGGATATCCGGAACTGCATTGTGGCCTTGTCGGAGGACGAAGCCCTGCTGTCGCGATTGTTTCAACACCGCTTTCAAAGAGGCTCAGGGCTTGAAGGACACAGTTTCGGGAACCTGTTTCTGGCAGCTTTGACCTCAATCACGGGGGATTTTGCCGAGGCGGTGCGCCTTTCATCGGAGATTCTGCTTACTCGCGGGCACATCTATCCAGCTACTTCGTCGAGCGTGGAACTGGAAGCGGCGATGGACGACGGCACGCGCGTACGTGGTGAAACGAAGATCACCGCCAGCAAGGGCAAGATCCGGGAATTATTCCTCATACCGGCGGAAGTTGAGCCGCTTCCGCAGACGCTGGAGGCGATTGCCGATGCCGACTTGATCACGATCGGGCCGGGTTCCTTGTTCACGAGCCTCATTCCCAACCTGTTGGTCAAGGGGATTGCGAAAGCGATTGTCGAATCGGCCGCAGTCAAGGTCTTTGTGTGCAATCTGATGACGCAGGCGAATGAAAGTCTTGGATTGACTGCGGCGGACCATATCCGGGCGCTGAATGCGCATGCCGGAGCGCAGCTGTTCGACTATGCGTTGATCAACCACAAGGAAGTGTCGGCGGAAATGAAGGCGAATTACGCTTCGGAGGGCGCTTCGCAGATTGTGGCCGATCTGGAGGCGATCGAGGCGCTGGGTGTGTGTCCGATCCAGGGCGACTACCTGGACGAAGGCGGAGTGGCACGGCACGCTACCGACCGCGTTGCGCATGACCTGATGGCACTGATGGCGCAGGCTCCGGACCGGCAGCCAGCCTCGCGCTAGTGGCTGAATCATTCCCGATTCCAACCTCGGAAGGCGCAGCAAGCTGCCTCCCCACGGACGCTTCCGGTATATTGGCTGAGAATGGCAAAGACATCCCGTAGCCGTGCCCAGTCTTCCCCGGTTCACCCGCCGCGCGTAGCGATTGCGGTCATGGCCGCAGGGAGAGGCACGCGGCTGAAATCCAGACATCCCAAAGTCCTGCATGAGGTCGGCGGCAAGGCGATCCTGGCGCACGTGATCACGACGGCGACCCAGGTCGTACCGGCGGCAGACGTGTTCGTCATCATTGGGCATGAGGCTGACCGGGTTCGCGCCGCGGTGGGCCAGAGCGGCGTGCAATTTGTCTTGCAGCTGGAACAGCGCGGCACCGGGCACGCGTTGATGGCCGCACGCGAGGCACTGGCGGGCTACGATCAGGTCATTGTTCTCTCGGGCGATGCTCCCCTCATCACCGCTGAGACGATTCAGCATCTGAGCGCCTTCCATGCGTCGCACAAGGCGACGATGACGCTGCTCAGCGCCGAACTGGAGAATCCGTACGGCTACGGGCGAGTGATTCGCAAGAGTTCGAAGGGCGCGGAAGTGCGAGCTATCGTGGAAGAGAAGGCGGCGAACGCGAAGCAGAAGAAGATCCGTGAAGTCAATTCCGGGTTCTACGTGTTTTCCGTGCCCGCGTTGTACGAGCACATCGGTGAGCTGACTACCAAGAACGTCCATGGGGAGTATTACCTCACCGATATGGCAGAGGTTTTTGCCCACGGCCGCAAGAAAGTGGTGGCGACGAAAACATCCGATCCGGGCGAGGTGTTGGGCACCAATACGCGCGCGGAAATGGTCGACCTTGATGCCAGCCTGCGCATGGCGAAATGCCGCCAGCTCATGAGCGAGGGCGTGACGATCTACTATCCGCAAACGTGCGTGATTGACAGCGACGTCGAGATCGGCGCTGACACGGTGATCGAGCCATTCGTGCAGTTGCTGGGCAAGACGAGAGTCGGCTCGGAGTGCCGGATTCGCTCGTACAGCGTGATCAAGAATACCGCAATCGGTGATCACGTCTTGGTGCTGCCGGGGTGCGTGATGGACGACTCGCGCATCGCGGATCGCGCCGTGGTGGGGCCGTATTCGCGTCTGCGGCCGGGTACCGAGATCGGCGAGGGAGCGCACCTGGGGAATTTTGTGGAGACGAAGAAAACCAGGCTGGGCAAGGGCTCCAAGGCTAACCACTTGACCTACCTGGGCGATGCCGAGATCGGAGAAGGCGTCAACGTCGGAGCCGGCACGATTACGTGCAACTACGACGGCAAGAAGAAGTACAAGACTGTCATCGAGGATGGAGTTTTTGTGGGCAGCGATTCCATTCTGGTGGCACCCATCAAGATCGGAAAGGGCTCCTACATCGCGGCGGCGTCCTGCATCACCGAAGATGTGCCGGCGGAATCGCTGGCGCTGGGCCGGGCGCGGCAGACGGTGAAAGAGGGGTGGGCACGGGAAAAGCGAAGTCAGAAGTAAGAGGTCAGGTTGCAGAGGTGAACGCGTTTAGCCGCATGCATAGCTGCCGGCACTGAGAGATTCTCCCTTCTGCAATCTGACTTCTCACCTCTGCAATCAATCTGATTGCACGGCTTCCGCCTGCATCTCCGCATGGCGGTCGCCGCGCTGGATCAAGACGATCGCACCCAGGATGACGGCTGTCGCCACTACGATCCGTAAGCTCATCGGCTCCGATGACCAGAGCCATCCCACCAACACAGCGACGAGTGGATTGACAAAGGTGTGCGTCGCTACCAGGGTTGGCGAGCAATGTTGCAGGAGCCAGGTGTAGGCGGTGAAGGCTACAACCGATCCGAACGTAATCAGATAGGCCAATCCCAGACAGGAGCGAATCGAGACTGCGCGCCAATGAACTGCCGAGAACTCACCAGTGACCGTTGCCGCAATGAGCAGCAAGCCTGCGCCACACACCAGAGGCACAGCGGCACGGCCCATGGCATCGCGCGGTAAGCGCAGTCGCGGTCCAATGCAGACCCCTACGGCCCACGACGCGGCCCCGACGAGGACAGCGATCACGGCCCAGGTCATCGAGCTTGCAGTGAGGAGATCTCGCGCGGTGAGGATAAGCACCCCGGCCAGTCCCATGAGCAGTCCGATCCCGTTCAGCCAGTTGATGCGTTGCTGCCGCATGGCGGCACCAAGGAGGAGAATCCAGAGCGGTTCGCTTGCCACCAGGAGTGCTGCAGGCCCGAGGAAATGTACTTCTCAGCCCAGTGCAGGCTGCCGTGGCCGACGAGGAAAAAAAGTCCGCCTAGTATCATGCCGGCTCCCCAATGCGCGCGGCGGGGGCGGAAGCCGCGTGACCAGGCCATCGCCAACAGGATCAGGCCCGCGGCAGTGTGGCGAATGCCGGCGGTGACCAGCGGCGGGATGGTTTCGACGGCATAGCGGATCGCGAGGTAGGTTGTCCCCCAGACAAAATAGATGGCAAAGAAGGCCAGGCCCATGGCGAGGCGAGAACGTTCAGTCCTAGCCGCCGTCAGATCCGGATTAAGGGAGGTCGCCGCCATAACCGTCTAACTCTACGATCAGTGGTTATTCTAGCTGTGAGACGCATAACCTGTCAACACGTTCCTAGCAGGTTATAATAGCGACTTGGATGAAGAGGACAACGTGGAGTTTCAAATTATTGCCGGCGAACCGTGCCTGGATTTTATCAACACGCTCGACAATCGCCCCGCTGCTGAACATCACACCGAGCTCTTGTCAACGTATTGCGACTTGACCGATTGGGCACTACAGGCGGGAGTGATCGCGGCCGCGCAGCGTGCAGAGTTGTCGCGGATGGCCGAGGCGCATCCCAATGCAGCGCTTGCGGCGCTTCGCAAAGCGATCGAGCTTCGCGAGTGCCTTTACCGGATTGTCAGCAGCAGATTGAAGAATCGGCGGCCTGCGTCCGAGGATCTGGCCCTCTTCAACCGGTTTCTAGGAGAAGCTCTTTCGAACCTGCAATTGCAGGCCGGCCGTCGCGAATTCCGTCTCGCGTGGGGGAATGCCCTGGGGCCACGACTCGATTCGCTGCTCTGGCCGGTGATCAAGTCAGCCAGCGACCTGCTGATTTCGCGCGAGTTGGAACGTGTGCGCGAATGCGATTCGCCGTCCTGCCGCTGGCTGTTCCTGGACCGCAGCAAGAATCACAGCCGCCGATGGTGTGACATGAGCACATGCGGAAACCGGCTGAAAGCGCGGCGGTTCTATCACCGCCAGCAGGGTGCGTCTTAGGCACTCAGAAAAGAAAAGTCCCGGATTAACTCCGGGACTCGATTGATGGAGCGAGCGGCTCTATCGCGAAACGGCAATGAACAACTCCGAATGCAGGAGCGACTGGAATTTCTGGTCGTCGGTCTTGAAGTGCACCTGCAGGTTGGAGCTGTCGGAATCGACGGTCGTAGCGTCGATGGCGGTCTTCTCGACGGGGGACGCATTCAGCTTCTTGTAGAGCATACCGGCTTTGACCAGGGAGGATAGGGTGGCTGCGGTCATCGAATCGGAGGTCGCGACGGTCAAATCGAACTTGACGCCGTTCTGGAAACTCATGGTGTAGCGAGAGGCGAGCAGGCGCTTCTTGATGGTATCGTAGTCGGCCACTTTCGACGCGTCTCCGAGAGCGGAACGCAGCATGGCCTGAGTTCCCTGCTGATCGAGGATGCTCCACACGGGCGAGGAATCGACGGAAGCCATCTGATCATTCATCGTCGGGTTTGAGTCGAGCGTGGGACGCTTGCCATCGCGGGCGTCGAGCGCGCTTTTCAGAGAGGCACTCGTGCCAAAGGCCAGGGTGTACTCGTCGAGGAAGGTCATGATGAGCCCATTGTTCATGGGATAGAGGAAAGCGGTGCCGTACTTGGTTCCGGAGATCTTCTTGAGCTTCATTTTCTTGAGGACGGACTTGGCGGAAAACGAGCCCTGGGCGACGCTGACGACCTGCAGTCCCTGCTTACCGGAGCGGAAGGAGGCGAAGGTTAACTGGTCGAGATCGCGGTCGGCGTCAATGCCGATGGCTTTCAGGGCAGCTTCGAATTCCTTCAGGTTGTCGGGCAGCACCTGGGCTTTCAACGCCTGGGCCGTGGGCGAATCTTTCAGCGCGCGGTAGTCGACGCTGATGATCTGCTGGATTTCAGCGGGGACCATGGAACGGGCGGAGGTGCCCATCGGCATGGAGTAGGCGGCAGTGGCGCACAGCAATAGAGCGACGAAAAACCAATTCTTCATAACGTCCTCGAGAGGGTCTGCATCGTTGGATGCGGACGGCAACTTGGCGGTTAATGAGCTAAGGCTATTTTAATGCGGAACCCGCTGACAAGATTGGTACCAAAGTGCATACCTGTACCCTGACAGTGGAACGAGGAAGGCGGGAGAAGTTGCGCGGGAAGATCCTCAATCAGTAGGAATTCAGCGGTGGCTGGGGTGGCGAGAGGGAGGAACGCCCTCTTTTGGCGGCTCGCCGCGCTTCTGCTGAGACGCAGCCGCCAAACCCACAATCAAGTCCAGCGCTTTGAGATCATCTTCCAGAGATGGCGGGGGCACACTGCGCTTGCCCTTCAGGTAGCCATAGTTCTCAATCGACTCCCCTGAGGCCTGACTTGTATCAATGGCGACATAGCTTGGGCCGAGAATTCCCGCGGTCGAGATACCCGCAACGGAATCCTTGGGGATCTTGAGTTCGTACGTTGTTGCCACTTCCATTACGACCTCGGCGGGACACCCCTTGGCCTGCGGGTCGACGCGCACGGCGGTGACTCGACCGACATCCACGCCGGCGATTCGGACTTCCGCTCCAGTCCGCAGGCCTTGGACATCGTCGAAGCAGGACTTGACTTCCTGACGGAAGTAGCGGAAGTGGTCGAACGAAAGAAGTGAGATGCAACATAGCCCAACTGCGACAATCAGCGCCAGAGTAACCTTCCTGAACATTCCTAGCCTTTCAGCGCCGAAGCCCGGTTTCGCGTTTCGCGTACGAACGCCTCGTCCTTCTGGGATTCGAGATTGACCTCGACGTTGGCTAGCGCTCCGGTCAGGGCAGCTTTGGCCAGGGCGATAGCGGTCGTTAGATCAGACTTCATGTTGGGATTGGTGATGGGCCCGAGTTTCGCGGCGATCTGCGCGACCTCGACTACACGCTCGGCCACGCCCAGGGGGACGCTGGTGGCCTGCTTCAGCGCGGCGGTGATCGCGGCATCGCCGTCGGAGGATTCCTTGGCGGCTTTATAGGCCTTCATGACGAGGTTGTAGGACTCGGCATCGGCGTCAATGGCCGCTTTCAGTTCCTCGCGCAACTGACCGAGGCGGGCGATGGCGGTGCTGAGTTGAGTCTCATACTGCAGGTAGGCTTTCTTGCCGCGCGACATGGAGGCGACCATGTTGGCGAGTCCGGCGGCCATGGCTCCGCTGGCAGCGGCGGCACTGCCTCCGCCGGGAGTGGCGGTGGGAGCAGCCAGCTGTTCAATGAAGGGCTCGACTCCGGCACGAAGGCCGCCCACAGCCATCTTGCCTCCCATCACGGCGGTCAGGCGGTTTTCGAGAATGAGCGACGAATCAAAATTCTCCACCTGCAGGAACCATTCGGCGGCCTGCTCCAGGGCTTTCTTTGGGATCAGCCCGACGATTTCGCTGGAGACGGGAATTACTCCATACCGTGCAGCCTCGCGTTTCACATACTCGAAGACACGGTGGATTGGCGTCTGTTCAAAGTCGGTCAGGTTCATGGAGACCTGGGCCAGGCCGCGCACCAGAAACCCGGCGCCCTTCACGAAGCGCAGGCCGCCACTCGAGAAGCGAACGGCCTTGGCGACTTTTTTGGCAATGTCGACGTCGGGCGTGTTCAGGAACACGTTGTATGCGATGAGGAACTTACGCGCGCCGACGACGGTCGCGCCGGCGGTCGGGTGCACGCGGGGCTCGCCAAAGTCGGGTTTGCGGGCGGGGTTGGTGGCGATCTCGTCGCGGATGCCTTCGAATTGTCCGCGGCGGATATTCTCCAATCCCTGGCGCTCGGGCGTGGTGGCGGCGGCTTCGTATAGATAGACGGGGATCTGGTAACGCTTGGCGATTTCCGCTCCGACGTGCCGTGCCATGGCGACGCAATCTTCGATGGTTACACCATCAATGGGAATGAAGGGGACGACGTCGGCTGCGCCCATGCGCGGATGCGCACCCTGGTGCCGAGTGAGATCGATCAACTCCGCAGCCTTCCCTACCCCGCGAATGGCGGCTTCCTGGATGGCATCGCGCTCGCCGACGAGGGTAATGACGCAGCGGTTGTGATCGGCGTCCATCTCGCGGTCGAGGAGATAGACGCCGGGAAGTTTCATGGCGTCGACGATGGCGTCGACTTTGGCTTTGTCGCGGCCTTCGGAAAAATTGGGCACGCATTCGACAAGAGTGCTGGGCATACGTCGAGAAGGATAAAGGGCAGGCCGGGGCGCTGCAAGGACTCACTCGTCGCCATCGCGTTTGGTCGGCGTACAAGTCTGACGAGTGAAGGTGGCTCCTCAAATGCAGACGCGGAGCAGGGGCCCTTCGACTCCGTGGCGGACCCGCTTCGCGGGTCAGCCACTCCGCTCAGGGTGTCAGACTGAAACCGCAGAGTGCTAGAATCCGGGTTCGCGAACTTGCATCGGTGGTGCAGTCCGTCATCAAGCCCGACCACTGCCGAGCAAAAGCGATTCGACTTGTCGACATCCAGAAGACCAACGATAGGCGTGTTTGATTCCGGCGTCGGCGGACTGACCGTCCTGCGGGCGTTGATCGAACACGTTCCCCAGGCTGACTATCTCTACTTCGGCGACACTGCACGACTTCCCTACGGCTCGAAGTCGGCTGCGACCGTGGCCCACTATGCGACTGGCGCGGCGCATTATCTGCAGGATCATGGCGCGGAGATGCTGGTGATTGCCTGCAATAGTGCGACGGCTCTGGCATTTGATGAAATCAAAGCTGCCTCGCGGGTTGAAGTGATCGGCGTGGTGGATCCTGGAGCGGAAGCCGCAGCGGACGCCAGTCAGAAGCGAAACGTTGTGGTACTGGGTACGGAGGCCACCGTCAGCAGCCACGCCTACCGGCGGGCGCTCGAAGCGCGAGGAGTGGTGGTGCGCGAGAAGGCTTGTCCGCTGTTTGTGCCGCTGGTAGAAGAGGGGTGGGTGGAGCATCCCGTCACCGAGCAGGTGGCGCGAATTTATTTGTCGGAGGCCTTTGCGGACGAATCTCAGGACGCCGATGTCCTGGTGCTGGGTTGCACGCATTATCCACTTATTAGGCCTCTGCTCAGAAGGGTGGCGCCTGCCCACGTGAAGATTGTCGATTCGGCGGAGTCGACTGCGCATGCGGTGTCGCGACGGCTGGGCGATCTGGCGCCTTCGTCGCGAGAAGCGATTCCGCGGCTGAAGTTCTTTGCTACTGATTCGGTGGAGAAGTTCAGAAAGATGGGATCGCGGTTTTTGGGGCGGGCGGTTGAGGACGTGGTGCATGTCGATCTGAAGGAGTAGGGACGGCACGGATGGCCGGTTGCAGCACGGGAACGGCTGCGACGGGCGGGTCAGCGGGACTACGAGGCACGTGGCACTAAGGGCGCGCCACTAGTAGAGGCGGAACTGGACTTCTACGTTGATCTGGACGGCTACGGGCTTGCCGTCTTTCATGGCAGGTTCGAAGCGCCAGGTTTTCACGGCTTCGATGGCTTTTTCGTCGAGCCCCAAGCCCAGGGTGCGGGCGACCTTGATGTCGCGCGGTCTGCCGTCGGGACCGACAATCAGCCAGAGTACGCAGACGCCCTGATACTTGGCTTTGCGGGCTTCCTCGGAATATTCAGGATCGGGTGTGAAGATCCCGCGGGGAGCGGAAACGCCGCCGCCGACGCGGAACACGCCGCCACCGGTACCACCGCCACGGCCCTCACCAAAACCGGGGCCCGTGCCAACGCCAACGCCGCCACCGGAACCGGATCCGATACCCGCGCCGGAACCGACTCCGTTCGAAGGCGGACCGGGGACGTGCGAAAGCGGGTCACCGAGGTTGGGCATGTTGGGTTGGATCAGATGCACTTCCGGCGGAATCACGACCGTCGCTTCCATCGGCAGCTTGGGCTTTTCGTTGCGAACGACCACCGTGGGAGGAGTGAACTGCTGCATGGACTGCTTGGGCAGACGGCCCTGCGAGGCCTGCAGCTTGTCGCGATCGCCACCACCGCCACCGCCGCCGGACAGCGTCTTCGACGGCTGCAGGGTTGGAATGGTGTCGGGCGCGATCAACTCCACGGTCTGCTTCGGGGCGATCACTTCGTTCACGACGCGGCGGGCGAACAGTGTACCCACGATGATCAACGCGAGCGCGGCAATATGGACGACGGTCGAACCGAACGCCCCCATTCCCTTGTAGTTGTAAAAGCCCCAGATATCTTTGACCGGGACAGGCTTGGAAGTCAGAACGAGGGGCGGAAGCTTCTTGGGAAAAAAGAACTCGTCGAGTCCGCGAAACAGACGCCTGTAGAGAGGATCATCCAGAGCCTCATCCTTCAAGAGAAGATTCAGTTCCGGCTCAGGAGGGAAGCTCTGTTCTTGCGGATTCCGCGACGTTTCAACGGTAGCCATGTTATCCAAGGATTCGCCCAAATGCACAGTTCCGGAACTAGCTGTTATGACAGGGCCAGACGCGCTCCGGCCTGGCACACCCACAGCTGTCGTCAGACAAATGGACGACAGAACGCTATCTTCAATCGCTTAGATGCGCCAACTCTTCAGTCTGACAAAAATTGTACACGCTTTTTCACCCACCGATACAGTTACTTTTTCAGGTCGCCGGTCACCGGGCGACTCCAATAGACGTGTCCTTCGGCGCTCCCTATAATGAAAAGATTCAATCATTTGGGAGACCTCAGCTAGTGCCGATGGAGCTTAAATCCAGCATCAACCTGCCCCGAACCGACTTCCCGATGAAGGCGAACCTGCCGCAGAACGAGCCGAAAATTCTGGCTCGATGGGAGGAGCGGCGCATTTATGACCGCATTCGCGAGGCGCGGCGTGGTGCGCCCACCTACGTGCTGCACGACGGCCCCCCCTACACCAGCGGGCCAATCCACCTGGGGACGGCGATGAATAAGTGCCTGAAGGATTTCGTCGTCAAGTCCAAGACGATGGCGGGTTTTGATGCCCCGTACGTTCCGGGATGGGACTGCCACGGCCTGCCCATCGAGATCAAGGTGGATAAGGAACTGGGCGGGCGGAAGCTGCAGATGCCGGCTTCAGCAGTGCGAGCGGAGTGCCGAAAATACGCGCAGAAATATCTCGACTTGCAGCGGCAGCAGTTCAAGCGCATCGGCGTGTTCGGGCGATTCGAACGGCCGTACGCGACCATGAATCCGAAGTATGAGTCGGTGGTGCTTCGGACTTTTTATTCGTTCTACGAAAACGACTTCGTCTACAAGGGCCTGCGCGCCGTGTACTGGTGCATGCACGACGAGACTGCGCTGGCCGAGGCGGAGGTCGAGTACGAAAATCACACGAGTTCGACGGTGTGGGTGAAGTACGGGTTGCTTGACGATCCGGCGAAGATCGATGCGGCGCTGGCCGGGAAGAAGGTCTCGACCATCATCTGGACGACAACGCCGTGGACACTACCCGCTTCGATGGCGGTGGCGTTTCATCCGGATGAAGATTACGTCGCCATGGAATCGGGTGGCGAGGTGTATATCGTCGCGGCAAGGCTGGCACTGGAGACAGCCGCCAAGTGCGGGCTTGAGAACCCGCGCGAACTGGCCCTCTTCCCCGGGCGCAAGCTGGAGCGACTGAACTTCCAGCATCCGTTTCTCGATCGCAAGATTCTCGGTGTGCTGGCTGATTACGTCACCATGGATACGGGCACTGGTGTCGTCCACACCGCGCCTTCGCACGGCGCGGAGGACTTCGCCACCGGCGTGAAGTATGGGCTCGATGCGACCAGCAACGTCGACGAGAAAGGCATTCTGCGTAATGGACTGCCCGAGTACGACGGGAAGCGGGTCTGGGAGGCGAATGCTCCCATCATCGAACTGCTGAAGCGCCGGGGGGCCCTGCTGCACACGGAGAAGACGGAGCATCAGTATCCGCATTGCTGGCGGTGCCACAATCCGGTGATCTTCCGGGCGACCGAGCAGTGGTTCATCTCGATGGAAACGCCGATGCCCGGCGGGAAGGGCAAGGACGACACGCTGCGCACGCGAACGCTGGAACGGATCAGGGACGTGAAATGGGATCCGGCGTGGGGTGAAGAGCGGCTGTCGAACATGATCGAGACGCGACCGGACTGGTGCATTTCGCGGCAGCGTGTGTGGGGAGTGCCGATTGCAGTTTTCCTGTGCGTGAATTGCGGAAAGCCGCTGAACGATCGTGACGTGAATCGGAAGGTGGTCGAATTGTTCGCCCGCGCGGGTGCGGATTCCTGGTTTACTCCGGAGCCGGACGCTTTAGTTGCGCCGGAGACGAAGTGCCCGCACTGCGCTGGCACGAAGTTTGAGAAGGAGACTGACATCTTCGACGTGTGGCTGGAGTCAGGCGCGAGCTATCTGGCGCTGATCGACGACGAGCCGGCGTATCCGTGGCCCTCGGACCTTTATCTGGAAGGCGGGGACCAATATCGCGGATGGTTTCAGTCCTCCCTGCTCTGCGCCATGGGAGTGCACGCCACGCCGCCCTACAAGGGGGTGGTCACGCCCGGCTGGACGCTCGACGAAAAAGGGCAAGCCCTGTCGAAGTCGCGCGGCAATGACGTGGATCCAGTCGACATCGCGAATCGGCTGGGCGGCGAGATCGTACGCCTGTGGGTGGCTTCGGTGGACTTCCGCGAGGACGTGGTAGGGTCCGAGCGCCTGATGCAAAAAGTCGGCGACGATTATCGGGGCCTACGGAACAAGCTCTTTAAGAACGTGCTGGGGAATCTTTACGACTTCGATCCCGCCGCGCATGCCGTGCCGTTCGACAAGATGAAAGGGATCGATCAGTACATGCTGCGGCAGACCTGTGCCTTTGCTGCCGACGTGCGCAAGTGGTATGACGAGTTCGCCTTCCACAAGATCTATCAGCGCGTCAACCATTTTTCGATTGTCGACCTGAGCGCGTTTTATTTCGACGTGCTCAAGGACCGCCTCTACACCTATGCTCCCGATTCTCACGGTCGCCGCTCGGCACAAACTTCCCTCTGGAGAATCTGTGAGGCGATGACCCGGTTGCTGGCGCCAATCCTTAGCTTCACCTGCGAAGAAGTCTGGCAGTACCTGCCGATGGTCGCGGGCCGCGGCGACAGCGTGCACCTGGCGTCATTCCCGGCGAATGACGAGATTCTCGGCGGCGCCGCAGCCGACAAGGACGACCAGCAGGAGCGGGATTGGACGACGCTGCGGTTGGTTCGCGACGATGTGCTCAAAGCCCTCGAGGAGTCTCGTAACCAGAAGCTGATCGGTGGCGGGCTAGAAGCGCAGGTTCAGGTGAAGGCGGCAGATCCGATCTTCAGCGTACTCAAGCGCTTCGAGCAGGAACTACGTTACGTGTTCATCGTCTCGGCAGTCCGGTTGATCCAGGGCTCGGGCAACGAGACTGGCGGCGTTGCCGTCGAGGTGGGCAAGGCTGATGGGACGAAATGTGAGCGCTGCTGGAATTATTCGACCCAGGTTGGAGAGGACAAGAACTATCCGACGGTGTGCGAGCGCTGCAGCGCGGTGTTGAAGGAAATCGAGTGATTGAGTCATTGAATCATCGGAGCATTGAGGCAATGACTCAATGATTCAATGCCCGATCACAACGCGGTAATCTTATAGAGAAGCATCCAACGGCTCATGCGGAAGTATCATTTTCTGATTTCGGTGGCGGTCATTGCGCTGGACCGCCTCACCAAGTGGATCATCGCCCAGAGGCTCTCTCTGCACGACGGGGTTCAGGTCATTCCGGGATTCTTCCGCATTATCCGGACTGAGAATCGTGGGGCCGCTTTTGGACTGTTCGCCGACTCGCCTTCAGAGTGGAAAGTGGGCTTGCTGATCCTGTTCTCGCTGATCGCATTGCTCATTGTCTCGGCCCTGCTGTGGAAGAACAGTCACAGCATGACCACCACCGGCATCGGGCTGGCGCTGATTCTCGGAGGTGCGATCGGGAACTTGTGGGACCGGGTGGTCAGCGGGCACGTGGTAGATTTTCTGCTGTTCTACGTCGGGCAGTATCAGTGGCCGGCGTTCAATCTCGCGGATAGTGCGATCGTGGTGGGAGCGGGGCTGCTGGTGTTCGAGATCCTGTTCACGAAATCGCCGGCCGGCGCAAAGCAAGTCTGAGGCGGGAAAGATACGCCACGAACGTTGTATACCCTACGAGGCGCTTCGCACCTGGCGAGGGAACCGAAGACAGGAGTGAGGCTTCCTCTTATTGGATCCATGCATCCTGGATGGCTCCAGCCAAGTCTCGTGCCATCAGGTGCTTGAGGACGTACGCCGATGCGCCGAGCGTCGTCGCTTGGGCGGCGATCTCCGCATCTACAGCGGCCGTGAGAATTACTACTTTGACTTGGGGGCGCGCTCGTTTGATTTGTCTGCAGGCGTCGAGTCCTGCGCAACCCGGCATCGACAGGTCAAGAACGACGACATCAGGCTGCAAGGCAGTGACGGCTTGGAGTAGCTTGCCTCCACTCATCACTGTGCCGACAACAGCACATGAAGGCCTGAGTATCCTCCGCGCAGCCTCGAGAATCAAGACATTGTCGTCCACTAATAACACTCGCGGTTGAGTCATCGGATTCATTTCCTGTCTTACGAATCAGCCCCACCTAGGAAGCCACACGTTGCTGCCGTCCCAGACTCTGCGCAATCTCCGCGGTTGCGATCGGTCATTCGATTCGAAAAACAGAACCGTATCCATTAAGCGAAGATGCCGACAAGGTTCCGCCATGAGCTTCGATGATGGGCCGACAGATCGTGAGTCCGAGGCCCATTCCGTGCGACCGGGCCCGAACTGCGCAAGTGATTCGCTGACGGTGACCGCATTGCACCCAGCATCCGGTAAATTCTCTTTAGCTCTTCCCGGCTGTCCCGACGTCTTTCTTTTTCTTCGTCCATCGGGCCGCCCTTCTTTCGAGAACTTGCTTACTATGCCATATTTGTGCTTTTGAGCACTACTACGACGCATCCCGAACCCGGCCCTCACTGTCGCCGGAAGACTCCATTGAACTCAGCTGCAGTCCTCTGCTGTGGCGACGACTTCAGCAATCTCTACGCACGGTTGCCAAGCTGGCAGTTCCGTTTGACCGCGCAGGTTCATGGTTGACCGCGCAGACCCTCTCAAGGATAATGTGCCGACCGGCAAGTCGGCCCCCCCACCCTCCGGCACGAAATCACCTTTCACGAGGACCCATGAAACGTTCGTGTGTTGCCTTCCTTTGTGCCGTACTCATTCCCGCATTCATGATGTCCAGTCCCGCCTGGGCGCAGCGAATCTTTGCTCCCGCTGTGGCCTATGACTCCGGCTCGAACACTGCCGGGCCTGTAACTGTTGCCGACCTGAATGGCGACGGTAAGCAAGATGTGCTTGTGGGCAATCCGGATCACAATGCATTCAGTGTGCTGCTGGGCAAGGGCGACGGCAGTCTTCAGCCGCCGGTCACTTACAGCGTGGGCGCACAAGTTACGGGGATCGCCGTGGCCGACCTCGATGGCGACGGCAAGCTCGACGTGGCAGTTTCTACTTACTATGAAGCCGGCAACTCGAACAGCGGCGGCGTCGCCGTGCTCTTGGGCAGGGGCGACGGCACCTTCCACTCGCCGGCCATCATGAGCTCGGGCGCATCCTTCTCAACGGCCATTGCGGTCGCCGACATCAATGGCGACAGCCACCCCGATCTCCTCGTTGCCAATCAATGTTTGAATCAGGTGGACTGCGGAATCCCGTTTTCGGACAGCCACATCACCATACTCCTGGGGAACGGGAATGGAACTTTTCAAACCCCGCTCGTCCGGGACGCCGCCTCCAATGTTCAGTCGCTCGCTGTCGCCGATTTGAACGGCGACGGGGCCCTTGACCTGGTTTCCCTCGGCGATGGCTACACCGTGAGTGTCGAGTTGGGAAATGGCGACGCCAGTTTTCAACCGATCGTCGATTACGCCACCAGCGGCTTCCCCGCGGCATTCGCGCTGGGAGATGTGAATGGGGATGGAAAGTTGGACATCGTGGCTGCCACAAACTGTAATTTTGGCTGTCCCAGCGCGGCCGTCAGCGTTCTTCCCGGCAACGGCGACGGGACTTTTGGAGCACCCATCCTTTCCAACCTGGGGCGAGAGGAAGACTTCCGCTCTCTGCTGATCGCAGATTTCAATGGCGACCATAAGCTTGACGTGTCCGTCCTTGGCTATAACACCAATGCTGCCTGGGCGCTGCTCGGCAATGCCGACGACACGTTCCAGGCGCCTGAGAAATACCGTACCGGCTTGAAAAGAACCTCTTCGAGCGCGCTTGCCGATCTTAATGGCGACGGCAAGACCGACCTGGTCATCGCCACCTCCTGCGAAAAGGCGAAATGCATAGCGCCGGATTTCAACCTGCTGGTGCTGTTGAACGTTTTCTATGTCAACACGACGACCGTGGTGACTTCGTCGGTTAACCCGTCCGTGATCAATCAGAACGTGACATTCACGGCGACCATCAGCACAAGTCAGGCGGTGCCCGACGGCGAGCTTGTGACTTTCTCCAGCGGCAAAGTGGTCCTCGGCACCGCCCCCACCAATGGCGGCGTGGCAACTCTTACCATCGCTCTGACGAAGGCTAAAATCTACACCATCAAAGCAACCTACCCTGGCGACCTGTATCACAAAGCCAGCTACGGAAAGGTGATACAAGTGGTCACCCATTAGCTGGAAATCTAAGCGCTCACCGTGACGGCGCTTTGAGGCAGAGTGTGACGAAAGCCGACACCTGGCACCGAACGCGATGTGTACGCGCCTAGCCTTCAAGGATCGATCGTTAATCCCAATGTTTCAGATGGGGCCAAACTTCGGTCAGTGAAGCGAACTTCTTGCCCCGGCACAACAGGACTGATTGAGGCATGGTGGTTGAGATTTTGGCTGCCCCCCAGGGATTCGAACCCCGATATGCTGATCCAGAGTCAGCTGTCCTGCCGTTGAACGAGGGGGCAGCGTTGCGGATGTAATGATTTTATGGGCGGATGTGGCTGGGGTCAACACGCGGTTGCGGGCGCGGAACAGAAGCCAACCTGCGATGGCGCGACGATCTCAGCGAGAGGCACGGGGGCACGATACAATTTGGCTCATCATCTTCTACTGTTCTGTGATTCTGTTCTTTGACGCGAGGACTGGGTTATGGTCACTACCCTTGGAAATGTCGCTTCCCTTCCCTCTGATCATGCTGAAATTGCGCGGCGTCCGCTCGAGGCGGAACAGTGCGCACTGATCGTCGTCGATATCCAGGAAAAGCTGCTGCCGCCCATCTGGCAAAAAGAACAGTTGCTGAAGAACTCACAGTTGCTGATCCGGCTGGCTGGGATTCTGAAGATTCCTGCGATTGTCACGACGCAATACGCCAAGGGGTTGGGAAGCACAGTGCCGGAGGTGGCTTCGCTACTGCCCGAGAGTTCGCCGATCGACAAGGTGATGTTTTCCTGCTTCGGCAGCGACGTGTTCTGTTCCATGCTGAAGCGTATGCCCGGACAGCGGACCACGGTGCTGCTGTGTGGGATGGAGACCCACATCTGCGTGATGCAGACGGCGCTGGCGGCGCTGCGGGAAGGGTACGTGGTGCATGTAGCGTCGGATGCGGTGAGTTCGCGCGCGGAATGGAACTGGCGGGTGGGACTGGACCGCATGCGGGGGGCGGGAGCGATCATTTCGTCCACCGAGATGATGACGTATGAGTTGCTGCGGTCGTCGGGCTCGCCGGCGTTCCGCGAGATGTTGCCGTACCTGAAGGGGTGAGGCGGGGTCCCGCCCTTTCGGACACTCCCTTTCTGCCAGAACCTGTTGGTCGACCATGGAGTTGGCTGCCTCATATCTCTAATTACTTTCCCATCGTCTGCCGATAAACCCTGCGACGACGCTGTGTCGGCAGTGGGAATGCGCCTGATCAACAAATTCCGAGTGATTGTGGCGATTGGCGCGGCAGGGATTGTGCTGCTGGCGGGATTCTGGCTGACATTCGAGCGCTCGCGCATCGTTCGCGAGAAACAGGAGAAAGCGCGCAATCTGGTAGAGACCGCATACTCGGCGCTGACGCATTATCAAAAACTTGAAGCGGCGGGGCAGGTGAGCCGGGAGCAGGCTCAGGCACAGGCGTTGGAGGTTGTTGGGGCATTGCGGTACGAGGGCGAAAACTATTTCTGGATTAACGATCTGCGCCCAGTCATGGTGATGCATCCGATGAAGCCGCAAATGAACGGGAAGGATCTGCTGTGAAGAGCTTCGCGCCCTGGGGATGGGTGGTGGGGACGGGGATCTACCTCGACGACGTCGAGGCGATGTGGTGGCGGAGCGCGACTATCGCCGCGGCGGTGATGTTGCCGTGCCTGCTGGTGTTGCTGGCGGCATCGTCGGCGGTGGCGCACTCCCTGTTCCGGCGCCTGAACCGGACGGTGGAACGGCTGAAAGATGTAGCCGAAGGAGAAGGGGATCTCACGAGAAGGTTGGAGACGGGCTCCGAGGACGAGGTCGGCCAACTGGCGAAATGGTTCAATACGTTTGTGGAGAAGATGTATGCCATCGTCGCGGAACTGACGAGCGCGACGCATCGGCTGGCCACGGCCAGCGAACAGATCTCCGCGAGTTCGCAACAGCAGGCACGTGGCGCGCAGGCGCAGGAGAGGGAAACGCAAGAAGTAGCAGAGGCCATGCGGCAGATGTCGGCCGCCGTGCGCGACGTATCGGAGAATTCGAGCGCCGCGGCCAACGCCTCGGCCAAGGCGGCGGAGACGGCGCGCGAAGGCGGGCGCGTGATCGAGGAGGCTTTGAAGCAGATGGGCGCGATCGTCGAGTCGGTAGCGGAGGCGGCGCGAAAAGTACGGGATCTGGGGGCGCGGTCGGGGCAGATTGGAGAGATTGTCGGCGTCATCGACGGGATCGCCGATCAAACGAACCTGCTGGCGTTGAACGCCGCCATTGAAGCGGCGCGCGCGGGGGAGCAGGGGCGTGGCTTTGCGGTGGTGGCGGACGAAGTGCGCAAACTGGCGGAGAGGACGAGCGCGGCCACCAAAGAAATCAGCAGGATGATCGGCAGCATTCAGCAGGAGACCAGCCAGGCGGTGGCCGCCATCGAGGCTGGGTCCACTCTGGTTCACGCCGGGGTTGACTCGACGAATGCGGCGGGCAGTTCGCTGAGGGCGATTAGGACGACGTCGGAGGATGTCGGCACACTGGTCAACCGGATCGCAGCCACCAGTACGGAACAGGCGCAGTCCGCCGATCGGATCAATCAGAACATTGAGCGCATCACGCAGGCGGCAGCGCAAAGCGCGGCGGGGGCGCAAGAAGCAACGAAAGCTATCGATGACCTTCAGACGCTGGCACGCGATCTGGCGCGGCTGGTGGGTCATTTCCGGCTGCATTCCGAGCCGGATGGAAGCGACACCGACAATCGCTCAGGGAAGGCGCCGTCTTCTGGTGCGCTGCAGGCGGGGGCGGCCGGGGCGCCATGAATCTAACGAAAACGCTCTACTCCTTTTGCTTCACACGTACGACGGTGATCTTCGAGAACCCCTCGTCAAAGGTCGGTGCTTTGAGTTTGCCCGCCATCTTGCGCATGATGTCTTCGTCGACCACGCGGTTGCGGCGCTTATTGCGATCGAGGCAAACGTCCAGGGGCACGTCGAAGAACACTCCCTGCACTTCGTAGCCATAGTCTTTCGCCAGCTTGATCCAGCTGTGACGATCATGCGGCGTGAGATTGGTGGCGTCGACGTAGTTGAGGGGGCGTCGCGCGATCAGGCGCGCTTTCAGCATGGAACGCAGGTTGGAGAACACGAGATCCTGAAAACGCTGCTCCTGGGCATCGTCAAAGAGAAGGTCGCGCAGCAGGTCGCTGGAAAGCGGGCGAATGTTGTGGCGCTTGAACCAGGAGCTCTTGCCGGAGCCAGGAAGGCCAATGGCCAGGATTACTGTGCCCTTACTGGCCGCAGGGGGCGTGGGCACAGTCTCGACAGCGGCTTCGGCGACAGGCTGGGGCGGCGATGGCTCTTTCGCCGGCTGGGAGGCGGACTCGGCAGTTGCGGGGCGTGGGCTTCCGCCCCGGCGGCCGCGTCCACGACGGCGGCGGCGCGAAGGCCGGGCAGCATCTGCAGGTGCCTCGGATGGCTCAGGGGCCGCAGCGGGTTCGGATTCCACTTCGGCTTGCGTTTCACCGGCTGGCGCTTCCGGTTCCGGCGCCGGCGCTTCGTTGTCGTAGAACTTCGGCTGCAATGGGGCTGGGGCGGTTGTCTTTTCGGCCGGAGTACCGCTTTCACTCTTCTTGCCGCGCTTTAAGCGCTCGCGCATCCATTTCCGCATATAGTCGCTTGTAGCACACCCTTCTGTTGAGCTGCAATCTCTGTCCCTTGGCGTGCCGGATACCTGAGAGCGAACTTTCGCGTGGTCCGCTTGTGTCGCCCGAAGTTTACAATATGCGGATATGAATCCGACTCATCCTGCAAGCGCACCTGTTGCCACGCAACTACCCGCGGTGCCTCTGACGATCGAAGGCTATGCTGCGTTACACCAGATGATGAGAGTCCGGTGGACGGCCTGGCGGGCGCTGGGTAACGATGAGCGGCGGCAGATCGCACACGATGCGGTCAAGGTGCTGTCGGCAATGGAATCGAAGACGGGCGGGCAATCCGCGCTGTATTCCCTTTTGGGGCACAAAGGTGACCTGATGTTCGTCCATTTTCGCGAGACGTTTGACGAACTCAACCAGGCAGAACTCGATCTGGGAAGACTGCGGTTGAGCGATTTTCTGGAGCCGACTACGTCCTATTTGTCGGTGATCGAGCTGGGGCTGTATGAGTCCACGATCAAGACGTACAAATCGCTCGCGGAGCGGGGAGTAGAGCCGCACTCGGAAGAATGGAATCGCGCGATTCAGGAAACGGCTGCGCGGCAGAAGGAAGCGATGGGGCCGCGGCTGTATCCAACGATGCCGCCCAACCGGTATCTGTGTTTCTACCCGATGGACCGCAAGCGCGGCGAAGACAAGAATTGGTACACGTTGCCTATGGAAGAACGCCAGCGGCAGATGCATGAGCATGGGCTGGTGGGGCGGCGTTATGCGGGCGAGGTAAAACAGATCATCACCGGGTCGATCGGGTTCGATGACTGGGAGTGGGGCGTTGATCTTTTTGCCGATGATCCCCTGGTGTTCAAGAAACTGATCTACGAGATGCGATTCGATGAAGTGAGCGCAGTCTATGCGCTGTTCGGAAGTTTCTATGTGGGCTTGCGATGCCCGGCGAACGGATTGTTTGATTTGCTGGAAGGCAAGCTACCGGAGAATGCCAAAGCGGGTGTCTGAGGACTGTCTGGCGGCCGCGGCGTCGGACTTCGGACGCTGCGAGATTCTGGTCTCGATGAAAGTTCCACCGTTCTGGGTGTACACGCGAACGGCGCGGACGCCATCTGCGGATTCCTGGGTCAGTGATCGCCCCTGGCCACGTTGCCGTTTTTCCTGCCAGCCGGGCAATTCCCGCCGGTAGAACTCCCAGACCACGTCGGCGGGAGTCAGAGTCCAGTAGGTTGCAACCAGGATGCGGTAGGCGTGTCCCAACACGTGGATATCAGCTTCGTACTCGGGAGGTTGCGATTCGGTGCGGGTCGCGCCGGGATAGAGCAGGATGCTGGCCAGAGCAGGGTCGAGGGCTTCCTGCGGTTTCAGATCAAAGAATCCGATGGGCGTCTCGACATGAACTGCCTTGCCCGCCTTGCTGTCAGAGATAGTCGCGCGGATGCTGCGGGCAAAGCGCACCAGAATCTGGCTGAGCACGACGACGACAACGAAGACCAGGATCAGCTTGACCACGAGCGCCTCTACGGTTGCGAGAACTCCCCCATTCTAGGAAGACGGGACCGCGGACGCGCATCACGAAGGTAATGTACCTTTCGGTGGGTGGAGGGGTTTGCGTCTCCTGCGAATTCAGCGCTGGACTCTGGGGAACTTGTGCTCGTGGAGCTTCATATTGACGCGGGCGCCGCGGAAGGTGACGCCTTCCATGCGGAGGCGGAAGCGTTGCTCGGCGCCCCCTTCACCCGGAATCTTGATCGCCCCGCCAGAGCCGAGAATGCGGTGCCAAGGCAGTCCGGGAACCTGTCGCAGGATGCGCACGACCTGGCGGGCGGCGCCCGGCCAGCCTGCGGCACGGGCGATCGCGCCGTAGGTCGAAACGGTTCCTTTGGGCAATCCGCGAATGCAACGCACGACTCGGGCTTGCCTATTGTCGGAAGAAGAGGATCGGGCTCGACGCGTTTTCTTCACGGACGCAATGTACAGGGCTGTTAGAGACAGTATAGAGTCTGGGTATGATTCGGCTGGGGAAATTCCTTCCGCTTGCGGCTGCGCTGATTGCTCTCTGTATTTCTTTCACGAGTTGCGGCACAGATCATGCGCAGGTTCGATATGTCCACGGTTCGCCAGACATTCCGAGTCTCGACGTGGCCGTCGATGGAAAGACGGTAGTGACGGATCTGGCATTCGGCACTGTGTCGCCTACCAGTGGCTATCTGCCCGTGGACGCCGGGACCCGCAGAGTGGAAATGCGAGATACCGGAACAACCAACGACGAAATCAATTCCACGATTAGCTTTGCGAGTGGGAAGGCTTATACGCTGATTGCGTCGGGACTACAGGCGCAATCGAATATTGCCGTTGTCCTACTGACCGACGATCTCTCCGCCCCTACGAGCGGGAACATCAAGTTGCGCATCACCAATGTCGCACCCAGCATTGAAGCTGTCCTGCCAGATACGATCGGGCGGATCAACATTTACATCGTTGCACCGGGCACCGACATCACCGGGCTGTCACCAACCATCCCGAACCTGGCCTACACGCAGGCGAGTCTCTACCAGGAGATCGCGGCGGGACCCGTTGAAGTGATTGTTACCAAGATCACGGACCAAGTCCCACTTGCCGATCAAACCTACAATCCGGCCTCCGGCCAGAATCGAACTCTTCTGTTCCTGGACACATTCGCCTTGCTGGAACTCTCGGATCTCAACTAGCGTTCAGGCAACCCCTCACAACCTGATCCATCCGGCCCGGATCAACCATAGCGACGTGAGGGAGACCAGCAGCCATAGCAGGACGCCCTGCAGCAACGGGCGATGGCCGACTTGCTTCAGTGTGGCGATGGAGATTCCGCTTCCGATCAAGAACAGCGTCACGGTCATACCCAGTCGCGCGGCATGGGCAATCAATGGATAGAGCTTCGTACCTGCGCTCAGGTAAGTGTTGCAGACTGCGGCTAGGCAAAACAAGGCGATAAACCACGGCCATTGGATGCTGGCCTTAGCGTGGCGGGCAAGAGCGGTGGCCAGCGTCATGGGTACGATCCAGAGAGCACGCGCCAGCTTTACGGTAGTGCCTACAGCGAGCGCGACGGCACCATACTTGGCGGCGGCGCCGACTACGGAGCTCGTGTCGTGGATGGCCAGGGCGGCCCAGAGTCCGAACTGGGATTGAGTGAGCTGGCAGGCGGCACCGATGAACGGGAACGTCAGGAGCGCCACCGAGTTCAGGACGAAGACTGTGCCCAGCGAAATGGCCATCTCTTCGCTGCTGGCCCCGGCGACGGGGCCGACGGCGGCGATGGCACTTCCTCCGCAGATGGCGGTTCCGGTGGAGATCAGAAACGCGGGCTTGCGCTCTACTTTGAGGAGAGCGCCCAAGCCCAGGCCGGCTGTCATGGTAAAGGCGATGCCGAGCAGCGTGTAAACGAAGCCGCTGCGGCCGGCACGAACGACGTCATGGAGATTCATGCCGAAACCCAGCCCGACTACACTGGCCTGCAATAGCCACCGCGAGGACCGGCGAGCGGCTTCACAGAATGGATTGGTAAACATCAATCCGAAGGCCAGGCCGATCGCCAGAGCGAGAGGCGGAGAAGCCCAGCCGCTCGCAGCAAACCCCAGCGCCAACAGGAACACAATTTTCGGGATCATGAAAGGAATCCGGGCCCCGAACAGAGCCCGGGACAATCTACGCGGCGGCGCTCTTGAAGGACTGAACCGCAGCTTGCTCGTTTTCGAACACTTCAAAAATTGTGACCAGCTTGGTGACCTGGAGGAGGTCGTCAACCCGCTGGGTGAGGCTGGCGAGTTTCAGCGCCCCGCCAGCATTGCGCGCCGTCGTGTAGAGCGAGACCAGCGTTCCCAGGCCACCTGAATCGATGTAGTTGACGTCGCGCAAATTCAAGACGACCTTCGGACTCTGGCCCAACAGTTTCTTGACGTTGTCGCGCAGACTGGCGGACTCTTCGCCAAAGACGACGCGGCCGCTGCAGTCGACGACCAGCACGCCGTCCACGGTGCGAGTGCTCATTCGGAGTTGCATAAGTGCCTCCCTCTCCGGACCTTGTATAAACCCAGCGTAGAAGCCTACCGCGCCGGAAGGCGCGGCGCAAGGAGGAAGCATGAGTTGGGCACCCGACGGCGGTCCCTTGCAGCGGCATCGGGCTCGATTGCCAGACTGTATAATCAGGGATTCCGATGAGCTACCAGGTCCTGGCCCGCAAGTACCGTCCGCAGAAATTTTCCGAGGTGATCGGCCAGGAGCATGTCACCCAGACGCTGAAAAATGCCATCGAGCAAGAGCGTATCGCGCATGGCTACATCTTTAGCGGGCATCGCGGAATTGGAAAAACCACGGTGGCGCGCATCCTGGCCATGGCCTTGAACTGCCGGTCGGCGGCCAAGCCGGTGGCGGAGCCCTGTGGCGTGTGCGAGTCGTGCACGGAGATCCGGGCAGGAAACTCGGTGGATGTGATCGAAATTGACGCTGCCACCAATCGCGGGATTGACGAGATTCGCGAGTTGAGGGAGGCGGCGCGGTACCTTCCGGCGCGTGACCGGTTCAAGATTTATATCCTCGACGAAGCTCACCAGATTACCGACGCAGCCTTCAACGCCTTGCTCAAGACTCTGGAGGAGCCGCCCGGGCATGTCGTGTTCATGCTGGCCACGACGCAGCCAGAGGACATTCCGCAGACGATCCGGTCGCGCTGCCAGCATTTCAGTTTCCGGGCTGTGAAGTTCGAGGATATTCTCGGCCAGCTGCGGGACCTCACGCTTAAGGAAAACATACCCGCCGACGAAGACGCGTTGGCATTGCTCGCAGAGGCCGGCGACGGGTCGTTGCGCGATGCGCTTTCGATTCTTGACCAGGCGATCGCGTCGTCGGCCGACCATTTGACGCGCGATGCCGTGCGGCGGCTGATTGGGACAGCTCCGGCGGAGGCGCTGCAGAGTGTGATGCAGTCGGTGGCGGAGAGTTCGAGCGAGAAGATCCTGCTGCTGGTGGATGAGTTGATTGGCGAAGGGCACAGCCCCACCCATTTCGCGCGGCAACTGGTGCGGTTCCTGCGGAATGTGACGGTGGCAAAGATTGCGGGCAAGGATTCGGCGCTGCTGCAGATTTCTTCCGATGAGCGTGAGCGGGCTGGACGCGTCGCGGAATTATTCAGCGAAGAGGATCTGGCGCGTCACCTGCAGATCATGCTGCGCACGCACAGCGAATTGGGCTACCGGCAGGATCAGCGATTTCACCTGGAACTGGGCTTGCTGAAGATGGCGCACGCGCAGCGTTTGCTACCGCTGGAACAACTGCTGAGCGATGTGGCGCCTGTGACGGGCACGGCGCGTCCGGCGGGACGGCCGGTGCTGGCTTCGGGGGATGTGCGGAGGACCGAAGCGCCTCCGGCCGCGGCGCGGTCGAACTACGTATCGCCTTTTGCGGCGGATACGGCGCGCAAGAATACTCCCAAGGGCGAACTGGCGAGTGATGGCGGTCCTCGAGCGGGCGGCGCAAGTGGGAATGTTGTCATCATGGGCTCAGCGGTTCCGGCGGTCGCGGAAATTGCGGTTGTGGAGCCGGTGGCAACGGGCGAGGGCAGTGCGGACTCGCTGCGCGATGTTGTGCTCAACGCCCTGAGCAACCAACCGATGCTGGCGTCCCTGCTGGAGGCGGGACAGTGGAGTCTGGAAGGAAACTCGCTGGTGGCACGAGTGGCGTCGTCGAGCACGATGATCGAAATGTCGTTCCACGCGGATGCGCGCCGCATAGCGATGGCAGCGGCGAGCGGCGCTGCAGGTCGGCCGATCAAAGTGCAGGTCGTACCCGGGGGAACCGCGCAGACAGCATCGCCGGTGCGGCGAACGTCATCGAATGGTAGTGCACGCAGCCGCGCTGAGCAGGACCCGGTAGTGCGCTCCATGCAGGAGAAGTTTGGAGCGGAGATCCGGACGGTGATTGATTATCGAGAGAAAGGACGAGAGTGATTATGCAATTTGGCAATCAAGTAATTTGGTAATTTGAAATCTCACGCGGTAGATTTTCGAATTGCAAAATTGCTCGATTACAAAATTGCCAAATTCACTATGCCAGGCTTCAATCTCCAAGACCTGATGTCGCAGGCGAAGCAGCAGGCCGAAACGCTGCAGAAGAAGATGCAGGAGACCGTGGTCGAAGCTTCGGCCGGCGGAGGCACCGTCACCGTCAAAATGGATGGCCGGAAGCAAGTGCTCGGAATCGTGATCGATCCGGAAGCGGTGAAGGCGGGCGATGTCGAGATGCTCCAGGATTTGGTTATGGCAGCGATGAACGAGGCTGGCCGCAAGGTGGATCAGGCCATGCAGTCGAGCCTGGGGGGAATGCTGGGAGGGCTTGGAGGACTTCTCTGATTTGTAATTGGTAATTTGTAGTTGGAAATTGAAGAGTCAGACCGCTTCACCGAATCCCGGCATACAACGCAATTACAAATCACAAATTTCAAATCACACATTCCCATGTCCAGGTTTGCGGAGCCGATGACACGGCTCATTGATGAACTGAAAAAACTGCCCGGCATCGGCAGTAAGAGCGCGCAGCGTCTGGCGTTTCACATCCTGCGCTCGAGCGAAGACGATGCTGAGGCGCTGGCGGCGGCGGTGCGCGACGTCAAGGCCAAACTGCGACTGTGTTCGGTGTGCAACAACATCACCGACGTGGATCCGTGCGTCTATTGCAGCAGTCCGACTCGCAACCAGAAGCTGATCTGCGTGGTCGAAGAACCCACGAACATCGCCGCGGTGGAGAAGACGCGTCACTTCAACGGCGTGTATCACGTGCTGCATGGGTCGATCTCTCCGCTGCACGGCGTAGGGCCGGAACAGCTTAGAATCGGCAATCTGCTGCAGCGAGTGGAAGGCGGGCAGATCGACGAAGTGATTCTGGCCACGAATCCTACGGTCGAAGGCGAGGCCACGGCCACCTACCTGGCGCAGCAATTGCGGCGACAGGGACTACGGGTGACTCGGATTGCCATGGGGATTCCGGTCGGCAGCGACATTGAGTACACCGACGAAGTTACGATGCTGAAAGCGATGGAGGGTCGGCGGGAGGTGTAGCACGGTCAGCGTCGGGAACCAGAGGTGCTACGGTCGAGTGCACACGAGCTAGTGCAACGGTTTGAACACTCGGTCGGCAGAAGCTGGCGGGCCAGGCGGGCTGAACTTGCCCACATCAGATGCTCTAGTCTTTGTACTTTCAATGATTTACAGTACCTTCTCAAACTTATCGTTAAGCGTTGACGAGTGGCACACGGGATGCACTGTTCGAGGGCGTCTGTATCCTCGCTCCGTTGTCTGAACACTTTTGCTGGCGAGGAGAGCCCAAACCAGCCTAATGGGCCGGTTCAATCTCCAAGGCCAGCGCGCCGCGTGATGTAACCGCATCCACGACGCTCCGAAGCCGGGCCAACCAGCCCGGTTTCTTTTTTAGCCGTCAGCTCTCAGCTATCAGGTCTCAGACAGACCCGTCTTGAATGGAAACACAGTGTTGGCAAGGGACTAATCTGCCGTAGATTCGACCAGGAATCCGTTTGGCTCTTCTTCCGGAAGCTGCACTCCTCCGGGCATGGTGCCGCCGTTGTATTCCATCATGCGGTTCTTCCACTTCAGGAAGTCGGTGATGCTCTGGGGCTCGATGCGCACTTCTACGCGGCGCAGGCTGGCCAGCAGCAGGTTCATTTCGTAGCGAAAGCCGATTTCGGTGCGCATGGTCTTAGCCGCGGGCTTGAGTCGTTCGACTTCGCGCCCATGAACTTCGAGGAGTCCCCAGCCAGCAGGCAATTCCTCCCGACGGATCAATCCTCTTGGCGCCAGGTAGTAACGCTCACTGCCGACGCCTGTCTCGGGTTTTTGCCGGAAAGGCTTGTCACGATCCGCGAGGAAATCGGCGCGAGAGACTTTGCACTCGATCAGCACGGAATGGCACTGCTTCTTCCAGCCGATGGCGTCGGGCATCTCTCCGCTGATGCAGGCCTGCTCGGAGAGAACGACTCCGCAGCGATAACGGCGCAGCCAGAGGACGGCCAGGTCGACGAGCTTCGCGTGGGTCACGAGATAAGCATGCTTGGGGCAGAGCATTCTGAAAAGTGACGGACTGGCTTCGAGCTGCGGGCAGCGGGCTTCGAGCGGGCTAGTGAACGGCAGCCGCTCTCATCGCCCGTACCAGCACCGGGCGGCGGAGGACGATTTCCAGAAGGTGACGGGCGGCGGCGATGTTTTCGGCAACGCGATCGAGCGGGCGGTATCCGGGGACGTGTACTGTAACCACGCGATCGCGCGTTTCCACTTGCAGTGTGGGCTGCACTCCGTTGCGAAAATCCAATCGATTGGCCAGGCGCAGGACTGCCGAGAGTTGCGCTGCCACTCTGCGGTCCGGCAGTTCGAGTCGCAGCAGAGGCTGGCTTCGCGGATGAGGCAGGGCTCCGCGGTGAAAGCGCGCGACTGCGGCGGTGAGTCCGAGCTCCCGCGCGGTCCAGCCAGCAGGGACGGCCATGTCGTGGATCAACTTGAAGGAATCCTTCTGATGGCCTTTCTCGCCCTTGGCGCGCCCGACATCGTGCAGCATAGCGGCTGCCTCGAGGACAAAGCGGGAATCATGATGCGGACCGACTCCGAGCAACCCCGCGCGCGCCAGGCCGTCGAACAGCTGAAGTGCAAGCCGGACCACGCGCTGAGAATGATCGAAGTCCGGATCGAGGTAGCTGGCCCATACCCGCATGCGGGCCATGGCGGCGGCGCGCAACGGCTGGCCTGACGGCAACTCCGCCCGCCACACGCGCCAAAGCGATTCTTTGCCCAGCATCTTTTCGCGGTAGCGGTCCACCCGCTGGCTGCGCTCGGCGTTCAATTTCTCGCGCCAGCGGTTGCGGCTCTCCAGGCCGGGAAAGGCGGCAATCTGGGATGCGGTGGCCCAGAGCACGTCGAGGTCATGGACCTCTCCCAACAGATCCTGCAGTTCTTTCAGGTCGTCGCCCCAGGCGGCATGCTGCTGGGGAAGGAAATTCTCGACCGTGTAACGGAAGCGCTTGATGCCGATGCGGAGTTCGTGGAGTGCGGTTTGTGAGCGGGTGCGCATGGCGCGCTTGTGGAGGTCGTAGGCCGCCATCCACTTCTCGAGCGCGAGATGTTTGAAGACCACGCTGCCCAGACGCACGCGAGCGGCACGGCGGGGGAGAGTGCGGCTCCATTGCCGCCACTGCTTGCGATCGAACTGTTGCAGGCTCTGAAACGCCTGCTGCTTGCTTTGTTCCTCGCGGACATGAATGTGGCTTAGCAGTTTGACAGCAACCGGGTCGGCGGCGTCGCCCAGTTTCTCGACCCATTGCTGCATCACGTGCATGTCGCGGAGATCACCAAGGGCCTGGAAGAGTTTCCTGCCTGCCTTCTTCATGTCTTTCCAGGCAGGATCCAAATCCATCGCCATGAGGCCGTCGGCGAGGGAACGGCAGCGGCGAAGAGCGACGCGGAGGTCGTGAACCGGATCGGACTCGAAGCCAGCGGCGGCGCGATCGCATTCGACGAGCACGCGTTCCATCCACGCGCGCAGGCCGAGCCTGGGCTTGGGTTTTGCGAGGACGGTGCTTGGCGTGGTTCCCATCGGAGCAGCGCGAGATTTCCTGCAACCATTCTCGCGTCTTTTGCGTAATACTTCCATAGCGCCTAACCAAACGGGATGAGTTGCGTCCAACGGTAGGGTCAGGAAGGGAAGCAAGTTTCGGCCCGGCGCGAATTCCGCAGCGCCATTGGGGCATGGTCAGAGCCGGATGAAAAAACTTCTCAAAATTCTGCTGGTAGCGGTGTGTTTGCTTGGAGTACTGGCAGCGTTAGCGATTACGGTCACAGTTGGCTGGAGGCCGTTCTTCGGGCCGCGAGCGCGCGCCCTGACGAATCGTCACTTTGAGGCGACGCCGGAGCGACTGGCGCGCGGCGAGTACCTTGTCCGGGGAGTACTGGGGTGCATCGATTGCCACTCCGAACATGACTGGAAAACAGCTGCAGGATCCGTGCTTCCGGGACGCGAGGGTGCGGGCGTAATCTTTCCGGCTGAAGGCTTGCCCGGACGCATCGTGGCCACGAATATCACCTCGGACCGGGAAACCGGCGTTGGCGCCTGGACAGATGACCAATTGGCTCGCGCCATACGCGAGGGTATCGGACACGATGGACGAGCGCTCTTCCCGTTGATGCCATATCAGAATTTCCGGCGTTTGCCGGATGAAGATCTGGCGGCAGTGATCGTCTTTATCCGCTCGCTACCAGCGGTGCGCAACGCTCTGCCGCCGACCGAAATTGCTTTCCCGGTAAAATACCTGATCCGTACCGTGCCTCAGCCTATCGTTGAGCCGGTACCGGGTCCGGATCTTTCCACTCCAGCACGCCGCGGCGAGTATCTCGCGACCCTGGCCAGCTGCGCCGACTGCCATACTCCGTTGGTGCGGGGAATGCCGGATGAAACGAAGGCCTACGCCGGTGGACAAGTGTTCAAAGGGCCGTGGGGCACGGTGACGAGCGCCAACATCACGCCCGACAAGACTGGGATTTCGTATTACAACGAAGCGTTGTTTGTCGAAGCGTTGCGAACTGGGACGGTGATGGGAAGGCAACTGAATCCCATCATGCCGTGGGATGACTACCGGCACATGACCGACGATGATCTGAAGGCCATTTTCGCGTACATGCGGACCGTGAAGCCGGT